>Ga0213875_10002236_pt1 | contig 11757 bp, 14 predicted proteins | sample BarmaccomBMRX_R8_FD_160105 | JGI IMG/M metagenome (GOLD analysis project Ga0213875, IMG submission 160105) | Root-associated microbial communities from Barbacenia macrantha in rupestrian grasslands, the National Park of Serra do Cipo, Brazil - RX_R8 | ecosystem: Host-associated > Plants > Roots... | reverse complement strand
TACGCCGCTCGCCACTTCTCGGAACACTTTGCCGGCGCCGGCGGCCGTCAAAGCCTCAACCTGAGCCTCGACGCTCTGGCCGTCTGTGGATACCCGCGCATAGCCATAAATCATGGCCCGATTCTGCACCGGATTTTTGCACCAATAAAACTAAATCAAATCAGCTCTCTAGTTTTGGTGCGAAATTGTTGAATTTTGCAACACTGCCCCGAAGTAGCCTCCTGCCGTATGGTGCGGCATGGCAAAACTGCGCCTCAGCATCACCTTCGATTCCGGCGCGCGGGTCGGCCCCGGCAAAGCCGCCCTGCTCGAAAGCATCCGAGAAACCGGCTCCATCTCGGCCGCCGCGCGGGACATGGGAATGTCCTACAAGCGCGCGTGGCTGCTGCTGGACAGTATGAACCAAGCGTTCATCGAGCCGGTCGTGACGGCAGCAACCGGCGGTACGCATGGGGGCGGCGCTACGCTGACGCCCTTCGGGGCGGAGCTCCTAGAACGCTATCGGCGCTTGGAGAGGGATGCGGCGGCGATCGCGGCCGGGGACTTGGTGGCGCTCGCCAGTCGCGCCCGTCCCGACGCTGGCCCCAAAGTCTAAGCCGCAGGCGTTATAGCATCTTTGCCATAACGGCGTTTGGCGTTATAGCGTTTCTGCCATAGCGCCGGAGGGCAGGGGTGGCAGAACGCGCGCGAGGTTTCGATTCAGCCGCAGCGGCAATACCGGCCGCGAAGGAGCGCAGCGCCGCCGCCTTCGGGGGCGGTGCGATCATCGGCGCGCTGGGTGGGTTAATCGGCCTAGGCGGCGCCGAATTTCGGCTGCCGCTGCTCATTGGCGCGTTTCGCTTTGCTGCCCTGCAGGCGGTCATTCTCAATAAAGCCATGAGCCTGGTGGTCGTCGCCACGGCCCTACCTTTCCGCGCGACGACGGTGCCGTTTTGGGCGGTCGCCGCGCATTGGCCGATAATCGTGAACCTGCTCGCCGGTAGCCTCGTCGGCGCATGGTTCGGTGCGGGCTGGGCTACGCGGCTTGCCTCCCAGACGCTTTACCGCGTCATTGCCGTGCTGCTGGTCGTTATCGCCGGTGTGCTGCTGCTGGGGCACGGCGCAGCGGCATCGGGTGCTGTGCTGCATGGTCTGGCGCAAATGGCGGCCGGTGTCGTTGCCGGATTGGTGATAGGCGGCGTCGCCGCGCTGCTCGGGGTCGCTGGTGGTGAGCTGCTGATTCCGACGCTCGTTCTGCTGTTCGGCGCGGACATCAAGCTTGCGGGCAGTTTGTCGCTCGCGGTGAGCCTGCCGACCATGCTGGTCGGCTTCGCCCGTTACAGCCGCGACCGCAGTTTCGCAGTGCTCGGCGAAAATCGGGGCTTCGTGCTGGCGATGGCGGCCGGGTCAATCGTCGGCACCTTCATCGGCGGGCAGTTGCTCGGGCTGGTTCCCAACGCCGTGCTGCTGCCGCTGCTCGCGGTCATCCTGGTGCTGTCGGCCGTCAAGGTCTGGCGGCATAAATAGCTGTGTGCTTGGCGAAACTCCCTCATGATGCTGAAATCAGCGCACGAGGGACGCTCGGGGCGCGCGCTGTATGCAATGGAATCCCAAGGCACACACTGATGAGGAGAACGCGCGTTGGTCTTGGGCGCGAGCGCACGAGTGGATTAACTGGCCATTATTCGTTTCCCCCTCCCTCGTGCCGCTGCTCCTCCTGTTCATGTCCTGGAAATGGGCTGTGCCTCTGATCATAGTTCTAAGTGCACTTTGGGCTGTTCTTGTATTTACCGGCAACGTTGATATTAAGATCAATTTGGCGAAGCTCGGCCCCGACATTGTAGCCGCGCGCTGGTTTATATGTGGCGCGATCGTTATTTATTTGCTGTACGAACTTTACTTCATTGACGCGCTAGTCGCGCTTCTATGGACTGTGTTATATCCTCCGCTTTCAAAGCTTCGGTTGTTTCGTATGGTGTTCATGGGCGATGATCCCCGCTTCATCGCGCCCTATCAACAGCAACTCATGATGCAGCTCGGATACGAGCTCAACACCCCGCCGCCGGCGGCTTAGCCCCTTTGGTTGATCGCTAAAACGGTGTATGCCTGCTTCGTTCCGCTGAAAATGTGCCCGCCGTTATACACTATCGCTTCGACTCGGTAGTTGCCTTTCGGGCCTCCTCTGCTCAGCGTCGTAAACTGCGATGGCTCCACCAAAAAACGGCGCTGTTCGGTAGTGCTCGACCCCATAGACAAGCTCGACAACATGCCCTTTCCTATTCCGCCTGATCCTCCTATCCCCCCGAGGGGATTTAGGCCGGAGCTCGAATTTTCCACCTTCACCCACTGCTCTCCTAAGAGCTTGGCGGCCCATTCATTCGTCTCGCCGGTGTTCTGGCAGAAAAACTTGGCTTGTAGATTCCCAAGCAGGGCGTCCACGGTGTCGTCGTTGCCAAGCACTCGTCTATAGCTTTCGCGGTTCTGGGTCAGGTACACGGTGCAACCTCCAGCCGATCGCGCGACAGCTTGGAACTCCGCGTCGTACTCCGTCACAAAATTTTGCGCCTCATCCGCCCATAGAAAAACCGGCCGCAAATAACCTTCGGCCGGCGGCGTCCGCCGGAGAACAGCCACCTGAAAACAATACTTCCAGGCAAGATTTGCTACACGCCCGGCAAGGCGAAACTCTTGGATTGCCAAATCCACAATGATGATCTTTCCCTCGAAAGTTGTTTCCGGCTGCACGTTGGTGTCAGTCGCAAATAATTTTCGAAGAGGGCGTGTTAGGAACGGTCGAACCAGCATCCCAAAGGAAAGCACGATGATCGACCTTGTTTTTTCGCTGAGCGCGGGAAACTCCTGTGTCCAGTAGTTGCGGCACTCCTCAAAGTCGGCCTTTACCTCCTCGTCGGCGTCCGCAACCACCTTCTCCGCTTCGCGGAGCAAAGCCGCGCAAATACTCGTGCGTTGCCATTCTTCATCGGCCGCCTGGTGCAGGCTTTGCGGCGCGGTGGTGACGATCGAGCGCATAAGCGGGAGCGTGAGCGGCAGACCGGCGTAGACCGGGAGCTCGACGAGGTTAGTGTTCATGTGGTGCAGGGCGTCGTTGAAAAACTTGGCGTCCCCGCTGCCCTCGCCCTTGCCGGCCGCGCCGGCGATTGCGCCGGCGATCTCGTCGAGCAACGCCACGATATTAACAGTGAGGCCTCCGCCCTCGCCTGGCCGTCGCGCTTCCCAATCAAGGAAGTTGAAGCGCCAGTTTCCGGCGGCGTCGATGATCACCAGGTCGTCAGTGCGGCCAGCAGCGTCGGCCCATTGCTCCCACTGGCGCCGCTCCTCTTTTTTGGCGCAAAGCACAAGCCCGCCGAAGCCGGCTCGCAGATAGCCGCTTGCCAGATGCCGCGCCGGGCCGCTCGTCTTGCCGCTGCCGGTCGCGCCGAAAACGGCAACGCCGGTGAGCGCGTCGGCAATCCGAAAGCCATCCCCCTCCTGGCTCCAGGATTGAAGCATTGTCATAGGTTCAAATGCTGGCTTTGCCGGGGCCGGCGGCGCAAACGGTCGGGCGAGTGGTTTAAAAACGGTCGGGTCAAACCCTGTTGTCTGCGGCGGCGTCGCCGGTTGCGGCGGGGCGGCCGGCGCTGCTGGTTCGGGTGTACTGGTGCTGTCCGGGGCGGCCTGCTCCCGACGCCGGAATATCGGCCCTAAAAAGCTTTCCCCTCGTTCATCCGCCATGTTTCACCTGCTGCACGGGTCAGGGTCGGTGACAAACGAAACCACCTGACCGCGTACACGCGCAAGCGAAGGGGTAGCTCGGCCCATGCCGACGCTGCGCGCCCTTCGGGTTGTCAAGGCCGCGCGCTTACGCGCGCCCCCTTCGGGGCTTCGGGCCTTGACCATCGGCACGCTGCCGAGCTCCTGGGCGGCTATCGGGACGAAGGGCGTCCCGGATTTAAGTCCCGCCTCCGGCGGGTCGAACAAAGGGCAAATTAAGTTGTTCTAGGTCGCAGGTGATGCGACTATATTCGTCAGGAAATTGCTATCCACCAACGGTGAAACGATGCGCCAAGTTGGGATCATTCTTACTGTCGGTTTTTTTGCCATCACGGTACTCTCTGCATCATTGAACATAGCAAGAGCTCAGACTATCCCTCAGCTACATGCCACTACTTTTATAGCAGGAGAAGACCATCCGCGAGATTATCGCTCTAATGACGGCCACATCACTATACCAGGAGACCCTGCATCCTTTCATTATTTTGGGATTACCTCAAACGACCGAGATAAATTATTTTTCAAGGTTTCATGTTTTTTTGTGAACGCTGCCGAACAATTGAAATCAACCTCTACCTCCGACGGCTCTCCTTGTCCTCCCTATGGCGTAGAAAATTCCAGATATATTCAGGCATTACTAATCGAACTCGGCGGGTCTGACGCCAATAGTTTCCAGCTAGAGATGGGATGTGTGGTGCATTTTAAAGCAACTCTCCCCGGGCCGGGGTGGAGTGGCCCAGAGGAAGGAACAATTCTATATCAGAGGGGACCTGCTGGCAGCAGATGGTGCGGAAAGACAGAGCCGCTTTCACAAGGGAATTGGGGTATTTCTTCGCTGGAACTTTGGCTTACAAGACACTAGCCTCCTAAATTCTAATTACCAATGGCTCTGCTGCTCTTGGCAATGTCCGTTAGGGCATCGTCGGTCGCCTTCACCATCTGCTCGCGGCTCTGAACGTGTATGTCTATGCTTTCGATAAACGGTTTGCTCTCGTCAGAGGGTTGCTCCCATTTGTCGGGATCGAAAGCCTGAATGAACTCGCATTGCTCGTCACCGATCGCCTCTGCGATTACTTGTAGATTGCGGCCTTTGATCACTATGACGGCGAATTGATACACCAGCGCGATTTGTTTTCCGTAGTCGCCGTCTTCAACAATGCGATGTAGGTAAGCGTAGCCGATCCGCTCCCATGCCCGTAGATACGGCCGAATTTTTAGGCGAAGCTGGCGGCGCGTGACCGACTTAAACGGCTCGTATTCGTCCTTGCTGGCGGCCGGAGTCGCTGGTTGCGGGGCGGGTTCCGGCGCTCCTCCGGGCCTTCTAAATCTCTGTAGCGGATCGTCTGACATTGGCTTTATTCCTTGCTGTAGTAGCCCTCTTTGTACCTACCTCGCATCTGATCTAGGCATTCAAGAAATACATCATAGTCATATTTACCGTTATTCCAACGTATGCTTTCCTGCTTCACCGCCTCTAGTTCTTCCGGGTAGCTTCTCTCAAGCTCTCGGTGATGATTTTCCCAATAATCTTCCGGGAGCTCTTTCTTTTCTTTGTGCATGATGCGTATTGCCTCCTCGACCGCCTGTTGAAGCGATCGGGCGAGGTCTTCCTCCGGCCATGTGCTACCCTCGGCCGGGGCCAAAGCCGGAGTCTTGGCTCGGGCCGTCCATATTGGGGCCGCCCTTACCGGGGCCAACGCCGGAATCAGGCGATGGTCCGTTGTTGAAAGTGTCGTAGTAGTCGCGGGTCGGGGAATTAAGCCGGTCTTCAATTTGCGGGGACATGCGCCCTTGCACTTCATAGGGCGGCGCGGTGTAGCCGGACTGCTCCACCTGGTTCATGTTCTCGCGGATGGGGGCTCCTACATCGTAGGCCTGCTGTTTCACGCTGTCGGGCATCTCAGCCATTGCCGGATCTCCTCGGGGCTTTAACCAACGAGGCGCTTAATCTAGCGCGACTGGTCCGGCGGGTCGCGGTCGCCGTGGCGCCATTCGTCAACGTAGCTTCGCACCCGGTCGCGCGCGTTCCTGTAATGCTCGCCGGCGGCCTCACGGTAGTGCTCAAAGGTCGTCTTGAAGTCCCCCCACCATCCCGCGCTTTCGCTGGTGTCGCCGGTCTGCTCTACAGCCTGAACGGCGGGCCTTACGACGGCTTCCACGTCCATGCTTTCAGGCGGGCCGGCGCGCCTGGCTCGGCCGCCGGCGATGTCGCTGTCCTGGTGCTCGAGCTCCTGGAAGGGCGGTTGCTCGAGGTCGATGCCGCCGAACCGCTCGTTTAGGCGCCGCTCCTGCTCGGCCGCAATCTCGGCGTCGAGCTCCGCGAGCTCCTGCACCAGGCCGTCAAAATGGCTATTGCGGCCGGCGATGTCCCGGTTGCGTTCCCCTCGCTCGCTCTTCCTACCGCGTCGCTCCATCGCGGCGGCCGTGGGGCCTAGATGCTCGGTCGGCTCCAATTCGATGCCGCGCGTCTCAAAGCTGCGATGGTCAACGCGCTCCTCAAGGCCGCAGCGCTCCAAGGACTCGTTGATGAGGTCGGCCGCGCGCTGGCGCAGATAGAGGATTTCCTCCGGGCCGGTCTTTCGGTCGTCGAGCTCGCGGGTCTTTTCGCCTAGCCCGTTCTCGTCGATGCGGCGCGTCGTAAACAGGATGTGGGCGTGATAATTGCGGTCGTCGCCCCTGCCCGGCTCATGTATGGCGACGCTGCTCGCCACGCCGTAACGGTCGGCAAGCTCCTGGGCGAAACCCCACGCAATGCGCTCCCGCTCCTGCTCGCCCACTTCGGCCGGCAAGGCGAGCTCACACTCTCGGGCCAGGCGGCTATTGCTCCGCGTCTCGCGGGCGTCGGCGGCGTTCCATAGGGCCTCGGGGTCGCGCGCCCAATCCGGCGCCTGGTCGGGCGCCACCGAAAACGAGCTCTCGATGCCCGACCGGCGGGTGAAGTCGTGGAACTGGTCGGTGCCCTCCTCATGCAGCCGCTCGCCTAGCCGATACGCCGCCGCTGCAACAACCGACCGGCCGGCTGTCCGGGACACCGTTTTAACCCGGCAGTGATACCAGCCGCCGGCGTTCATGGCCTCGTCGCTCGCCAAAGATCGGGGTAGCGCAGGGGCACCGCCCTTGCGGGGAAGGTTCGGAGGGGAAAGCTTCGGGAGGGTCGAACCGGCGGACGGTTCGTCGTGGGTGTTAGGGGGCGCGATTGCCCCTTAAGGAGTGGCTTGGAGAGGAAGCTCTCCGGGAGCCATCCAACCGGCGGACGGTTGGGGGGGAGGCTGAGGGGCGGGGTCTCGCTCCTCGCTCGTGGGGTCAGTGAAGCGAAGGGGGCGCGAAAGCCACCTTGGGGGAAGGCTGTAGGGGGGTTTCCACCCTGCGCCGCGCGTGCAAACACAGTTTGCGTAAGTGCGCCCCTCACTCTGTTCCGTCTGCCCATAAGCCAGAGACTTCACGGCGGATTTATGATATGGTGATACTACCACAGTCCGGGATCGTCGTCACCGGACAGGGGGTGCGATGGCCGATAAGCTGCAACAGCTACTCGAAAAACGCGGAGCGCTGGATGCTCAGATTCGTCGTGAGCAGGCCCGCAAACGCGAGCAGGGCCGCAAGGCGGACACCCGACGCAAAATCCTCGCCGGCGCCGCCGTGCTCGATGAAGCCGAGCAACGCCCGGAGAAAAAGGCTGAACTCCTAAAGCTGCTCAACAGCTTCCTGGTGCGGGAGGACGATCGGATGCTGTTTGGCTTTGATCCGCTGCCAGGGTCCGAAGTAAAAGATGCCGAGGCTGGTAATTCAAGACGGGAGCCGGATAGCTCGGAGGAGCTACCCGGCGTGCCGGTTCACGAATACGGCAATGGCCGGAGCGTTGCCCGTCACTGAGCGGTAAGCCGCTGACTCGCCGCGGCGTAGTATCCGGCGTCGAGCTCGATGCCGAGATAACCACGGCCGAGGGCCTTCGCGGCAACCAGCGTCGACCCGCTGCCGGCGAAGGGGTCTAGCACCAAGCCGGTGGGTGCCGAAAATGTCTCGATGAGCGGCAGCAGCACGGAAAGCGGCTTCTGCGTCGGATGCAGCTTATTGCCGCTATAGGTCCAGTCGAGCACGTCTCCGATGGTGTCGGCCGGCTCCTTGGGCCAGCCCTTCGCCAGCAAGTAGGCGCATTCGTGCTGGTAGCGCAGAAATTTCGTCGCCGACGTGTAGCGCTTCGGGAATGCCAGGTGGCCGACGATACGGAAGCCGGCGCCCCGGAAGGCGGTCAGGAACCGGTCGGCCTGCGGCCAGCCATAGAAGCTCACGCAAAAGCTCGCCGGCGCCAGCACGCGGTAGATTTCGGCGAAGGCCGGCGCGAGCCAGGCGGCGTTGTCATCGTTCGGCACGGTGCGCCCATCGCGCGAGCGGTAGCGGGTGATGTAGGGCGGGTCGGTCAGCACGAAGTTGGCGCTGCCGGGAGGCAGTTCGGGAAGGATGCTCAGGCAATCTCCCTGAAGGATGGTGTTGGTCGGTGCGGCATTCATAAAAATCCTTTGTTCAAGCTGTCGGTTGATGAAGGGGCGACCGGCCGGCCGCCCCTGGTAGTCGTGGATCAGCGCTTGGTGTCGCGGCTCCACATGAGACGGTGCCCGTCCTTCGTCTCGAAAAGGCGGCAGAAGACCGGAGCGGGAAAGCTCGGATCGTCGAGCCGCACGGAGAGGTAAGGCTTACCCTCCTGGCTGGTCTCCTTCCAGGCGGCGCCGATGTCGGTGCGCCCGGTAGTGACGCGGTAGTCGGGAGATTTCTCGCCCGCTTTGGGCAGGGCCTCAAAATTGAGCGGCGCCCGGATGCTGAGCGTGTGGATGTCGCCGGTGTAGCCTTTGTCGAAGGGGACGAAGATGCCGATTATCATGGGTTGGTTCTCCTTTTTTGTTCGGAGGCCGCACCATGCAGCCTCGCTTACGGCCCGAAATGGCGGGCCAGGCGAGGCGACCGGTTCACACCTGAATTTTGCTTGCGCGAGGAAGGCCGGCTTCCGGCCGGGGAAAATTCTGGTTGAAGCGGGAGCGCCGCCCGCACGGTGCCGTACAAGCGAAAAGCGCATGTGATGCCCCGGGCGAATGGAGAACCAGCCAATTGGATCGGTGTCCCTCCTCAAAAAGGGCCAGCGGCGATCAAGCGCACGGAACTATCCGACCCGCCGTGCGTTGCTGGATTCCCACTTAGCTTAAAGGGAGGAGACCATGCCGATACCGCTGCTCTTTGGCCTGCTGGCAAAGGGGGCTGCTGTGAAGGCGGCGACCACAACGGCCGCTGTTGCAGGAGGCAAGGCTGCGGCTGCGAAAGGCGCTGCCGCTAAGGGTGCTGCCGGGAAGGCCGGTGGATCGAAGTACCATGGGACCGGAGCCCGGTACCTGCTCGATAACGACAAAAACGGCCGTAACAAGAAAAAGCGCTGAAGCTACCTGGTCGAGAACGCGGGGGTTCGGTTCGGTTAGGCCTTAAGCCCCCGATCTTTTATTGTGCCGTAATCCAGTCAGCGAAGCTGTCGAGGTTGTCGGACCAGACGAGAAACAAACGCCGCGCTTGGGCGCTCTTGAGGTTTTCGACGCCGAAGACGCCAGAGAGCAAGGCTACCGGGATGACGGACTCGCCGAGCTTGCCATGCCAGAAATCGGCCTTAGCCGCGGTGTCGTTTAGGACGCGCTTCACGCTGTTGACAACGGAGCTGGAATCCTTGGCCTCGACCGCGACGCAGCGGCCGTCCGGCAGGCCAATCAGCAAATCCGCTCGGCGGCCGTAAAGGCTGCATTCGCCGTAGAACGTTCCGGCCTTCGGCAGGTGGATGGGCGCGTTTATCTTCCCGGCGTTGGGGCTCGGCACCTTCGTAAACTCGGCCTGCACCAGGCGGTTTTCGAGGTAGCGCTCCACCTCCTTGCCGTAGTTGCGCCGCTCGGTCTGCATCGTCTGCGCGGCATGCAGGGAGGTCGTCGCGCGGATCGCCTGCTTCAGCTCGTAGCGCTTCGGCGGTCGGTTATCCCGGACCCACGGGAACCGCTCGGAATCGGCGAGCTGGCAAATCAGCCGGAGAATGTCGGTCGCAAGCGTCGGGTCGGTGTTGATGCGTCGCTTGGTCAGGCGCTGGGTGCCGCGAGTGACAACCACGCCCAAGTCGTCAGCCGAAATCGGCGGACCTGCCATGTAGCGCAGCGCCGATTCCAGCTCGGCATTGCCAAGAATTTGGCGCACGACGACGATATCCGAGTTCGCCGGGTCAATCGGCGCCAGCAAGCGCACCAGGCGATGAATGGCGGCGCGGCGTACCCGCAGCAGCTCGATGTAGCGGGTGGACGGCTCGGCAAGCCGGCGATCGACGAAAGCGTTGAGCGCTCGCTTCTGATGCTCGGCGAGCTCGTCATCGGTCCAGACATGGGGAAGCCGCGAGGCATTAGGGATGCGCATCCAGGGCCTCGGGGCGGGGAATGTATAGGCGCTCGATTTCGCGCGGCTCGAACTTGGTCAGCCCGCCGGCATAGGTGCGGCCCTGGTCGGTGCTGACGTTGCCGCACAGGAAGTGCACGAAGGCGCGCAGCATCGCTTCGCCCAAGGGCTCGATGGGATAAAGGCCGTGGGCAATGTTGATGTGGCGCGCGCCGCAGCCGTTCCACACAAACGCAGGCGGCCGGCGTGCCATGTAGCTGCACAGGATCGGTGCTGCAGGCCGCAAATTGACGTTCCACCAGGCGCGCCGGCGCGAGGCGATATAGCCTTCCTTGCCGCCGTTTTTGGCGGCCCATTTGAGGAAGCGGGCTACTTGGCGCCGCTCCTCGGCGCCGAGCGTGTCCAAGTCGACCGGAATGTCGATCACGCGCCGCAGCTCGGCCGCGCTCAGCAGCTCGGGGCCGGCAGCCATAAGCTCCCTGCCCCTGGTCACCGTCGGAAACATCACGGACGCCGGCAGCTCGCCGCTATAGGCGCCGGCAACCCAGATTCCGTTATTGCCGGTCACCTGGCCGCGATGCACGCGGAAGAGCTCGCCAAGCTCGATATGCTTCGGATCGGAGCGCGTACCCGGCCGCACGATGATGGACCAGCGCGGCGCCTTACCGAGGGTTTTCCAGGAAACCTCCCTGCCCTGGCTTAAGTCGCCCAGCTCGCCCAGCGAGCGGACATGGCGCACGGTCATGCGCTTGGGTTCGCTGCCTACCTCGAAACAGGTGATGGCGCCCGTCGTGGCCGTATCGGCGAAGGGCTGGCTCTCCGGCGCGATGACATGCAGCGCGCGGCCGCCAAGCCCGTTTCCCAGCATCTTGCGTAAGACCGAGCCGTAATTGACGTCCAGCCATTCGGCGGACGTGATGAACGCGCCGAAGTCGCCCGGCCGCGCCAGCTCGCGGGTCTTCAAGAAAAAATGGACATGCAGCCCGGCAAGCTTGCTCGCCTTGAATCCCAGCCTGGCGGCCGTCTCACCGAACCAGGCTTTTGCCGGCTCCGGCAAATCGTGGTGGCGCACGTAAGGCGGGTTGCCGATGAAAAGCGTTTTGCCCTCGATCGGCGGCAGGACCACGCGCCGGTAGTCGGTGCAATGGATGGTCAGGCGATCGGCGATGCCGCGCACGGCCGCGTTGGCGCGCAAAATCAGCGTGGCGAGCGGGTCAATGTCGACCGCGATCAGCTCGGCTTTGGGGAAAATAGCCGCCGCGGCCAGAATAAACCGGCCGGAGCCGGTTCCGGGGTCGACGATGCGCGCCGGCTCGGCCTGCCTGGCCGCCCACTGCACCATGCTGCCGACGATGATTTCCGGGGTATAGACGGCGCCCAAACGCCGGCGTTCGACATTGCTGCGAAGCTGGCAAAACGTTTCGCCCAGAGGGTCGGCGCCGGCCGCAATCAGCGCGCGCACACTCTCCAAAAGCGACGAATCGGGCCGGGCCGCACGGGCAATAAGCCGGCGCTCGGGGGCGCTGAGAGAGGCGGCTTCGCCGGCGAGCGCATGCGCGACGGCGGCAAGCTCGGCCTCTCCCTCAATCGTTTTCACGTCTG
>Ga0213875_10002235_pt1 | contig 11758 bp, 6 predicted proteins | sample BarmaccomBMRX_R8_FD_160105 | JGI IMG/M metagenome (GOLD analysis project Ga0213875, IMG submission 160105) | Root-associated microbial communities from Barbacenia macrantha in rupestrian grasslands, the National Park of Serra do Cipo, Brazil - RX_R8 | ecosystem: Host-associated > Plants > Roots... | reverse complement strand
GCGGCCGAGGTCATCGTGTAGGAGGCCACTCCGCCCGAGTCGGTGCTGGCGTAGCTGACCTGGAGTCCGCCGGTGCCGCCGGAGCCGCCGGAGCTCGTGCCGAGGCTGGCGCCGGCCCAGTTGTCGGCGGTGCCGGTGCCGTAGGCCATGATCCCGGGGGCACCGCTGGTCAGGCTGGTGTCGGTGGCGCTGATGCGGGTGGTGCCGTTGAGGGCGAGCGTGAGGGCGGAGCCGGTCGCGGTCAGCTTGAGCTGGCTGCCGGCCGCCAGCGGGCTGACCGGGTAGCTGGCGCCGAGCTGGGTCCAGCTGCCGCCCGACCGCTTGAACAGCATCAGCTGCGGGCTGCCGTTGTTCCAGAAGTAGATGCCGAGGTAAAGGCTGCTGCCGGACCCGGTCGCGCGGACGGCCGGGCCGATCCACTGGCCGCCGCTGAGCTGGGTGGCGGTCACCTCGACCTGCGAGGACTGGTCACTGGTGTAGGTCTCGGCCGTTCGCAGGTCACCGCTGTAGCCGCCGTTACCCCCCTTGACCAGCTGGGAGGCGATGACCAGGGCGCCGTCGGAGATCGCCGTCCAGCCCGCGCCGAGGGCACCGTCGGGCCGGTTGAAGTTGTCGGTGGCGGAGGTGGCGGCCGTGGTCGTGGGGGTGGGCGTCGGCGTGGTCGGGGTCGGCGTCGGCGTGCTGGTCGGGGTGGTGGGGGTGGGCGTCGGCGTGGTGGGGGTCGGGGTCGGGGTCGGGCTGGTCGCGGGCGCGTCGCCGCCGGACCAGTTGTCGATCTGGTTGGCCGCGTAGTACAGCCACAGGCCGGGGCTGCCGGTGGTGATCTTGGTGTCAGTGGCCTGGACGACCAGCTGCCCGTTCTGGTAGCCGGAGATCGTCGAGCCGGTCACCTGGATCTTCCACACGTCGGTGGCCGGGGTCACGGTCAAGGTGGGGCTGGTGGTGAGCTGGGTCCAGCTGGAGGCGCTGTCCATCCGCCACAGCGAGACCGTGCTGGCCGAGTTGCCGTACCACAGGAAGTAGCCCCGGCTGCCGCTCAGCCGGACCGCGAGACCGGGCCCGTAGCTGGTGCCCGTGCTGGCCGGCATCGTGCCCTGCGAGAACTGGTCGGCCCCGAACGGGGCCGCGCTCCAGTAGGCGACGTTGACCGCGTTGGCGGTGCCCGCGTGCACGGTCCCGCCCGCGATCTGGGGGGCGGCCAGGCCGGCCGGGGTGGTCCAGTTGGCGCCGAGCGCCCCGTCGGCCCGGTCGAAGCCGTCGGACGCGGTCGCCGCGCTGGCCGCGGCCGGGATGACCACCGCCGCCATCCCGGCCAGCAGGCTGCAGGCCAGCAGGCCGGACAGCAGGACCCCGGCCCGGCGGCGGTTCCTCCGCCGCCAGGCCTTACCCCAAGTAATCGTCATCTTCCCCCGCTCCATATACACGATCCGTGACCAGAATCGCCCCTAGCTGGGACAATACCTGGCAGATACGCGCAGAGGCTAACGTAGGGTGACGATTGTGTCCGGCTCGTTACTTAGCTGGTTACTCAGCGTCCTCAGGATCCGGGCGCGACCTGGACCTTCACCCCCTCGCCGGCGCGGACCCGGGCCAGGGCGTCGGGGAACTCCGACAGCCGGAACGGGGGGCCGAGCAGCGGGACGGTGTCGATCGCGCCCGCCGCCATCAAAGCGGCCGCTTCGCCGAAGCTGTCGAGGACCGCCATCGAGCCGATGATCTGGATCTCGTCGTTGTAGATGCGGAACGGGGACAGCGACACCGCGGCGTCGCCACTGGCGACCCCGAAGATGAGCAGGCGGCCGCCGCGGTCGAGGGCGTTGAACGCGGCCTCGATGGCGGGCGGGGCGCCGGTCGCGTCGACCGCCACCGCGAACGGGCCACCGCTGATCCCGGCCACGTCACCGGCCACCTCGGCGGCGCCCAGGGCCTGGGCCGCCTGCAGGCGGGACGCCTTGCGGTCGACCACCGTGACCGAGGCGGCGCCCGACCGCAGCAGCAGTTGCTGCAGCAGCAGGCCCATCGTGCCGGCCCCGATGACCAGGACCTTCTGGGACATGACCGGGCCGAGCAGGTTCATCGCGTGGACCGCGCAGGACAGCGGCTCGATCAGCGCGCCCCGCTGGTCGTCGACGCCGTCCGGGATCGGGTAGACGTTCTGGAACGGGACCGCCACGTACTCGGCGAACGCGCCCGACACGGTGTCGCCGATCGCGTTCCAGTTCGCGCACAGGTTGCCGCGGCCGGCCCGGCAGGCCGCGCAGTAGCCGCAGTACAGCGACGGGTCGACCGCCACCCGCTGGCCCTCGCGCCAGTCGCCGGGCACACCGTCGCCGCGGGCGACGATCCGGCCGGAGAACTCGTGCCCGGGGATCAGCGGGTAGGGGCTGGGCGGGAACTCCCCGTCGGCGATGTGCACGTCGGTCCCGCAGATCCCGCAGACGCCGACCCGGACGACCAGCTCGCCCGGCCCCGGCGTCGGATCGGGCACGTCGCCGATCCGCAGGTCGCCGGGCTTGTCCCAGATCACAGCGCGCATGTCACGCCTTTCTCGAGGTCGGGGGCGATCACTTCAGGGCACCCATGGACAGGCCGCGGACCAGCTGCTTCTGGGCGATCCAGCCGATGATGATGATCGGCACCGACGCCACCGTGGCGGCGGCCGACAGCTGCGCCCAGAACAACCCCTCGCTGGTGATGAACCCGACCAGGAACACCGGCATCGTGGCGGCCACCGTGGAGGTCAGGTTGACCGCGAAGAAGAACTCGTTCCAGGCGAAGATGATGCAGATCAGCGCGCTGGCGGCGATGCCCGGCATGATGATCGGGGCGATCACCCGGGTCAGCTCGCGGAACAGGTTGGCCCCGTCGATGCGGGCCGCCTCCAGCACCTCGCCCGGCACCTCGAGCATGAACGAGCGCAGCATCCACACCGCGATCGGCAGGTTCATCGCCGCGTAGAGCAGGACCAGCGCGTACACGTTGTCGAGCAGGTGCACGTCGCGGGCGACGATGTAGATCGGCACGATCGCGGCCACGATCGGCAGCATCTTGGTCGAGATGAAGAAGAACAGGCTGTCCCGCCACTTGCCGACCGGCTTGATCGACAGCGCGTAGGCGGCCGGCAGCGCCAGCACCAGGACCAGCAGGGTGGACACCAGGGTGGCGAACAGCGAGTTCTCCAGGAACGGCGCGATGCCGCGGCTGAACACCGAGCGGAACTCCGACAGCGTCGGGCTGAACGTCCACTTGGGCGGGTAGCTGTAGGCGGCCGTCTCCGGCTTGAACGCGGTCAGGATCATCCACAGCACCGGCAGGAAGAACGCGATCGCGGCCACCCACACCAGCACGAACCAGGCGACGCGGGCGGACCACGTCTTGGCCTTCCGCGACGCCCCTCGTGGCCGCGGGCGGGGACGGGTAAGGGCACTAGCGGTCATCCGACGGCCTCCTCGAACCGGAACACGCTGGCGATCAGGCGCAGCGCGAACGTCGCGATGATCATGACGATGATGACGGTGACGACGCCGAGCGCGGCCGCGCCGCCGATGTTGTAGGCCTGGAACGCCTGCTCGTAGAGGTAGTAGGGCATGTTGGTGGTGCTGGTGCCGGGGCCGCCCTGGGTCATCGAGTACACCTCGTCGAAGGTGTTGACGATGTAGATCGACCCCAGCAGGGTGCCGAGCTCGATGTAGGGCCGCAGGTGGGGGAAGATCATGCGCCGGAAGATGACGAACGCGCCGGCGCCGTCCACCCGGGCCGCCTCCAGCACGTCGAGCGGCTGGCCCTGCAGGCCGGCCAGCACGATCAGCGTCATGAACGGGGTCCAGCGCCAGATCAGCACGATGATGATCGACCCCAGCGGGTGGGTGCTCAGCCAGGCCACGTGGTGCACCCCGAACGGCGACAGCAGCCAGTTGACCAGCCCGTAGGTCGGGTCGAGCATGGTCGTCTTCCACAGCAGGGCCGAGGCGACCGGCATGATCAGGAACGGCGTGATCAGCAGCGTGCGGGCCACCCCGCGGCCCAGCACCTTCTGGTTGAGCAGCAGCGCCAGCGCCACCGCGAGCACCATCGAGACGATCACCGCGACCGCGGTCATCTCGACCGAGACCAGCAGCGAGGACCGGTAGTTGGCGTTGGTGAACACGCTGCCGTAGTTGGACAGCCCGGTGAACTTGGCCCTGGCGTTGGAGGTCAGGTTCCAGTTCTGCAGGCTGTACCAGAGGGTCACGATGAACGGGATCTGGGTGATCACGATCATGTAGATCAGCGCGGGCAGCAGGGGCAGGCGCCGCGTCCACCGTTGCCGGGTGGACGGGGCCCGCGGGGTGACGCGCCGGGCCTGGGCCCGGCGCGTCACCTGCTCTATGACGGTCACGACGCTACTTCTGCGCCTGGCCGACCGGGACAGCGTCCTGCTGGCTGGCCTGCAGGGCCTGGCTGACCGACTCCGATCCGGCGATGGCCCCCGCGATCTGGTTCGACACCGAGGTGCCGAGGTCCTCGAACTGCGGGATGTCGACGAACTGGATGCCCACGTACGGCACCTTGGGCACGGTCGCCTTGGCCTGGTTCACGCTGTTGATCGACTGCTCGGTGACCGAGGCGAACGCGGACGCGGCCTTGGCGTAGTTCGGGTTGGTGTAGGTGGAGGTCCGGCTGCCCGGTGGCACCTGGGCCCAGCCGAGCTTCTGCCCGACCAGCTGCAGGTAGGGCTTGGAGGTGGCCCAGGACACGAACTTCCAAGCGTTGGCCTGGTTGGCCGAGTCCTTGGGGATGCCCAGTGACCAGGTGTAGAGCCAGCCCGAGGCCGGGGTCTTCTCGGTCGGGGCGAAGGCGTAGCTGGTGTCCTTGAAGACGCTGGGGACGGCTGAGATCGAGCCGGCCGCGACGGTGGAGTCGTACCACATCGCGCACTTGTTCTGCTCGTACAGCGTCAGCAGCTCGGTGAAGCCGTCGTTGGCGGCGCCCGGCTCCCCGTCCTTCTTGACCAGGTTGACGTAGAAGTTCACGGCCGACTCGGTGGCCGGCGAGGTGAGCTGCGGCTGCCAGCTGGTGTTGTACCAGCTGCCGCCGTAGGTGTTGATGACGGTGTCGAGGGTGGCCAGGTTCTCGCCCCAGCCGTTCTCGCCGCGCAGGCAGATGCCGGCCACCTTGCCCGGCTTGTTCAGCTTGGCAGCCGCCGCCGCCACCTGGGCCCAGGTCGGGTGCTGAGGCAGCGTGATGCCGGCCGCCTTGAGCATGCTGGTCCGGTAGTAGAGCATCGACGACTCGCCGTAGAACGGGACCGAGTACAGGCCCCCGTTGTAGGACAGCGAGTTGGCGATGGGAGGCAGCAGGTCGCTGACGTCGTAGCTCGAGTCGCTGTTGATGAACTTGGTCGACAGGTTGTCCAGCCAGCCGTTCTTGGCCCAGATCGGCGTCTCGTAGTTGCTGATCATGACCACGTCGTACAGGCCACCGTTGGTGGAGATGTCCTTCTGGATCTCCGACCGTTCCTGGTTCTCCGGCAAGGTGTCGAACTTGACCTTGATGCCCGGGTTCTGCTTCTCGAAGTTGCTGATCAGCTGTTCCATCTGGGTGATGTCGGGGTTCGCGACCACCGCCACCGTGACCGTCTTCGACGAGCTGCCGCCACCGCCTCCGCCGCCGCCGGCACCGCCACCGCACGCCGCGGCCCCGATTGCCGCCAGGGCGAGCACGCTGGCCGCTTGCCAGCGACGGGACGCTCTTATCGCCATTGACTTCCTCCCTAACGCCGTCGCGCCCAACGGGTAATGCTTTGCTCATTTGAGCGCGGTCGTCTCATATGAAAACAGTGATCCTTTATGGGTTGGCAAGTCAAGGATCTATGCCAGAATGTGAGCTAGGCGCTCATATGAGCGGAAACGGGTGTGCGGGCGGCCGGCGGGCGGCCCAGTAGAGTGGCGCAGCGGGGGTGACGATGGAGGGCTTGTCCACCGACCGGCCGGCCGAGGTCGTCCTCGCGGCCCGCGTGGCGCGGCAGTTCTACCTGGAGGGCGCCTCGAAGGTCGACATCGCGGACCAGCTCGGGATCAGCCGGTTCCGGGTGGCGCGGCTGCTGGAGGCGGCCCGCGAGAGCGGCATGGTCCGGATCGAGATCGGGCTGCCGGGCGGCACCCTCGACGCCGCCCTGTCGGCCGAGATCTGCGCCGCCTTCGGGCTCGACCACGCGTTCGTGTTCCGGTTCCCCGACGACGACGAGCCGCGGCTGCGGCGGCGGCTCGGGGAGGAGGCCGGGGGGGTCCTGATGGACCTCATTAGCCCGGCCGACGTGCTTGGTTTCTCCTGGTCACGGGCGTTGAGCGGGCTGGCGGCGGCGCTCACCACGATGCCCCCGTGCCCGGTCGTGCAGCTGACCGGGGCGGTGCCGCCGCCCGACGACCGGGACCTGCTCGAGGTCATCCGCAGCGTGGCCCGGGTCGGCGGCGGCCGGGCCCACATCTTCTACGCGCCGATGATCGTGGACCGCGCCGAGGCGGCGGCCGCGATCCGGCGCCAGCCCGACGTGGCCGATGCCTTCTCGATGATGGGCTCGGTGACGATGGCGATCGTCGCCATCGGCGCCTGGCAGCCGGGCCTGTCCACCATCTACGACGCCATCACCCCGGCCGAGCGGCAGGCCGTGGCCGACCTCGGCATCTGCGGGGAGATGGCCGGGGTGTTCATCGACGAGCACGGCCAGCCCGTGCAGACCAGCCTGGACAGCCGGATGATCGTCCCGCCGGCCCCGGTGCTGGCCCGGATCCCGTCGATCCTGGCCGTCGCCTACGGCACCGCCCGCGCGCACACGGTCCGGACCGCGCTGCGCGGTGGGCTGATCAAAGGGCTGGTCACCCACGACAGTCTGGCCCGGGCCCTGCTCGACCTAGCCTAGCCGGCCGGGCGGGGCGCGCGCAGCACCACGATCGAACGGGGGCTGACGGTGAGCAGGTCACCGGCCCGCAGCGGGCGGACCGGGGACGGGCTGGTGCCCTCGAACGTGTTCAGCTCGAGCTGCCAGACCCGGGGGTCGGCCGGGCCCCGGGTGACCGGAAGGGTGAAGTCGAGCAGCTCCCACCAGGCGTTGACCAGGATCAGGAAGTCGTCGTCGAGCAGTGGCTGGCCGTCGGCGGCCCGGTCCGGGCTGTCCGCGCCGTCCAGGTAGACGGCCAGCGCCAGCGCGCTGTCGTCGTTCCAGTCGGCGTCGGTCATCGGCGTCCCGGCCGGGATGAACCAGCCCAGCTCGCTTGTGTCGGCCCCGGCCAGGAATCGGCGGCGCCGAAAGACTGGGTGCCGGTGGCGCAGCGCGATCAGCTGCTTGGTGAAGGCCAGCAGGTCAGGGTCGGTATGGGCCCAGTCGAACCAGGAGATCTCGTTGTCCTGGCAGTAGGCGTTGTTGTTGCCCTGCTGGGTGCGGCCGAGCTCATCGCCGCCGAGCAGCATCGGCACCCCGGACGACAGCAGCAGGGTGGTCAGCAGCGCCCGCGACTGGCGCCCGCGCAGCGCGAGCACGTCGGGGTCGGTGGTGGTGCCCTCGGCCCCGCAGTTCCAGGACCGGTTGTCGGTGCTGCCGTCGTTGTTGTTCTCGCCGTTGGCCTGGTTGTGCTTGTCGTTGTAGGAGACCAGGTCGCGCAGGGTGAAGCCGTCGTGCACGGTGATCAGGTTGACCGAGGCGGTCGGCCGCCGCCGGTCCCCGCCGTACAGGTCGGAGGAGCCCGCGAACCGGGTGGCGAACTCGCCCAGCCCGATCGGGTGGCTGCGCCAGAAGTCGCGCATCGAGTCCCGGTAGCGGCCGTTCCACTCGCTCCACAGCGGCGGGAACTGGCCCAGGTCGTAGCTGTCCGTCTGGCCCACGTCCCACGGCTCGGCGATCAGCTTGGCCTGGGACACGACCGGGTCCTGGGAGACCAGGTCGAAGAACGCCGAGGTGGTGTCGAAGCCGCCGTCGGCGCGGGCCAGGGTGGCGGCCAGGTCGAAGCGGAAGCCGTCCACCTGCATCTCGGTCAGCCAGTAGCGCAGCGAGTCCATGATCAGCTGCAGCGTGCGCGGGTGGCCGGTGTTGAGCGAGTTGCCGGTGCCGGTGGTGTCGTAGTAATGCCGCGGATCGCCGTCGTCGAGCCGGTAGTAGGCCGGGTTGTCCAGGCCGCGGAAGCACAGCGTGGGCCCGAGCTCGTTGCCCTCGGCCGAGTGGTTGAACACCACGTCGAGGATGACCTCGAGCCCGGCCGCGTGCAGACTGTCGACCATCGCCTTGAACTCGCCGACCTGGCCGCCGGGATGACCGGCCCGGACCTCGGCCGAGTAGCGCTGGGTGGGAGCGAAGAACCCGATCGTGTTGTAGCCCCAGTAGTTGGTCAGCCCGCGGCCGGTCAGCCAGCCCTCCGGCACCAGCTCGTGCACCGGCAGCAGCTCGACCGCGGTGACCCCGAGGTCCTTGAGGTAGCCGGTCGCCGCCTCGTGGGCCAGCCCGGCGTAGGTGCCGCGCAGCGCGGGCGGCACGTCCGGGTGCTGCTGGGTGAACCCCTTGACGTGCACCTCGTAGATCACGGTGTCGGCGTACGGGCGGCGCCGGGGCGCGTGGCCCTGCCAGCCGTAGGCGGCCGGGTCGACCACCAGGCTGCGGGGCACGTCGGCGGCCGAGTCGGCGTCGCTCGGGGTGTCGGGGTTGCCGCCCACGTACCCGAGCACGTCCGGGTTGTCGGTCACGGTGCCGCTGACCGCCCGCGCGTAGGGGTCGAGCAGCAGCTTGGCCGGGTTGCAGCGGATGCCCGCGGCCGGCTGGTAGGGGCCCTGAGTACGGAAACCGTAGGCCTGACCGGCCCCGACGCCAGGCACGAACGTGTGCCAGACCCCGGCGTCGAAGTCGGCCATCGGGACCTGGGACTCCTGGCCGGCCTCGTCGAACAGGCAGAGGGTGAGGCCGGCCGCGACCTCGGAGGCAACCGCGAAGTTGGTGCCGCCGCCGGTCACGGTGGCACCGAGCGGGTACGGGGATCCGGGCAGGCCGGTGGTCACTGGTCCTCCTGAGTTGAGGGGGCCGACGGGATCAGGCCGACGTTGGCGAGCACGTCGCCGAGCGAGGGGACGGTCCCGTAGCGGCGGCGGATCATGTCGGCGATCACGCCGGTCCAGCCGGTCTGGTGGGAGGCGCCCAGGCCGGCCGCGTTGTCGCCGTGGTAGTACTCGTTGAACAGCACGTTGCCGTTCCAGGCGGGATCGTGCTGGAGCTTGTCGACCCAGCCGTAACAGGGCCGCCGCCCGTCCGGGCCGACCAGGAAGATCGAGATCAGCCGGTCCTGGAGGTCGGTGGTGATCTGCTCGAAGTTGAGCTGGTGACCCGAACCGGCCGGGTACTCGACGGTCAGCTCGTCGCCGAAGAAGTGGTGGTAGGCCTCGAGCACGCCGACGATCAGGTAGTTGAGCGGGAACCAGATCGGCCCCCGCCAGTTGGAGTTGCCGCCGAACATGGCGGTGGTCGACTCGGCCGGCTCGTAGTCGATGGTGGACTGCTCCCCCTCGACGTCGAGCAGGTACGGGTGGTCGCGGTGGTAGGCCGACAGCGCCCGCAGCCCGTACGGGGACAGGAATTCGTTCTCGTCGAACAGGTGGCAGCAGACCTTCTCGAGCTGGTCGACGCTGACCAGCGTGAGCAGCAGCCGCCGGTCGCCGGCCTCGCCGCGCAGCAGGCCCTGCTCGGCCAGCTTGTTCAGGTTCGTATTGACGGTGTCGGCCCCGGCCCGGCGCAGGAACTCGGCGAACTGCTTGCCCAGCCGCAGCGACTGGTCGAGCAGGTGCTGGTCGACCACGGCGGCGGCCAGGATCGGGATCACCCCCACCATCGACCGGGTCCTGACCGGGATCGAGGCCCCGTCCTCGGTCAGCAGCTTGTCGTAGAACAGCCCGTCGGCGTCGTCCCACAGCCCCTGGCTGTTGATCGCGGCCGAGATCGACGCGAAGTGCTCGAGGAACTTGAGCGTGATGTCATCGCTCGGCCGCCGCCCGGTGCGGCCGAGGATGCTGGCCATGCTGGCCATGCTGACCGCGTAGAACGCCATCCAGCCGGTCGCGTCGGACTGCTCGAGGATGCCGCCGACCGGCAGGTGCGAGCGGTCGATGGGGCCGATGTTGTCGAGCCCGAGGAAACCGCCCTCGAACACGTTGTTGCCGCCCGAGTCCTCGCGGTTCACCCACCAGGTGAAGTTGATCAGCAGCTTGTCGAAGATCCGGGACAGGAAGTCCAGGTCCTGGCCCCCGTCGAGGGCGAACACCCGCAGCGCCGCCCAGGCCTGGACCGGCGGATTGACGTCGCCGAAGTCCCACTCGTAGGCGGGCAGGGCGCCGTTCGGGTTCTGGAACCACTCCCGGCACAGCAGGATCAGCTGGTACTTGGCGAAGTTGGGGTCGACGTGGGCCAGCGACACGCAGTGGAAGCCCAGGTCCCAGGCCGCGAACCAGGGGTACTCCCACTTGTCCGGCATCGACATGATGTCGAAGGCGTTGAAGTTCTCCCAGCGGGTGTCGCGGCCGAGCCGCCGCCCCGGCGGCGGCGGGGGCTGGGCCGGGTCGCCGTCCAGCCAGCGGGCCACGTCGAAGTAGTAGAACTGCTTGCACCACAGCAGCCCCGCGAACGCCTGGCGCATCACGTGGGCGGCGTCGGCCGGGGCTCCGGCCGGGCTGAGGTCGGCGTAGAACTGGTCGGCTTCCAGCTGGCGCAGGCGATTGGTCTGGATGAAAACGTCGCCGAGGGGATCGGCCGCGGGTGCGGCCGGGGTGGCCTGCTGCGGGGCCGCTGGGCGCAGGCGTATCCGCAGCTCAGCCGAGCCGCCGGCCGGGACCGTCAGCTGGTACCAGAACGAGCACTTGGTGCCCTGCTGGTCCGGGTTGACGGTGGCCCGCCCGTGGATGACGTGGTCGTTGATGCCGTCCTTGGGGTAGGCCGTCGTCGGGGTGGCGCCGTACAGCCGGGCCAGGTTGGTCTCGTTCTCGCAGAACAGCAGAGCGGGCGGGGTGCCGTCCGGCCCGCCGCCCGCGATCAGTTCCAGGTCCCCCAGAAAGGGGTGGGGTACATCGACCGCCGCGCCCCCCGGGCGGCCGGTCATGACCGGCTTGGGGGCGCCGGTGTCCCAGGACCAGGTGTTGCGGAACCAGGCGGTCGGCAGCACGTGCAAGGTGGCGGCCTCGGGCCCGGCGTTGGTGACCTGGATCGTCATCAGCAGGTCACGGGGATCGGCCTTGGCGTAGCTGACGTCGACGATCCAGTACCGGTCGTCGTCGAACGCGCCGGTGTCGAGCAGCTCGTACTCGGGCTGGTAGCGGTTCCGGGCCGCGTTGGTGGCCACCAGGTCGTCGTACGGGAACGGGCCCTGCGGGTAGTGGTAACGCCAGCGGTTCCAGGCGTGGCTGGGCACCGCGTCCACGTACCACCAGTACTCCTTGACGTCCTCCCCGTGGTTGCCCTGGGGGCCGGTCAGCCCGAACGGCCGCTCCTTGAGGATCGGGTCGCGGCCGTTCCACAGGGCCAGGCCCAGGCACAGCCGCTGCTCGATGTCGCTGAAGCCGGCCAGCCCGTCCTCCCCCCACCGGTAGGCGCGCGACCGGGCGTGGTCGTGCGGGAAGTAGTCCCAGGCCGAGCCGTCGGCGCTGTAGTCCTCGCGGACCGTGCCCCACTGCCGTTCGCTCACGTAGGGACCCCACAGGTACCAGTCGCTGGCCTGCCGCAGCCCGTCCTCGAGGCGGCCGAACCCCTGGACCCGCT
>Ga0213875_10002234_pt1 | contig 11763 bp, 15 predicted proteins | sample BarmaccomBMRX_R8_FD_160105 | JGI IMG/M metagenome (GOLD analysis project Ga0213875, IMG submission 160105) | Root-associated microbial communities from Barbacenia macrantha in rupestrian grasslands, the National Park of Serra do Cipo, Brazil - RX_R8 | ecosystem: Host-associated > Plants > Roots... | reverse complement strand
TCCCGGGCGCCCGGTCGAGCCTGGTCACCATCGTCGTCATGTCGGGGAGTCTCCATCCCCGCCCTCGGGTCACTAATTGTCAGGGGACGGGTGCCTCAACCCAGGTTGACAGAGAGGGTCGAGGCCAACCCAGCACGTCACAGCAAGCTCGCCGTCTGATCGTCGCAGGCCCGCTTACCCGATTGCGAAAAAGTCAGCATCTCGCAAGCTCGTCTCCGCCAAGCCTCATGTCCATGCCGCGAACGCCGCAGCAAGTCCGTCTGTGTCCCGTTGCCTCGCCTCATCCCAGACCGTCAACAGAACCACCCGTGATCGCCTCCACCGTTAACCTACCTGAAACAACCGTCAGCGTCCGGTACCAGTTCGTACTGTTGAGAAGTGTCTGCGCCGGTCAAACGAACCGTTCGGTCATGACCAGCGGTGTTCGGTAGTGGTTCCTGCTAATCGCTAGCTCGCAGGTTTGTGTGCTGCACTGATCTGGACACCCGTTGGTGAAAGATGTTGCTGCCGGGGCGGCGTGTGGTCAGGCTGCGTCGATGGGATGCCAGGCCTTTTTGCTCAGCATTGCCTGATTGCCACCTGACCATGCAATAGTTCCCACCTTAGCCGTTTTTGTGTCACCTTTCGGAGTTGTTCCGTAGACCCAAACGTCGAACGTGTCGAACGTGGATGCGCTTTTTAGCTCCAGTTCGAAGGTTGCCAGCGGTTTGAAAGCGTCCATCCATCTGTCGCTGGGCGGTTTGAAGTCGAACTTGTCAATCTCCCAGCCGCCGCGCAGATCATTGGCGTCTGGGTAGGTGCGGGTGATCTCGACAAAAATTTCAGCCTTGCTGCGCAGTTGAGCGAATTTCAGCATGCGCTTTCCTCTCTGGTGAGCGGGCAGCAGTGCACGCTTCATGCGACACGGGCGCTGCGGCACGAATCGCCTTGACCTTGCTCACGGCCCCGGTCAACTCGGCTCGCACAGCCCCGGTTACCTCGGCCCACCTAAGTCCTTGGATCTTCCAACCACATTCCCGCACGATGCACGTGCAGACGTACTTGCACGCCATACACGTTACGGCTTGGTTGGCATCCAGCACACCCCTGGTACCTCAACGGAGCAGGGTCAACCACTCACCCGGAGCGAATCTTCAGCAGAAGCAACAGGATCAGTCAGCACAGGACGATTAACAACGGCATGTTTGCCCCAGCTCAGCAGTACACAACAGCACTCTCCGGTACGCGGACGTACGGCCAATCAGCGTTCACACCCAAGAAATCAACAGCGATTAATGGGGTGGAACCGGTGCGCTGGTCACCGATCACCGCGATCACCTTTCCGTACCGCGCCGCGGATCTTGTGGTTGGTTGAGCCGCCGCGCAGGTCCTCCGGGTTCACTGTCCACAACACCGGAGGGCGATTGGACTTCTGGACTGGGCGGGAGCGCTGAGTCCGGACGAGGTGCGGCCCCAACGTCAGCAACCCCAACAGGACCATAATGGCGAGGGGAACACCCGCCATGACCAGGACGACCTCCAGCGACGTCACTACCTCACGGTAGCCAACCTGCCCTCCCACCGCTGCACCAGGACGAGCGATCGTCAAACCGCCGGTGCTGTTACGGTGACCACCCACCACGTTCGCGACCAGTATCTCCCACGGACCGGCATGGGGATGGTGTAGGAGAACAATCCGATGCTTCCCGGCGGCCCGAGAGCCCCACCTTCCCCCGCAACCAGATGTGTGACTGAGGCAAGACGACACGCACAGAGCAGAGTCCTGCAAGATCGACTCATTGGGCCGTCGCCGGGCCGTCGGACGTCGAGAAGTGTCAAGAAACCTGGAGAAGTAGCCAGAGCGTTCCTTCTCTTCAACCCTGCTGCATAACCCTGTTGGCGCTGATGGCGAAGCATGGGGCGGACGAGCTGGCTGTAAGCCGGATCTTGTAGCGCTGTGAGTGGACGTCTGCGGTGGATGGTGTCACCTGATGCCCAGCGTCGTCTTGGGTCGTGGCGAAGGTCTCTGAGGTGGCGTGTTGCTGCGGGTTATGGTGTGGGGACTGGTCCCCACTGCATGAGTCCGCCGGTGACAAGGCCTTCTTTTCGGGCGGAGGCGAGCTCGGTGGTGTGCTGGTGGTCGGCGTCGGGCTCAGTGGGTGGAACGCGTAGGCCCAGGCGCGGCCCGTGGAACACCAGCACCCAGTGGTAGTGCTGGGCTGCGGTGACCCACGCTTGATCGAGGTCGCAGGGCGCGTACACGAATAGATTGCCATCGGGTTGTTGGAGTTGCACTCCGCCGCCATCACGGGGCCATGCCGCGATTAGCCACCCGTCTAGATTGGGCAACTGCTGCACGCCGGGGCCGATGCGCTGCATCCCTTGCCTTAGTGCATGCTCGGTCCAGATTTCCTGCGGTGGCGTGTCATTGCCGGGATGGGTCCACACCGCGTGGTGACGTTGGACCAGCGCGACGGGAATCTGGGGTAGTTGTGGACTGAACAGGGGTATGCCCAGCTCATCTCGTTCAACGGCGGCATAACCTAAGCCCAGGATCGGATCGTCGAGGTAGGTGGTCCGACCGAGGGCGGAGAAGTCGGCCAGGATCTCATCGAGTCGCTGGTCATTGATGTCCATAAGACTCCCGTCTGCAGCAGCGATGGGGCGGACTCGCGGGTCGGGTAGGGCAGGCTGGGTGGCGGTGACGGACAGTCATCCACCAGCTAGCGAAGTGGTCCCCGGCAAAGATCACCCGTTAGTCAACTGAGTTGATCGCACGTCGCCTCGACCAGGAAACCAACTACGCCCCCGCACTGGCTTTGAGATAACTCTGACCCAGCGGCGGAGTACCGGAAACCTCCGGTGGCATCCCCCCCGAGTCACGTAGCTCCCACGCTCCCCACGCGAAGTCATTGTGTTACCGCTCTCATGACGAGCTTTAGGCCTACCGCGTCGAGCACCGCGCACACCAACAGATTGCCCAACCTCCAGCGATCTTTGTACGCGCCGAACTCCGCAATAGCACCACCAGCTGAAAAGACGCATCAGTCTTTGCGACACCGCCAAGTCTGTCCCGTCGCGTAGTCACGAAACCGCCATGGCTAGCCAGAGAAGTTCATGGCGTTGCCCCCATCAACCCATGACATCCGCAAAACTCGGAGACACCCGTGACTACCCCAGACCCATCCCCATCCACTGGCGCACCAATAGCTTCAACGGCAACAACGGCACCTGCATCGAACTGGCCGCCGTACCCGATCGACACATCGCCGTATGCCACAGCACTAGCCCCGAGAACGGCACGATCCTGTTCACTCATACTGAGAGAGCGTCCGGATACGTCTGACTCCGCAACTTCTACTCGGGGACGACTCTCCCCGCCCTCGGTCCCTTTGGGCCCTGGGTAACCTCGTACGTGACCCGGGTGCCTTCCTCAAGGCTCTTATAGCCGGGAGTCTGGATGGCTGAGTAGTGAACGTAGAGGTCCGGTCCGCCGTCATCCTGTATAATGAAGCCGAAGCCCTTGTCGGCATTGAAAAATTTCACAGTTCCTGCCGTCATTAGTTAATCCTTCACCAGATGTGTCGCAGCGCGGCCTCGACACGCCGACAACGGTTCAAACGATAACTTACGCACAGAATGCACTTGACAAGGGCTCGTCACCCTTGCTTCCCTCACCTTCGACCCGTTGACGACGATGCCGCCGATACTAAGTCCTCCAGCACGTGGCCGCCTTCGGCAGGCCCTACCGCTCCTGCCGGCTCAACAGGAGCCTCAACTTGTCAGCTGGCCGCCGCCCACCCAATCCCATGCCGCACGATCACGCCGATCCGGACAAGGCCCACCCACCGGCGAGCTGACGACAGCAGTGACGACAACGCAGACGACAATCCAGCACCAGCAGCACCATTCGACAGCCGGTTATCGCGCAGATCGACGGCCAGAGCCTCGAGTTACGCGCTTCTGGGGGTCGCAGGTTCAAATCCTGTCGTCTGGACGGTCGTAACAGCAGTGCACTTGCCGCAGTTCACCCGGGCGGGGTTGGGCGTGGTGTATTTACCGGCTGGTGATCGGCCTCTTTCCTGTGCTTGCTGGTTGGGGTCGGGGAGGAAAGAGAAGATCGAATGCCCAAGCTGTGGGTGGGCCGAGACCTCGGCCGTCGCGGCGCAGCGCCCCTGATGCCACCACGCTGGCTGCGAGTGCTTCCTTCGGTGCTCGCGAACTGGTCTGAACACTTGCCGGTGGGCTACGGCCTGACCGGTTCCGGTGGCCGGCCTAGAACCCAGGATCGGGTTCGGGGGAGGAATACCGCGGCCGGTCCCTGCGGTGGCGCTGCCTCTGGTGCCATATGGAAGCGCCACCGCCTCTTTTCGTGCCCGTCGAGCCGCCTATCGAGTCAGTGGCCAGCGCGAGCATCGCGAGCGCAAAATTCGGCAGGCACAATCACTCCTTGGCGCCGGCCACCCGCAAGCGAGTGGTGCTGCTCGCGCATGCCCGAATTGCACCCACCGAAACCCCACCTCACGACCGCCGCGCACCGGAAAGGCCACCGGAATGAACCGAAACAGTGACGCGCGGCAATATCCGACCCACCTGGTGGTCGAGAACACACCGCAAACCTGGGGCACAGCTTTGCGACGTTCAGCCCGTCCGTTGCTACACTTGTTGCCTTACCCCAGGCGACGTCGTGGCCCCTCAATCAGTCGTGACTCACGCCAACTGGCCCATCGGCAGGGTCGTGACGACCTCCTGCCCTAGGCAATAAGCGGTCTTACCGCGCGCGGTTGCCGACCCGAGCCCTCGCCGCCACCGTGTCCCCGGATAAATCATCATGGCGAGGATGTTCATTGTGCTGGCTTTTAAGGTAGCCGTCGTTATGGTGAGTTGACCCACGGTCTGTTGGCTGGCGAGCAAGCGACACCACACATCGCTCACGGCAACCAAATCCAGCCAGCGAGCTGGCACGCAGGTCCCGGTCAGTCGATGAGCATCGAATAAAATCTCTTCGTCGAAGGTGGCGTGACACCCGCGGCAGTGCGCCCGCTCGATCCCTCGCCACGATGCTGTTCTACCTGGAAAAGGTACTATGGTGTGTACCTCACTGTTGCCAACTGTTCTCGCCGATCCTTGTTACGGGTGTTGATCGCAGTGCGTTGTCGTCACAGGGCAGTGGAGAAGCGATCCGGTGCTGCGGCGTCACTTTTGACTACCGTGACCGATGAGCGGAGTATATTGCGGATCAGGTAATGTTGCCTGAGTGTGTTTGAGGTAACCGCCTGCGTAATTAAGGAGAAGGCGGCGACATCGGAGCACTTTCGAGGTTTGGCACGCATCATTGCTGTGAGCTCGGTTTGGCCGGCGATGATGTGTGTTGTGGGGGGTGGGGGTCGTGGGGTGAGCCGGTGGTGGGTTGTCGTAATAAGGCGCCCGGTGGTGGTTTTATTGTTCGGTTGGGGGGAGGAGTCCGTGGTCGTGGAGCATTTGGCGGAGTTGGCGCAGGGCTCGGTTGCGGGTGGGGCCGATGCTGCCGGGGGGGATTCCGGTGGTGCGGGACAGTTCGGCGTAGGACGGGGGGTGGTCGGTGAATAGTGCTCGCAGCAGTCGTCGTCGCCGCGGTGGTAGCTCGGCGATCAGTGTGCGCAGTGTCTGTGTGGTCTGGGCGTTGATGACGTGTTGTTCAGGGTTTGCGCTGGGTTCGGTGAGGGTGTCGATGGTGTCGTCGGCCACGGTGGTGCTGCGCTGGGCGTGGCGCAGGATGTGTAGGCATTCTCGGGTGGCGGTGGTGGCTAGCCAGCCTCCGAGGTGCTCGGGCTGTTGGATGCGGTGAAGGTTTTCGGCTAGTCGTAGCCAGGTGGTTTGGATGGCGTCGAGGGCGTCGGCGTCTTGGAGTCGAAACGCGCGGACCTTGGCGGCGACGAGGCGGCTGTAGCGGCGCATGATTTCTTGCCATGCTGCTGGGTCGCCGCGTGCGGCGTGGTGCACCAGCTCGGCGGGCTCTAGCAGGGCGGTGGCGTTGTCGGTGGCGGTGGGGGATGTGTCGTGGGCTGCCTGCGGGTGCGGGTCGGACTGGTGGTGTGGCTGGGGGTGTCGGGTGTGGTTTGGATGCGGGGGGTCATGCGGGTGACTGTGGGCAGGCCCAGGTCGGGTCTTGGCTGTGGTCTGTGGTCTGGGCGCTGGGGTGGTGGCTCTGCGTGGTGACGCGACGGTGTTTGGTGGCGCCGAAGCGTCCGGATGGGGTGTCGGGCACGGTGGGGCTGGTTGAAGTGGTGTGGTGCAACTCGCTGACATCACAACTCCAAGACGTACAACGATAAGTAAATATACGATGTACGTAGACGCGTACGGCGTCAATGAGGGGACGTCACTCACACGTGTATGGTGTACGCTGTATACCCAGGCGGCGGAGAGAGGCCAGGATGACCGGGAGCGACCAGCCAAAAAAATCGCGTGTCCGGGGTGACCAGCCGAACTGGATCGGAGTCGACCCGAGTCAAGACGAGACGCCCCGGCCCCCGTTGACCCGGCCTCGGGTCGTGCGCACGGCGCTGCGCCTGGTCGACGAACACGGTTTGGACACGCTGACCATGCGCTCGCTGGCCACCGAACTCCAGGTCTCCCCGATGGCGCTGTACAACCATGTCCAGGACAAAGAAGAACTACTCGACCTCATGCTCGACCTCGTCCTCGGCGAAATTGATTTCTCCGCCCCGGCCGGGGACTGGGCTATGCAGATGCGCGCATTGGTGTGCAGTTACCACCAGGTGCTCACCGCGCACCCCGCTTTGGCCCGGCTGTACAGCAGTCGAGTCAGGATTGGCCCGCACGGACTGCGGATCATGGAGCGAGGGCTGGGGCTGTTGCTGCGGGCCGGATTCTGTCCGGCTGATGCCGCGGACGCTTTTTTTGCCTTGTTCACCTACACCGTGGGCTACCACCAGATGGGGCAGATCGAGCCCCGGCAGTTCTCCGCGCTGCCCCCCGACCAGATCCCGTCGGTCATCACCGTCCTGGACCATCTCAACGGCGTCCACCAGGCCGGACGGTTCGAAGCCGGCCTCGATGCCCTGCTCGTCGGCTTTCAAACCATGCACAGCTCATCACACCGACCCACCTTCCTGCCCAAGCCCAAGCCGGCGCACCTCCAGCAGACCTGCGGCGAGACCCCACGGGGACTAGCGTGAGGCCCAGCCCCGCACGCAGAACTCCCCTCCCCCCGCACCCACGATCTGTCGCTGAGATCACTGTCCGGGTGCGTCGATGCCTCTCGGTGGCTTTAGCTGAAACGTCAGCACGCCCGACCACTCGCGTCTCCGAGCAGAGTCGTGGGCCTTCGCCGGTTGTCATCCAGGCGGTGCGCCAATGCACACGCCCATCATGGGTGACACCGAAACAGCGACCGATCTGCGCGTTGCTTCCCACCGATGATGCTGGCGTGGATTGATCAACAACCTTCGCGGTGAGCCGCAACCAATGCGGCGCACCATATTCAGCCACCCAGTCACCACGGGCTCATGGTCGCTGGGTGATCGACGGGCCCACGCACGTCGCGCGTAGCTCGTGCGACGGCAACGTCACTGCATCCGGGTGGTCGCAGGCGGCGAAATAGCATCCTGGGGGTGCGGCGACCCAGTCAGGCACAGTCACTGTGCTCAACTCCCGCAGGGCCGGCCTGGTAAGAATGTCCCCTGACCGGGTGTGTGGGTCGCGGTATCAGGAGGTGGGCCGGGGGCTCTTCATAAGTGCGGTGACGTTACTGGCCGCCAGGGGTTCGTTACCCGAGGAGACCGACGCCATGAACGACTGCTTGACGAAGACACCGTCCATCTCCCTGGCTCAGGCTCCGTTTGCCCTTACTGACGGGTCACAACGCCACGCCGCCTACGCCGAGATGGCGGCAACGGCCCCCGTCCACCGGATCATGTTGCCCACCGGACAGCGAGCCTGGTTGATCACCGGCTACCACGAACTGCGTCAGGCCCTGCACGATCCCCGGCTGGTCACCCGCGAGGCCGCGCAGGCAAACCTCTATCGGGAACGGCTATCGCCTGAAGTGTTCGCCGGGCTCACCAGTCACATGCTCAACCACAACCCGCCCGAACACACCCGGCTGCGTCGGCTGGTCACCGCAGCGTTCACCCGCCGACGCATCGAGCAACTCACCCCGCGTATCCAGCAGATCACCAACGCGCTGCTCGACGCCATAGCCACCCAGACATCCACCGACTTGCTCGCCTCGTTGGGCTACCCACTGCCCATTACCGTGATCTGCGAACTGCTTGGCGTGCCCACCGATGATCACGTCCAGTTTCACGACTGGTCGACCACACTGACCACCGGTGCCCTGGCCGAACCGCAGGCGTACTGCTGCGCTGCCAGCGCGCTGGTGCACTACCTACGAAACCTGCTGCAGATCAAACGCGACACTCCCGCCGATGACCTGCTGTCTGCGCTGTTGGCGGTGCGCGAGGGCCAGGATCAGCTCACCGAAGACGAGCTGACCTCGATGGCCTGTTTACTGCTGATCGCCGGCCACGAGACCACCGCCAACCTCATCGGCAACGCAGTCCACGCCCTGCTCACCCACCCCCAGCAATGGGCACTACTCCAGACCCAACCCCACCACCTCAACACTGCCATCGAAGAATTGCTCCGCTTTGATGGCCCCCTGCAAATAAGCCACCTACGCCGCAGCACCGAACCCATCGACATTGGTGACACCACCATCCCCGCCGGCGAAATCGTCGTCCCGGGCCTGCTGGCCGCCAACCGCCACCCGGCCTGCACCGCCCAGCCCCAGGCACTAGACCTCACCCGCGCTGACCACTCCCACCTGGCGTTTGGTCACGGTATCCACCACTGTCTCGGCGCACCCCTAACCCGACTAGAAGCCCGCATCGCCCTCAGCAGCCTCCTAACCCGCTTTCCCCGACTACGCCTGGCCGTGCCCACCAACCAACTAACCTGGCGCCCCAGCATGCTCGTCAACGGCCTGACAGCGCTCCCCGTAACCCTGCACTAAACAGCACCCCCGTCAATATTTAAAGCGGAAAACCCCTACCGGCACGCCCAGAAAACCCTGACCCATGCACAAAAGCTAAACGGTGATAACAACGCAACCCACACCTACGCCAACGAAATTTCAGGAATTCTTTCAAGACCCTGACCGGTATCAAAAAGCGCACACGGCCACGCCGCTATAGCACAGGGCCACTCAGATGGCCACAATGTATTCGGTCAATCTTCTTATGGTCACCGCTCACCGCTGGCGGCAGTCCGCAAACGCAGACACCCGATCCCGCCCTGAGTGATTCTGCTAACGCTCGGTGAACGTGTCCGCCGACATGAAAAACCAGTGCCGGTTCACGCAAGTGATCCGCACCTGCTCGACAGGGCCCTCCGTGCTGTCCAGGCAACCACCCCACCGCGCACTGGCAATCATCGAACACTCGGGACAACCCACGAAACCTAGGTACTCAGTGGTCACAGCTGCGGTGTTGGAGATATCCTTATTGCCAAACGACGCTGAAACCTGCATGGCCACACGATCCCCTTCCATGGTGCACAACCCTTTCACCGATAAGTTCAATGATGAGATCTCTGAACAATCCAACACTTCCCGACAACACATGCCAACGACGGCAAATCGAATGCCGCACAACAGCACGGTGACAAAAACGTCGGCCAAGGACTCATACCGCCCCCACGCGCTTACCAACAGATCATCGGACATCGCCACCGATCACCACAACCCACGGTGCGTGCGCTGCGATCCTATGGACCCCCCCGACCCTACTAAACCGGTTCTCACCCTCAAGAGCCACGACTGCGGTGACTGATACCATCACCACCAAATCCCCACCTCAATACCTGCACATACCAGAAAACCATCCCGTGGGCATCGTCAACTTACTGGAGTCTGCATCGCGGCATTGGCATGGTTGGATCGGCCGGGTCGATCGGCGAGGCCCGCGTCAGGCGGCCGTGGCCGTGCCAGTGATCTGGTACCAGCTCCTAAATCGGGTGTCCATCTCGCGCCGGTACTCGCTGGCACCAAGCCGGTGACGATGGGGCCGGAAGTCCGGGGAGATGCCACTGAACGCGGACAAGAACCGTTGGGCGTGTCCGGGTGAGGTCAACCGTTTCATGGCTCGTTCGCGGTGTCGGGTCGGTTGGTGGTAGTTCTCGGCCCGGTTATTCAGATACTTCGACTGGCGGTGTTCCACCCCGGGCGTTAGCCGGCGTCGTGCCGCGCCATAGCTGGCTAGTTTGTCGGTGACCAGCACCCTGGGCACGTATTCCAGGTTCTTCAGTAGTTTGCGGAAGAACCTGGTCGCGACCGTGGCGTCGCGGCGGGAGGTGACCAGAATGTCCAGCACGTTCCCGTGCTGGCCCACCGCCCGCCACAGATAGTTGTCTTGCCCGCGATTTTGATGAACACTTCGTCGAGGTCCACTTGTCCCCGGACGAGCCCGGTGACGGCACAAGCCGTTGGCCTAGGTCTGGCCGAATTTCAAGCACCACTGCCGCACCGTCTCGTGGGAGACCACGATCCCGCGTCTAGCATCATCTCCTCGACCTCGCGGAAGCGGTAATACAACCCGACACAGTGCTGATGATCTCTGCTGGGAATCGAAACCCCTTGTAGGACGGCGCGCCGATGGTCACAGACTGCCTCATCCCAGACGCCACCATCGATCATCCCCGCCACCCAAATCACAATGCTGACGGTGCCCCCCTTCGGTAGGTGTCAGGTGTCCCAGAAGGCAGTGACACTTAACCTGTTGTTCGGGGCTCGCGGTGCCGGGGTGCGGTTTGGCCGCTACTGGATGGGTAACGGGTTGGTGTCAGATAACGCGGTGAAGGCGGCGTCGTTTCGGCATCGCCGGGATGGGAGAACCTGACGATGGCTTAGGCATCGCTGGCCGATCCAATGCCGGGCTGGTTGGTTAAGGCCGAGCGTCAGGTCGTTGACGATGGTGTGCAGTTGGGCGCGGTTGGCTTTGAGCGCGCGAACCGTCTCGCGCCGGGCGATCGCCAGCCGCCGGATTTCGGCATGTCGTACGGCTTCCCTCCGTTGACTCAAATTGAGACTAATGTCGTAGCTGTCAGGTTCTACATTAGGACTCGTTTCTATCAGCTTTGTGGTCGGCCAACAAGGACAGGGTCGGATGGTCAAGGACATGCGCACCAATGTGTCACCAACGAGCGGACAGTCGCTGCGAAACCGAGACAGAGGCGGTGGCATAAACCTTGCTGACACGCTGAGAAGAGCAGCCCACGCGCTTAGCGGCCGCACCGACGTTGCACATGCACCCGCCTTGGCTGGCTTGTTGCACAATCGTGCCGACGATATGGAACGCAGCATCGTCCTTTGGCGACGCTCCGCGCAAAACGTACCTGCTTTGGCGCAACAGCACTACGGCGTGTACCTCGCCGTTGCCGAATTTGTTCTCTTCGGTCCTCGCGCTGCACCATTCCCACAAATAAACTGAGACCCACGAACCGCAGCTGGTGCTACCGTTGCGGCCAGACGCGCCCAGCGACGCGACGGGACTGTCATCGCTCGTCCGTTCGGCGCCCAGCGATGCCACCGCTGGGCTTTGGCGGACTCACCGCCTCGCTACAAACAACGCCGACTATGACGCATGCGTAGCCGCAGGGTTTACCCCCGCCCCGAGCCGACCGACCGGTAGCTCACGCCAATGCGATCATGAGCTGTTTCGGCTGGTAAACGGACTATTATCATGATCCGATAAGCCCTGTTATGACATTCGTCGCTTTTGT
>Ga0213875_10002233_pt1 | contig 11764 bp, 9 predicted proteins | sample BarmaccomBMRX_R8_FD_160105 | JGI IMG/M metagenome (GOLD analysis project Ga0213875, IMG submission 160105) | Root-associated microbial communities from Barbacenia macrantha in rupestrian grasslands, the National Park of Serra do Cipo, Brazil - RX_R8 | ecosystem: Host-associated > Plants > Roots... | reverse complement strand
GGCGCGCGGTGCGCGCACAACCTGCTCTACTGGACGGGCGGCGACTGGTGGGGGATCGGCCCGGCGCGCACAGCCACGTCGGCGGCATCCGCTGGTGGAACGTGCGGCACCCCGCCGCGTACGCCGCGCGGCTCGCCGCCGGCCGCAGCCCCGGCGCCAGCCGTGAGGTCCTCGGCCCCCGCGAGCGGTCGATGGAAAAGATCATGCTCGCGACCAGGCTGGCCGCCGGCTGCCCGCTGACCGTCCTGCCCCCCGAAGGTCTTCGGTCAGCCGAACGGTACGTGGCCACCGCCCTCCTCGACCCCTCCGCCTTCGCCGCCGGCCGAATCGTCCTCACCCGCCACGGCCGCCTCCTGGCGGACACCGTCGTCCGCGACCTGGTCGTGTTAGCCGGCCGCCCCGGTCCCCCGAACCTGGCCGGTCAGGGCCGCCAGGGCAGCCTCCATCGACCGTTGTTCGCGTGTTCGCGTGTTCGCGCTAGTGAACCATCGGGGAATTGATCCAGCGGGGGATCTCCCGGAACTCGCCGCGGTTGGCGGCTATCGCGCCGCGGATCAGGTATCTCAGCATGATCAGCCAGCCGATCGTGGCGACGGGCAGCATCACGATCAGCGCGGCGCTCGGGCCGGCCAGCGCCAGCATCCCCCCGATGATGAGCCCGGACAGCGCGTACAGCACGCAGGTCAGCGTCACGTTCAGGGCCTGCGCCGCGTGCGCGCGGACGAACGGCGACCGGCCCCGCCTGGCCGTGAAGATCACCAGCGGGGCGAACGGCCCGAGGAAGATCGCGCCCAGGTAGCTGAGCATGGACCACAGCTCTTCGGTTTCACCGAACGCCGGATTCGGCCTCGGGTAGGCGGGCGCGCCGCCGGGGCTGGTCATCCCGGCAGGGTCGGCCCCGGCCCCCTGGCCGGGCTTCGCGCCCGGGCGGGGCTTCCCGGCCGGCCCGGCCTTACCGCCAGGTCCAGGCTTCCCTCCCGGGCCCGGGCCGCGTCCTGGGCCTGGGCCCCCTCCCGGGCCTGGGCCCCCTCCCGGGCCTGGGCCCCCTCCCGGGCCTGGGGCACCTCCCGGGCCCGGGCCGCCGGGAGGACCCGGGTTTCCGCCGAGGACGGGGTTGCCGCCGGTCCCGGGGACCGGCTTTCCCCCCGTCCCGGGGCCGCCCGCCGGGCGCGGGCCCTGGTGCGGCCCGGCCCTCTGGGGCCCGGTCGCCGGGCGTCCCGGCATCGCCTTGCCGGCCACTATTCGCCCTCCGGTACGGTCACGAAGTCGATCAGTTCCTCAACCCTGCCCAGAAGCTCGGGCTCCAGGTCGGTAAAGGTTGTCACGGAACGCAGGATGCGCCGCCACGCCGCCGCGGTGTCCTGCGGCCAGCCCAGGGCGCGCAGCACGCCTTCCTTCCACGGCTGTCCCGGCGGAACCCGCGGCCAGGCCGGGATACCGAGCGCGGCGGGCCGCACGGCGGCCCAGATGTCGACGTAGGGATGGCCGGCGACCAGCACGTGCGGGGAGCGCGCCGCGGCGGCGATGCGGCTCTCCTTCGACCCGTCGACCAGGTGGTCCACGAGCACGCCGAGCCTGCGGCCCGGGCCGGGGGAGAAGTCGGCCACGATCGCGGGCAGGTCGTCGACGCCTTCCAGGTACTCGACCACGACCCCCACGTCGCGCAGGTCGTCGCCCCAGATCTTCTCGACGAGCTCGGCGTCATGGCGGCCCTCGACATAGATCCGGCTCGCCCGGGCGACCTTGGCCGGCCCTTTCGGCGCCGCGACGGATCCGGAGGCGGTCCGGCCCGGCGCCGTCGCCGGATTGTGGCCTGCTCGCCGCACAAGCGTGACCGGTTTGCCGTCGAGCAGGAAACCGCGCGGCTGCAGCGGGAAGACCCGGCGGTTCCCCTTGCGGTCCTCCAGCGTGACCGCATCCTTCTCGCACTGGACGATCGCGCCGCAAAAGCGCCCGGCGGAGTCCTCCACGACCAGCCCGGGCTCGGCTTCGACCTGAGGTACCGGCCGCTGGCCGGGGCGCCGGCGTTCTCCGGCGAGTACGTCCGGCCCGTACTGCCTGCTTCGCACCCGCACCTCCCTCATCCCGTCAACGAAGCGTAGCTGAACGCGTGCCCTTCTTGCTGTCGCGCGACTCTCGTGGCGCAATAGACTTAGCACTCGGGGATTGTGAGTGCCAGGGAGGTGAGCACGTGCTTGACGAGCGGAAGCTCGCGGTGCTGCGCGCCATAGTCGAGGACTACGTGTCCACCACCGAACCGGTGGGCTCGAAGTCGCTCGTCGACCGGCACGGCCTTGACGTGTCTCCGGCGACGATCCGCAACGACATGGCGGTTCTCGAGGAACAGGGGTTCATCGCCCAGCCGCACACCAGCGCCGGGCGGATACCGACGGACAAGGGCTACCGGCTGTTCGTGGACCGGCTGTCCAGCATCAAGCCGATGTCCGCGGCCGAGCGCCGCGCCATCGAGACCTTCCTGGCCGGCGCGTACAGCCTCGACGACATCGTGACGCGGACGGTCAGGCTGCTCGCCCAGCTCACCCGCCAGGTGGCGGTGGTGCAGTACCCGTCGCTCACCCGGTCGGCGATCCGGCACATCGAGCTGGTCTCGCTCGCCCCGCAGCGGGTGCTGCTCGTGCTGATCACCGACACCGGGCGCGTCGAGCAGCGCACGATCGAACTGCCCGACGCCGCCGACGACGAGTCGATCGCGCACCTGCGCGCGGTGCTCAACGCGTGCCTGGACGGCCGGAGACTGTCCGACGCCGCCCGCAGGGTCCACGGCCTCACGGACCGCATCCCGGACGCGGAGCGGGCGAACGCGAACGCGGTTTTTTCCGCGCTGCTTGACAACCTCGTCGAGCGGAACGAGGAGCGCGTGGTGTTCGGCGGAGCGAAGAACCTCGCGGCCCCCGATTTCGGCAAGGGATTGCGCGACGTGCTCGAGGCGTTGGAAGAACAAGTAGTGCTGATGAGGCTCCTTGGAGAATCGTCCGACTCGCCGGCCATCACCGTGCGGATCGGCGCCGAAACGGGGCTGCTCGGCACGTCTGTCGTGTCCGCCGTGTACGGCGCCGCGGGCAACCCGATGGCGAAGCTCGGCGTGCTCGGCCCGACCAGGATGGATTATCCGGGAACCATGGGAGCGGTACGCGCGGTGGCGCGATATGTCGGCCAGATCCTGCAGGAGGCGTAGTGGCGGTGACCGACTATTACTCGCTGCTGGGCGTGCGGCGCGACGCCGGGCCGGACGAGATCAAGCGGGCTTACCGCAGGCTGGCCAGGGAACTGCACCCGGACGTGAACCCGGACCCGGAGACCCAGGACCGGTTCAAGGAGATCACCCAGGCGTACGAGGTGCTGTCCGACCCGGACAAGCGGCAGATGTACGACCTCGGCGCGGACCCGTTCGCGCCCGCCGGGGCCGGCGCGGGAGCGGGCGGCTTCGGCCCCGGGTTCCCGTTCAGCGACATCATGGACGCGTTCTTCGGCGCCACGAGCGGCGCCAGCCGCGGCCCGCGCAGCCGCGCGCGGCGCGGCCGGAACGCCACCATCCGGATCGAGCTGGACCTGGCCGAGTGCGCGTTCGGCGCGACCCGCGAGCTCACCGTGGATACCGCGGTGGTCTGCCCAACCTGCTCCGGTGAGGGCACCGCGCCCGGCACCCACCCGGTGACCTGCGAGGTCTGCGGCGGCCGCGGCGAGATCAGCCAGGTGCGGCGCTCCTTCCTCGGCCAGGTGATGACCACCCAGCCGTGCCCGGCGTGCGGCGGGTACGGGACCGTGCTGCCGCGGCCGTGCCCGGAGTGCGACGGCGACGGGCGGGTGCGCACCAGGCGCACGATCAAGGTCCGGATCCCGGCCGGAGTCGAGGACGGTACCCACATCCAGCTGGCCGGCGAGGGCGAGGTCGGCCCGGGCGGCGGCCCGCCCGGTGACCTGTTCCTGGAGGTCGCGCAGCGGCCGCACGCGATATTCGAGCGGCAGGGCGACGACCTGCACTGCACGCTGACGATCCCGATGGTGGCCGCCGCGCTCGGCGCGACCGTCTCCGTGGAGTCCCTGGACGGCCCCAGCGAGGTCGACATCCGCCCCGGCACCCAGTCCGGCCAGGTGATCCCGCTGTACGGCCAGGGCGTCAAGCACCTGAACGGCAACGGCCGCGGCGACCTGATCATCCACGTCACCGTCGAGACACCGGCAAAGCTGGACCCCGAACAGGAGAAGCTGCTGCGTGAGCTGGCCAAGCTGCGCGGCGAGGAGTCGCCGCCCGGCAAGTTCCAGCCCGGCCAGCACGGTTTCTTCTCCCGCCTGCGCGACGCCTTTAACGGACGGTTATCCCCGGGGGGGTCGCCCAGAGGGCGACCCCCCCGGACCCCCCCGACCCGCGTGCGGTGCTCGCCGTATCATCACGCGTCCGGGGAGGCCCAGGGGCCTCCCGCGGGCCGCGTGATCGCGGAATGTGAGCCGCGATCGCGGCTCACTCCGCGCCGCGCGCCGTAGCCTGCTTCCAGTACCTGTAGCATCGCGGCTCACTCCGCGCCGCGCGCCGCCGTGTTACGGATCCGTCCGTGGCATCGCGCCCCATAGCATCGTCTTATGCAGCCGCCCGTCTTCCTCACGTCCCGTGGTGAGCTGGAGACGGGTGCCGTCGTTCTGTCCGGGGCGGAGGGCAGGCACGCGGCGGCGGCGCGCCGGCTGCGCCCGGGGGAGCGGGCCGACCTGGCGGACGGGGCCGGCGCGCTCGCGCAGTGCGTCGTCACCGCGGTCACCCCGGATTCTGTCTCGCTCGCCGTGCAGACCCTGCGTGTGCTGCCGCGTCCCGAGCCGCGGGTCACCGTCGTGCAGGCGCTGCCCAAGGGGGACCGGGGAGAGCTTGCCATCGAGATGATGACCGAGGTCGGCGTCGACACGGTCATCCCGTGGGCGGCCGCGCGCTGCGTTGCCCGGTGGCAGGGCGACCGTGGCACACGGGCGCTCGGCAGGTGGCGGTCGGCGGCGCGGGAGGCGGCGAAGCAGGCCCGCCGGGCCTGGCTGCCCGAGGTCACCGAGCCGCAGTCGCTGGCCGGGGTGGCGGCGCGGGTTTCCGCCGCGGCGTGCGCCGTCGTCCTCGAGCCGGACGCGCAGGCGCCGCTCAGCGGGGTCACGCCCCCGGAGGCCGGCGAGATCGTCCTGGTGGTGGGGCCCGAGGGTGGCATCAGCCCGGAAGAGCGCGCCGCGCTCGCCGCCGCGGGTGCCGCCGAGCGCCAGCTCGGCCCGACCGTGCTCCGCACGTCGACCGCCGGGGCGGTGGCCGCCGGGATCCTGCTGAGCCGGTCCGGCCGCTGGTTAGGTACGCGTTTCCCCCGTCGGCGCGCATCCGTCCGGCGCGGGCCTTACGAGGACGAAGACGCGGGATGCTGGCTCTGGCTGCCGTTTACCGGCGTCTGGCTGCCCGACGCCGGGCTCTGGCTGCCGGACGCCGGGCTCTGGCTGCCGTTTACCGGCGTCGCGGTGCTGCTCGGGCTGGTCTCGCTCGGGGTCGGCGTCGGTGACGGTGTGGCCGTCTGGGTCGGCGTCGGCGAAGGGGTCGGGCTGACGGAGGGCGTCGGCGGCTGGCTCGGCGCAGCCGCCGTCGGCTGTGCGGTCGCGGTCGCCGACGAGCCCGGGCTCGGGCAGCTCACCATCCCGGCGCTTCTGGTCTTGCCGGTTCCCTGGGTGCCCGCGGCGACCTTGGCGACCTTGGCGCCCGGGGCCAGGCCGACCGTCCTGATGACGGCGGTGGCCGAGGAGGAGCGCGACGTCACGCCGGTTCGGCCCGGGCCGTAGGTGCTGCCCGGGGCGCCCGGGAAGCCCGGCACCACGCTTGGCTGGGTGCTCGGCACCGGGCTCGCGGCGGTGCTCGGCGGGGACGGCAGGCACCGCGGTCGCTGCGAGGTGGTGTCCGCGCGCGCGGTCCTCAGGCTTGCCGTTCCGCGCGGTGCCGCGCCGTGGCCTCCGCCGGCGATCGCGCCGCCGGTGCTCGTCGTGGTCCCGCTGGCCACGCCGGACGGTGAGTGGCTCGTCGACAGCACCGTGGAGCCGAGCTGTACGAGTGCTCCGCGCAGCGGCGGCACGGTCAGCGTGAGGCCGACCGCGAACGCCAGGACGCCGAGAACCAGCACCGGGCGGAGCCAGCCGACGTCGTTTCGCGGCCCGCCGCCCGCCGCGTGCCGCGGCTCGCCCCCGCCACCACCGCCACCGTCGCGTCGCCGGAAGCGCCCGGCCGCCGCGGCGGCCCGGCGCCCGGTGACCGTGCCCCGGCGGAACAGCGCCACCAGGGCGCCGGCGGCGCCTTCGTAGCAGGTCCTGGCGAGGCTGCCGAAGGAATCCCGGTATTCGGCCCACCGCGGGCTTCGCGGCCGCCCGCCGGCGGCCGCCGGCGGGCGTCTCCAGCGCCCGCTCGATCTGGCGACGGCCGCTGACCATGCCCGGGCATGCTGCCCGCCCAGCTGGGTGGCTGCCGCCAGCCGCGCGCGCGTCCACCCCTCAGACCGGCGCACCGCCGGCATCAGCGATGCCTGAGCCCACTGCCCGGCCTGCCGTACGGCCGCGGCCCAGCTCTGGCTCAGGCGCTGAGGCAACGCCAGATCCGCCGCCCACTGGTCGGCCCGCTGCACGGCGGCCGGTTTCGGCCACCCCTCAGGCCAGTGAAAGAGCGCCCGCCATCTCCAGTACTGCGGCCAGCCGAATATCGTGTGCAGGACCCCGTACAGCCAGGTGCGTGCCGTCCTGACCCTGGTCCGGGCGCGAATCCGCTCAAGGGCGTCGGCGGGCTCGACCTGTTCAGCCGCTGCCGACAGCGCTCGCCGCAGGGCCTCATCAAGTCCGTTGTCGTCGGGTGCGGTCATACCGCCAGCCCGCCCGCCCGAAGGGTCACGATGTCTCCTGCTCCAAGACCGTACGGAGCGCCGACATCCCCCGCGCGGTATGGCTCTTCACCGCGCCCCTGCTGATCCCCATCGCGGCGGCTATCTGAGCCTCGGAAAGGTCAGCATAATAACGCAGCACGATCGCCTCCCGCTGCCGGTCCGGCAGCCCGCGCAGCGCCGCGACCACCGCGGAGCGCTCCAGCAGTGCGATCGCCCCCTGCTCCGCGCTCGGCTCGTCGGGCGCCGGCTTGGGCGCGTTCTTGTCGATCACCGTGCGGTGCCGCAGGACCGACCGTGACTTGTTGACCACCGCCTGCCGCAGGTAGGACAGCGCCTTTTCGGTGTCCCGCAGCCGCCGCCAGCCGGTGTGCATGGCGACGAACGCGTCCTGGACGACCTCCTCGGCGGTCTGCACGTCGTGGACCAGCAGCACGGCGAGCCGCACCAGAGACCGGTACTCGCAGGTATACAGCTCGGTCACCAGACGGTCCGCATCCCACACCGCTGTCCGTGCCTGCGCCACGGGGGCCTCCGCGTGTACACCTGGTACCAGCGCGTCAGCCACGAGGGTTTCGGTCACGCTGGTAGGACGCGCTGCGGCGTCCATGGGTTCACCCACGACCGTGCAGTTTCTGTGCCGCACGCCCGCGGTGCACCCGTTCCGGTGCCGCAGGCCTGCTAGGTGCCCCCGTTATCAGCCGACCCTTTTCGTCCAACTCGCCCACCCCACTTGCCCGCCGTCGCGTTGGATCCTTGAGCAGTCTCTCCGCAGGAGACCCTGGTTTGGCGCAGCGGGCAGCCGCGAGTGCCAGACGGTGCCCAACCCACATGTCGGTAACCCCACCCCAGATACCGCCGGAGGATTGCAGAAAGACAAGAATAACCGCCCCGGATGGGTGACAACAGGCCTTGTCGGGATCAACCCTGTAACACGTGCCCGTCGCGCACCTTGGGCTCGCCTTGCGATAGCCCGTATATCACTTAGAAATAAGAGTTTCCGTAATTGTTACCTTGCGATAGCGAGGAGTTGACAAAGCTGCTGCGAGTGCTGCATGAGTTACGAAAAGTGACGGCCGGTGATACTTACTTTCCGTCACATTGGCATCACTCGGCTCATCCAGAGGTGATCACGGAAAGTTTGGTGCCGTATACGATCCGGCGCTTCCCCAACGGCTTTGCGGCGAACGTCGTGGCGGAAATTAATGTGGTACATGCGCGGCGCGTGCCATTCGGCGTTTCGGCGATCATCGCTTCGCGGCCGCCGTACCGGCCATGCCTCCAGCGGCCCGCGAGCCGGGGGCGGCGCACTATGATCGCTCATGTGTCGGACTGTTTGTTCTGCGGAATCGTGGCCGGTGACATCCCCGCCACGCACGTCCTCGAGAGCGCCCGCACCCTGGCTTTCCGTGACGTCAACCCGCAGGCACCCACCCATGTCCTGGTCATCCCCAAGGAGCACCACCCCGACGTGGCGTCGCTCGCGAGCGCCGGCGGCGGACTCCTCGACGAGATCATCGCCCAGGCGCACCAGGTCGCGGCCAGCGAGGGTGTCGACAAGACCGGCTACCGTGTCGTCTTCAACACGGGGCGGGAGGCCGGCCAGACCGTCTGGCACGTGCACGCGCACGTACTGGGCGGCCGCCCGATGACGTGGCCGCCCGGGTGACGCTCGCGTCTGCGCGCGCCCGCGGGGCCGTCTTCAGGAGCATCACCTGGCACACCTCTCCGCAGCGGATACGATGGTTAGCGGGGCACGGCCGGGCGAACGCGGCTGTCCCGGATGCGGCCGGGGACCGGACGGAGAGACCAGGTGCCGGCCGGCGGCCAGCGGTCAGCCACAGCGCGGGCTGGCCGGTCAGGGCGCGGGCATTCCGGATGAAATCGCCCTCGGGGTACTCCCGGGGCCATCGAGAGCGGCCAGTTGACAGATATACAAGACGATGTTCCGCAGGGATCCCAGGTCCGGATCGTCATACCCGCCGGGCATTCCATGGTGAGCCTGCTGGGCTCCCGTGACGAGTTGCTGCACGTCATCGAGCGTGAGTTCGCCGCCGACATCCACGTACGGGGCAACGAGATCACCGTAACCGGCGCCGCCGCCGAGACCGCTCTGGTCGCCGCGCTGTTCGGGGAGCTCGTCGAGCTGCTCAGCAAGGGCGCCGAACTGTCGGCGGACGCGGTCGAGCGCGCCGCCGCGATGCTGCGCGCCGAGCACGGCATCCGCCCCGCCGAGGTGCTCACGCAGGGCATCCTGTCGGCGCGCGGCCGGACGATCCGGCCGAAGACCCTCCACCAGAAGCACTACGTGGACGCGATCGACAAGCACACGATCGTGTTCGCGATCGGTCCCGCCGGGACCGGCAAGACGTACCTCGCCATGGCCAAGGCGGTGAAGGCGCTTCAGGCCAAGGAGGTCAATCGGATCATTCTGACCAGGCCCGCCGTCGAGGCCGGCGAGCGCCTCGGTTTTCTGCCGGGCACTCTGTACGAGAAGATCGACCCTTACCTGCGGCCGCTGTACGACGCGCTGCACGACATGCTGGACCCGGACTCGATCCCGAAGCTCACCGCCGCCGGGACGATCGAAATAGCCCCTCTGGCGTACATGCGGGGCAGGACGCTCAACGACTCGTTCATCATCCTGGACGAGGCGCAGAACACCTCGCGGGAGCAGATGAAGATGTTCCTGACCCGGCTGGGGTTCGGGTCGCGGGTGGTCGTCACCGGCGACGTCACGCAGATCGATCTGCCGGCGGGCCAGGTCAGCGGCCTGCGCATCGTGCAGGATATTCTCGACGGCATCCCGGACATCCATTTCGCCAAGCTGACAAGTCAGGACGTGGTCCGGCACAAGCTCGTGGGAAAGATCGTCGACGCATACGACCGCTATGAAGCACAGGAGCGGGACGGAACGGACGGCCGCGACGGCCGCGACGGCCGCGAGCGACGGGGTGGGCGCGACGGACGGGGCGCGGCGGATGGCGCGAGGGGCGGCGACGCGCGCGGTCACGGGGCGCGCCCCCGCCGTCCCGCCGCGCGGCACGGGTCGCGGGACAGCAGGGATGACGCCAGCCACTGAGCGCCTGAACGGGGATGCCGGGTGAGCATCGATATCGCCAACGAGGCCGGAGTCGCGGTCGACGAGGTAGCCCTCGCGGCCGTGGCGAGGTACGTGCTGGACCAGCTCCGGATCCATCCGCTAGCCGAGCTGTCCGTACTCGCCGTCGACGAGCGGGCCATGACCGAGCTGCATGAGCGCTGGATGGGCGAGCCAGGGCCGACGGACGTGCTCTCGTTCCCGATGGACGAGTTGCGCCCGCCGCCGTTCGGCGGTGCGCACACCGGCCGGGGCGCTGCGGAGGAGCCGGGCCCGGCGCCCGGGCTGCTCGGCGACGTGGTGCTGTGCCCTCAGGTCGCGGCGGTCCAGGCGCGCGAGGCGGGCCACTCGGCACAGGAGGAGCTCGAGCTTCTGGTCGTCCACGGAATCTTGCACCTCCTTGGGTACGATCACGCTGATCCGGAGGAGCAGGCGACCATGTTCGGGCTGCAGGACCGGCTGCTGAAGTCCTGGCGCGCCGCGAGCGCCGCCGACGGGGGGCTGGAAGGACGGGAAGGGCCTGGCTGATGTCACCCCAGGGGTGGCTGCTGGCTGCCGCGTTCGTGCTCATCCTCGTGGCTGGATGGTGCGCGCGTGCGCAGGCCGCCCTGGCGCGGGTGTCCACGATCGATCCCGGCCCGCCGCGCGGTGCCACCGGGCGCCGCGCGCGCAGCCTCCAGGCGGTGCTGTCAGACCTGTCGCCCCCCCTCAGCCTGCTGACGCTGATCCGGGTGAGCTGCGAGGTGTGCGCGGCGGTTCTGATCACCGAGACGTTCGTGCACTGGCTCGGCGGCGGCTGGCAGGCCTTCCTGCCCGCGGCCGGTGTCATCCTGGTGGCCCGGTACGCGCTCATCGGCGTCGCGCCGCAGATCATGAGCAGGAAGCGAGCCGAACGGACCGCGGCAACCGCGGCCACCCTGCTCTACCCGCTGCGCCGTGCGCTGGGCCCGCTGCCGAGGCTGCTCGCCGCGGCAGCGAACGCGATGCCCCTGGGCAGGCGGAACCCCGACGGCGACCTGGCCACCAGGCCGGATCTGCGCGGGCTTGTCGACCTCATCGAGGGTCGCCCGGTTATCGAGCCGGGGGAGCGCGAGATGGTCCGCTCGGTCTTCGAGCTGGGCGACACGATCGTCCGCGAGGTCATGGTGCCGAGAACCGACATGGTGTTCATCGAGAAGGACAAGACGCTCGGCCAGGCGCTGTCCCTCGCCCTGCGCAGCGGCTTCTCGCGCATCCCGGTGGCCGGCGAGAACGAGGACGACGTGGTCGGCATCGCTTACCTCAAGGACATCGTGGCCTGGGAACGCGAGCACCCCGGATCGGAAACCACGCAGCCGGTCAGCCAGGTCATGCGCCCCGCCACCTACGTGCCGGAGAGCAAGCCGGTCGATGAGCTGCTCCGGCAGATGCAGAGCCGGCGGATACACGTGGCGATCGTCATCGACGAATACGGCGGCACGGCCGGCCTGGTGACGATCGAGGACATCCTGGAGGAGATCGTCGGCGAGATCGCGGACGAATACGACACCGAGCGCGCCCCGGTGGAGTGGCTCGGCCCGGGAACCGCGCGGGTCACGGCGAGACTTCCGGTCACGGAGCTCGAGGAGCTGTTCGGCGTCGCCGTCGACGCGGAAGACGTGGAGACCGTCGGTGGCCTGCTGGCGCACGAGCTCGGCCGGGTGCCCATCGCGGGCTCGACGGCGACCGTGCAGGGCCTGCGGCTGACCGCGGAGAACCTCGCGGGCCGCCGCAACAGGCTCGGCACCGTCCTCATCGA
>Ga0213875_10002232_pt1 | contig 11770 bp, 8 predicted proteins | sample BarmaccomBMRX_R8_FD_160105 | JGI IMG/M metagenome (GOLD analysis project Ga0213875, IMG submission 160105) | Root-associated microbial communities from Barbacenia macrantha in rupestrian grasslands, the National Park of Serra do Cipo, Brazil - RX_R8 | ecosystem: Host-associated > Plants > Roots... | reverse complement strand
GCAGAGTCAAGGGCAGCATTGATAGACCCAAGATGGCGGCACCAGACCCAACTAGTTTGACTATATTAAATCGATTCATAAATTAAGCCTTTTAGCTCTAGGTTAAGTTGCGACATTTGGATAGATGCGCCCGCAAATCGTCACTAAAATTGCCATTGCTATTAGCAACACACCAAAGTCCAGTCCCAGAGAATAAGTACTCCTACCATCAGCTAACAGTAAACCCCGGAGAGCGTCCACCTCGTAAGTGAGCGGGTTAACATGTGAAATCACTTGTAGCCAACGGGGCATGATGGCAAGGGGATAAATGGCATTGCTGGCAAAGAACAGTGGCATAGTTAAGACTTGACCAATACCCATGAAACGCTCACGCGTTTTAACTATGCAGGCAACAACCAGCGAAAAAGTGGAAAAGCATCCTGCTCCCAAAAACACAATCCCCACTACAGCCACAATCGATAGCAGATTTGGATTCATCTTCACACCCAGCAACAATGCCAGTAAGTAGACGATTGCGACTTGCGACAGGCTGCGAACTCCGGCTGCTAGCGCTTTGCCTAGTACGAGGGTAGTACGTGGTGCAGGTGCAACTAGCAACTTGTGAACAATCCCTAGATCGCGCTCCCAGATGACTGACATACCACTAAAGATGGCAACAAACAAAACACTCTGAGCCAAGATGCCCGGAGCCAGGAAATCGATGTAGCGTAAATCTCCTGTGGGGATGCCGTGTACGCGCGTGAAGACTTGCCCGAATATCAGTAGCCAAAGCGCTGGCTGCACTGCTCGAATGAATAGCTCTGTTGGGTCGTGGCGTAGTTTTCGGACTTCTAGTTCGGCAATCACTAGCGTCTTGTACACAAAGCCAATTACCCCAGTAGAGGGTTTGGCTCCCGATGATACAGCTCGATTAGCCCAGTCGCTGAGCGGTGCGTCTTGCTCTTGAGGTTTCACGGTAATTGCCTCCTGATTCCAGCTTGTCGCCTGTATAGTGAATGAACACATCATCCAGCGTGGCATCACTGCTACCAATTGATGCCTTCAACTCTGCCGGGTTACCGATGGCTGCTACCTTGCCCTGATGCATGATCGCCAGTCGATGACAGAGGTTATCTGCTTCTTCCATGAAGTGCGTTGTTAAAAATATGGTTGTTCCGTAGTCGGCACACAATTGCTGTATGAGTTGCCAGACGATCTTGCGTGCTAGTGGATCCAATCCCACTGTCGGTTCATCAAGGAACAACACATGGGGTCGATGCAGCATGGACTGAGCAATTTCTAGTCGCCGGATCATGCCGCCGGAGTAGTTACGCACCAGCCTAGTTGCTGCATTGGTCAGCCCCATAAACTCTAGGGCATCGCGCACCCGCGAATCACGCTCTCGTCGAGGGATATCGTAGAGCTTGGCAAAAATCAGCAGATTTTCAAAGCCGCTAAGTGTGCCATCAGCTGAAAGCACCTGTGGTACGTAGCCAATTGCACGGCGAACATCGGTAGCTTGATACATGACATCAAATCCAGCAACCTTAGCTCGACCTGCAGTAAGCGGTAGTAAGGTTGTTAGCATTTTGATGACAGTGCTTTTCCCAGCACCGTTAGGTCCGAGTAACCCAAATATTTCCCCAGATGCTATTGAAATTGTGAAGGCTTCAACAGCAGTTAGGTGACCAAAACGTCGCGTGAGTTCTTGTGTTTCCAGAATTGCCATCATTTTCTTCTGAGCAGTTGCGCTTGACTTTGGTCTTCAACGGGAACTGCAACCTCCTTAAATAAGTCTTCCAATAGGGACAGCCCCTGAATAACCTGCTGTAGCTTCGTCTCTGATAGTGCCGCTAGTACGCTGGCAACACTGGTGTATGTTGCTTGACGAGCTTGCTGGAGATGCTCTGACCCATCGGCTGTCAGAGTAAGGATCAGGCGTCGCCGCTCTTCAGGGTCGTCGGCACGGTTGATCAGCCCACGTCGCACTAATCGTTCAACAGTGGCAGAGGCAGTCGCCCTCGTGATGCCCAGGTGTTCCGCCAACTCGGACAGGGAAGTGCCAGGGTTACGGTGTAAGAACCCAAGGGCTCGGAACTGGGGTACAGACAAATCTGTTGCCCCTTGCCGACGCATTTCCCCTTTGATAAAGCGCATTACAAGTGGCACCGTCTCCATAACTTCGAGCGCACATCGCTCTGGCGTAGATTCTGTTATCGTCAGCATCAATTTTCTCCATAGTCCTTGGAGGTTATTAGCTATAACTCCCCCTTAGCTAGAGAGCCATTTTCACCTAAATAGGTGAAGATCTAGCTTTAGGCTTAACTAACAGTTAGTATATCAAATAGTTGGTTTAACATAATATAAGATAACAGTGCGGGTTAAATGGGCAAAAGTTGAGTTCGCTAATGAAATTTCTGTTGAGGGCTCAGTCAAGCATGCAGCAATTGCCACTCGGTTTTTTTTCTATTAGATGGGTGAGTCTATGTCTTTTCTGCCTGAGTTTGCTTTCCGCTTGCGCTGCTTCCAGTGCTAAGACAAAGCGGTCTGCAGCTATGACACAGCAGGCTGTACCAGTCACCGTCGCCACTGTGAGTCAAAAATCGATTCCAGTCCAACTCCAGGCAATCGGGAATGTGCAAGCTTACTACACAGTCACAGTCAGACCTCAGGTGACTGGAACCATCACAGGTGTCTATTTCCGTCAAGGTCAGGATGTGAAAAAAGGGCAACTTCTGTACACTATTGATGATCGCCCCCTAGTAGCTTCGCTCCAGCAAGCAATAGCCAACTTGGCTAAAGACCAAGCTCAGGTGCAACAGGCGATAGCTAACCAGCTGAGAGACCAGGCGCAGGAGCAGTATGCCGAAACGGAAGCGCGTAGCTATTCAGCATTGGGAAATCAGGGCGCAATCAGCAAAGTGCAAGCGGCTCAATATGTTACTAATGCGCAGGCGGCGAGAGCTACTGTTGTTGCGGATAGAGCAGCGGTGCAAAATGCTCAAGCTGCTGTGAATGCGGATAGAGCTGCAGTGCAAAATGCTCAAGTCCAACTGTCGTACACCAAAATCTACTCACCCATAGACGGAAGAGCTGGGACTAGTATTGTTGACCGAGGTAATCTCGTCCAGGCTAATAACACAACCCCATTAGTGACCATCGGTCAGGTTCGTCCGATTCAAGCAGTGTTTTCATTGCCAGAACGGGAACTACCAGATATTAAAAAGTATTCTGCTACGAGTAAGCTTCCCCTACAGGCAGTGATTCCTAATAGCAATCAGCCCCCCATACCTGGCGCTCTTTTAGCTGTCAACAACGTAGTCGATAACACCACTGGAACGATTCAACTCTTGGGCAACTTTGCCAACTCCGAAGAGCATCTGTGGCCAGGGCAATACGTGAACATTGTCATGACCCTGACAACAGAACCAAATGCGGTAGTTGTGCCTTCCCAAGCAGTCCAAGCTGGACAAAATGGTAATTATGCCTTTGTGGTCAAGCCCAATTTGACAGTGGAATCTCGTACAGTCGCCGTCAGTCGCACTATTAATGGTCAATCCGTCATTGCCAAAGGGCTACAGCCTGGAGAAAAAGTGGTGACAGATGGTCAGTCTAATCTTATCCCTGGAGCCAAAGTCCAAGTCAAAACTGCCTCACAGCCAGGAGGAACCGCCTCATGAACCTGGCAGAACTCTTCATCCGCCGCCCGATCATGACCACCCTGGTAATGCTCGGCATTATCATCTTCGGTCTCATGAGTTATCGGTTGTTGCCGATCAGTGACCTACCTACCGTCGATTACCCGACGATTCAAGTTTCTGCACAGCGACCCGGTGCCAGTCCGGATACGATGGCAATGTCTGTAGCGAGACCCCTAGAAAAGCAGTTTGCTAGCATTGCGGGCTTAAGTTCTCTTAACTCCACCAGTGCCCTGGGCACCACCCAAATCACGCTGCAATTCGACCTCAGCCGCAATATCGATGCTGCTGCTCAAGACGTGGAAGCGGCAATTAACGCTGCTGCAGGTCAAATCCCATCAGACCTGCCCAACCCTCCCTCTTACACCAAGGTCAACCCAGCAGACCAGCCAATTCTATACCTCTATCTCTATTCCCAGACCCTGCCACTGTCAAAGGTGGACGAGTATGCCGAAACATATATAGCGCAACGCCTATCAATTATCAGTGGTGTTGCCCAGGTGCAGGTCTATGGCTCCCAGAAGAACGCTGTACGCGTCCAGCTAGATCCTCAGCAGTTAGCAACACGCGGTATTGACCTCAACCAAGTTCAGACAGCCCTACAGCAGGGCAGTGTCAACTTGTCTACAGGTTCACTCTACGGCAATTATAAAAACTATACAATTCAGGCAAATGGACAACTGGAGGACGCGGCAGCCTATCGACCGTTAATTGTTGCTTACCGCAATGGCGCTCCAGTCTACCTCAGCCAACTAGGTCAGGCGATTAATAGCGTCCAGAACGATAAGGTAGCGAGTTGGTACAACAACACCAGAGCAATTGTCCTGACCGTGCAGCGCCAGCCTGGCACTAATACAGTAGCAGTGGTGGATGCCATTGAACAGCTGCTGCCCAAATTGCGCGGACAAATTCCGGCAGCGGTCGAAATTGGAACTCTGTATGATGCTTCCCAAGCCATCCGCGACTCGGTCAATGATGTCAGATTTACCTTAGTGCTGACTATCGGTCTCGTCATCTTAGTTATCTTTTTATTCCTGCGCAACCTCTCTGCCACGATCATTCCCAGCCTAGCGCTGCCAGTATCGCTGATTGCTACCTTCGCGGTGATGTACCTGATGGGCTACTCCCTAGACAACCTCTCGCTGATGGCGCTGACGCTCTCGGTTGGTTACGTTGTGGATGACGCCATCGTGATGCTGGAAAACATTGTCCGCCACATGGAGATGGGTGAGGGGCGTTTAGAAGCGGCATTGAATGGCTCTAGAGAAATCAGCTTCACGATTTTGTCGATCACGCTGTCACTAGTGGCAGTGTTCATACCCATGCTGTTCATGAGTGGCATCTTGGGGAGGCTATTCCATGAATTTGCGGTGACGATCTCTGCGGCAATCTTAGTATCTGGTTTTGTCTCCTTAAGCCTGACGCCGATGCTTTGTAGCCGATTCGTGCGTCCACCCGCTCACGGGAATCAGCGAAATCGTCTTTACAATGCCTCAGAGCGCTTTTTCGATGCCCTATTGCATGCTTACGATTGGAGTCTCAAACTCGCCTTGAGATATCATCGCACCACGATGATTATCGCCGTTGCTTCCCTCCTCCTCACAGCCTACCTCTTCGTAATCATTCCCAAGGGACTGATTCCCAGTGAGGATACGGGACAGCTCCAGGTAACAACCCAAGGGGCACAGGACATTTCTTTCGATGACATGGTGCAGCACCAGCAAGCCTTAACTGCCATCCTTTTGCAAGACCCCAACGTGGCGGCAATTAACTCCAACGTCGGTGCTGGTTCGAGTATCGGCGGCGGAAGTGCAAATGTGGCGGGTAACTCAGGAAGTTTTTTCATTCGGTTAAAGCCCCCCTCTCAACGCTCCTTGAACGCTGATGAGGTGATCCAAGAGTTGCGACCGAAGCTAGCGAAGGTGCCTGGCATCCAGGTTTTCTTACAGAACCCGCCAGCGATTCCTATTGGGAGTCAGCAGACGACAGGTCTTTATCAACTAGCCCTGCAGAGTACAGATGCACAGCAACTTTACCAATATGTTCCCCAACTCGAAGAGCAGATGAGAACCTTGCCAGGGCTCCAGGACGTTAACAGCGACCTGCAACTGGGTAGTCGGCAATTGCAAGTGGCGATTGACCGAGATAAAGCTTCTACACTGGGTATCACGGCTCAGCAGATTGAACAAACCCTGGAACTCGCTTACGGAAATCACCGAGTTTCTACTATCTACGCTCCCAGCAACGAGTACTACCTGATTGAGGAACTTTTGCCGCAATATCAGCGCGATCCGAAGTCCCTGTCACTGCTTTACATCAGTTCTAGTAACGGTCAAGAGGTGCCCTTAAGCACTTTTGTTAAATTCACCCAAAGCACCGGACCACTTACGGTCAATCACCTCGGTCAAATGTACGCAGGCTACCTCTCGTTTAACCTCACACCTGGTACCTCGTTAGACAAAGCTACGCAAGCGGTGGAAAATTTAGTCCAATCTACTGTACCTGCTAGTATCACTACAAGCTTTCAGGGTTCTTCCCAGGTATTTAAAGCATCTTTGCCGAGTCTTGGATTGCTATTGCTGATCGCCATTTTGGTAATTTATCTGGTTCTCGGTATTCTGTATGAGGATTTTATTCATCCACTGACGATTCTGTCGGGACTCCCTTCTGCCGGATTTGGGGCGTTATTGACTTTGCTAGTCTTCAACATGGAGCTGAATGTTTACTCGTTTATCGGCATCATTCTGCTAGTAGGCATCGTCAAGAAAAACGGCATCATGATGGTTGATTTTGCGATCGAAGCTAAGAGAGACGAAGGGAAAAGACCTTACGACGCCATTTATCAAGCCTGCTTAGTTCGATTCCGTCCCATCATGATGACCACAATGGCGGCACTGATGGGGGGTTTGCCCATCGCTCTTGGCTTCGGTGCTGGCTCCGAATCCCGTCGCCCATTAGGTGTGGCAGTGGTTGGCGGTTTGCTGTTTTCTCAGCTGTTGACCCTTTATATTACTCCCGTTTTTTATACATACATGGAAGCATGGCGGGGACAGCTCACTAAACTTAATCCGCGTCGCGTCTTCTTTCGAACTAGCCTGAAGCGATAGGGAGAGTATAGATGAACCTTGCAGAAATCTTCATCCGCCGACCGATTGCCACCACCCTGGTAATGCTGGGTATCGTCATTTTTGGTCTCCTGGGTTATCAGTTGCTGCCAATCAGTGACCTCCCTAAAGTCGATTTTCCCAGCATTGTGGTTAATGCTAACCTGCCTGGAGCCAGTCCTGAAACAATGGCCTCATCAGTGGCAACACCCCTAGAAAAGCAGTTTTCCAGTATTGCTGGCATCAATTCTCTCAACTCCACCAGTTCCCTAGGCAGCACCCAAGTCGTGATGCAATTCGACCTGAGTCGCGACATCGACTCTGCCGCCCAAGACGTTGAATCCGCCATTAACGCCGCTGCTGGTCAATTGCCCCCGATGCCGAAGCCTCCTACCTATCGCAAGACCAACCCCACGGCAGCACCCATCCTCTACATGTACCTCTACTCAGATACGCTCCCGATTTCAGATGTAGACGAATATGCGGAGGTTACTGTTGGTCAACCTATATCTATGGTTAATGGCGTTGCACAGGTGCTAGTCTTTGGCTCTCAGCAGTATGCCGTGCGCGTCCAGCTTAACCCTCAGGAGTTGGCAACACGCGGGATTGGTCTCGACCAAGTCCAAAATGCCATTAAACAGGGCAACGTTGACTTGCCCACTGGCTCACTCTCTGGTGATAACCAAAGCTTCACGATTCAAGCCAATGGTCAACTCGGTGATGCGGCAGCCTATCGACCTTTGATTGTCTCTTACCGTAATGGGGCTCCTGTAAGACTCCAAGACTTGGGTCAGGTAATTGACAGCGTCCAGAGCGACAAGATCTTCAACACTTACAACGGTCATCACTCAGTTGTCCTGGCTATCTTGCGCCAGCCCGGTACCAACACAGTGGAAATCGTGGATACGATTAAAAAGCTACTGCCCACCCTACGCAAACGTGTCCCGGCGGCCATCGAGATGGGCATTATGTTCGATCGCTCTCAATCGATTCGCGCTTCGGTTAACGATGTTAGGTTCACCCTGTTGCTATCCATCTGCCTAGTTGTCTTGGTAATCTTTTTATTCCTGCGCAACCTGTCTGCCACAATTATTCCCAGCTTGGCGCTGCCAGTGTCACTGATAGGAACCTTCGCGGTGATGTATCTGCTGGGCTACTCCCTAGACAACCTCTCTTTGATGGCATTGACGCTTTCAGTCGGTTTCGTCGTGGATGATGCCGTCGTCATGCTAGAAAACATTGTCCGGCATATGGAAATGGGTGAGGGCCGCGTAGAAGCGGCGTTAAATGGCTCTAGAGAAATCAGCTTCACAATTTTGTCGATGACACTATCACTGGTGGCGGTGTTCATCCCGATGCTGTTCATGCCGGGAATCCTGGGACGGCTATTCCATGAATTTGCGGTGACGATTGCTGTGGCGATTTCCGTGTCCGGTTTTGTCTCCTTAAGCCTGACGCCGATGCTTTGTAGTCGATTTATCAGTCCACCTAGACACGGGGAGAGAGCAGAGGAAGCCAGAGGTTCTCAACGGCAGAAGGCAACCTTATATGAGATTTCGGAGCGCGTATTTGATCGCATTCTCCAGATTTATGAATGGAGTCTCAAAAAAGTCTTAAAATACCATCGCACCACGATGATTATTTCTGGCGTTATCCTGCTGTTAACTGGTTACCTGTTCGTGGTGGTTCCCAAAGGATTCATTCCCACCGAGGATACGGGACAAATTGTCGGGATTACTAGGGCGGCACAGGACATTTCCTTTGAGGAGATGGTGCGACATCAGCAAGCTGTAGCCGACATTATCCGTCGCGCCCCTGGTGTGGAAAGTCTGATCTCAAATGTCGGTGCTTCCGGTCCGAACGCGGCGCTCAACTCTGGCAGGATTTTCCTGCGGTTAAAGCCGCCTTCCCAACGCCGCTTGAGTTCCGACCAGATTATTCAACACCTGCGCCCGAAACTGGCGCAGGTGCCTGGTATTCAGACTTTCCTACAGTCCCCGCCGGCCATTCCTATTGGGGGTCAGCAGACAAATGGCATATATCAGTTTACTTTGCAGAGTACAGATACTCAGCAGCTGTACCAGTATGTTCCCCAACTTACAGCTAAGATGAAGAGCTTGTCAGGGCTTCAGGATGTCAACACCGACCTGCAACTGAATAGCCTGCAACTACAGGTGGAGATTGACCGGAAGAAAGCTTCTGCTCTCGGCATCACGGCAGCGCAGATTGAAAACACTCTAGCGCTAGCTTACGGTTCTAGCCAGATTTCTCTGATTTATGCGCCCAACGACCAGTTCTATGTCATCTTGGAACTTTTGCCGCAATATCAGCGCGACCCACAAGCCCTGTCGCTGCTATACATCAGTTCCAGTAACGGTCAAGAGGTGCCCTTAAGCACTTTCGTGAAATTCACTTCACACGTTGGATCTCTGACGGTTAATCACGTAGGTCAATTGCCCTCTGCGACGATCTCCTTCAACCTGGCGCCAGGCACATCTTTGAGTCAGGCTACTCAAGCCATAACCCAACTGACAAGCGCTGCTAATTTGCCGACGAGCATTACCACTAGCTTTCAGGGATCGGCTCAGGCGTTTAAATCCTCTCTGCAAGGTCTAGGATTGCTGTTGGTTGTGGCAATTTTGGTGATTTATCTGGTGCTTGGTATTCTGTACGAGAATTTTATTCACCCTCTGACGATTCTGTCGGGGCTCCCTTCTGCTGGGTTTGGGGCGTTGTTGACTTTGCTAGTCTTCCATATGGAGCTGGATGTTTACTCATTTATCGGCATCATTCTGCTGGTAGGCATCGTCAAGAAAAACGGCATCATGATGGTTGACTTTGCGATTGAAGCTGAGAGGAAAGAAGGCAAAAGACCTTTCGACGCTATCTATGAAGCCTGCGTCATCCGGTTCCGTCCCATTATGATGACCACCATGGCTGCTTTAATGGGTACTTTGCCGATTGCGCTCGGTGTCGGTGCTGGCTCGGAATCTCGTCGTCCCTTGGGTGTGGCAGTGGTCGGCGGACTGTTATTTTCTCAACTATTAACCCTCTACATTACCCCCGTGTTTTATACCTACATGGAAGCTTTCCGAGAACAGCTGAGCAAACGGCGATTTAATCGCACCTTGGTTGAGGCTAATCTAAAGTAGTAGCATCATTTTTGGCTCTTCTAAAATCCTGCCCAATCCCGCACAACTAATAGCTTAAACTGGGCGGTATCTGAGAGAGGAGCATTGAGATTGCTAAAATATTGCTGCGCCCAAGTTCGTAGATCTTGAATTGCACGGGGAAAAATATCATCTGGAACTTGCCAGCAGCGACTATAGAGCTTATTTTCAAAGCGAGTGAGCAATTCAGCAATGGTCAAATCTGATTTCCACCGGGCGGCAACGATGGTATCTAATTTTGCGCCTTGAGCAGTCAGTTCAGCAACCACTTCGTCTGCTTTAGCACCGTAGGTTTTCAACTCGTAACCGTAATTTGCCAGAATGGCTTTCCATTGCTGATTCACCTCAGCGCGTTTCTGTGCCACATCTTCTTCACAAGGCTCAACATTGATGCTGCCGTGACTGAAGAGGTAAACACCACCGGGTTTGAGCACCCGTCGAATTGCAGCCAACGCTTGCCGCCAGTCAGGTATCAGATGGAGTACATGGACCGCTAAAACTACATCGAATGAAGCATTCTCAAAGGGGAGATCAGTTGCATCAGCATTCAGTAGCACCAGTCGATGAGATTTACCTGCCAACTTCTGGCGCAGTTCATTCAACATGTTTTCAGAAATGTCTACTCCCGTATAGGCAAAGCCTCGCTCCACAATGGGGAGGGCAATTCTGCCCGTGCCCACTCCGACTTCGAGAAACCGAGTTTCGGGTGTGGCAGCGACGATTTCTAGAATGGCGTTAGTTACCTGTTGGGAAACTTCAAGAGGTAATCCGCGCGTGGCATCGTAGTAGTTAGAAGCGCGCTCGAATGAAACACTGGTAGCCATAATTTTTCTTGTTCCCTAACTAGGAATAAAGAAATAAGCTGTCATGCTGAAGGCAATTAAAATCCCAAATGGGAGCGTAATAAATTTATCTGATTTGTAGTTTGCGTTTGAAAACTCAAAACTTAATGAGAATGCACAACAACAAACTGGGAATTTGAGCGTCTTAATTCTCATTAAAATGGCACTTCAATGTAGTATAAGTCATATAAATCTGTTATGCTCCCATGTCTACTCAAGGTGGCTGAACTCAATGGTCAGTGGCAGCAGTTCAGTTATGGTTCTCGACCCCCGCTACCTGACAAACGCAAAAATTACAGTAGGAGTGAGTCTAAATTCACCCACTGATAAAATTCGAGCGTTTCTGGAGCGCAGCTATGGCAGCTTTTACAGACTTTTCCGTCTTCTCGCTGCACACGACCTTTACGGATCAGTCGGTTCAACATATCTCGTAACGGAGCAGCCTCCATCCGAAAATGCAGTTGCAGTTCTGACATGGATACTTTCTGGCGATCGCTGAGGTACTGCTGCAATTCACTCAAAATCATTGGAGTTCTCCTGCTAACCTGCTTTCACACTTGCCCGTCTGCGGCGAATATCAGGGCTTGCCAACTTCAAACCGAAAAGTGTTGCTGCTAAAACACCTGCTAGCACGACGAGCCAAGCAAGTGATGATATTGGGTGTTGGGCAAATGTTGCCATCTGGTAATAGCCGACTGCAACCCAATATGCCATTCCAGTGGTCCAACAGCCAATGAACACCGTCCAACCCAGGTTGGTTTCGCGGTAAACTGCTGCCGTTGCCGATACGCAAGGAAAATAGAGCAAAACAAACAGCAGATAGGCGAATGCAGCTGTCCGAGTGCCAAAGCGCTGGGACATTTGCCCAAAAGTACTGACGGACACACCCTGGGCTTCTGCCAACTGAGCTGCGCTTTTATTAGCGACATTGGTTACGCTCAGACCTAGGGGGTCGAGTAGTTTTGACGGCAGTGCCC
>Ga0213875_10002231_pt1 | contig 11771 bp, 10 predicted proteins | sample BarmaccomBMRX_R8_FD_160105 | JGI IMG/M metagenome (GOLD analysis project Ga0213875, IMG submission 160105) | Root-associated microbial communities from Barbacenia macrantha in rupestrian grasslands, the National Park of Serra do Cipo, Brazil - RX_R8 | ecosystem: Host-associated > Plants > Roots... | reverse complement strand
ATGTCCAGCCTTATAAGTCCGCCGCCGCGACGACCATAGGAGCCATAACGGTGGCCATATCCGTGATCGCGACCATGGTAGCCCCCATAGTAGTGATAGTAATGATGCCCGTAACTACCATGACCGCGGCCATCGTAGTCACCAAAGCGGCCACTCCACGTAAAAATCTCACTGACCTTCATTTACCTCTCCTTCAACTCCCGTGACATGAACACCCTTTTATTAGATAACTGGTCACAAAGACGCCATGATGACTTGCTGACTTGCTGACTTGCTGACTTGCTGACTTGCTGAGACAATTGCCCTCGCGCAATAGTTTCAATAAATAAGCGCGCCCCAGGTGAGTCGGACCTCTGTGGGTCCGATTGTCACCCTCACGATGTAAGGTAGCTCATTAATACATCGGTGACGTCGCCCGTTCGCTGCCCACGTCCCAAGACTGTCGAATTACCTCGCCCATCAGCTCATCACGGAAAGTTGCGATAAAACGGTGCATCTGTGCGGCTGCGCCGGGCGGAAGCCACAATGATCGTAACTGTTTCCCCACGCCTAACGTACGGATAACAAGCCCTGCCCGGTTCAGCGCCTAATCGGGTCACAACCAGAACCGAACCTGCCACTGTCGGCGACACTGCCGCACGAATACCCCCACCTCCCGCGGCAACGCCACCCACATCGCCTCACCAAGTGCACCCCGCACTCACCCACCGCCAACCGGCCACCAACCGCAGCGAGGATCCGCAAGGCCGGACGAGTGCTCTGCTGGCCATTACCGAACCAAACACCAGACCACCGTCGGCACGAGTGTGGACATCAGCGTCGGTCTCGACGACATCCTCCTCAGCGAACGAGCCCCGCCAGTATTCAGGGTTCTGGGACACGACCATCGAAACGAAACCTCCGAGGAGAGACCGGAGATGCCCCGGCGATATGTGCTGACTGGCGCGCCTGGCGCCGGCAAAACCGCGCTTGCCGTGACATTGCGGCAAAGGGGCTACCTGGTGGTGGCCGAAGCCGCAACCGACCTTATCGCCGACGAGCAAGCGCGTGGCGTCGACGAGCCCTGGCGCGCCGTCGACTTCCTGGACAACATCGCGCGGCTGCAACGTCAACGCCAGCTCAACCAGACCGCGGACCCCCTCCAGGTCCAGATCTATGACCGCTCACCGCTGTGCACCCTGGCCCTGGCCCGCTATCTGCAGCTGCCGGTCACACCCTTGCTCACCGACGAGGTGACCCGGGTGATCGACAACCAGATATACCAGCGCACCGTGTTCTTCGTGCGGCCACTCGGGTTCATCACACCCACACCGGTGCGACGAATCAGTTACCCAGACTCATTGCGATTCGAAGCGATACACGAGGCCATCTACCGCGAACACGGCTTCCAACTCGTCGAAATCCCCGCCGCCACAATCGACCACCGCGCTGCGGCGATCGACTCCTACATCCGCTCCCAGCCCAGCTCATCCCCAGGCCAGGGCACGCCCTGCCGCGCCAATTAATCCCAGAGATTCAACGCCACTTACCGCCGGAGGTCACAGGTAGTTGACGTCTGGTTGGGCTACACCCCAACCAGACGTCCTCGCCAATGAAGTAGCTCTCGATCGGCGTGCCAAGCTTTCTTGATGGAGCGGTTCGTGGAACTCGGCGTCGACGATGCGGGCGAGGTGCTGACGCTGCAACGGGCTGCGTACGTCACAGAGGCCCAGGCGCATAACGATCTGAACCTTCCGCCCCTTCGGCAGCCGCTTGCCGAGCTTGTCGCCGAGCTCGCCGACCCGCGAGTGTTTGTCGCTGGCTGGCGCGATCATGCGGGGCGGTTAGTCGCCGCTGTGCGCGTCCACACCGCATCTGCGGCCGGGGTGGCGAAGGTGTGCCGTCTTGTCGTGGTTCCAGACCGCCAGGGCCAAGGCCTCGGCTCGCGGCTACTTTCCGAAGTTGAGCGGCGGCTCCCGCGTCACATCGAAGAGCTGCGACTGTTCACCGGGGAACGCAGCGCGGGAAACTTGCGCCTGTACACCCGCCTGGGTTACACCGAAATCGGGCGCGAACCCACGCCCGCCGGCTACGCCCTGGTCCACCTGCGCAAACCGCGCCAAGCGCCGACGAAGTAGGCAGACACCGCAGAGACCGGCCGTACCCGGCCTCGCTCGCTTCTACCTCCCCCAAACGATCCCGCTCTCCCCTGCCACCTGCGGCGTCGTCACGTCTCACCCGGCCGACACCCTATCGTTATCGCAGGAACCAGTCGAGGAAGGTGTGGGCAGGTGACGAACACCCCGATGGCCGCCACCGTCGCCGAGTTCCTCACCGACCTGACCCGAGCGGGCAAGTCGGCCAACACCGTGCGCGCCTACCGCAACGACCTGCGCGACTTCGCCCGGTTTTTCACCGGACCGATCGACCAGATCACCGCCGGCGTGCTCCGCCAGTACCTGGCCAGCGTGGCCGGCAAGGCTCCCGCGACCCGGGCCCGGCGCGAAGCCGCGCTGGCCAGCTTGCTGGCGTGGGCCTACCGAGCCGAGACCATCACCGCCGATCCGATGACCCGCCTAGACCGCACCCGCCTGCCGCTTTCGCCCCCGCGCCCGGTACCCACCGAGCACATCGAGGCCGTCCTGCGGGCCATCCCCAAAACCCGCGACCGCGACCGGCTGCTGTTCAGGCTGCTCTACACCACCGGCATGCGCGTCGGTGAGGCTTTGGCCATCGAGGTCGATGACCTCGACCTCAGCCGTGACGACGAGCACGTCACCGTACTGGGCAAAGGTGGCCGACGGCGCACCGTCCTGCTGGACGACTCAACACTGGTGGCGCTGCTGCGGCGCTACCTCACAGCCCGCGGCTACCGGCACGGGGCACTATTCCGCGCGGAGAAAACTACGTGGGCGGCCCACTGCGGTATTCCTCCGTCCACCAGCTCTGGGCCAAATATTGCGCGAAAGCCCACGTCACAGCCACGATCCATCAACTCCGCCACGCCCACGCCACCGAACTGGTCAACGCCGGAATCTCGCTGGAAACCATCCGACGCCGCCTAGGCCACGCCAACGCCCAAACCGTCCTGCGATACGCCGATCAGCGCGACACCACCACCGACGCCGAAATCCGCACCTGGCGCCGCCGGAAGACCACCGAGCGCTCGACCAGTTGACCCTCCCCCGGATCCGAACGGTCTCCATTACCGCCCGTCTCAGGATCCAACATTAACGAAGCATCAGCAAGGGTTCACGCACGTTCACCCGGCCAGCCTTCCCCTCACCTGTAACCCCCGGACGGAACGGGAGCCCTTGGGCTTTCCCCTGAGCTTCACACCCAACTGAGCCAGACCCAGCCACGCATGCCAGGGTGGGGACAGGTCTTGAACACTGACCCGGACTACGCCCTTGACATCAGTCGACCTCCTCGACGTACTCAATCACAGCGTGCGACCTCACGTCCTAACCACGGTTTGTCCCGCTCTCTAGCCGTACCTTGTGAGGTTTGTTGCAATCCGTTGATTGCCTACTGGACTTCATCCGTCCACCTGGGAGACGCAGTGTTGGGTGATGAATCCGTGCTTGCGGGAGTTGGTCGGGCCAAGATCCGTTTTTCCGGGCTGTCGGCTACGTCGCTCTCAGGCACTCGTCTGCCATGACTGGGGGCAGTTATGGCGGGTGCGAAGGCAGGTGATGCTCACCGAATGGTGAGACAGTGTCCGCTTCCGGCGGCCGACTCGGCCTAACGCTGTGTGTATGAGGTCAGCGGCGACCCTCGTTGGCATGCCAGTGGTTGGTAGCCGCCGAGGATGTGCCCCCGGCGGCGGTTGATGCTTTCCTGCGCTCCACAAAGGATACTCATGCGAAAATGGAACCTGCTCTTCGCCCTCGGCGCCTGCCTGGCTAGCCTGACTCTCACCGTGGGTACGGCCATGGCCAGCCCCAACCCTGCCGACGCCCCCTCGCCGGTCTGCCCGGTCGGCACCGGCGACACCTTGCAACAGTGCGTTGCTAATTTCGTGAACAGTGTTCAGTCCACCGTCCTGGCCGGCGTGTGCCCGATCATTGAGAATCTGCCACCATTGCCCAATCCGCGCCCGGCCACCATCACCGCCCTGCACGCTGGCGTGTTCAACAACTTCGTGCCCCTCGGTCTCAAACCGGCAGTGAAACAGGACTTCAACATCACTTTGAATGATGTCGGTGGCAACTCGGTGAAACTGGCCAATTCCATCAAGAGTGGCTCCCTGACCGGGGATTTGTTCATGAGCGCCGACGCCAGCGTCAACCAGACCCTCGAAGGCCCGGCCAACGGCAATTGGGTTGACTGGTTTACCGTGTTCGCCCGCAACCAGGTCGTGCTGGCCTATGACCCGCACAGCAGATTCGCCGCCGACTTCCAAACCAAACCCTGGTACCAGGTCCTGCAAGAACCCGGGATCAAACTCGGGCGCTATGACCCCAACCTGGACCCGCTGGGCTATTACACCCTGTTCGTCGCCCAGCTCGCCGAGAAATACTACGCAATCCCCGGCCTCAAACAGCAAATTCTTGGCGCCGACAACAATCCCAACCAGATCATCACGGCCAACTTCCCCGACGGGGTGTCTGATGCCGCGTTCTACTACCGCAGCGACGCGACGTTCGACAAAACCCCCTTCGTCACCCTGCCCGACCAGATCAACCTCAGTAACCCCGACTTCGCCAGCTTCTACGCTCAGGCCAGCTACACCACCAACATCGGCCAGACCTTCCACGGCGCCCCCATCCAGCAAAGCATCGCCCCGCTGCGTGGCGGTGACACCCGCCCCGTGGATGACGTCATCCGCTTGCTCGATTCTCCCCAAGGGGCCGCCCTGATCAGCCAATACGGCTTTTTGCCCAGCCCCATCCTGGCCGGCGGCAACCTCAACCACATACCCCTCCCCATCCGATGTGAAGTCCAGGGCACCTATCAAAGCCCATGACCAGCTGACCGCTGACTGCGCGTCAGCCCCCAGGCAGCGAGGCGCAGGCGAAGCGATCGTTCATCGTGGGTGATGCAACTGCTCAGTGTCGGTCTCTTGGAGGCTCTGGCCAAGACCGTGGAGGGCTTGGTAGTAGGCGGATCGGCCCTTAGCCAGGGCGGTGGCCCGCCACATCCTGTCTGTTGGACAGAATGCTTGCCGGATCTGCGTGGTGATTTCCTTCGTCAGCTCTGCGTCCGGATTGGTCTGTAATCGCAGCCAGTTGTCAGCGCGTAGTGCGTTGAGGACGGCAGGCCCGGGTAGGGTGCCGAACTCTAGCGTTATGGCGGTGAGCAACTGGCTATCGCCTAATGCGTCGGCCATCAGGGTCGCAGTGTTCCCCACGATCGGCGTCGAACTAGATGTGCTCTGCTCGGACTGAGTCACCGGCCCGTACCAGCCGCGTGCCCTGGTGAGGGCTCCGTCGTCCCAGCCGCCCCGGAAGATCGGTTCGGCTTGCCTGTATCCGCCGCGGCCGGTGTGCAGGTCGATGTAACCCACATGTCGCGACTCGGTCAGGTACTCCGTGCAGATTTTGCGCAGGAGCCTGGTTGACCAGGTGTATTCGCGGCCGCCGTAGAATAAGCCGTCCTTGTGTGACCACTGCCCGTGGGTGACCGCTGTTTGCACGAACTCGATCCCCCGCTCCGCAGCGATCTGCGTGAGCACCTTATCGGCGGCCTCCCGTGTTGGGCCGGTCCAATTCTGGGGGACTAGCGCCTGGTGCACGAGTTCGTAGTCGGGGTTGTCCGGGGGGTTGGTGTGATCGATCCAGTTGCGGTTGATGTCGATGTTGTCCTCATTCACCCGTCGGTCATGCGCCATGCCGTATGGGTTGAGGGCGTGTACGAAAAGCGCTGCGGTCGCTGGTGGCGGGTCGGCGTTCGGCGGGTTGCTCAGGATTTCTACCTGGCAGGCCGAGCCGCAGCGCCCCTCGACACCGTGTGTTCCGGAAACGCACACCAGCACGCCGGCCGCGTCGCGGGGTCCAAGCCAGGCCACGTCGGTGCGCAGGGGTGCGCCGTCGGGTCCAACACATTCGGGGTGGGTGTAGGAGTCGAGAGCAGCTCCGCGTTCGTGCGCCGCTCGGCGGAATTGATCTCTGGCTTGCTGGTAGTTGATAGCAAACCCGGTCACTGGTGCTCCTCTCGGGATGGCGGATGCAACGGCGAAATGGCACCGCTGGTATGACCTGACGGTAGCTCTTTTGGGTCAGCGTTTACGTCCGAAAAGAGGATCAATCGGTATCTAATGGAGTAAGATTCAGATTACTTTGCGTATCGGGGTCCGCTCATCGGCACATTTCCATGGTGCAATTAGGGATATCGGTAGTAATGACGGGCTATCGCGGATTGACGCGGGGCAGCTCACATGCTCTTTTTTAGTGATCCCCGGCTCGCTGGGTTGACGTGGTGCGCGATACGGTCCACCGTTAAGGTCGGCCCATTAGTAGGAACAGGCAACGCGGGGGCGGCGCTTTGGAATTCGGGTACTCTGCGGGTCGCTGAAAAAGTTGGATAGCCGTCAGGTCTTCGTAGTGTGCGCGAATCGCGTATTGGCGTTTGCCTGTCGATGTGTTGCCAGTCAATGACGACTCGGCCCTCCGCAAGGCTCTCCGCAGTAAGCTGTAACGCGAGCTAGATAGGAGTTCGTTGAGTGTCTAAGCTCATTATAGACCCGGGCAAGTTTCGACAATTTGGCAATCCTGATGGTGCGGCCTTTTGCCTTGGGACCAGTCCGAGCGTGATTAATTACGTGGAGCTGGCGAAAGACGCAGCTTATCGCGATTACCAGATTGTCTTGCTCGATGATGATTTTCCAGCGATGTTACGTGACCGCATTCCACGCTGGGCTCATGTGCTAGTGATCTCGACCGATACGTTTTTTCAATCCCCTGAGGATAGGCTGATTGGTGCCGAGCGCAAGTTGTTGGCGATGGCATGCAACTCCACCCCTACGGATATATCAGCGCTTCGCCACTTCCTTCGGTGCGTGGAGGAAACGGACCCCGCTGCGCAGGAGGAGTTCTCCAACCGGTTTTTCGAACTGGCCGAGATGGGTGAGACGCTTGAGTATCACGACGCGGAGTTCGGCACTACGGCCGTCTTGCAGCTGTTTGTGCAAGATTTGATCTGGAACCAGCAGGCGGGGTGGGTCGACTGGGGTGAGCAGCAGATCGTGCCGTCGGGCGAGATCAGCGTGTTGCCGATTGAGATCACAGAGTTTGACGCGGCGCTGAGCCTTCCACTCAACGGTGAGATTGTCATTCGCGGTTACCCGATCTTGCACTCTGGGACACCGTCGTTCATCCTGCGTGATCAAAAGCGCATCTATGATCGACTTTCGCGTTTGCGTGATAATCCGATTAAGGCCACTGTTGAGACCGGTGTGATCACACACCTGGAAGCTCTCAGTGGGGGCGCGAGGGATATCGTGGACATGATGGAGAGCATGTTTGCCGTTGATTCCCGCTATCGCACCGTTTGGGAGATCGGGCACGCACTGAACACGACTCACGAGATTCTTTTGGGCAATCATGCAATGAACGAGGTATACGGTGGAACAGATGGGTGTCTCCATTGGGGGCTTGGCCTCACTCCGTATACCCAGTTCCACCTGGACATTATCTCGCCCGGGACCTACGTGACGAATGATCAAGGCGATACATTGCTCGGCATTTCCGGCCAGCGCGCACCGGAACGGGTCTGCTCCCGGGCTGCATAAAAGTAAAAAAATCTGATCCGTCGGCTGAATCGGCGCGGACGCCACCAAGAACCTGCATTTTCCAAAGATGTGGGAGGGAGGTGAATACCGTGGCCGCTAGGAAGAAGATCGCTGTTAAGAAGAACAGCCAGTACCTGGGCACCCTGCTCGGCTAAAGCAGGTAACCCGACCTGGTGGTGGGTTGGGATTCGATCAGCTCACCACCAGCACAAGAGTCAGGAGACGTTATGGGCAAGTTCCATGTTGCTCCGGACGGATTATCCCAATTCGATCCGCGTAGTGCTGCTTTCTGCCTAGTGACAACCGCAGGTCGAGAGAATGATTTTAAGGTTCTACCATCGTCTTCGTACTCTTCCACCACCATCGTGCCGCTTGGTCTGGATCAGAACCTGGAGTCGTTACTAGAGGAAGGATGCGTGCCTGACGCGGCTGACGTGCTGGTGGTATGCCCTGACAGATTCCTCGTCAGCCCGAACGAGCAAACCATTGGAAAACGGCGTATCGCCGTGCTGCCGTGTGGATCGACACCAACCACCAGTGAACAGATCGCGTATTTCCTTGCTGTACTACACCGCTGCGATGTAACCCGTCAGGAACGGTTTTGTGCCCGGTTGGTAGATACCCTTGAGCAGACTGTCACGTTGCGCCTAGTGGATGCGGTTCACGACACGGTCGCTACCTTCCAAGTCAGTGATGACTATGAGTGGAATCAGCAGGCTGGGATCATCGAGCCAGGCGAGCAGCAAGTTGCGCCACCAGGTGAGTTCAGCGCCTTGCCCACGGGCATCAATTCATTTGATGACACCCGCCGACTGAAGCTGAATGGATCACTGACCGTGCTCGGCCCACCAATCGTGCACCGAGCTAACCGGGGCGGATTAATCAATACTCAAGCGCAACTATTCGCGGCTTTTGATGCAACCCGAGCAGCACCACTGCGACTCGATGTCGCAGACGGCCTCATCATCGATTGGCAGGCGTTGGATAGATCGGCTGAGCCCGCCGTCGAAGCATTTTTCGAATTGTTCGAACTTGACGAACGCTATCGGATCGTATGGGAATTCGGTATCGGCTGCAACGAGACCATTGATCCGCAAGCCGGGAACTGCGGAATGAACGAGATGTACGGATCTGTGCAGGGCGTACTACACCTTGGCTTGGGGCTTACCCCCACCACTGACTATGCGATCACGCTGTGCTGCCGGCAGACATGCGGCCTTGACGACGCCCAGCGGCCAATCTTCGGCGCCAAATATCACCGCATAAACCGCGTGCGCAGTAGAAGCTGTGGGTGCATTGGCTGACCAGACGGCCCTCAATCTCAGGGAGAAAGAGTGATGGCACTACTTGACAGCACCAGCGCGTGTGTCTTCGGCGCGGCTTCTGGTATCGGTCAGGCCATCGCCAAAGCGCTTGCACACGAAGGCGCGAGCGTTGACTGCCTAGACATCAACGTAGACGGTGCTAAACAAACCGCAAAACAGATTCAACGCGACGGGGGCAAAGCGCGGCACGCGGTCATCGACATCCGTGATTCGGCCGCCGTAGACCGCGCGTTTAAGCAGCACATGGCAGAAGTGGGTTCGCTTGGCATTGTCGTGTCAACACCAGGCATCAACGTCCGCAAACCGCTGGTTTCCTACACCGATGAGGACTACCAGGCAGTCGTGGATGTCAACCTAACCGGTAGCTTCCACGTGCTGCGTGGCGCGGCCCGAATTATGTGCGAACACCCGGGCAAAGGCAGCATTTTGATTATCTCCTCGATCAGCTCACGAGTGGTGGAACCAGGGCAAGTGGTCTACGCGGCCACGAAGGCTGCCATCGTGCAAATGGTCCGTGTGGCAGCCGCCGAACTTGGACCATACGGGATACGGATCAACGCCATTGCTCCCGGGCCGGTGGAGACCGCGCTCACCGCACCGATCTTCACCGACCCGCAGTGGCGCGACGCCTACAGCGCGAACACAGCCCTAGGCCGCTGGGCACGCCCCGCAGAGATCGCCGCCGCCGCCGTTTTCCTGGCGTCACCAGCGGCCAGTTACGTCACCGGCGAGGTGATGTTCGTCGACGGTGGCGCAGTGGACGTGAGCTTGGAGTTTCCAAGACACCGTGGCCAGCTGACCCCTGTCCGGGAGATCCACGGCGCGAACCCAGAAAGCGAGACGAGAATGGACGATGATACGCAACACTGGTATGAGGACCCGCAAACGGCCGCGGCCCGGCGCAGCGTAGACGTGAGCCCAAATCTGCAGAGCCGTATTGACGCTCTGTTGATGTCGCTGATCAACAAATTCTACGCGGAGGTCCCATTCGCCACGCACCAGATGACCAGCGACGGGATCAATCTGGACTACTACAAACGGCACAACATTGAGACGATCCTGCGCTTGCGCCGCAAGCGGACGATCGATGCGTACGCCATCTACTACTTTACTAAACGCGACCCAGTCCGGGGTGCGCAATGGGCGAAGTACGTCGAAGACGAAATGCTGCATGACGCTTGGTTCGCCGAGGACCTGGCAAAGGTAGGAGTCAGCAAGGAAGAGATTTACGCCACCGAGCCGTTTCTGTCCACGAAGCTGCTCACCGGCTATCTGCAGTACGGCATGGAGTTCGAGGGCAGCCCGCTGGCCCTGCTGTGCAGTGTGTACTTCGTGGAGTTCGTGACCACTAAGACCCAACCCGCCTGGATCGCGAACTTAGAAAAGCAACTAGGCGCGGATAAACTTGCTGGGGCCCGCAAGCACGTGGGTACCGACCTCGAAGACGAGCACGTCGCCTTCGTCTGGAGCGTACTAACATCCCTCATCAACAGCCCCGAGGACGAGGCACGCGCAATTCAGCACGTGCGCAACGTGGCTAATTTGTGGGTGGCTTATTTCCACGAACTTTACCGCACCGTGCTCACCCCGGAGGAGGGCGATTTCACGCTAGCCGCGGACCTGGTAGGTCGAGGAGCGTGACCGACGCTTGGATTGAGGTGTTGCGGCCTGGACAAAACGGGCTAGATGCCGGGCGGGAACGGGACCTTCAAGCCAGTCTCGTCGAGGCCATACCCGATCTTCGCATTGAGGAGATGTTTCGTTGGCGGCCCGGTTTATTGCGGACCTATGACCACCTGGTGGTCGCGCGCGCACCGGATAACGCTATGGCTGGCGTGCTGGGTTGCACCTGGCGTTTTTGTGCACAGCTGCCTCTTCTGCACGTCGGCATCCATATGATCGCACCGCGGTACCGGCGAAGCGGCCTGTTCGTCGAGTTGTGGCGTCATGAAATCGCCGAGGTGTTACCCGGCGAGCTGTACCGGCCATCACTGGTTGGTGTGAAGACCTACAACCCAGTTGTCTATCTGGCGATGCAGACTTTCGCTCGGCTCGCCAGCGGCCGGCTCTACCCAGACATCCACACCCACGAGCAAGACCCAGAACTCGCCGCACTGGCGGCCCGAACCAGTATGGTGCTAGCGCCCGAATACACATTCGATGCTGCCACGGGCAGGGTGCAGGCAGTGGGGATGCCACCCGACCTGTATCAAGAGATTCCGGGGGTCCAGGGGCATCCGGTGGAGCGTTACTTCCGACGGCACCTACATCCCGGTGACCGGCTGCTGTGCTTGCTGCGTTTTCCCCGGTTTGACGAGCCCGCCAACGGGCACCAACTATTCAATTCGCTGGCCGCCGCGCTGCGCGCCGCGGTTGACAGCAGCCGGCCCCGCATTCGCTACGCCTGGTCCGACACGGCTACGACCGGGAGGAATCGAGATGGTGATCAACAATAGCTCGGTGGAATGCTGTCGATTATCGCCGATAAGGTCTGGCTGAGCGCTGCCCTCAACACCATCATGATCGTGTTCGTGGTACTCGATGCGAAATAGCGAGGGATCAGCATGATGGTCGACACTCATGTGATCAAGTTCGGTGGGGCGTGCTTAGAATCGACCGAAGATTATGTGGAAGCGGCGCGAATCGTCGTCGAGCAGGCCCAAAACAAGAAAAATGTCATTGCCGTGGTAAGCGCGATGCGCCACTGCACCGACCAGCTGCAAAACGCGTTGGAC
>Ga0213875_10002230_pt1 | contig 11774 bp, 10 predicted proteins | sample BarmaccomBMRX_R8_FD_160105 | JGI IMG/M metagenome (GOLD analysis project Ga0213875, IMG submission 160105) | Root-associated microbial communities from Barbacenia macrantha in rupestrian grasslands, the National Park of Serra do Cipo, Brazil - RX_R8 | ecosystem: Host-associated > Plants > Roots... | reverse complement strand
GGAGCCGCGGGCGGGCGCGGGAGCCGCGGGCGGGCGCGGGAGCCGCGGGCGGGCGCGGGAGCCGCGGCGGGCACGGGACGTGCGGGCATGGCACCCGGGCGGAGATTCGGGCACGTGTGCGGGTGAGCCACCGCCCGTTCGGCAAAAAAATAAGTTGCGGCCGGTTAGCGGCGCGCTTACCTTCGGCGGGTGGGTGTCGTCATGGTGATGGTCCGCCGTGCCCGGGCGCGTGCCGGGCACGGGGCAGCGGGGATGGGACTGGTACCGGCTCGCTGACGAGTGGGCGGCGCGGGTCGTGGCGGAGGCCCGGGTCCGGCCGGGCGAGCTCGTGCTCGACATCGGGGCCGGCGAGGGGGCGCTGACCGGACAACTGCTCCGGGCCGGAGCCCGCGTCGTGGCCGTGGAGCTCCATCCGCACCGCGCGGCGGTACTGCGCCACAGGTTTCCCGGGGTCACCGTGGTGCACGCCGACGCCGCGGCGCTGCGGCTGCCGCGCCGGCCGTTCCGGGTGGTCGCGAACCCGCCGTACGGGATCACCGCGATTCTGCTGCGGCAGCTGCTGGCCCCCGGCTCCCGGCTCAGCGCCGCCGATCTGGTGCTGCAGCGCGCCGTGGTGCGCCAGTACGCCGGCGGCACGGCGCGCGGCGCCGCGCGGTGGCTGCGCTCGTTCGATGCCGGCGCCGGGCTGACGGTGCCCAGGCGCGCGTTCCTGCCCCCGCCGCGGGTCGATTCCGCCGTCCTCGTCCTCCGGCGCCGGCGGGTAGCGTGATCTCATGCGGGTCCGGATCGGGGTATCCCTGGGGCCAGGCGGGACGCCTGAGGCATTCGCGGCGGCCGTCGACCTTCTCGAGGCGGCCGGGGCCGACTCCCTGTGGCTGCCGGAGAGCGTGTACGGGCCGCTCGTCGAGCCGTTCACCGGGATGGCGTTCGCGCTGTCCCGCACCCGGCGGCTGAAGGTGGGCAGCGGGATCTGCGTGCTGCCGGGACGGCACCCGGTGCTGGTCGCGAAGCAGCTCGCCTCCCTCACGGGACTGGCTCCCGGGCGGGTGCTGCCGGTGTTCGGCCTGCAGTCCGCGCGATCCGCGGAGCGCGTCCTCTTCCCGGTTCCGGAGGGCCAGCGCGCCGCCGTGTTCGACGAGTCGCTGACCGTGCTTCGGCTGCTGCTGACGTCGGAGACGGTGTCGTTCAAGGGAAGGTTCTTCACCGTGTCGGGCGCGTTCGTGCGGCCGCTGCCGGCCAAGCCGCTGGACATCTGGCTCGGCGGGTCGGCGCCTGGCGGCCTGCGGCGAGTGGGGAGGCTCGCCGACGGCTGGCTCGGCTCGCTGCTCACCCCGGGCGAGGCGGGCGCGGCGGTGCGCGTCATCCAGGAGGCCGCGGCGGGCGCGGGCCGGGTCGTCGAGCCCGACCACTTCGGGATCAGCCTGGCGGTCGCCTTTCCCGCGGCGGGCGGCGGCCCGGCGGGACCGGGCGGAATCCCGGCCGAGATGATGGCGTCGATCCGGGAGCGCCGGCCGGGCACGGACCCGGCCGCGCTCGTCGCGGACGGGTGGGCCGGCGCCCGGCGGATGATCGAGGAGTACACCAGGGTGGGACTCAGCAAGTTCGTGGTGCGGCCCGCGGCTCCCCTGCCGTCGTTCGGGTCGTTCGTGGAGGGCTTCGCCCGCGAGCTGATGCCGCTGCAGACCTGAGGCCGCTCGCCGGCCGCGGCATGCCGCGGGGTCGTTGGTACCCGGCCCCGTCGAGTGAGGCCGTTGGCGCAGGTAGCCCCGACTGACGGGGCCGTTGGCGTAGGTGGCCCCGTCCAGTGGGGCCGCTGGCGTAGGTGGCCCCATCGGGATGGTGCCCGGAGGCCCAGGAGTCCGCGGGGATCGGGGCCGCGGGGATCGGGGCCGCGGGGCTCAGCGGGCGGGTTTGCGGTGGATGCGGTAGTGCAGCACGAGGAACGGGATGCCGAAGACCGCGAACGCATGCTCGGCGCGAAGCTCGCCGCCGGAGACGTAGACGTCGAGGCGCTCGGCGAAGCCGCGGACCGCGGCGACGGTCAGCTCCGCGGTGCGAGGGTCGATGTACGTCAGGTAGTGCCCGCACTGCGACGTGCCACCGCGGCTGTCGAGCACCAGGCCGCCGCCGGGCCGGGCCCGCGGCAGCAGCGTGGCGGTGAAGCTGGCCTCGGGCAGGGGGAAACCGACGCTGACGTATCCGGTTTCCTCATGCCGGTACGTCGTGTAGATGCCGACGTAGATCGGCTCTCCGGTGTCGGCGTACGAGCGGATCCAGCCCCGGATGACGGCGTTCCTGGCTCCGGGCATGCTGCCCGTCCCCGGCTCGCCGCCGACTTCGGTAACCGTGTCGATCCGGCTGCGTACGCCGCGCAGCGCCTCGCGCTGGTTCATCGGCACGCTCGCCTGGCCCAGCGGCCTGGCGAGCAGCGTCCGGTACAGCAGGTAACCGGGCCGTACCCACAGCCGCCACTCGGGCATGATGTCGAGGGTGAACCGGGTCGTGTGCTCGTAGAACTCGCGGACCAGCGGGCCGGCCCCGGCGGGATCGAACCCGGGCCCGGCGAGCTCATCCAGCGAGGCCACGATGCCGATGTCGGCGACGTCGGCCGTGTACCGGCCGCCCAGCACCGCCGCCAGCGACCGCACGTACCCGGTGCCGACGTACCGGGTCTGGCTCGCCAGCGGCACCACGAACGGCACCTCCGCCGCCGGGACCTGGGTGGCGAGGAGGCTCAGCTGGGGATCGCGGAAGATCACGGCCGAGGCCGTCCGGAAGCCGACGACGGCGAGGGCGGCGGCGGCCGGCGCGGGAGCCCGCCGCGGCCGGGCCGCCAGCCCCAGGCCGATGGCCGCGCCCAGCGCCGGGCCGAGCGCGACCTTCTGCGGGCGCAGCCCCAGCGCGCCGGCGACGGCGCCCGCTCCCGTCGCCACCGGGAGCGGGCCGGCCCCGGTGAGGCGGCCGGCGGCCCAGCCCAGCGGCGCCGCAAGCGCGCCGCTCATCGCGATCCGCGCCCACAGCGCGGGGATCTGCCCGGGCCGCTGCGTGGCCCTGGCAACCGCCTCCACCGCGCCCAGCCCGATGGCCCCGGCCAGCGCGCCGCCAAGCGCGCGTTTCCCGCCGCGGTGCCCGGTGAGTGCCGCGCCGGCCGCCGCGCCGATGACGCCCGCCGTGGCTATCTGCTGTGCGCGCGTGGCGCCCCGGGGTTGATCCACATGTGGAACCTATCGCGCCCGGTGGGCGGCACCGGGGGCCGGGCCCGGCGGCGGCGGCAGCATCGGCATCGGCGACGGCGACGGCGACGGCGACGGCGACGGCGAAAGGATTCATGATCGCGAGATTCGCCGCATGCCGGCCGCCGGTCCCGGCCATGCCGTCCGCGGCTGGACGTCGTACACGTTACGGGGCGGGTGTGGCCAGTTGGGCACCCCGCGTTCCGCGACGTTGCCGGGCGCCAGCGGGTCGCGGAGGTTACGGGCCGCGGGCGGCCCCTGCGTTTCCGGCATGCTGTCGGCAGTTTTCGCTTCGCGGAAGTTACGGGTCGTATACGACCCTCTCGTATCCACCAAGCCGATAGCGGCTTGAGGATGGTGGAAACTACGGGCTGGGGCCGGCTCGCACGGGCCATGTGCGATGCGTTCAGGCGTCACATACGGCCCGTGAGCCACACCGTTACAGGGCGCGCGATCTCCTCGCCGGGCCGCGAGCCCTCCTCGCCGGGCCGGAAGCCCTCCTTACCGGGCCGGGAGCCAGCCTTACCGGGCCGGGAGCCAGCCTTACCGGGCCGGAAGCCCTCCTTACCGGGCGCGGGTGAAGACGTCCGCGGCGAAGGACTTTACCTGTGGCATGGTGGCGTCGCCGAGGTGGGAGAGGCGGAAGATGTCCTCGATCGTGCGCAGCGCCGAGTAGTGGTTGTAGTCGGCGGTGCTGACCGTGCCTGGGCGGATGAACTTGGACAGGAGGACCATGCCCACGTCACCGCCGCCCGGGCCGGGCATGCCCGGCTGCGCGACGTTCGGGTGCGACGGGCCGACGCCGGTGACCTCGCCGCAGCACGCCCTGCTGTCGCTGCCCTCGTCGAAGGTGATCATGATCAGGCCGTTGTCCTTGTAGGCGGGCGAGGCCATGATCTGCGGGACCCAGAGCGTCAGGAACGCGTTGATCTCCGCGAGGCCGCCGGGGTCGCCGGTGACGCACGGGGCGTCGTGACCGTCGTTGCAGAGGTTCGGGGAGATCCACGAGAAGTTCGGCGTGCTGCTCTCCTTGGACAGGTCCGCCAGCAGCGGCTGGAACGAAAGGACGTGCGCGTCACAGTACGCCTGGTTCCCGGTAACCGACTTGAAGTACATGAAGCCCTCGTGCCGGGTCGCATACTGGTCGGCCGGCTCGGCGCCCTCGGTGAGGTCAGCGGCGCCCGTCACCGGGTGGCCGCACGCGGGCCCGGCGGGCGTCTGCACCGTCTTGTCCCGCGCCGGGTCGTTGCCCATGTCCTGCAGGTAGGCCTTCCAGCTGAGCTTCGCGCCGGACAGCTGACTGCCGAGAGTCGGTATGGACGCAGGATAGACGCAACCGTTTCCGACGAGCTGATGGTAGGGCGGCTCGATGTGGTTGGCCGGCGTGAACGGCGTCCACACCCCGCAGTCGTTCTGCGTCGCGGTGTCGGGCGCCTGGCCGGAGATCTGCGCGATGTAGTTGTCCGCGCTGTCGTGGCCTATCGCGAAGTAGTTCGTGAGCAGCGCGCCCTCGTGGCGCAGCGTAACCGCGAGATAGGGGTCCGCCGACGGGGTGCCGAAGCTCTGCGCGTACCCCTCGTTCTCCAGGTCGATGACCCAGACGTGCTTGATGGGCGGCAGGCTGAAGGCCCGCTGGTGGGCTGGCGCCAGGGGCGCCGCGGAACCCGCGAACAGTGTCAGCGGCAGCACCGCCGCGGCCGGCAGCGCCAGCCATGACCGGCGCAGCAGGTTACCGAAACGCACGCGTTACCTCCAAAGGTGGGGTGGGGCCGGGTGACGGATGAGCGGGATGGATAGAGTCACCCTGGCAGTGCCGCGTGAACGCCCGGTGAGCATCTCCTGTCACGAGCATGCGCGCAGATGAAGGCTTGGCGGATGCGTGTTCAGGGCGTGTTCAGGGCGCGGTGAAGACGTCCGCGCCGAACGGCCTGACCGCCGCCATGGCGGCGTCACCCAGGTGGGACAGGCCGAAGATGTCCTCGATCGTGCGCAGCATCGAGTAGTGGTTGTAGTCGGCTGTGCTCACCGTCCCCGGCCGGATGAACGGCGACAGCAGGACCATGCCGACGTCACCGCCGCCCGCGCCGCCCAGGCCGCCCGGGAACGGCGTGTTCGGGTGCGACGAGCTCAGCCCGGAGCTCTCTCCGCAGCACGCGGCCTTGGTGCTGCCCTCGTCGAAGGTGATCATGATCAGGCCGCCGTCCCGGTAGGCGGGCGAGGCCGTGATCCGCGGCACCCATGCCCGCAGGAACGCGTCCGCCTGCGCCAGGCCGCCCCTGGCCCCGGTGGCGCACGGCGCGTCGTGCCCGTCGTCGCACATGTTCGGCGTGATCCAGGAGAAGGCGGGGGTGGTGCCCGCGGCGGACAGGCCGGACAGCAGCGGGCGGAACGAGAGGAGGTGCGCGTCGCAGAAGGCCTGGTTCCCGGTGACCGCCTTGAAGAACATGAAGCCCTCGTGGCGGACCGCGTACTGGTCGCCCCGCTCGGCGTTGCGGGTGTGGTCGATCCCCCAGGTGGCCGGATGGCCGCAGGCCGGTCCTTGCGCGGTGTTCACGGTCCTGTCGCGCGCGGGGTCGTTGCCCATGTCCTCCAGGTACGCCTTCCAGCTCAGCCCGGCGGCGGACAGCTGGTTGCCCAGCGTCGGGACCGACGCCGGGAAGACGCAGCCCGCACCGAGGAGCTGGTGGTACGGGCTGATCACGACGTGCCCGGCGAAGGGCAGCCAGACCGGGCAGTCCAGCTGCGTCGCCACGTCCGGCGCCTGCCCGGAGACCTGCGCGATGTAGTTGTCGGCGCTGGCGTGCCCGATCGCGAAGTAGTTCCTGAGCAGCGCGCCTTCGCCCGGCAGCGTCCGGGCCAGGTACGGGTCCGCGGCGGGCTTACCGAACGACTGCGGGTACCCCTCGTTCTCCAGCTCGATGACCCACACGTGCCTGATCGCGGGAAGCCTGAACGACCCGGCCGCCGTGGCGGCGCGGCCGGCCGCACCGCTCAGGCACGCAAGCGCAAGCACGAGCGCTGGCACAACCCCGGCGGCCAGGGCCGCCCGCGGCCGGCGGAACAGGTTGCCGAGGCGCATGCGCCACCACCTCCGACGAGACGGACAGCCCCCACACTGGCAGCATCGCATGAACAGCCGGTGGCTGTCCCGTGACTGTCGGATAATCCCGGCCGTGGACACGTTCCCGGCCGACGCGATGCTCAGGATCGCATCATGTTGCCGATGATGCCGCCGATCGCGCCGGCCTGGGCGGACTGGCCATCGGTCTGGCGGGCGATGTACGGCTCCAGGGAGTGCGCGAGGATCGGCAGCGGCATCGACTGCAGCCAGACCTGGCCGGGACCGGTCAGCGCCACCAGGTGGAAGCCGTCGGCGCCGAACAGCTTGTTGGCGATCCCCGGTACCCGGGTGATCGCGAACTGCACGCTGCCCTCGAACATACCGACGTGTCCCGGGTGCACCATCAGCGTCTGCCCCGGGGCGAGCGCGTAGTGCATCAGCTCGCCGGACAGCTCGATCCAGGCCCTGCCCTGGCCTTCCAGCCGCTGCAGCAGGAACCCGTCGCCGCCCCACAGGCCGCCGCGGAAGGTCTGCTGAAGGCCGATGGACGGCGTGATCCCCGGCGTCCCGCACAGCCAGCCGTGCCGGTGCACGAAGAACGGCATGCCGTTGATGTCGACCGGCATGATGTGGCCTGGCAGCTTCGCCGCGAACGCCACCATCCCGGTGCCGCTGGCCGCCTCGTACCGGGTGAGGAACAGGCTGCCGCCGCCCATGACGCGCTTGAGGCTTCCCATGAAGCCCCCGCCGCCGCCACCACCTCCCCCGGTGGTCTGCGACATCTGCACGTTCGGCGTCATCCACGACAGCTCGCCGTGCGTGGATATGATCTGCTCCCCCTGCTGCAGGGTGACTTCGAGCACGGGCATAGTGGTGCCCTTGATTTCGGCGCGCATCCCCGTCTCCTTTCCCGTTAGCACGCACGCTACTACGTCATCCGTCTATAGGCGGAGATGTCGCCATATGCTCCTCTGCGCCGCACCGCGGCGGTCCTATGGTCATGTCCGATTCCCGCCAGTATCGGTGCCCAGCGGGTGGCATCGTAGAAGACGTGATGGACGACGAGCACCGGTACCAGGCCGCGGTGAGCAAGGACGCGAGGTTCGACGGCGTGTTCTTCATCGCCGTGACCTCCACCGGGATCTACTGCCGCCCGAGCTGCCCGGCGATCAGGCCGAAGCGGGAGTACATGCGTTTCTACCGCAGCGCGGCCGCGGCGCAGGACGCGGGCTTCCGCGCGTGCAAGCGGTGCCGCCCGGACGCCGCGCCCGGGTCGCCGGAATGGAACATCCGGGCGGACGTGGTCGGCCGCGCGATGCGGCTGATCGCCGACGGCATCGTGGACAGGGAGGGCATCGGCGGGCTGGCGCACAGGCTCGGTTACGAGCAGCGCCAGGTCCGCAGGCTCGTGACGGCGGAGCTGGGCGCGGGACCGCTCGCGCTGGCCCGCGCCCAGCGCGCCCAGACGGCCCGTGTACTCACCGAGACGACCACACTGCCGCTGTCCGAGGTGGCGTTCGCGGCGGGCTTCTCCAGCATCAGGCAGTTCAACGCCACGATGCTGGAGGTGTTCGACTCGACGCCGACCGGACTGCGCGACCGCGCCGCCCGGTCCCGGAACCCGGCCACGCCGCCAGGCGTGATCCGCTTGCGGCTGCCGTACCGGCCGCCGGCCGACCTGGAGCGCATGTTCGGTTTTCTCGGCGAGCGCGCCATCCCCGGCGTGGAGGAGATCGCCGGCGACACGTACCGGCGGACGATTATTTTGCCAAACGGGCCGGGGATCCTCTCGCTGCGTCCCGGTTCCCTCGGCGGGCCGCCGCACGTGGAGTGCGAGCTTCACCTCGACGACCTGCGGGACCTGACCGCGGCGGTGCAGCGCTGCCGCCGCCTGCTCGACCTGGACGCCGACCCCGCCGCGGTCACCGGTTTCTTCGCCGGTGACCCGGTGCTCGGCAGGCTGGCGGCGGCGTGCCCCGGACGGCGGGTGCCCGGGCACGTCGACGGCGAGGAGCTGGCGCTGCGCGCCGTGCTCGGCCAGCAGGTCTCGGTCGCCGCCGCGCGCCGGCTCGGCGCCCGGCTGGTCACCGAGTACGGCAAGCCGCTGTCGCGGCCCGACGGCTCGCTGACGCACTGCTTCCCGGACGCGGCGACGATCGCGGAGGCGGACCCCGCCGCGCTCCCGATGCCGCGCGCCCGCGCCGTGGCGCTGACGGGCCTGGCCAGGGCGCTCGCGTCCGGCGAGCCGTCCCTCGACCCGGGAGCGGAGCGGGATCGCGTGACCGCCCAGCTGCTGGCGTTGCCCGGCATCGGCCCGTGGACCGCCTCCTACATCAGGATGCGCGCCCTGTCCGACCCGGACGCGTTCCTCCCCGGGGATTCCGGCGTGCTCGCCGCGCTGACGCGGCTGGGCGCCGCGCCCGCCGCGAGAGCCGCCGCCGCGAAGGCGGCCGCGGCGATGGCGGAGGCCTGGCGCCCCTGGCGCTCATACGCCGTCCAGCACCTGTGGGCCACCCTCGAGGCACCGCACCCGGTACAGGCGAGACACACACCAACGAAGAAGCAGGGAGCAGTCAAGTCATGACCACCCCATTCGTCTCAGCGGCCCTCGGCGCGCCGGTCGGCTACGACATCATCGGCTCGCCGGTGGGCCGGCTGCTGCTGACCGGCGACGGGCACGCGCTGACCGGCCTCTACATGATGGACGCGAACCGGCATCCCGCCACGGTAGGGCCGGGATGGGTCCGCCGCGATGGAGCGTTCAGCGAGGCGGCCGCGCAGCTCGGCGCGTACTTCGCGGGTGACCTCACGGAATTCGACCTGCCACTGGCGCCGACCGGCAGCGCGTTCCAGCTCGCGGTGTGGGAAGAGCTGACCCGGATCCCCTACGGGAAGACGGTCAGCTACGGCGAGATCGCCGCGGCCCTCGGCAAGTCACTCGTCGCGTCGCGCGCCGTCGGCCTTGCCAACGGCCGCAACCCGATCTCGATCATCATCCCCTGCCACCGCGTGATCGGCGCGGACGGCACCCTCACCGGCTACGGCTGGGGCCTCGACCGCAAGGAATGGCTCCTCCGCCACGAAGGCGCCCTGACCACCGAGCCAGCCGCCCTCTGGTAGCGCGCGAGCCGCCACCACGGCGCCCACCGGAGCGGGCTACGGCAACCAGCGCAGGGTGAGCCGCGACAGCGGCTCACCCTGCGCGATGATACGGCGGCCACCGCAAGCGGCTACGGCGAGTAGCGCCCGCGGGAACCCCCACGGCCTAACGAGTCGTATGGGGTCCGCGTCCGGCAGACTCGGTATCAGGTGGCCGCCGACCGGTGAGCACTTTCGCGGCCCTCCCGGCCGCGCGGCGCTACGGCGAGCACCGCAGCAGGCTGCGGCGGGTAGCGCAGCGGGGGCTTCGCCCCCCCCCGGGATAATTACCCCCATGTTTGGGCTCGTGGCCGTCGCGCTGGGCCTGTCGAACTTCGGGGCGGCGATCGGGATCGGCGTCAGCGGCGTCAGCGGCGCTACCCGGATCCGGGTAGCGGTGGTGTTCGGCCTGTTCGAGGCCGGGATGCCGGTACTGGGAATGGCCATCGGGCGGGCTCTCGACAGCGATCTCGGGCATTCGGCCCGGTGGGTCGGCGCCGCGCTGCTGATCGCGGTCGGCTGCTACGGTCTCGTTCAGGCCCGGGGCGGGAACGAGGCGGAGCCGGCCGAGTGGGGAACCGGGCGGATGCTGGTCAGCGGCCTGGCGCTCAGCGTCGACAACCTGGCCGTGGGGTTCGTGCTCGGCACCTATCACGTGAGCCTCGCGGTGGCCGCGGCGGTGATGGGCGGGGTAAGCGTCGCGATGTCGCTGGTTGGGCTCGAGCTGGGCGCGAAGATCGGTGCCGCGGCCGGCCAGCGCGGTGAGCTGATCGGCGCCGCCGTACTGATCGTTGTCGGCGCGGTCATGGCCACCGGCGCGATCTGAGAACCTGCGGCCGGCCCGGGCGGGCTTTAGGCGTCCTTGGCGAAGACGGACCGCCCGTTCCGTTCCCAGGGCGGGGACCGCAGCGGCGCGCGGCCGGCCCGCAGGACGTCCACCGCGGCCCGCATCAGGCCGAGCGCGTTCTCCCGGCGGGCGGCGAACACCTCCGGCGCGATCAGCCCGAGGCTGTCCCGGTTGGCGGCCAGCGCGAGGGCGGTCGCGGCGAGCTGGTACTCCGACATCGCCCGCAGGCCGGTGTGGCCGCGGTGCAGCCTGGCCCACTGCCGCCCGGCGCGGCGCCAGCGCATGCTGGCCAGCATCGTCACGTCGGGCTCGGTCACCGCGCCCGACGCGGCGTACCCGGGCAGGAACCGTTTGATCAGCCCCACGATGCGGCGCCGGTCGGCGGCCACAAGGCCGGCCACCACGGCGAGCGCGCCGGCCAGGACGAGGTATACGACCGCGAGCCGTGTGGGGCCGGCGGCCACCGAGCCGTTCCACAGCGCGTCGAGCGCCACCGCGGCCACCCAGCCCGCCGCGATCGCCCAGTACCCCCGGCCGCCGCGGCGCATCGCCGCGTACGCGATGCCGATGCCGATCATCGAAGAGAACAGCGGGTCCCAGAGCGGGCCGAGTATCCCGCGCCGGGCGAAGGCTGAGGCGAGGGCGCCGAAGCCGTCGCGTTCGGCCTCCGCGTAGGCGTAGACGTTGGCGATCAGGGCGAAGCCGAGGGCGGTCATGCTCGCGTACACCACGCCGTCGTGCACGCCGTCGATCTCGTGGCGGCGCGCGCCGAACAGGGCGAGCAGCACCGCGCCCTTCAGCGACTCCGCCACCACCGCACCGCCGATCGCCGCGGTCGCCGTCACGCCGGCCACCCGGCCGGCCTGCGGGCCCAGCTCCGGAACGGTGATCACGCCCGTGTGCAGCGCCCGCCCGGCCAGCGCGGTCAGCGCCGCCACGCCAGCGCCCGCGCCGAACATCACCGCGAGCAGCGCGCGGGGCGCCGGATCGAGCCGGTCCAGGTAGAGCACGGCCGCGTGCACCTGGGGGACCGGGAGCAGCGCGAGCGCGAGCCCGGTCAGCGCCGGAACCGGGCCGCCGCGGACCACGATGACGAGCGCGATCAGCGCGACCAGGCTGCAGGACGCCAGGGTGACGATGAAGCCCACCGGCGTACGGCCGAAGCGCCGGACGTCAAGGACGGGCTCGGGCGCCGGTGCTGCCATGCCAGGCAGGGTAGCTTGTTTCGCGGGCCGCCCGCTACGGCCGGAAAATCAGCGACTTCGGAGAGTAACCACGTCCCGTTCGGTAAACAAAACGGCGGGAACTGGCTACGGCGGCCGGCGCGTCCAACAAGCGTGAAAAGACTGGGACGGATAGCGATTGCCGCGGTCGCGGTGGCGTTCGCGGCGGGATGCGCGTCCACGGCGCCGGGAGGCGGGGCCGCGGCCGGCGGCGGCACGGGCGCGGGCGGCACGGGCGCGGGCGCGGGCGGCACGGGCGGGGGCGGCGCGGG
>Ga0213875_10002229_pt1 | contig 11776 bp, 10 predicted proteins | sample BarmaccomBMRX_R8_FD_160105 | JGI IMG/M metagenome (GOLD analysis project Ga0213875, IMG submission 160105) | Root-associated microbial communities from Barbacenia macrantha in rupestrian grasslands, the National Park of Serra do Cipo, Brazil - RX_R8 | ecosystem: Host-associated > Plants > Roots... | reverse complement strand
TGGAGCGGCGAACGACCCGCCGCGACGTCCTCCTTCTGGGGGCCAGCGGACTGGTGACGCTGGTGGGCTTCGGGTGCCGACGGGCGGGGGCGGTCGTCGCGGCCCATCCGTCCGTGCCCCTGTCCACGCCCGCGTTGGAGGAAGGCCCGTTCTGGGTGGGCGAGACCGGGGCGGCATTCCACCGCTCCGATCTGCGGGCGAACCTGGACGGCACCAACGTCCAGAGCGGCCTGCCGCTGCACCTGGAGATGACCGTCTCACACGTGCGCCACGGCGTCGTCACCCCGCTGCCCAACGCCTTCGTCTACCTCTGGAGCGTCAACGCCCTGGGGGTGTATTCAGATGAGGCGCAGGAGCGGACGGCGCGCGAGACCTACCTGCGCGGCTACCAGGTGACGGACGCGCGCGGGCGCGTCCGGTTCCTGACGCTCTACCCCGGCTGGTACGGCGGCCGGACCGTCCACATCCACGCGCGGGTCCGCACCTACCCCCAAAACGACCCCGCCCGCCAGCCCTCGTCCGACTTCGAGACCCAGCTGTTCTTTGACGACGCCGTCACGGACCATGTGCTGCGGACGGTCAGCCCGTACAACCAGCGGCGCGGCCGCGACACCACCAATCGCACAGATCACGTGTACATAGGCGCGGCGCTTGACGGTACACGCGCGCGGGACAGCGGCGCGCTCACGACGCTGCACGTGGCCGAGGACGGCGGGCACGCCCGTGCATCCTTCCACATGGTCCTGGACCTGTCCAAGCACGCCCGTCCGGGGATGCCCCCCGGCGGCTTCGGTGGCCCCCCACCCGGCCCTCCGCCGGGGGGCTTTGGCGGTCCGCCGCCCGGCCCACCACCCGATGGCTTCGGCGGTCCGCCGCCCCCCGGTGACTAGGTGGGATAAAGGCTCATCCCGCCGTCCACGCACAACACTTGTCCGCTGACGAACCGCGCCCCGTCCCCGGCTAGGAAGGCCACGGCATCGGCGACCTCGGCTGGGGTGCCGTAGCGCTCCAGCGGCACCGACTCGTCCCGCATCTCCGGCCGGGTGGGGCGCGTCGCCAGAAAGCGGGCGGTCATGGTGGGGCCGGGGCTGAGGGCGTTGACACGAACGCCGTGGGGCCGCAGGTCCTTGGCCAGACAGCGCGTGAACTCCACGATGCCGGCCTTTGCTACCGCGTAGGCGACCCCGTCGGCGACGCCTATGTGGGCGGCGACGGAGGCGATGTTGATGACGGACCCCGCGCGCCGGGCGATCATGCCGGGGCAGACGGCGCGGCAGACCAGCATCGTGCCGATCAGGTTGCGGTCCAGGATGGCGCGGACATCCTCCAGGGGAATGCCGAGCGCAGTGTTGGGCCGGGGCTTGCCGCCGCGCGCCGCGATGTCGCCGCCCGCGCAGTTGACCAGGATGCCGATCGGCCCCAGCGCCGCCTCCGCCTGCCCGATCAGCGTCCGCACCGCCGCCTCATTGGCGATGTCTCCGGTGACGGCGACGGTCCGGCCCCCGTGCCGGGCGATCTCCTCGGCGACCGCCTGAAGAGTGGTCGCCTCGCCGAACTCGGCGGGAGCGTCCTCGGAGATGTCGTGGACGGCGACCGCCGCGCCCAGCGCCGCCAGCCGGTCGGCGATGGTCCGCCCCAGCCCGCGCCCCGATCCCGTCACCAGGGCGGTTCGCCCCGTCAATGGCCCGTCCATGTCTGTTATACTCATTGCGCCGTCCACCCGCCGTCAATAAAGAGGGGGCTGCCTGTGATGAAAGAGGCGGCGTCCGAGGCCAAAAAAACCGCCGCGCCCGCGATCTCGTGCAGCTCGCCCCAGCGCCCCATCGGAATCTTGGAGACGAACGCCTGGTATTTGGCCGGGTCATTGAGCAGCGGCAGGTTCATGGCGGTGGCAAACGGCCCCGGACAGATCGCGTTCACCGTCACCCCCTGCGCCGCCCACTCCAGGGCCAGCACCCGCGTCAGGTTCAGCAGCCCGGCCTTGGCCGAGGCGTAGGGCGCCCGGCCCGGCAGCGCGATCACGGACAGCATGGACCCCATGTTGATGACGCGCCCCCAGCCGCGCGCGCACATGCCCGGCCCGAACGCGCGGGCGCAAAGAAACGGGGCCTTGAGGTTGACGGCAATTACCGTGTCCCAGTCCGCCTCGGCCAATTCCGCCGCCGCGCCCCGCACGTTGACGCCCGCGTTGTTGATCAGGATATCTATGGGACCCAGCGCCGCCTCCGCCTCCGCCGCCAGCCGCGTCACCTCGTCGCTGTGAGATACGTCCGCCGCAAGCGCGACGACGCGCCGCCCGGTCTCCCGCCCGATCTCGTCCGCGGCCCGCTCGCAGTCCGACAGCGTCCGCCCGGCGATGGCGAGGTCCGCGCCGGCCTGGGCCAGCGCCGTCGCCATGACCCGCCCCAGCCCCTTAGCGCCGCCCGTCACCAGCGCCCGCCGCCCATCCAGCCGGAAGAACTCCAGCACACTCTTTTCGGCCATTTTCTCCGTTCCCACGTTGCTGTCACCCCAGTTCGCCGGCCAGCCGCGAATTCCCTCCTCGACAATCAGGATCGCCAGGCGGGGCCGTTGGGGAACTCGTATTCCGCCAGTGACTCTGGCCGCATGGTGATGCTGTATCCCGGCGCGACCGACGGCATGTACCGGCCCCCCCGCATCACCACCGGGTCTACGAAGTGCTCGTGCAGGTGGTCCACGTATTCTAACAGCCGGTCCTCCAGCGACGCCCCCACGCACAGGTAATCAAAGAGGGACAGGTGCTGGACGTACTCGCACAGGCCCACGCCCCCGGCGTGCGGGCACACTGGGACGCCGAACTTGGCCGCCATCAGCAGCACCGCCAGCACCTCGTTGACGCCGCCCAGTCGGCAGCTGTCCACTTGGCAGAAGCGGATCGCGCCCGCCTGCAGGAGCTGCTTGAAGATCACCCGGTTCTGGCAGTGCTCCCCGGTCGCCACGCCGACCGGAGCGACCGCCCGCGCGATGGCCGCGTGCCCCAGCACGTCGTCGGGGCTGGTCGGCTCCTCGATCCACCAGGGGTCGAACCGCGCCAGTTCCTTCATGGCGGCGATGGCCTCGCCGACATCCCAGATCTGGTTGGCGTCCAGCATCAGCTTCCGGTCCGGCCCGATCTCCGCGCGGATGAGGGCGGCGCGGCGCATGTCGTCTTCCAGGTCGCGTCCGACCTTGATCTTGAAGTGCGACCAGCCCGCCGCCAGCGCCTCCCGGCAGAGCCGTCGCAGCTTCTCGTCCGAGTAGCCCAGCCACCCGGCCGACGTGGTGTAGGCGGGGAAGCCCTCCGCGCGCATCTGCGCCTCCCGCGCCGCCCGTCCGGGGCGGCTGCGCCGCAGGATGTCAAGCGCCTCGGATGGGGTGAGCGCATCCGTGATGTAGCGGAAGTCCAGGCAGCGGACCAACTCCTCCGGGGTCATGTCCGCCAGGAGCTGCCAGAGCGGCTTGCCCTCTCGCTTGGCCCACAGGTCCCAGACGGCGTTGACCATGGCCGCCGTGGCGAGGTGGATGACGCCCTTTTCGGGGCCGATCCAGCGCAACTGGCTGTCGCCGGTGATCCGCCGCCAGAACGCGCCCATGTCCGCCGTGAAGTCCTCCAGGGCGGCGCCAAGCACCAGCGGCGCGAGGGCGCGAATGGCGGCGACGCAGACTTCAGTTCCGCGCCCGGTGGTGAAGGTCAGGCCGTGCCCCTCCAGGCCGTCAGGGCCGTCCGTGCGGAGGACGACGTAGGCGGCGGAGTAGTCCGGGTCGGGGTTCATCGCGTCCGAGCCGTCAAGCGCGCGCGAGGTGGGGAAGCGGATGTCGCGGGCGATGACCTCGGTGAAACGAGTCGGCATGATCTGCTCCTTATGTCACCACTCAAACTCAACCGCCCGCAGGAAGGCGCGGGCGAGGACCATGTGGCCCGTCAGGCCGGGGTGGACGCGGTCCCAGGCGAGGGTGGCGGGGTAGAGGTGGGCCAGGACGGCATTAAAAGCGGCCTGGGTGTCCACGAAGAGGGCGTTGTGCTTCTGGGCGAGACGCTTGACGGCGGCTCCGTAGCGGTCCATCTGGGCGCGCATGAGGTCCTGCGTGTTCGGCTCGATGTAGAAGGGGGTCATCAGGACGAGGCCGGTCACGGCGGGGAGGGTACGTGTCACCAGGTCGTCCAGCGTCCGCTCGTATTCATCCAGGGGGACATGGCGCTCCGGGCGGGTGGGGCTGTCGAACTGCCGCCACACGTCGTTGATGCCGATCATGACCGAGAGCCAGTCGGGTTTCAGGCCCAGCACGTCGCGCTGCCAGCGGGCGGCGAGGTCGCGGACGGTGTTGCCGCTGGTTCCCATGTTGATGACCCGGATGCCGAGATCGGGGCGGGTCGCGCCGAGCAGGGCGTCCACGAGCGAGACGTAGCCGGAGCCGAGCGCGCCGCCCATGCCCTCGCCGACCGGCTGGGCGCGGCCCGCGTCGGTGATGGAGTCGCCGATCATGACGAGCTTGGTGTTCTTGGTGAGTTTCATGCGTACCTCAGTACCTCAAAGAACCTACCCCTGGCCGCAAGCGGCCTGTCCCCTCCCTGCCAGGGAGGGGAGAGAGCAGGGCCATCGTCATGGAAAGGTCCCCTCCTCGCCCCTTCCCTGGCAGGGAAGGGGCAGGTCGCTTGCGACCGGGGTTAGGTCTGACGCAGGGTCAGGTGATCTCTGGCCGATAGATCATCATTTGGTCCGGGTCTGGCAGGGGCGTGAAGCCGAGGGACCGGTAGACCCCGTGGGCGTCGTGGGTGGCGAGCATCCAGCGGCGCAGGCCCTGGTGCTCCGGGTGATGGAAGGCGAAGCGGACCATCGCGCGGGCGAGGCCGCGCCCCCGGTGCGCCTCGGTGACAAAGACATCGGCGATCCAGGCGAAGGTCGCGCGGTCGGAGACGACGCGCAGGCAGCCGACCTGCTCCCGGCCCCGGTACGCGCCGACGACCAGAGAGGAGCCGTTGACGGCGCGCCGCAGCACCCCCGGTGTCAGATTCAGGCTCCAGTAGGTCGTCGCCAGCCAGTCGTAGACCCGCTCCACGTCGAAGCGGTCGCGCGCGTCGTCCAGTTCGTACTCGCCGTGGCGGACGATCATGCGCGCAGGCCCGCCTCCGTCAGCAGGCGCTGCGTGTTGGCGACGGAGCGGGCGACGCCGGTGAAGGGGTCCTCCTCGGCCTCGTACTCGATGTTGAGCCAGCCGTCGAAGCCCGCCGCCTTGAGCGAAAGCAGGCAGTCAGGCAGGTCCACCTCACCCTCGCCGATGGCCTGGCCCGTGAACTTGACGCCGTCAATGCTGGTGTAGGCGAAGCCGGCGTAGTCGTCCGGGACGGCCCGGAAGTCCTTGAAGTGGACCATGCCAGCGCGGGGGGCGAGGCGGGCGACGGCCTCGTGCGGGGCCTGATGGACCAGCAGGAAGTTTCCGGTGTCGGGGTTGGCGCGCAGTGCGGGGCTGCCGACGGCGTCCAGGATGTCTGCCACCTGGTTGCTGCGGCCCGCCAGCGTGCCGTGGTTTTCTAATGCGAGGGTGACGCCCTTGCCGTGGGCGTAGTCGGCGGCCTCGCGCAGCCCGGCGACGATCCAGTCGAAGACCTGCTGAAATGTCAGGCCGGGGCGCACGTCCCCGGCGAAGACGCGCACGGTTCGCGCGCCGAAATGGACGGCGCTGTCCACGCCGTCCCGGATCACCTGCACCTGGGCCGCGCGCTGGGCGGGGTCGTCCTGGGCGAAATTGTTGGACACGGAGTAGACGCCCATCGCCAGACCCGTCTCGCCCAGGGCCGCCTCCACGGCGGGCAGTTCCGCCTCCCGATCCTTCCAGAAGAAGTCGAGCAGTTCCACGCCCTCCACACCGAGGCGATGGGCCTCACGGATGAAGCCGGGGATGTCCAGCCCGCGCCGCGCCGCCGCGACGTAGCTCCACATGCTGATGCCGAGTTTCAAAATCGTCTCCTTGTGCGACGGCAGGCCCCCACCCCGGAGGCCCCCACCCCGGCTTGTCCCTCGCCACCCCTCCCCCATCGGAATGGGAGAGGGGCCAGTGACTTCAAGCCCAGCGCCTACCGACAAAAGGCACAGCCTGATAAGAGTGGCCCCTCTCCCGGCCCTGGGGGGAGGGGTGCGCGAATGCGCCGGGGCGGGGGGCTACTCCGTCAAAGTCGTCAGCCTTGTAAACAAAACTTCGATAGCAAGTTGGGCGTTGGCGTTGCGCTCGACGGCGCGGCGGAGGGCGAGGAGCAGGGCCAGCGCCTCCTCCAACTGGGCGGGCACGTAGCGCTCGGCGGCCCCGGCAAGTTCCATAAAGCGGTCGGCGTTGACCGGGTGGGCGCGCTTCTCGCCCAGCAGGCGGATCGCCAGCAGATCGCGGTAGTAGGTCGCCAGCAGGTCCAGGGCGCGCAGCAGGGAGGCGCGGGCGGGCTTGTCGTCTCCGTCGCCTCCCCCACCCTCCCCCACGTCCTCGTCCATCACCCTAAGTTTCGGCGCGAGCTTGCGGAATTCCTCGCCGAGTTTGAAGCTCTTGATCGGCGGTGCCGTGACCAGATCGCGGGCGAAGTCCAGCAGCAGGTCGCGGCCCGCCAGCAGCGATGGCGAGCGGGCGAGGGCGACGGCGCGGCCCAATCTTCCTTCGGAGTAGACGGACAGAAAGCGGGCCTGGGCGGGGGCGACGTTGAAACGCTCGACGAGCGCCCCCTCGATGTCGGCGGTGGGCAGGACGCCGAAGCGGACGATCTGGCACCGGCTGGCGATGGTGGGCAGGACGGCCGCCGTGGAGGTCGCCGTGAGGATAAAGTGGGCGTAAGGCGGCGGCTCCTCCAGGGTCTTGAGGAGGCTGTTGCCGGAGCTCTCGTTGAGCCCCTCGGCGTCCTTGAGGATGAAGACGCGCTTTCGGCCCATGATCGGCTCGAACGCAAGGTCCCGCAGCATGGCATTGTCGGGCGGATTGTCCTTGTCGCCGTCGCGGGGCCAGAGCTGGCCGATGCGGATCATGCGGCCCGCCCCCTGCGGCTCGACCCGGCGCACATCGGGCGACGTGCCGGCGTCAATGGCGCGGGCGAGCGGGTCCTCCTCCGAGGCTGCACCGCAGAGGGCATTGGCGAACTGACGGGCCGTCGTCGCCTTGCCGACGCCGTCAGGTCCGACAAAGAGATAGGAGCCGGCGAGCCGCCCGTCGTCCAGCGCAGTCTGTAGGACGCTGACGGCGTAGGGCTGGCCGAGGATGGATTGGAAGAGCGGGTTGGGCATGAGCGGATCCTGGTGATTATACTTTCGCCGGCAGGGCTTTGTCAAAAAGCTCGCGGTGCGGGGATGGCATGGTCTATGCTATACCCCACGACAGCACCCCCTGAGGAAAGACACGATGCTCCACCCACACGGCTGGCTCCCGCTGGCGGCGGCAAGCCTGCTGCTTGCCGCCGCACACGGCCCGGCTCAGGCCAACGACAGTATGTTCCCCCCGGCCCCCGCCGCCAAAGCCAGTATTGACTTTGACGGACACGGGTTCCTGATCCACGGGCGGCGCACGTTTCTCGTCTCCGGCAGCCTGCACTTCGCCCGCCTGCCCCGCGCGCAGTGGCGGGACATGCTGCTCAAGTTCAAGCGTGCCGGCTACAACACCGTGCAGACCTACGTGTTCTGGAACTGGCAGGAGCCGAAGGAGGGCGAGTGGGATTTCTCCGGCGACCATGACCTCGACGGGTTCCTGAAGCTGGTCGGGCAGATGGGAATGTACGCCACCGTGCGCGTCGGCCCCTACTGCTGTGCCGAGTGGGACAGTGGCGGCTACCCGGTGTGGCTGCGCTTCAAGCCGGACATGGCCGTGCGCCGGGACAACCCGCAGTTCATGGCGGAGGCCGGCGAGTGGTACGCCAAAATCCTGCCCATCGTCGCCGCCAACCAGATCAACCGGGGCGGCCCGGTCATTCTGCTGCAGATGGAGAACGAGCACGGAGAGGCGTGGGGCACGGACATGCCCAACAGCTATTTCCGCAAACTGCACGACATTGTGATGGGCGCGGGCATCCAGATTCCCTGGTTCTTCAGCGGTCTGCATCACGGCTCCGACCCGGCGGGCGACCATCCCTGGGACAACGCGGGCCGCACCAGCCCCTGGTACTCGACCGAGTTCTGGGCCGGCTGGATCGGGCGGCACGGGCCGCCGGACGCGGGACAATTGCGAGCCATCGAGCGAGGCGACTGGAAGATTCAGGCCTACGGCGGCAACGGCTACAACCACTACATGCTGTACGGCGGGACGAACTTCGGGACATACAATAACGACGAAGATGCCGCCTCGTATGATTACGGCGCGGCCATCAGCCAGGGCGGCGGCCTGCGGACGCTGTACTACCGGGACAAGCGCGCAGCGCTATTCGCCACCTCCTTCCCGGAGATTCTGGAAGACAGCCGCGACGCGACGGCGCAGTATGCCAAAGCCGCCACCGGGGCCGGCGTCCGCGTCACCGCGCGGCAGGGCCTAGCGGGGACGATCCTGTACCTGGACAATCCCGGCGACCAGCCTGTGACGACGCGGGTGAGGGATGCGTCGGGCGGCGTTTTTCCGGCCGCAGGGCCGCTGACGCTCGCGCCGGGCGAGATCATGCCGGTGGTGATGGACTACGCCCTGACGCCGGATGTCCAGCTCACGCTGGGCGCGGCGTGCATCCTGGGCATCGCCCGCCAGGGGGATACGATCACGCTGGTGACCTATGGGGAACCGGGCAGCCATGGGCAGATGATCTTTCATCTGCTGCGGGCGGGACGGGAAATCAGCCAGGCGCTGACATTCCCGAAGGACAGTCCGGTGACATCCGAGATCTCCGATGGGGACACGAAGTTTCGGACACTGCAAGTGAGCACCACGCTCGCCGACCGGACCTGGTTTGTGGACGCGGGCGGCACGACCTCCATTGTGGTCGGGCCGGAGTACGTCGGCGACGCGGCCATGCAGGGCGGACGACTGACCATGAGCGTGGAGTCGGCGGATCGTCCCGTGCTGGCGGATCCGCTCGGCGGTCAGGTCTGGGTCTACAGCCCCGGCCCCGACCCGCAACATACAGCAATTGAGACCACCCGCACAGGGACAACGTACACGCCGCTGAACAATTGGCAAATGCGGCCCGGCGACGCCGAAGCCACGCCGCGCTATGACGACTCCTCTTGGAAGGCCAGCCCGGATCCGCTCCAGATGGGCGCGGACGGAGACTACGGGGCCTACGCCTGGTATCGTGCAGCCCTGAACGCGCCGGCCGCCGGCGATTACACGCTGCGCTTTGCGGATGCGGGCGACTGGCTGCGCGTCTTCGTGGATGGCCGGCCCATCGGCCCCGGTGATGTCCGGGTGCGCGGGGGCAGTCCGGTCGTGCGCCGCATCCCCATTGCCCTGATGCCTGGGGAGCACTCCCTGGCCGTACTGACGGCCCACTACGGGCGAGACAAGCTGTTCAACTACTACGGGCCGATTGACGATGTGTATGCGAAAGGCCTGAACGGTCCCGTCACCTTGGAATCGGGCGCGGACACGGCGGCGGGCCGCCCCATCGCCCACTGGCGCATCCGCATGGTCAGCCGGGATGAGGCCGACGCCGCGCGGATGGCCGCACCGACGCTGGACACGGGCGGCGGGGGCTGGCAGGACGCGGCGGTCGGGCAGGACGTGTTCGTAAACAAGCCCGGCTTCGCCTGGTTCCGCGCGGACCTCGGCTCGGACAGCGCCCCGCACCACACGCTGCACTTCGAGAGTGTGGACGACAACGGCACGGTGTACCTGAACGGCAGGCGGCTGATGCGTCACGAGGGCTACGGCGACCCGTTCGATGTCTCGCTGGACTCGGCCTGGAACCCGAACGGGGCGAACGCGCTGGCCGTGCTGGTGGAGAACACGGACGGCCCCGGCGGCATCACCGGCCCGGTGACGCTGAACACGGGTACGACCGCCAGTGGCACGACGATCCAGAACTGGCGGATGCGCGGGGGCGTGACGGGATGGGAGGGCGCGGATTGGCGGCCTCTGTCCTCCTCGGCACCGGGCCGCCCGACCTGGTATCGGGCGACGTTCACCTACCATGTCGCTTCGACCGGGTCGCACCCCGTCCTGCGCGCGACCTTCGGCGGCCTGTCGCGCGGCTTCTTCTACCTGAACGGCCGCAATCTGGGCCGCTACCCGGAGAAGTCTCCCGCGACCAGCCTCTACCTGCCCGACTCGTACCTGAAGGACGGCACGAACACGCTGGCGATTTTTGATGAGGAGGGCCAGCTGCCCACCCGGGTCGCCCTCGTGCCCGACGAAGAGGCGTCCTACACGACAACGACGCTGACGCTGGACGCAAGGTAGCCTCCGACACCAACGCCGGGGAAGCAGGAGGGCTACTGCTCGAAGATGAGACCACGCCGTGCGGCAAGGTAGTCCCACAGGAGATTGTTGAAGGGCAAGGGCGCGAGACAGAGCAGCAGACCCACCAGGCCACAGGCGGCCCCGACCCATCCGGCGGCCCTCCATCCGCGCCGCATGTCCCCGAATGAGAGCGGGACGCCGACCACGAATGCCGCGAGGGTGATGATGGCGGCCCCCACCGCCTCCATCATGGGCCGGATGGGAGTGCCCGGCGGGATGTGGAGCAGAAACAGGGAATGCCGGTAGATCAGCGCGTTCGCAATCAGGCCAACAATGATACCGGTGAACGGAAAGCTGTTCAGCAGGGCGGCACGGAGCGTCAGTCTCGGCGGCGGTTCCGGCATCGGCGGGGCGGAGGATGGCTGAGGAGGCCAGACTTCGGGAACCGCGCCTTTCCAATCGGGTCTCTCAGGCGAGTCAGGCATGACATCCTCTCAGAAGCGCTGAAAGCTCTCGACGTTCAACACGAAGGCGACCGCGCCGCCGGTCTCCACCTTGATGGGGTGCGGCGGGAACGCGCCGGGCAGGACAGTGGGACTGGTCAGGGTCTCGCCGGGGACGTTGACGAATTCCTCGGCCTTGCCGCAGGCGGACCGGATGACCTCCAGGACGCGCGGGGCCTCGGCGTCGTCCACGCCGATCAGGACGGTGACGTTGCCCTGGCGCAGAAAGCCCCCGGTGCTGCCCAGTTTGGTGAAGGTGAGGCCGTTCTCCAGGAGGGCGTCGGCCAGCCTGTGCTTGTCGCGCTCGTGGGCGATCGCGATGATGAGTTTCATGGTGCCCCCAGCACAAAGGAGACGCGGGGCCAGAGGGCGTCGGCGACGGCGTCGGCGCTCTGGGCGGCGTCGAGGATGAGGAAGCGGGACGGCGCGCGGGCGGCGATGTCCAAAAACCCGTCGCGGACGCGCTGGTGGAAGGCCAAGGCTTCTTTCTCCATGCGGGTGCGGGCACGCTGGCGGGCGAGTCCGACGGCGGGATCGAGGTCCAGCAGGACGGTCAGGTCCGGCGTCAGACCCCGGGTCGCATAGGCGTTAAGGCGCTCGATCTCGGCCAGATCGAGGCCACGTCCGTAGCCCTGGTAGGCGAGGCTGGAGTCGGCGTAGCGGTCGCAGAGCACCGACCCGTTCCCATCCAGGTGCGGGCGGATGGTCCGGGCGACGTGCTGGGCGCGGTCGGCGAGCAGGATGAGCAGCTCGGCGAGCGGGTCCACGTCTACGCCCATCGGCGGATCCAGGACCAGGCGGCGCAGCTCCTGGCCGAGCGGCCCGTCGCCCGGCTCGCGGGTGGTCAGCACGTCCTGCCGACCCTCGGCGCGCAGGCGGGCGGCGAGGCGGGCGATCTGGGTTGTCTTGCCGGAGCCTTCGACGCCCTC
>Ga0213875_10002228_pt1 | contig 11785 bp, 7 predicted proteins | sample BarmaccomBMRX_R8_FD_160105 | JGI IMG/M metagenome (GOLD analysis project Ga0213875, IMG submission 160105) | Root-associated microbial communities from Barbacenia macrantha in rupestrian grasslands, the National Park of Serra do Cipo, Brazil - RX_R8 | ecosystem: Host-associated > Plants > Roots... | reverse complement strand
CGCTGCGCGATCCGGAGTTGGATCGCCATTTGCGACATGACCTTCGGAAAAGATCCAAGAACTTACGATCTTGCCGCGAGGATCCTAAACGAAGAGATCGAGCACGAGGCCTGGTTCATCGAGTTGCTCGCTCACGAGCGAGATGGAAAGTCCGTTCCGTCCGGGCATTTCCGCCGCGGCGAACCGGGAGAGGCTCCTTACAGCAAGAATCGCGGGTTCTACAATCCATAACCGGCTGCTGACCCGCGACCGTGAGGAAGCAGTGTCGCCAGCGCGAGCGGCTGCATGAACGGTGACGCGTTCCTGGTTGTGCTGGAGACGCCGGAAGGCGAGCGATCTTTTCTCTGCAACCGAAACGAGTTCATCTGGAATGCAGCCGCGCGCAACGCAATCCTGCTCCCCTCGATCTGTCATCAGGGCAGATGTTTGACCTGCGCGGGCCGTCTATTAGGCGGAACGGTCGATCAAAGCAGCGCGAACTCTTTTTTCTCGGAAGACAAAAAAGCCGGATTCGTGCTGCTCTGTACCGCCAAACCCTTGAGCGAAGTGCATATCCGCACGCATGAGCAGTACATCATGCGGGAATATCGAGCGAAACTCGGCCTGCCAGCGCCTTACTCGTAGGACTCGCTCGGTCCGATGTTTATGCCACTTCTCGCCGAGTGCCGACGCTCGGATCCACTTCAATCGCCGGGTGCTCGGCCTCGCAATTGTCGCAGTACTTGCAAGGCCCGGTAAACGCCTCGCCAAAGTATCGCAAGAGATGCTCGCGGCGGCAGACGGCTGTATCGGCGTAAGCGCGCATCTGTTCCAAGCGCGCTTTATTTACTTCTTGTCGCTCTTCCTGCCGCTCGGCGACGCTTTGTGCTGCTTGTTCCAGGTCAGCCTGGTTTGCCAACTGTACTTCGCCTGAGGACCTATCGGAACGAATAGCGCCGCGATCCCCATACTTTCACATAGCCGCTAAACTAAGAAAGAATCCATGACCGAACGGCCGTTCGTTCACCTCCACTGCCACACCGACTACTCGTTATTGGATGGCGCGTGCGACATCAAAAAGCTCATGAGCGTCGCAAAACATCTGAATATGCCTGCCATCGCCATGACCGATCACGGCAACTTGTTCGGAGCCGTCGAGTTTTACAACGAAGCGGCGTGTAATGGCATTCATCCTGTTATCGGTTGTGAAGTTTACGTCTCGCAGCAAGGTCACAAAACGCGATCGGATTCGGATCGCTATAACCATCTGGTGCTGCTGTGCGAAACGCAGGAAGGCTATAAAAACCTGATTCAACTGGTCTCCACCGGTTACCTGGAGGGCTTTTATTACAAGCCCAGGATTGATAAGAATCTATTGGCTTCTCATGCTAAGGGTCTGATCGCGATGTCCGCCTGTCTGCGTGGTGATATCAACGAAACGATCCTGGCGGATCGGTATGAAGACGCGAAGCGGCTCGCTAATGAGTATGTCGATCTCTTCGGTTCAGGAAATTTTTTTCTCGAAATGCAGGATCATGGGCTCGATCAGGATAAGGGGGTCATGCCTCAGATCAGGCGCATGGCTCATGAAACAGGGATTCCCCTTGTAGTTACCAACGATGCGCATTACCTCACGCACGAGGACGTGCGCGCGCATGAGATTCTGCTGTGCATCCAGACCGCGAAAACGATTTCAGATAGTAATCGGATGCGTTTCACCACGCCTGATTTCTATGTGAAATCGCGCGCCGAGATGATGGCGCTCTTTTCCGAAGTGGAAGATGCGCTCGATCGGACGTGGGACATTGCGCAACGTTGCCGGGTCAAGCTCGAAAAAGTAAAAGATCCATTCCCGCGCTTCGATGTTCCGCAAGACCATACTGCCGATAGCTTCTTTGCTTATGTTGCCCGGGAAGGCTTTGAGAAACGGCGAACGCGGCTCGAAGCCTTGCGGCGGCAGGGCCGGCTGAAGCACGATGTCCCCGAATACGTCCAGCGCCTCGAGTGCGAGATCCAAATGATCCAGCAGATGAAATTCTCGGGTTATTTCTTGATCGTCTGGGATTTCATCCGCTTTGCGAAGCAGAAGGGCATTCCCGTAGGCCCCGGACGTGGGTCAGCTGCGGGCAGCCTGGTTGGATATGCAATGGAGATCACGGATATCGATCCGCTCGAACACGGGCTTCTATTCGAGCGCTTCTTGAATCCAGAGCGCATCAGTTTGCCCGATATCGACATCGATTTCTGCACAAGAGGGCGCGGGGAGGTGATCCAATACGTCACCGAGAAATATGGCCGCGAACAGGTTGCACAAATCATCACCTTTGGCACCTTGGCTGCCAAAGCCGCCATTAAGGATGTCGGCCGTGTCCTCGACATGAGCTTCGCGGAAGTAGATCGAATTTCGAAACTGGTTCCGCGCCAACTGAACATCAAGCTCGAGCAGGCCGTTGAAGATCCGGAGCTCAAGGCGCTCGCCTCGAAGGAGCCGCGGGTTAGAGAGGTCCTTGATATCAGTAAAAGGCTCGAGGGTGTCTGCCGTAATGCCGGAATGCATGCTGCAGGTGTGGTGATCTCTTCCGTTCCGCTGCGCGAACTGGTTCCGCTTTTTATCACCAACAAGAACGAAATTGTGACTCAGTACGACATGGTGGGGCTGGAGAAGCTCGGTCTGTTGAAGATGGACTTTCTCGGGCTTACCACGCTGACCATCATAGACGACACGATCAAGCTGATCGAGAAATATCGGGGCAAAAAAATTGTATTAGAAGATCTGCCGCTCGACGATGCACAGACCTACGAGACGATTTTCAGCACGGGCTTTACAAGCGGCGTATTCCAATTCGAATCGCCGGGAATGCAGGATATCCTGCGCCGGTATCACCCCAATCGAATTGAAGATCTATGCGCGTTAAATGCGCTTTACCGGCCCGGACCGATTCAGGGTGGAATGATTCCTGATTTCATCGATCGGAAGCATGGACGCAAGCCGATTGTCTATGACTTGCCTGAATTGAAAGAAATTCTGGAAGAGACGTATGGGGTCATCGTTTACCAAGAACAGGTCATGCAGATCTCCCACAAACTGGCCGGATACTCTCTTGGTGATGCCGATATTCTCCGCAAAGCCATGGGCAAAAAGAACGCGGAGGAGATGGCCAGCCAGCGAGAGCGTTTCATAAAAGGAGCCGTGGCGCGTGGATTTCCCGCTAAGAAGATCGCCAAGATTTTCGATCTGATGGAGCAGTTCGCTGGCTACGGATTTGCCAAGTCGCATTCGGCCGCCTACGGCTATCTGGCGTTCGTCACCGCCTACTTGAAGACGCATTATGGTGTCGAATTTATGTCTGCGGTGCTGACAGCGGAAGCGGGCAACATGGATAAAACCGTGAAGTACATCAACGAATGCCGTGAGATGGGCGTGCGCGTGCTTCCGCCAGATGTAAATCATAGTGACTTTCATTTCACTCCAGCGGCAGATGCGATCCGCTTCGGCCTTGGCGCTGTAAAGAATGTCGGCGAAGGAGCGGTTGAAGCTATTGCTGCTGCCCGGGAGGAAGGCGGTCCATTTTCCACGATTTACAACTTCTGCGAACGCGTGAATCTCGGTAACGTAAATCGGCGCGTACTCGAGAGTTTGATCAAAGCCGGCGCTCTGGATTCCACGCAGGGCAACCGGGCCCAACTGACAGAGGCACTTGACCGGGCTCTCGAATCGGGCATGCGGGCTTCACGTGATCGGGCGATGGGACAACATGGCTTATTCGGGGTTGTAGCTGGGGAGCACAAAACGGAATATCCGCTTGCTAATCTGCCCGATTGGACCATGGAGCAGAAGTTGGCTGGTGAAAAAGAGGTGCTCGGAATCTACGTTTCCGGCCATCCGCTTGATCGCTTTCAGGACAAAATCGCCGACCTCTCAACTCATTCCACCGATCGATTGGAGGATCTTGAAAGGAATGCGCCGGTTGCGCTTTGCGGTATCCTGACCAACATTCTTCGCAAGACTAACCGGGAAGGGAAGTATTGGGCATCACTGAAGATCGACGACCGCCGAGGCGCCGCGGATGCTATGATCTTCGCCAACAAATATGAAGAACTTCTACCGGCTTTGAGGGAAGACGCTGCGGTATTCATTCGAGCCACGGCGCTGCCGGAGGAAGGCGGTCCTCCGAAACTTTCCATACAGGAAATGATCAAGTTGGAGGATGCGCGAGTGGATCTGCCGTCCTTGATCTCCATCCGCATCTGGCTGAGGGACGAAAGCTCCACCGAAAAGGCAAACGCTTTGAACGAACTCTTCGTAAGGAAACGGGGCGCAACCGAAGTACGTCTGCGTCTGGAAAAGCCGCGCGATTTTTCGGTGGTGATGGATGTCACAACGAAGGTCCGGCCCGATCGCGAGTTCCGGGCGGAAATAGAGAAAATCTGCGGTCCCGAATCGATGGAAATTTTGGCGAGCTGACATGGCGGAAGAAGACGAATTGGTTGCTGCGGAGCTCGCAGAGAACACCGAATTCAGCGCCGAAGCTGCGAGCAACCCGAGTTGGCAGCGCGTGCAGTTGGCGCGCCATCCCAAGCGACCGCACTCGCGAGATTACATTCAAAGTCTGATTACCGGCTTCGAGGAACTGCATGGCGATCGATTTTTCGGCGACGACAAATCGATCCTGGGAGGGATGGGCTTTTTTGAATCCTACCCGGTTATTGTGATCGGCCAACAAAAAGGTCGCGATACAAAGGAAAAACTCCTGCGCAATTTCGGAATGCCGAAGCCGGAGGGTTATCGCAAAGCTTTACGTCTGATGCAGCTTGCCGCGAAGTTCCGGCGGCCCATCATCACGCTGATCGATACGCCCGGTGCCTACCCCGGAATCGATGCAGAAGAGCGCGGACAGGCGGAAGCCATCGCTTATAACCTCCGTGAAATGGCGCGCCTGACCAGCCCGATTATCACCTTCATCATCGGCGAAGGGGGGAGCGGGGGAGCGCTGGCCATGGGTGTCGGGAATCGCGTCTATATGCTCGAAAATGCCTATTACAGCGTGATCGCGCCAGAGAGTTGCGCGGCGATTATCTGGCGCGACTCAGGCAAAGCGCCGCTCGCCGCCGCGGCCTTGCAACTCACTGCCACAGATCTTCTCAGAATGAACCTGATTGATGGAATCGTCCCGGAACCTCCGGGGGGTGCGCATATGGACCCCGACGCCGCCGTGCAATTCCTGCGACAGACGCTGAAGCAAGCTCTCGATGAGCTCTCGCCTCTCTCTCCCGGCCAAATTATGGAGGAAAGATACGCAAAATTCCGGCAGATGGGCAACTTCTTCAGCGAGGCGTCGCTCTGAACAAAATCGGAATCTTGATTACTGCCTTTGTTCTTGCCTTTGTGATTCTTCTTGCCTATTCGACTCTAAGCGGTCCGCGTTTCCGCGTTGAAATCTGCATGAATTATCAAGGCCGCTCGGCTTGTAAGGTCGTATCGGCAAGAAGCGAGCAGGCGGCTCTCAGATCAGGTATCGAAAACGCGTGTGCCGATATCTCGTCGGGAGTGACCGACACGATGCGCTGCCAGCAGTCGGAACCCCGAAGCACGCGCTGGCTCCATAAGCCCGGAGAGTAGCAGTCCCGGTTAGCTCAAAGAATTTTCTTTCCCATCGCGGACATGACCAGCTCTACTCCCAGCAGCGCGGTCCGGTTCGCCTCATCCAGAACAGGATTCACTTCGACAACTTCCATTGAAACCATTCGGCTGCAATCGCAGATCGTCTCCATTGCCAGATGCGCTTCACGGTAGGTCATCCCACCCCGAACCGGAGTTCCCACTCCCGGCGCTTCATCGGGATCAACAGAATCCATATCGAGCGATAGGTGAAAACCGGCCGTTCCCTCATTCGCCAGCGCAATGGCCTGCTCCATGACATTCGTAAGCCCGCGCTCATCAATATCACGCATCGTGAAGGCGGTCACGCCGGATTCGCGCACCACCTCCCGTTCCCGCTTATCCACGTCTCGAATACCGATGAGCACGACGTTTCTACCGTTCACTTTCGGCGCGTAATCGAATAAGTGCGTCAGCTCGCCGGGACCTCTCCCTACGCAACAAGCGAGCGGCATGCCGTGAACGTTTCCGCTCGGGCTAGATTCCGGGGTATTCATGTCCGCGTGCGCGTCGATCCAAATCAATCCGATGGTCTCGCGCCGTTGCCGGAAAGCGTGCGAGACCCCCGCTACCGTGCCCACGGCGATGGAATGATCGCCTCCTAAAGCCAACGGAAATTTATTCGATGTGATCACGCCTTCAATCATCGCGGCCAGCTTGGCGCAGGTCTTGGCGATTTGCGAGAGATATTTCGCGTTTTCGGGTCCCGGTGGCGTGCTCTCCTGCTGCGCGACCGAAACATTTCCGAGGTCCTCAACTTCATACCCCAGTGTCGAAAGCTTCGCATTCAAGCCCGCAAGCCGCAGAGCCGAGGGTCCCATATCAACGCCGCGGCGACCCGCCCCGAGATCAAGCGGCGCGCCTAAGATGGCAATGTTCGATTGACGCATAGCGACGGGAACGAACCGCTAGGGGCGCGTCCGGTAAAGCATTCGGGCATACGGAATGGTTTCACGCACATGATCGAGACCGCACATCCAGGCCACAAAGCGCTCTACTCCCATGCCGAAACCTCCGTGCGGCACGGTCCCGAACCGGCGAAGATCGAGATACCATTCGAAAGCTTCGCGCGGCAGATGGTGTTCAATCAGGCGTTTCTCCAGGAGCGCAAGATCATGGATTCGCTGCCCGCCTCCCACAATTTCGCCGTACCCCTCAGGCGCGATGAAATCGACCCCCAGAGCTACTTCCGGGCGCCGCTCGTCCGGTTGGAAATAGAATGCTTTGATCTCGCTGGGAAAGCGATCCACGATCACTGGGTGATCAAAGCCTTCCGTAAGCAGCGTCTCATCCGTATTGCCAAAATCTCCACCCCACTGGATTTCGCTTCCTTTCGACTGCAGAATCTCGATGGCATGGTCATAGCTCATCCGCGGAAAGGGCGCTTTCACCGCCTCGAGTTTCGAAGTGTCGCGTTCTAAAAGCTTCAGCTCTTCCCGCCGATGCTCGAGCACACGCGCGACTATGTAGACAATCAGGTCCTCCGCGGTCCGCTTTACTTCTTCCAAATCCGCGTAGGCCATTTCCGGCTCCACCATCCAGAACTCTGTGAGATGACGCCGCGTTTTTGACTTCTCCGCCCGGAAGGTCGGCCCGAAGCAATACACCTTCCCGAAAGACATGGCATTCGCCTCGTTGTAGAGCTGGCCGGATTGGGTCAAGTAAAGCTTTTCCTCGCCAAAATAATCGACTTCAAATAACGTCGTGGTGCCCTCGCAAGCGGCAGGCGTCAAGATCGGCGTATCCACCAGCGTGAACCCGTTTGAATCGAGGTAATCGCGTATCGATCTAATGACTTCGTGGCGCACTCGGATAGCCGCATGCTGCCTTCGGCTGCGCAACCAAAGATGGCGATGGTCCATCAGAAAGTCCACGCCGTGTTCTTTGGGAGTGATCGGGTATGGGTGCTCTTCGCTAACCCGCTGAATCACTCGCGCGCCGCTCACGTCGAGCTCATATCCACCGGTGGCCCGCGGTTCCGCCCGTATGGTTCCCGTAATCGTGACCGAGCTTTCCTGTGTGAGATTTTTCAACGTTTCAAACACTGGCTCGGGCAAGCTGTTCTTTACGGCGACGCACTGCATGAGCCCGGTGCCATCGCGAACGATGGGAAAAACGATCTTGCCTGATTTGCGCAGGTTATACAGCCAGCCTTGAATCTCGACCAACTCGCCTTCATGCGCGCTCGCCTCGTTGATGTTGATCTTCAGGGGTACGGAGACGGCGCTCGCGCCTTCATCGGAAACGGTAAGGCCCGCCGGCGCTTGGGGATCGCTGTTCATATCCGCTTAATCAAGCCATCCATGGCTCGCTTTGCTTCTTCGATCGGGTGCTCCATGCCATTAGGTTCCCTGAGTTCCAGTAATAGCGGATATTGCCCGAGCCGTGAGCCGAGCAAGCGCATCGCCTCAGACCAATCGATGCTACCTTCTCCCGGAAACAAATGCAGATCGGAGTTGCCGTCATTATCGTGGATATGTGTGGAGCGGATGCGCTCTTTCATCAGCTCGAATTCAGCCTCGATTCCATTTGCGATGTGCGCGTGTCCGATATCAAAGCAGTAATTCAGCTTCAAATGCGTCTGTGCCAGAAAATCATTCAGCCGTTCGGCTGACGACAGAGCATTTTGCGTATTTTCGAGCAACACCTCCACGCCCCGCTGTCCTGCGAAAGATTTGATCTCTTCGAGCGAGGAGAATGCGGAATCCCACCTTCGCTGGTCAAACTCCTGGCCCGCCACGCCAAGGTGCTGAATGAGGTACCGGAAAGGAACGATATCGGCCATTTCGAGCGCTCGCTTCACCTCATCGACCATGCGCATCCGTTTCGCCTTCGCTGGCTCGCTAATATCGATAATCGCCTGAGGGCCCGACCTGCCCCAGACGTCATCGCTATACATCGGCGCATGCAGCGAATGCATCTTCAATTGCGAATCGCGAAACCAATGCCCGAGTTCGACGATTTGCGCTTTGTCGTAGTAATCAATATGCTGACGCGCGCAGAATATTTCGACTGCCCCGAACCCGGCATCCCAGGTCCGTTCGAGCCACACCGTTGTCAGCCGGTGCTTAACAAAAAGATGTGTGGAGAGTACAAGCTGCATCAACTTCCTCTTTGTCTCGGGATATCCTTCGGGTCTGCTCTGCTACTGGAGGCTCGCCAACGTGTTGGGCCTAATATCCGGAGACTTTACCGTGCAGCCGCGATTCAGTTCCGCCCGCGAGAATGCCGTTGTCCACCACAATCGCTTCCACCCGCGCCACAGCATTGGTTGGCTTCACCTCATATCCCATTTTTCTTAGAGCTTCTTGATTTTCTTTCGGAAAGCCGTCTTGCAGGTAAAGTACGTCAGGCTTCCACTGCTCGTGAAAACGCGGTAAATCGACTGCATCCTGCGCGTTCATGTGGAAATCGAGTACGTCGAGAATGACTTCCGTCACCCCGGTGGTAATTCTCGCTCCGCCCGGCGCGCCGGCCACCATAAATAAACGACCGTTTTTGGTGATGATCGTCGGCATCATGGAAGAAAGCGGACGTTTCCCGGGCTCAATCGCGTTCGCATCCGATCCCAACATTCCGAACATATTCGGCGCGCCAGGTTTTGCAGCGAAATCGTCCATCTCATCATTGAGCAGAAATCCCAATCCGGGCGCGGTGATGCCGTTTCCATACGAGTTATTAAGCGTATAGGTCACCGCAACCGCGTTACCTTTCTCGTCGACTACGTTGTAATGCGTCGTCTCCTCCGATTCTTTCCACGAGACACGAGCGTCCAGCGATTTCGGCAGCCCCGGTCCGATAATGTCGCTTGGCGTGGCGCGTGTAGCATCGATCGTCCCGCGCCGCCAATTTAGATATTTCTTGTCCAGCAGTTGCCGAACGGGAACGTTGTAGAAATCGGGATCTCCGAGGTACTCGCTGCGATCGGCATAAAACCGCCGCATCGCTTCCGCCTCGTAGTGAACCGCTTTCGGAGAATCGGGTCCGGCGCTGTCGTAATCCGTGCCTTCCAACATCCCCATCATCTGCAGCAGCCCCACACCACCTGCGCTCGGCGGAGGCGACGTGATGACATGAAATTCTTTGTAATCTCCATTCAAGGGATTTCGCTCGATGGTTTTGTAATCCCTCAGATCGGCCTCGGTGATAAGGCCGCCATTTGCCTGCATCGCCGCGGCAAGCTGTCGTGCTGTCTCGCCCTGATAAAACTCTTTCGCGCCATTGGCTGCAATGCGCTCGAGCGTCGATGCAAGCTCTGGCTGTTTCAATGTCTCTCCAGCATCGTAAGGACGACCATTCCTGAGAAAGATGCGTCTCGACTCTGGGTCGAGCTGAAGCGGGTTGGACGGTCCTCGCAAAGACGCGGCGAAATCGTCGCTTACCAGGAAGCCTTCGCGCGCCAGCTTGATGGCCGGAGCGACCAGATTTGCCCACCGTTTGCTTCCGTATTTTTGACGGGCTGTTTCGAAACCTGCAATTGTTCCCGGAACACCGGATGATCGCCAGCCCACAATGCTCTCGCGTGTTGGGTTGCCATCAGAACCGATATACATATCCCGAGTGGCCTTTTTCGGGGCGCATTCCCGAAAATCGAGAAACGCGGTCCGCCCGTCCGCCAGACGGATGAGCATGAAACCGCCGCCGCCAATATTGCCTGCGACCGGATGCGTGACCGCCAAGGCAAAACCAACCGCAATCGCCGCATCTATAGCGTTGCCGCCACTCTTCAGCACCGTTAGACCGGCATCGGCAGCAAGTGGCTCCTGCGCCACTACCATGCCGTGCTTCGCCTGAACTGGCGTCTTCGCAGAAAGTGCCGATATGAATAGGTAAGGCGCTAAGAGACACGGAGAGACAATCCGGATCATGCGGCTTCCCATATGCAAGCCAGTCTAACAATCCTCGGTGAGAACCGCGGACCGCCGGTGGTGATCCTTATGCGGTAGTGAGATTGCGCAATCTCAAAGTGAGCCGGCTTTTGTATCGTCCGGCCGTATTCTTCTTGATGATGCCCCACTTGGCGGCGCGATCCACCAGCGAAAACGTGGCGGGAAGAGCCTTCTTCGCGCCTTGCGCGTCTTTTTGATCGAGCAGGCGGCGCATAGTACGGATTTGGTGCCGTAGCCGGGATTTGCGGGAGCGGTTGATTGCAGTCCGGCGCTCAGTCATGCGGACGCGCTTCAACGCGGAAACTGTATTTGCCATTAAGCTTGCTAACCCAAATTTGTTTTACTGCTTTTTTAGGATACCTGACTCGCTGAAAGGGAAGCAATCCGGCCTTTTCTCGCATTTATAAAACCACCGGAATACAACGTGTGCTCAATAGATTATCGTTAAAACAGATCCGTCCAGAAATGATTAAAGCTTCTTCACTTCCGCTGAGCGTGGGAGCCGCGTTCCTCGCCCTCGCCACACTCGCCTGGGCAATCTCCGAGCACATCGACGATTGGAAGATCGCTGGCCCATTTGGGGGGACGGCTACGGCCTTGGCTGTCGATCCCCATGACGGCGGTACTGTGCTGGCTGGCGGGATGGAATCCCTGCTGTTTCGCAGCGTGGATTCAGGCGCTAATTGGTCCCTTGTAAGCCTTCCGAAGCGAAATCTGAGCGAGGTCACAGCGATCTTGATCGATCCTGCGGACTCTAAACACTACTTCGTCGGAATGATCGCCGCCGAGGGCGGTGGCTTGTTTGAAAGCCGCGATGAAGGAAGCACCTGGACCACGGTCAAAGACATTCAGAATTTCGGCGTCAGAGCCCTGGCCGCTGCGGCGAGTAAGCCTTCGCGGTTTGTCGCCGGAACCTTGCGCGGCGTTATGCTGAGCGATGACTCGGGCAAAAGCTGGAAGCGAATCTCAGACCTCGAAAACCTCGAGATGGTGGGCATCACCGCAGTAGCCATTGACCCCAAAGATCCGAGTATCATCTATGCCGGAACCACTCATCTGCCTTGGAAAACTGTCGATGGCGGAAAAACCTGGACCTCGATTCACACGGGCATGATCGATGACTCCGACGTTTTCTCCATCTATGTGGATCCGTCGAGCCCTTCGGACGTTTTGGCCAGCGCCTGTAGCGGTATCTACTCGAGTAGCGATCACGGAGATCTCTGGCACAAATTGCTTGGAATTCCCAACACGTCGCGTC
>Ga0213875_10002227_pt1 | contig 11790 bp, 8 predicted proteins | sample BarmaccomBMRX_R8_FD_160105 | JGI IMG/M metagenome (GOLD analysis project Ga0213875, IMG submission 160105) | Root-associated microbial communities from Barbacenia macrantha in rupestrian grasslands, the National Park of Serra do Cipo, Brazil - RX_R8 | ecosystem: Host-associated > Plants > Roots... | reverse complement strand
CGCCGACATCAAGCGCGAAGGCAGCGACATTACAATCATCGCCACCAGCAGCATGGTGCAAATTGCGCTCGGAGCCGCGAACCTGCTGGAAGAGAGCGGTGTCAGCGCCGAAGTGGTCGATCCTCGCACCCTCTGGCCCCTCGACGAGAAGACTCTGGTCGACTCGGCCCGGAAAACTTCGCGCGTGATCGTGGTCGACGAGGGCTATGGGCGCTACGGCGTTACCGCCGAGATCGCATCGGTGATCCAGGAAAATGCTTTCTTCGATCTCGAAGCGCCGGTGAAGCGCATGGGCGCGATGCACGTTCCCATTCCTTTCTCGCCGCCGCTTGAGGACGTTACGGTTCCTACTGAAAAGATGGTGGCGGACGCGGCGCGCGCCATGTGCGGCTAACCACCGTGTGAACGACCTGAATCTCGAATAAACGCGAATAAAACTGGAGAATCCTGTGGCACTGAAAACTTACGGAACGATGGCCGTCGATTGGGAGCAGCGCATCGATTTGGATCGGCTGCGCCGAGAACGCCTCGAGCGCGCCAAAGCGCTGCTCTCTAAATCCGAAATGGGCGCGCTGCTGTGTTTCGACATGAACAACGTGCGCTACATCACCGCCACGCACATCGGTACTTGGGCGCAAGATAAGATCAGCCGCTTTACATTGCTGCCGCAGAACGACGAGCCGATCCTGTGGGATTTCGGCTCAGCCGCCAAGCATCATCAACTGAATTGTCCCTGGCTTAGCGAGCGTTCGCGTCCCGGCATTTCTCTTTTGCGCGGCGCAATGTCTCCCGAAATGGGTCGCGCCGAAGATGTGGCGCGGAAAGTAAAACTCGAGCTCGAAATGCGCGGTCTGCACAAAGAGCCCGTCGGCATCGACGTAGTGGAACCGCCCATTTTATTTGCTCTGCAGCGCGAAGGCATCAACGTCGTCGATGGCCAGCAGATCATGTCCGATGCGCGCGTCATCAAAACGCAAGACGAGATCTCTCTGCTCAACACCTCCGCGATGATGGTCGACGCTGCTTATCACGATCTCTATTGCGCCATGAAACCCGGCATGCGCGAGAACGAGGCCGTGGGGTTAGTAAACAAGATCCTGTACGATCTAGGCTCGGAATACGTCGAAGGCGTGAACGCCATCTCAGGCGAACGCTGCAATCCGCATCCGCACGTTTTTTCCGATCGCGTGCTGCGCCCAGGCGACCCCGTCTATTACGACATTCTGCATTCCTACATGGGCTATCGCACCTGCTATTACCGCTGCTTCAGCATCGGTTTTGCATCGCATGCTCTGATCGATGCCTATTCGCGCTGCCGCGATTATTTGGACGCCGCAATTTCGCTTATAAAACCAGGCCGTACCACCGGCGAGATCGCATCGGTCTGGCCCAAGGCGCAGGAGTTTGGATTTGCCAATGAAGAGGCGGCCTTCGCTCTGCAGTTCGGACACGGCATCGGGCTCGCCATCTGGGAAAAGCCCGTCATCAGCCGTTTGGTTTCGCTCGAGCATTCTTACGAGATCAAACCCGGTATGGTATTCGCTCTCGAAACCTTCTGGCCGTCGAAAGACGGCTGGAGCGCCGCGCGCATCGAAGAAGAAATCGTCGTCACCGAAACCGGACACGAAGTAATCACGCGATTTCCGGCGGAAAAACTGCTGGTGGCGGGCGCAAAGTACTTCACCGTCGACGGTCCGCTCGATACCACGCGCGAGCACGATCCCGCGCCCGCGCAGCACATCGTCGACATGGTGGAAGCGAGCGCTCGAACCGAACAGGTGGTTTCTCGCTAGATGGCCGTCAGCATTGTCATGCCCGCGCTCGAGATGGCGCAGGAAACGGGCAAGATTATCTCCTGGCTCAAGAGAGAAGGCGACTCCATCGCGAAAGGCGAAGCGCTCGCCGAAATCGAAACCGACAAAGTAGTGCTGGAACTCGAAGCTTCGGCCGACGGCGTACTGGCGGGCGTGAACGCCGCGGCGGGCGACGTGATTCCGGTCGGAAAAACGATCGCCTGGATCGTCGCGCCCGGCGAGCAGCCGCCCGCGCAGGCCGAATCGGCAGCTCCGTCTGCACGAACCCTGTCTGCGCCAACAATGGCCGCGCAAGCTCCAGCACCGGCTTCTGCCGGCCGCGCCGAGGCAGCCGATGTCAAAGCCTCACCCAAAGCTCGCCGCATGGCGAAAGAGTTAGGCGTAGACTTGACGAAAATTCGGGGCACCGGTCCCGGCGGAACAATAAGCGGGGAAGATGTCGAGGCAGCGGCGAAGGCTGCCCCTGCGCCTGCCGACTCCGGCCCTGTCGTACTCAGTTCTATCGCTCGCCTCATGGCCGAGCGCACCACCCAAAGCTGGACCACTGCGCCGCATTTCTTCCTGGTTCGCGAGATCGATGCCAGCGCCCTGATCGCCGCGCGGGAGAAACATGGCAAAGCGATTACTCATACCGATCTCCTCGTCGCGCTGGTCGCCCGTGCATTGCGAAAGCATCCCAAAATGAACGCGAGTTGGACCGGCGCCACAATTCAACCCAATCCCGACGTGAATATCAGTATCGCAATCGCGGTGAAGGATGGCGTTGTCGGCGCTGTAATTCCGCATGCCGATACAGCCAGCCTGGCCTCCATCAGCGCCAAGCGTCAGGATTTGGCCGAGCGCGCGCGAGCCGGCCGCCTGCATCCGCCCGATGTCACTGGCGGCACCTTCACCATCAGCAATCTGGGAATGTTCGGTGTAGACGCATTCAGCGCGATCATCACGCCGCCGCAAGCCGCCGTACTCGCCGTCGGGCGCATCGTTGATCGCGTGGTTCCAGTGAACGGATTAATCGGTATCCGCCCCATCCTGACCATGACGCTATCGAGCGATCATCGCGTGGTGGACGGCGCGCAAGCGGCGGCTTTCTTGAAGGATGTCGCCGAAGCACTCACCAGTGCTCAACTACTGTAGGCGGAAATTGATTTCCACATTCGCGCGCACCGGGACTGGTTTACCGTTCTTTGTCCCCGGTTGAAATCGCCAGGTTTTGATACTCGAGATTGCATTGGCATCGAGTCCAGGATCGAGCGACTTGCTCACCTTAATGTCATGCGCGCGCTGATCGGTGCCCACGACCATCGTCAAAATCACTTTGCCTTCGAGCTTCGCGTTTCTCGCTTCATCCGTGTACTGCGGATCGGTTTTCTCGAGAATCTTCGGCGCAATAATTCCAGGTCCAACTCGGTAGATCTTTTCCGCGAAAGAGACCGTGGTCAGCAAGACCAGGAGCAAAGGAATCGCAACGGCAGTTCTTCGGGTCGAACGAACCGCCCCTGACCGCCACGCGAACAAATGCGCGAAGCGTTCCCGCAGTGCACGGGTGCTGTTACTCGCTGCCATAGCGCATCCTAATACCAGCGCACTGGAACACTCCCGCGCAACATCTAATAACACTCCCGCATACGCATCCGCCGGAACGCCCGCGTCCAATACCGCGGCGTCACACGCCAGCTCTTGCTCGCGATTCAAGCGAGCGGCAATGATCCAAGCCAGCGGATTCCACCACAACAAAGCGCGCGCACCTTGCGCCACATACTTAGCCAAACAATCGCGCCGCCGCACGTGCGCCCGTTCGTGCAGCAGCACAGCTTCGAGGCGCGCGGCATCCCAATCCGGAGCGTTCCTCGGGAGCAGAATCACTGGCCGCAGTACGCCGCACGTCAATGGAGTATTCACGTCTGCAATCCGAACTTCGACGCCGTCGCCATTCTGGAAGTGCTCTGACCCGCGGCGAACGCGCCATAGCATCGCCCAGCCGCCGAGCGCGCGGATCACCATGACGAAGGTGCCCAGTGCCCACGTCGCTGCAAGCACCAGCGGCCAACTCCACACTCCCGTCGCCGCACCGCTCGCGATGGCCGAGGCGCCTCGTCCCGCTGGAACGGAAATCATGAGGCTCCATTGGGGCGACCACAGCGCCATCAAAGTAACCGCCGCCGCGCTCGCGAGCGCCGCGAGGCAAACCAAATGCCGCACCGCCGCATCGCGTCCGCGCAGCACTCCGAGACAAACCATCGCCACCGCCAACAGAACGGTGGACTTGATCGCAACTGAAATAACATACGCTTCCGCCATGGCTATTTCCTTTCTTTCTTGGCCTGATCGATCATACGCGCCAATTCGCTCAATTCCTTTTCGCTCAGATGGAATGCCGCCGGGTCCAGAAGCGCCGCTACCGCTTCTTTCGCCGATCCATCGAAAAACGTTTTGATAATGCGCTGCAATGCCGATCGGCTCGCGGCGTCGCGCGGCACCGTCGGCTCGTAAACGTAGCGCAGTCCCTCCGCAACATGGCGGACGTAGCCCTTGCGCTCCAGCACGCGCAGGATCGTCCTCACCGATGAATAATTCGGCTGGTCCGTCAGGCCCTCCTGAATCTCTTGCCCCGTAGCCCGCCCGCGTGCAAACAGAACGTCCATGATCTGGCGCTCGCGCCGGCTGAGGTCGGGGTCGACTTTGGGCGTCTTCCTCAAGATGCGCATTTGTTAGCAGCCTGAGAAAAAATTAACATAACTCGTCCGGTCCGTCAATAGCCCGCCTCAAATTCCCTTCTGCCGCTATGATCCTGATCTGAATCCCGACCTACAGGAGATGGCCATGCACTACAGCGTGGGCGTTTTTCCGGCGCGACCTTAACACTCCAAGGGACAAGGTCAAAGCCGAATCTCGGGTAGTGGCAAACTGTGCGAAGCTGTTGGCCATGGCTTTCAGCCGAGCTTATCGGATTGCGTTGCTTCTGTTGCCTCAACTCCTCTTGGGGCAAGACGCTGCCTCGATTGCGCGCGAACTCCTGGCGCTCAGACCGGGCATGACCGCTGCTGCTTGGCTGGCAACTCACCCTCAGGACAAATTCGAGCCATACCCGGCCAGTGGCCGAGATATGGTTGAACACCGTGAATGGTGTGCGGTCGCTTCCACAACATTGACCTTCGGACAGATTCCGTTTCTGCGGCGAGCGTACTTTTATCTCCCCAGCAGCGCCGCGCTGATGCTCCCGCGGGACGACGCGCCTCATCCTGAACTGGTAAAGCAATGTAGTCTGTCGGAGATTCAGTTGGAGAGTCTCACTGGTATCAGCCCAGTTCTCCTTGGGCAGATTAAATCGGCGATGACAGCCTCTCTGGGCACCGCGAAGCCGTTCCGATACGACCACAAGACGGGCGCTTTACTGGACAGGGGAACTTTCTGGGTGGATGGTAAGGAATGGCATGCCCGCGGGGGCGCCCGGTGGATTGTCGCCGTCGAACCGGAAGATGGAAGATTCGCAAGCCTCGCACTTTCGCCTGCCGCTAATGAGAATCCTAATAGAGAAGACTTCCTTGCTCCAAGCTTGGTGCTCGCACGCCAATTCCTGCCTTTGGCCCTACGGTCCGCGGATGAAACGCGTCAGATGAAAGAATTACTCGACAGTCCGGTGCCTGAATACAACGAATTCAAACAACCTAAGGCTGTGCCGATAAACCGCGAGAAGATTTCCTCTTTGCTGGTTCGGTGGGCTACAGCCAATGATGGCACTGGCAGTGAAGCGCAGTCCGCGAGCCTCTTCGTGGCCCACGTAGCTCTGGAACACGCTGGCCGGTTTCACGAACCCGACCAAAATCGCGACGATCGAATCCTTTTGAACGATCCCGATTTTCGAAAACCTCTCGAAGCTGCTGGAGCCCATTTTCAGTATTACGATCCGGGTGGGGACTGGCTCTATGAAGGGGACTGGCTCGTCGATGCGTGGCGTGCAGCGCCTGAAAGTGCACCCGGGCGTCAGTCCTATCTGATTCAGCTCGAATTGGGATTCAATTTGCGCGGCACCTGCGGCGGCGATGCCGATAAAGTGGTGAGATCCGGCGAAGAGTATCTGAGAGAACACCGCATTTCGCCGATTAGGCGCGCAGTGTTATTGAACGTCGCCGACGGCTACGCGGAAAAGGTAGCTCTTCGGTACGCCGGCCTCGAGTGGGGGTCTGAGGTCGAAGCCAGCAAAGCCTTCCCGGTTGCGCTCAAATACTATCGACGCGTCATTGCCATGGCCCCCAAGAGCGGGGAGGCTCAGGAAGCAAAGATGAGCGCGTGGCTAATGCTGGCGAACCCTGTAGGTCTGCCGGTCCGCTGGAATTGCCTGGACGGTGACTGATCCTCCGCCCACCGCAGCGTTTTTCATCGGCGACGCGTTCACATCCAAGGGGGGGCCTCAGACCAGCCGACGCGGCTGCACGACTCGCCTAATGCCGCGGTCTGGTCCACGCTGGCTATTCACGACGTTGCCGGCGGCGAGCCTAACATCTCCTTCACCGCGTGGCCAATCGATGTCAGAAACTCATTCAGCTCCGATGGTTTCTCAATGTAACGCGCGCCCTGGATGGCGGCTCGCTGCTTGTCTTTTCGGTCCCGTGATGATGTGAGGATCGCGATCGGAACACCGGAAAGGCGCGGGAACTCCTTAAACCGATGCAGTGCCGCAAAACCATCTGTACGCGGGGTGTTTAGATCTAGAAGAATTGCATCGGGCACAAGAGAATCGCCATTGGTCTCGGCACATAAAACCCGAATCGCGTCTTCCCCGCTTTCAAAGCGCGTGAGCGCGTGCTCAATGCCACTCTCTTCCAACGCTTTTCTGATGAGGAGCACGTCGGCAGGATTGTCCTCAACCAAAACGATCTGAGCGGGCTTCATGCTTCACCGCTTGAATCGGGCACCGTAAACTGAAATGTCGATCCTTGCCCGTTTGCCGAGTTTACCAGGATCTGGCCGTGATATCGCTCTACGATTCTCCGGCACATCGCCAGGCCGAGGCCGGTACCGGGGTGAGTCCCCCTGTTCAGCCTCTTGAATGGAACAAAGATCGATTCAAAATCTTTCGGCTCGATCCCGATTCCGTTATCGGTGACCGAAAATATCCATGCCGCATCCTGGCGTCGAGCCGAAATGTGGACCCGAGGCGCTCTTTCGGGATGCCGATACTTCAGCGCATTAGAAATGAGGTTCTGGAACAATAGCGTCAACGGATGTTGCTCGCCTGCAATCGTCGGGAGATAATCATGCGTCACTTTCGCGCCGCTCTCCTTTAGCGTCAGCTCCAGAAATTCGAGGGCTTGGTCGACAGCCTCGTTACAGTCAATCGCATCGAGCTTGTCGATTTTTCGCTCGCTTACCGACCAATAGTTCCTGAGGCCGGTCAGCAGCGATTCCATTCGGGAAGCGCCCAGAACTGCGTATTCGATGTACTGTCGAGCTTCTGCGTCGAGGCCGGTAGCGTAGTCTCTGGCCAGCAACTGCGTGTAACTCATCACCATTCGCAGCGACTCCTGCATATCGTGCGACACGGCATAAGAAAAATGTTGCAGGTCGATATTCGCGCGTTCTAAAGCATTATTTGCAATCACGAGTTCACGATTTGCAGCCCGCGCATCGTTTTCCAGGCGCTTACGTTCCGTGATGTCCCGAAGGCCGAGTAGAATGAGGTCCACATGGGCCAGGCGGCGGGCGTTAACGAGCATCGCGCGGGTCCCTATGCTTTCGAAGGTATGCTCCATTTCGAACTCGTCGAAAGAGTTATTGGCGGGAAGCACATCCTCGAGAAGCGTGCGCAGCGCCGGAATATTCCACTGCCCGTTTCCCAAGTCATATATTTTCCGGCCCACCGTCTCGGCTGGGTCGACTTCAAAGTGGCGATAGAACGCCGGGTTCGCCGAAAGCACCTTGAAATCCGGCGTAAGTACCAGAAGTGGCTCATGCAGGCTTTCAATGATGCTCTCGGCATAGTATTTCGATTCCAGGACCTCACGCTCCGCGCGTTTTCGGTCCGATACATCGATGCAATATTCGATGGTGGTGCCATCGCCCAGCGAGGCGCCCGCGAATATCATCCACCAGCGGGAGCCATCTTTGCGGGTGTATTCCTTCTCGTAGGGTCCAACCCGCCCCGTCGCAGCAAGATTTTCCAACTGCCGCTCGCTTACTTCTACATACTCGGGTGGCGTCATGCTGCGCCAGCTCAGCGTGCCGGAGGAGATTTCGTCCTTGCTATAACCCGACATCTTCTGAAAGGTTTCATTGCCTTCAATCAACGTTCCGGATTCATCGAAGATCATGACGCCGACTACATCCACGTTGATCATCCTGCGCAAACGGTCTGCTCCTGCCGTTACCGTGTCCTCGGCCTTTTTTCTGGCGTCGATATCGATAAAGGTGATGACGACGCCATCAATGCGGTCCTCGGTGCTACGGTACGGAAGCACGCGGGTTAGATACCAGCGCCCGGCTTCATCCTTTAGCTCGCGTTCTAACGGAACGAGCCGGCTCAATACTGCCTCGGCATCGCTTCTCAGTTCGGGATATCCGAGCCGGTGAGTTAAATCGCCAATGGGCCGGCCACAATCCGAGAGACGAACGTTGAAGAGCTCGCCAAGTTTGGGAGTGAAACGCAGAATCCGCAGATTACGGTCCAGGAATAATGTCGCAATATCGGTGGCGCTCAGCAGATTCTGAAGGTCTCCGGAAAGCTGAGCCAGTTCGTCCACCTTATGGCGGTTCTGCTGGTTGACGGTCTGAAGCTCTTCATTGATGCTTTGCAGTTCTTCCTTCGAGGTTTCCAGCTCTTCCAACGTCGAGCGCAACTCTTCGTTAGTGGACTGAATCTCTTCGCTGGACGCGCTCATCTGCTCCCGGGTGTTCTCAAACTCCTCGATGACTGCTTGTGTTTGCCGGCGCGCATCAGCGAGTTGGGCCCGCAGATCTGCAATTAGCTCAGTCGAAGACCCGGTGGTGCCGTCACTTTCCCCAGGGCTCGCATCCCCCTCGTGCGCTTCCCGCTCTTCGAAAATGATCAGGATATATCCTTCTTGTACGGGCTCTAGTGCCGGCCGTACATGCATGACAACCGGGCAAGGATGGCCGTCGAACTGTACGCGAACAGGTTTTGTGTCCACCGTCCGGCGTTTGTCACGAGCTTCGTGGAGAGACGCTTGCAATTCAAGCTGAAGCTCTTCGCGTACCAGTTTTAGAACGCTGGCCGTGGGCTCCCCGCCAGGCAGCATCATGAAGCGGCCTGCGTGCTGGGAAAGATGCACCAGCCTGTTGTCAGGGCCTACCAGGATGCTGGGAGGAGCGTATTGCTCCACCATGCGTTGATGAAGATTTCCGGCGGCAATCGCCTCGCGGCGCTCGGTTGCGTTCTTGCCGTCCCCCGCTAACCGATTGCGGGTCAGCGGGAATACGGGCAGACGAGGCTCCCGCACCGGAGTGTTCCGCTTGGTAAACATGCACAGCTTTTTGTCCACCGCCCGGAATTGGTCCGAGGCTTCGATCGATTCCGCCGTTCCGAGAAGCAGGACGCCATCGGGATTCAAAGCATAGTGGAAAATTTCAATGACTTCCTTTTGTACTTCGCGTTCCAGATAGATCAGAAGGTTTCGGCAGCTGATCAAGTCCATACGCGAGAAAGGAGGATCGGACAGGATGTTGTGAGGTGAAAATACTACGAGATCGCGAATTTCCTTTCGAATCCGGTACGCGCCCTGATCCTTTTGAAAAAATCGCGCCAAACGCTCGGAGCCGACGTCGGTTTCGATGTCTGCGGGATAGATGCCGGCGCGCGCACGGTTGAGAGAGCCGGGGTGTAGATCGGACGCAAAAACCTGTATTCGAGGTGGTGCTTCGAACTTCCCGGCCGCTTCCGCAAAGATCATGGCCAGCGAGTATGCCTCCTCGCCGGTGGCACAGCCGGCCGACCATATGCGCACCGCATCCTGTGGCGTCTTGCGGGCGAAGATTCTAGGGACGAGTTCCTTCTCCAGTTTCTTAAAGACCTCAGCGTCGCGGAAAAAATGAGTGACCGTGATGAGTAGATCGTCCACCAGGCTATGGGCTTCTTCGATCCGATTACGAATCGTCTCCGCATAGGTCCGGAGGTCTTCCACATGGTTGAGCTGCATCCTCCTGGCGATGCGCCTCAAAAGGGTGGCCGGCTTGTAGCGGCTGAAATCGCGGTCGGTGCGCACCCGCAGCTGCGCCAGGATATTTTGCAGCAGGACACGCTCGTCTTGCGGTACGTCCTCACGGTTCCCATTGGAGACCCGAGGCTCAGTCGCGGCAAAACGGAGAATGGCGTCTGGGATCTCCGCGACCTGGAGAATGAGATCCACCATCCCAGTCGCGATCGCGCTTTGCGGCATCCCGTCATATTCCGCTTCATTCGGGTCCTGGACGATCACCAGGCCGCCGTTCGCCTTGATGTCTTTGATTCCGAGAGTGCCATCGGATCCCGTGCCGGTGAGTATTACGGCAATCGAGTGTCCATCGTGCGCGCGGGCGAGAGTGCGAAAGAAGTGGTCGATCGGTGCGCGCTCCCGCCTTCGTTCCTCAAGCTTCGAGAGCCTCAGGTGAGTATCGATCGCGTTCAGGTTTGCGTTGGGAGGAATAACGTAAACGTGGTTTGCTTCAAGCGGCACCGTTTCGCTTACCTGCTGGACAGTCAAGCGCACATGTGGCTGCAGCAACTCCGCCATACGACTTTCATGGTCTGGAGAAAGATGGACTACTACGACGACGGCCAAACCGCTTTCCTCCGGCAATTGCGCCAGGAACGTCTTGAGCGCGGCAAGGCCGCCGGCCGACGCCCCAATGCCAATAACGGTTGGTTCGGTTTTTGTTGATGACTTGGCCTTTATGCTAGGCATCCAAGATGTAGATGTTATCAGCAATCGAGGTGTTTCGCTCTCGTCGCTATCTGTACGCTGTAGCCCTCTCGCCAGTACGGGTTTCGGGACTTCGCCGAAGCTTATTAAATCCGTACCAGAGAGCTAAAATGGCTACATAGAATGGTGAATCTAAAAAGCTCGATCCTAAACAGAAAAATCCTCCAGTATCTGCTATTCGCCCTGGCTGTGCTGTGGATCGCGATCGCTTCTCAAACCTGGACCGAGCAAGCCGCCGGCGTGAGGCCGGTGAAGGACCGCAGGCCCATGATCGACCTGGTGCTGCCCGAACTGAATGGCGGATCGTGGCGGCTTTCCGATCATCGCGGTGAGGTAGTGCTGATCAACTATTGGGCTAGCTGGTGCGGCCCGTGCAGGCAAGAAACGCCGGGGTTGATCGACTTGGCTCGCGACTATCGCTATAAAGGACTGTCGATCGTCGGCATTGCCATGGACGTGGGCGGCAAGGCGGCGGTCCAGTTATTCGTGAGTGAATTCCATATGCCCTATCCGATCCTAATGCCGGATCTTGCATCGCCATCCGCGCCCGCCATCGATGCGCTGCCCACCACGGTGCTCCTCGATCGCAACGGCCGCACGGCCAAATCCTACGTCGGCGCGGTCCGCGAATCCGTGTTCAAAGCCGACGTGGATCGCCTTCTGGCAGAAAAACCGGCGCCGGTGCCCGCTACTTCTTCACCCATCACGTCGGCATTCCATGAAGATCCAATCGCGCGCATTAACAACCCCCAAATTGTATACTAATGGCTACCAATTCCCGTTTCACGAAAGGAACGAACGTGAAAACCAAACTTTGGGCTACTCTGCTTTTCGCGATTGCACCCGCCGCTTTCGCTCAATCGCTCACTGGTCTGTGGGACGCCACCATTAGTTTTAATGGCAAGGACATCCCGTTCAAACTCGGGATCTCCGAGCACGGGTCGAACGTTCAGGGATGGTTGTTCAATGGTGACGACAAGGTGGTTGCGAACGCCGGCAGCTTCCAGAACGGTTCGCTCGTTTTGAACTTCGATTCCTACGCCGCGAAGCTCGAAGCCAAGCTG
>Ga0213875_10002226_pt1 | contig 11791 bp, 12 predicted proteins | sample BarmaccomBMRX_R8_FD_160105 | JGI IMG/M metagenome (GOLD analysis project Ga0213875, IMG submission 160105) | Root-associated microbial communities from Barbacenia macrantha in rupestrian grasslands, the National Park of Serra do Cipo, Brazil - RX_R8 | ecosystem: Host-associated > Plants > Roots... | reverse complement strand
ATCCGCACGAGGCCGTTGAACATATATTGCAGAACGCCCTTGTCGGGCGTCGTCGAGGCGATATGGGGATCGAGCTTGCCGGCATCGGCCGAGCCCATGCCGATCACCAGCGTCTTCTTCTGGGCTTGGGCCTCGCCGGCAGCGAGCATCGCCAAGGCGGCGAGCGCGGCCGCGAAAATTCTTTTCATTTTTGCCTCCTCAACGATTTTGGCGATTGTGGCCGTATCTGGCACACGGACGCAAGGTGATCAATCCAACGGCTTGGGCTCGCGCCGGCCTCGATTGAATTTCGCCAACGGACACGTTCATAATCGCTGCCGGCGCAATCGGAGATGATCGCGCGAAGCGCGCGCAACATGCGTCACGAATGATGGAATGAGCCACAAGGTTCGCGGTTTGCCGTTTCAGGAAAACAAAATGCCGAGACCGATGCGGCCCGTGCGGCTTGGCGAGTCGAGCGTGGTCATCGAAAAGCGTCCCGACGGCACGATCCATGCACGCTCGCCCGTGCCGCTCGGCCCTTATCCGGAGCGCCTCACGGATCGTCTCGCGCATTGGGCGAAGCTCGCGCCGGAACGGCTCTTCCTCGCCCAGCGCGGGAGCGAGGGCGAGTGGCGCCACCTCTCCTATGGTGGGGCGCTCGCGTCGATGCGGCGTATCGGCACGGCCCTTCTGGCGCGCGGTCTTTCGGCCGAGCGTCCGATCGTCATCCTTTCCGACAATTCCATCGAGCATGCGCTGCTTGGGCTGGCGGCGATGCATGTCGGCATCCCCTACGCGCCGATCTCGGTCGCCTATTCGTTGATGTCCTCCGATTTCGGCAAGCTGCGCCACATCATGGAGCTCGTCACGCCGGGCCTCGTCTTCGCGGCGCAAGGCGAGGTGTTCTCGCGCGCCATCGCGGCGTCCATTCCGCCGGAGGCCGAAATCGTGCTCGGCGAGCCCGCCCGGCTGTTTCCCAAAGCCACCGCCTTCGCGGATCTCGCCGCGGCCGAGCCGACTTCCGAGGTCGATGCCGCCCATGCGCGCAGCACGCCGGACACGATCGCGAAATTCCTCTTCACCTCCGGATCGACCGGCATGCCGAAGGGCGTGATCAACACGCAGCGCATGCTTTGCTCGAATCAGGCGATGATCGCGGCGCATCTGCCGTTTCTTACCGATGAGCCACCGGTTCTCGTCGATTGGCTGCCGTGGAATCACACTTTCGGAGGCAACCACAATACGGGCATCGCCATCCATAATGGCGGCTCGCTCTACATCGACGACGGCAAGCCGATGCCCGGGGCCATCGAGCGCACCGTGCGCAACCTGCGCGAGATCGCGCCCACCATCTACTTCAACGTGCCGCGCGGGTTCGAGGCGCTGGTCCCCTTCTGGCGCAAGGACCTCGCCTTGCGCGAGAACTTCTTCAGCCGGGTGAAGGTGATGTTCTATGCCGGCGCGAGCCTCTCACAAACCATCTGGGACGAGGTGGCGGAGCTTGGCTATGAGACCTGCGGGGAGAGCATCGCGATGCTCACCGGACTCGGCGCGACCGAGACCGCGCCGTCGGCGATCTTCACGACGCCACAGACGAGCCGCGCCGGCGCTGTCGGGGTGCCCCTTCGCGGCGTCGAGCTGAAGCTCGCGCCGGTCGGCGACAAGCTCGAAGGGCGCGTGCGCGGCCCGAACATCACGCCCGGCTATTGGCGCGACGACGCTGTCACGCGGCAGGCCTTCGATGAGGAAGGCTACTATTGTTTCGGGGATGCCTTGCGCTTTCTCGACGAGAAGGACGAATCGAAGGGCTTCCGCTTCGATGGGCGCATCGCGGAGAATTTCAAGCTCGCGACCGGCACCTGGGTCACGGTCGGCACGCTGCGACAGGCGTTCCTTGCCGCCTTCGCCCCCTACGCCAAGGACGTCGTGATCACGGGCCATGACCGCGACGAGGTCTGTGCGCTCGTGTTCCCCGATGTCGAAGCATGCCGGAGCCTGTGCATCGGGCTTGCGGCGGCGAGCAGCGTGGCCGAAATCTTGCGGCACGAGCAAGTGCGCATGGAGCTGTCGCGCCGTCTCGCACGCTTCGCAGGGGAGGCAAAAGGCTCATCGACGCGCGTTGCGCGGTTGATCCTCCTCGAGGAGCCGCCCTCGATCGATGCAAACGAGATCACCGACAAGGGCTCGATCAATCAGCGCGCGGTGCTCACGCGGCGCGCGAGCGAGGTCGAAGCGCTCTACGAAATGCCGCTCCCATTTTTCGTCATCGTGGCGAAGGCCGACGACGACGACGAGAAGGCGCTTATCCATCAGGAGAGATCCGCGGCCCGAAAAAAGAAGGATGGATCACCGGGCCGAGCGCGGGAGTGACGAGAGGGACGAGCCTATCGTCAGGACGGGCGGTCTGCCGATCCTGCGCAGACGATGCCGCGCGCTGCGCCTTTGTTGTTCCTCAGAAGCCGGCCTTGGCGGCCATCCAGCGCAAGACGAAGACGCGTATCGCTGAGGACAAATTGCTCGGGGAAGCGTCACGCTCGGGGCGGGAAGCGTCGATCCGGCGCAACAGAGCCGCAGTGCTGATGCCCTCGGCCCGCGCGATCCGGGCGAGGCTCGTCCAGAAAGGCTCTTCAAGCGATACGCTCGTTGCGTGACCCGAGATCGTCACCGAACGCTTGGCGATTGCCGCCGCCCCTCGGCCTCTGGCCATTCAGAGCGTTTCGTCGATGATTGGCGGCACGGCTCGAGGCTTCTCGAGCTGGCGGGCGTCGAGATCGCGACCCGTTTTCTCGGTGCTCAGCCGGTTGTGGTCGCGGACCGATTTCCTCTCGCCGAAAAGGAGGCGATTGCGCGCCGCTTCGTCGACTTTTGCCAAGCGTTCGCGGCGCTTGCGGGCGAGGCGCAGATTGATGACCTCGCCGCTCATGGCTTCTTGCGAAACGCATCGAGGCTGATCACCTTCGGCTCATCCTTCGAGCGGTCCTGGTTCGGATCGACGGCGAGCTTGAGCTTGCCTTCCGGTTTGCCCGCGGAGCCCTTGCCCTCCCGCGCTTCGGGAGACTTGGTCTCGCCCCCCTTGCCTTCGGGCTTTGCGTCCGATGCTTTGTTCTCGGCGGCAGCGCGGGCCGCCTTGTCGCCACCTTTGCGAGCGGGTTTCGTGGCCTCGCCCGTGGCCGGGCGCGTCGGTGACTTGGCTTCCTCCTTCGCGACAATCGGAAGCGCTCTTGCGGCGCCGGTCGACGCGCTGTCCTTCGATTGCTCGAATTTGAGCCCGAATTGCACGGAAGGGTCGAAGAAACCGCTCACGGCGTCGAAGGGAATGACGAGCTTCTCGGGCACGTTCGAGAATGAGAGCCCGACCTCGATCGCATAGTCATTGACCGAGAGATCCCAGAACTGGTGCTGCAGCACGATGGTCATCTCGTCCGGGTATTTGTCGCGCAGCGCTTGCGAGATGCGCACGCCCTTCTCACGCGTCCGAAACGACAGGTAGAAATGGTGCTCGCCCGGGATGCCGTCGCGGATCGCATTGGCAAGGACGCGGCGCACGACCCCTTTCAGGGCGTCCTGGACGAGAAGATCGTAGCGGATCAGGTCGGTCGGCATCGTCGCTCGTCGTCTCGGCTGGCCCTGCGCTTTTACTCACTTGATGCTGAACCCCACGCACGAAAGCGGAGGCTTCTGTTGCCAGGTGCCTCCAGACCCCGCCTTACGCGGCTAAGCGGAAGGGCTTGATTTCGGAAGCCTACGCTGCATTACGCAGCGACGGCAACCGGAGCATAGTTGTCGTTGGCAACTGTGCTTGTGGTCCGATAACGGTGGAACCATACCGGGCAAAAACAGACCCTTTACGCCCTCGTCGATCCTATTTCGCCCCCGCCTCGAACCGGCTGTCGCATTTCCGGTTCCAGGTGGAGGCGCCGGGTACCGCCCCCGGGTCCGAATGGTTTATTCCGATCGTCATTTATCGCCATAGCCGCCGTAAGGCGGCGATCGGTAATATAGGCCATCTGGCTCCAAATTTGAAGCCTCGAACCTGCCGTGGAACGGCTTGGGACGAAAACATGCCGCGCCGGGGCTCGTCGCTGACCGGGGTGTCAACGGGCCGGCATTTGCGTCCCTCTCCGCCGCTTCGTGCTCCGCTACGCGGGAAAGGGGCAATTAGCACTGCAGGGAAGCCTCAAGCTGGCTGAAGACGCGATCGTCAAGCGCGTGGCGCCTTCAACCTGCGCCGTGACAGATGAAAGCCTGCGCCTTCGCCGGCAGGCCCGGCGCCCTTCACGTAATGGCGTTGCCAGCCCTGCTTCACCGCGTCGGGCTCGCGGCGCGCCAGGCCGGCGTTGAAATCGGTGCGGCTCGCGCTCCACTTGTCGTAAGCGGCCTTCATCTCCGCATCTTCGGCCAACGTCTTGATGCGTGGCTCGATCGCTTCATAAAGAATGTGCGGCACGGGCGTGATGAAGCAGAAGGGCTCGCCGGCGTCGAAGCGAACCGTGCCGGGCCTCGTGAATCGCCAATTCATCGTGAAAGGGAAGGGCAGCCAATCCGTCTCGACGAGGCCGTCGAGCGCCACAATGCCGTGTTTCACGACATTGGGAGCGCCTCGGCACCACAGCGCCCATCCGGGGCTCGTGCGAAAAAGATAGCCGGTGTGGAAGGTGAGGATGCCGTGCCCGAAATGGGATACGACACGGCGCGCGACGGCTCCGGGATCGCCGAGCGGCCTGATCTGGATGTCGTTGTTGAGATTGCCGCCGGTCCAGGTCGCCGAGAAAGCGCACGGGAGGATGACCTCCCAGCCTGAGGCATTGGCGATCGAGAGCGGAATGCAGCGATACGCATAGCGCTGATCGGTCAAATCCATCCATTCACGCTCGGGCCGCGCCGGAATGAGCTCGGGCGGGACGTCTTCCGTGCGATAGCAGGTGAGATCGGTCGTTTCGACCACTGCCCTCTGTCCAGATGATGGCGTCGGCGAACTCTGCATCCTTTGTCACCTCGTTGTCGCGAGCCCAACGAGTGGACCTTTTCCACAACCCGCGCAACCTCGCGGCGGCATCGAGGGAAGGGGGCCCCGGCGACGGCCGGTGGAGCACTCATGCGGGAGCCCTGCATCTTGTCCCGAAGGCTGTTAGAATTCGTCGCGACTCACGCAAACCGCGAGCGCCTGCCATGCGCACCTATCTCGACCTTCTTCAGGATGTCCTCGACAACGGGGTGCCGAAAGGCGATCGCACCGGAACGGGAACGCTCTCCGTCTTCGGCAGGCAAATGCGCTTCGATCTGGCGCGGGGCTTCCCGCTTGTCACGACCAAGAAGCTGCATCTCAAATCGATCATCCATGAGCTTTTGTGGTTTCTTCAGGGCGACACGAACGTCGCCTATCTCAAACAGCATGGCGTCTCGATCTGGGATGAATGGGCCGACGAGGAGGGCGATCTCGGTCCCGTCTATGGACGGCAATGGCGTTCCTGGCCGGCGCCGGACGGCGGCAGCATCGATCAGATTGCCTGGCTTCTCGACGAGATCCGCAAGAACCCGAATTCACGCCGCCTCGTCGTGAGCGCCTGGAATCCGGCCGATCTCGCGAAGATGGCGCTCGCGCCTTGCCACTGCCTCTTCCAGTTTTATGTACTGACCGGCACCGATGGCGTGGCGCGCCTCTCCTGCCAGCTCTATCAACGCTCGGGGGACATCTTCCTCGGTGTTCCGTTCAATATCGCGAGCTACGCGCTTCTTACTCACATGATCGCGCATGTGACGGGGCTCGGCGTCGGCGATTTCATCCACACTCTCGGCGATGCCCATCTCTATCTGAACCACCTCGAGCAGGCGCGGGAGCAATTGCAGCGTGAGCCGCGCGCTTTGCCGCACCTCAAACTCGATCCAGCGGCGAAATCGCTTTTCGACATGCGCTTCGAGGACATCACCATCGAGGGGTATGAACCCTGGCCCGCCATCCGGGCTCCGGTTGCCGTGTGAACGGAGCGTGACGGCTCGAGCGTAGGGGAGCGTGCGTACCAAATCGATGATTCGCGCCCGCGCGGACTGCGCTTGAATCGACGCGCTGCTCGAAACGCGAATTGGCGAAGCGAGGCGAAAATTCCTTTACGCGTCGTCGCCGGGCGTGTCCTTCATAGGCGCGGCGCGAGCGCGCAGAATCAGGATGGCGACGACCAGCACGACGACAGCGGCGAGGCCCGCCGCCAGATTCGCATCGATGCCATATTCGCGCAGCTGCGGCGAGACCCATGCGTCTTGCGCGATCAATTCGCCGGCGACCCAGCCGAGAAGGGCGCCTCCGCCGACCGCGAGAATGGGAAAGCGCCGCATGAGCGGCATGATGAGCGCCGAGCCCCAGACGATCAGGGGGATCGAAAGCAGGATGCCAAAGACGAAAACGGCTATGTTCTGGCGCGCTGCGGCAAGAAGAGCGAGCACGTTGTCGAGGCTCATGATGGCGTCAGCGACGCCGATGGTCCAGACGGCACTCCAGAGATTGCGGGCCGCCGGCACGTCCGTGCGCTTATGTCCGTCATCGCAAGCGAGCTTGACGCCGAGATAAATCAGCACGACACCCGCCGCGAATCTCAGGAGCGGCACCTCCAGGATCTCCAAGGCGACAAAGGCGAAGAGCACGCGCAGCGTGATCGCGGCCGCGATGCCGAGCGCCATGCCGGCTCGCCGCTGCGCATCGGGAAGCGAACGGCAAGCGAGTGCGATCACGATCGCATTGTCGGCCGAGAGGATGAGATCGATCCACACCACTTGCGCGATGGGGCCAAGGAGGGCGACGTCGAGGGTCATCCCGAGCCCGTTGATGCGCGGGATAGGTCTTTGCCTTCCGTGGCCCTAGGCGGCGCTCAGCGCCTCGGGAAGGAGCAGGGGTGCGCGGGTCGAGAGGAAATCCTCGACAGCGTCGACAAGCCGGTCACACTCGGCCGCGCCGATCGGCAAGGAGAGAATCAGCATGCCGCGCCGCGCCAGATAGATGCCGCGCTCCAGCATGTCGAAGAAGAAGAGCTCCTTGAGGCCTTGATGCCCGCGCAGCGCGTCGCGCGGCGTGCGCACCGGCGTCGAGGAAAAGTGCACCGCCATCAGCGAGCCGTAGCCGGTGAACTCCATGGGTGCGCGTCGGGAGGCGCAAAGCTCGTTGAGGCGCCGGCGCAGATCATCGCCGCGTGAAGTGAGTTCGCGAGCGGCTTGCGGCGTGAAGATCTCGCCCATGCCGGCGACCCCCGCCGACATGGTGAGGATATTGTTGTTGAAAGTGCCGGCATGGGGCAGCGCGTCGGGCCGGCGCGGATCATAGCGGCCCATGAGATCGGCGCGGCCGCCGAAGGCGCCGAACGACATGCCACCGCCGATATATTTGCCGAGCGTGGTCATGTCCGGAATGATGCCGAAGGCCTCCTGCAAACCTCCCGGGGAGAGCCGCGAGGTCATCACCTCGTCGAAGATCAACACGGCGCCACAGCGTGACGCGCCATCGCGCAGGGCCTGGAGGAACTCGCGATCCGCCGGAATGCAGCCGCCCGAGCCGAGCATCGGCTCGACGAGGATCGCGGCGAGCTCGGGCCCATGTTCGTCCAGCAATGCCTTGGCTCGTGCCACGTCATTGTAGCTGCCGATGATGAATTGATGCGGCGCATTCACCGGCGCTCCGCCGCCGCCAAAGTAAAGGACACCCCCATGGTAGCCACCCTCGAAAACGAGAATCTTGCGCCGGCCCGTCGCCACCGTGACGGTGGCGAGCGCCATGAGATTGGCTTCCGTTCCCGAGTTGGTGAAGCGCACGAGATCGAGTGACGGAAAACGGTCGCAGACGAGGCGCGCCAGCTTGCCCTCGAGAAGGTTGTGGGACGAAAGATTGATGCCGCCATCGAGTGCGCGGTCGATCGCGGCGCGGATGCGCGGATGGGAATGCCCGTAGATGCCGGCGGTGTATTCGCCGAGGAAGTCGAGATAATCGTGGCCATCCGCGTCGCGCAGGTGGCAGCCCGCTCCGCTCTGCATCGCCAGCGGAAACGGCGCATAGAACAGGATGGTGCGGGTGTTGCCGCCGGGAAGCGCCGCGCAGGCCTCTTCGTAAGCCGCCTCGCTCCTCGGGTTGCGCTTGACGAAGGCCTCGCGCGCTTCCGCCAGCGCAGCCTCGATACTGATGTTCCTGACCGCCATCGACGAACCCCGGTTGCTGATCTTCGGTTTTCGAGAGACGGAAGCCTAATGCATGATCGGCAGGAAGGGGAAGTATTTTCGAGGAAAGATCGGGCACAACACCTGAAAGCGGGCGCAATGCTTGGCGGCGCGAAGAAACCCGCGTCGCATCCCACCTCAAATGGACTAAGGGGAAACAGGCCGAACGGTGCACCCGTCAATGCGATCCGCATTGACGGTGTTCAGTTCGATAGGCGCCACCAAAGGCTCGCCTTTGGCCGTGTCCCCTGACGCAAGGAGCATGGCAATGATGACCCGGTCTCCCAAGCTGTTGCGGGATCACGCCGAAGCCTTTGAGCCGATTTGGCGGAGAGGGCGCGCCGAGATCGCGCCTGTCTCCTGGCCGCCACGCACGAGTGGCTCCGCATCGCCGACAAGATCGACCGAGCGCACAGGCTGTTGCACGAACGAGCCGAACGGAGTGCCTAGCGGGCGGCCTCGTAATTGTCATTGGCGTAGGAAGAAAATGCGGGTGGCGCGAAGACGCGCCTTAATGTGAGGTCACAAATGCGCAAGCTGTCGCGTGAACCGTCGATGGTCTTACGGGTCCGCACAATGTCTTCCCGCATTTCGGTGGTCATCGCCGTCATACGTTCGAGGGTTTTCCGAATCTCCTCGGAGGGAGAAATAGCCATTCGCGCTCTCCTTACCTTTTGAAAAAGGCGGGAGCGCGGAAGCGTCTCTCAGCCACCAGCGCCTTGGGACGTGCCGTGCCAGTGATGTTTCTAAGCGTAGGGCGTTCAGCGCCTGGGTCAATCCCGGCAGCAACTCCGATTTGATCTTCTCCGCTTTTGCAAGAGCGGCCCAACCTTGGACGGGAGTTTGCAGCGAGCTCGCGATTGTCGCAGCACTGAGGATTTGCATGCATTGTAAGTGGCGCAAGTGTTCGCGCGACGCGGCACAATTAGTTCTAGTCGAAGTCAGCAGCAAATCATCGCAGGGAGGTGGCTTGCGGTATTTCACGGTGCAACATAATCGTCGGGTGAGATTAAAAATCCACCTACCAATGTTACTCTCGACAACCCGTTCCCTGCGGTCGGGACGGAAGGCGGTTACTTTATAGTGCGCCAGGTGGCAGCAAGCTTTTGAACGAACTTATCCGCGTCCGCCCGCGCTTGGCGTTTTGTCGCAAATGAATAGACGGACGCATCGCGCATGGTGCCGCCTTGGAAGACGCGCCACCGAAAGCGCCCCTGATTATGCTCATCCCGCTCGATCTTGACGACGAATGGGGGGTCTTGGGTCATAGGGACGATCCTGACGCACTCCCATTAGCCAGGCAACAGGTGTTTCACCGAAAAGCGTGCTATGGGGGTTTGTAAATTCCAGGAAAGATCGGACATCAATTGCAGGTTTTAGTACGTGACAACAATGTGGACCAAGCCATGCGCGTCCTCAAGAAGAGGATGGCGCGCGAAGGAATTTTCCGCGAAATGAAAATGCGAAAATTCTATGAGAAGCCTTCCGAAAAACGCGTGAGGGAGAAGGCCGAGGCGGTGCGACGCACGCGCAAGATTGCGCGCAAGAAGGCGCAGCGCGATGGTCTTCTGCCTAAACCCAAGCCCCGCGTTCGCGACGAAAAATTCGGCCGTCCGCCGCGACAAACGTTAGAGCCGTCACCCGCAAAACAGGAATAACGAAAATGGCTATCGGCACGGTAAAATGGTTCAATTCCACGAAGGGCTTCGGCTTTATCCAACCGGACGCTGGGGGACCCGACGTTTTCGTTCACATCTCCGACGTCGAGCGTTCCGGCATGGGTGGTCTCAATGAGGGCCAAAAGATCAGCTACGAGCTCAAGACCGACGAGCGTCGAGGCAAGAGCTCCGCAACCAATCTAAAGCGGGTTTGACGTGCCGAGCTCCGCGCGCAAAACAGGAGGCAGTCGAGCGCAAAGCCCGGCGACTCTTTCTCGAAGAAGAAAGAGCGAAAGAAAGCGAGCGGCGCGTCGAGGGCGAGGCGCGTTGGCATGCGCAGATGGTCACGAAGACCAAGCGACTTCGCGAGTTGCGCTTAGCCAGTCTTAACGGAAGAAAAAACGCGCAGGCGCCGTAAATGATGGAGACTTGCCCACGGGTTCTACGACCCTGCTGATTCATCCTTTGGTCGAGGTTGAGAGCAAATGCCGAAACCACGCAAGGACGAGCTTGACCTGTCGGCATTATCTATCGAAGAGCTCAATAATATCGTCTTCAAGGCCGCCCATCCCTTTTGGCTTGTGAGGCCGGCAACTGCCCAAATCCTCTCGGCTGATCGGTCGATAGACGATATTGGTCGTGCGATCACCGAAACACCGGACGTTGTCGAACTTCGCGAAGATTTCTGGACCAGATTCAAAAATGAGTTTCGTCGGTTCGTATGTTCCCACGATCCAAAAGACGTGCGGCGGCGCACGGAGATATTTGGACAAAACTCCTCCTACGCGATCGTAACGGGCGTCGCTGCGCAAATAGGCGCGAAACTTGGCAATGCCCTCCTCGGCGCTCTCGTTCCATTGTGCGCTATGGCTCTCATCGCGCTGCTTAAGATCGGGATAAATGCTTTTTGCGCGCAGGACAGATGGGACGTAACTTTGCTGCCTGGACCTACAAGGAAAAAGCGAGCAAGCAAGCGCAGCTCGAGGTAGACACCACTCGTCATACCTCCAGCTTATGTTTCGCCCATATTTTCCCGTGAAGTGCCGTTGCGACGCTCGTCAGCTCCCGCGCCAGCTCCCGCGCTTCCTCAACCTTGAGCTTCACCGTTTGTGCTCCGACGTGGAGGTCCACGGTCTTGATGCCCTCGTCCACAGTGATCCTACCGGCAATCGCCCGCTTCGTCATTGGTCCGGCTCCTTTATCGATTCTCTCCCGCGATCGTCCTCCAGACCTCGTCCGTAGGTTCCGAGAGCTGCTACTCAAGCGAGTGCTTGGTCCACAGGTCCTTTTGCACAAGAACTATTCTGATCTCAGAAGTAATGTCGCTGACACCTGCCAACTTATTCGTTAAATCAAGGGCAAGTAGGGTGCGCCTTCGATGGTAATTGTCCATCGATTTGGCGATCTCCATCCGATCGGCAACGCGGCGGCGGCTCAAGCCCGAGGCGCCAGCGTTCGATCTTCGCGCCTTCGTCGAAGCGGGTAGGCGAGCGCCGTAGCGGCCCTTGCGCGGCCGTCCGAGGCTCGTCATCGACAACACCCGACGCTGACCTTCCTAACATACGTTAATGCGAGGGCACGTCCTCGGGGGCAGTATCGAGCTAGGCTCAGCCTTCCCCTAAAACCTGAGTCCTAGCGGTCGGGCACGGATTTAACCCTCCCCGCCCGACCGCGCCCAAAGCAAAGCCCCGGCCTTTTCGGCCGGCTTTTCTTTTTGGGTAGGGTCGCCTGGGCCGGTCGATCCGAACCGAGCGCTGAGCCATAGGATCAAGGTTTAGGTATGTCGGTCCGCCTCCCGGTCGCGGCTCGCCCCTTTACTACAGGAACTGATTGCCGCCCTGTTCAGCGGCCCGTCGCGTAGATTACACAAAAGAAGGGAAAATTGGTACAGCCGGGTGGATTCGAACCGCCGACCCCCAGATCCACAATCTGGTGCTCTAACCAACTGAGCTACGGCT
>Ga0213875_10002225_pt1 | contig 11793 bp, 12 predicted proteins | sample BarmaccomBMRX_R8_FD_160105 | JGI IMG/M metagenome (GOLD analysis project Ga0213875, IMG submission 160105) | Root-associated microbial communities from Barbacenia macrantha in rupestrian grasslands, the National Park of Serra do Cipo, Brazil - RX_R8 | ecosystem: Host-associated > Plants > Roots... | reverse complement strand
ATCTGTATTGCTGCCTCTGGGCTTTCAGGTTTCGGCAGGGACATAAAAGACGCGAGATGGGGCGTAAGTGTCTCGTCAGCTCGGGTCTTCCATTTGATTCGTTCCAGATGCAATCAAGCACCACGTGTATTTTCTACCTATGCGTGCCGACCATCTGTCTTCTGACGCATGTGGCCGCGGACGTCCCGCGCAAGTCTGGAAAGGCGCCGAATCGTCCAGAGTTCTTTGGCTGCATAACGGGGAACTTCAGCCACCAATCTAATTCCTGGCGGCATGGCTCAGTCTGAAAATCAGCTCGGAACCAAAGCATCTGATCGTCGTTTTCGCTTTACCATAAAATTCCAGGGCGCTTTCGCTCAACGGGTAAAGACCGTCGACTTCGATAATTACTTTGTAGCTTCTTGTTCTTGGAAATTTCTCATATAATCCGTCACCTTCCAGAATTCCCAAATAATAATTTAGCTTGTCTTGTAATAGGTGAAGGTGCGTGAGCTCTTCTTCATCCCACGGCAAGTAATCCGTAATTACAAAGATGACTTCACGATCCTTGTCCGAAATCGCAATAAAGTCGACCGATTTTGTCTCGTCGATCATTCAAGACTTAAAGAGCTACAACCGTGCGCTACGCGCCGGTGTATCGACTCAAGTCAGCGTATAACCTCGCCCTTGGGAGTGTCCGTTGGCGAGTCGATTTCGGCCGCGAAACCCGCCATGATCCGCTCCAAAGTCTTCTGCGGGTCGCGGTTGAATTTTTGCTTGTAGGCGGCTGCAATGTGCCGCGCCAAATCGGCAAGGACCAACGCGTACATAGCGGGGTCCTTCCACAGACCGGAATTGACACTTACATGTTGCGCGTCCTCCACTTCCCAGACGCGGAAAATTTCAACCGAATTCCGATCCTGGACGGCAACTTGTGGAATCGGGAGTTGCTTTAGCATTAAGGATTCCCCGAAAAATGAGGCAACGAGCTTTCGCAGAGCCATAAACATCATGTTCCCTCGTAGATCGAGTGGATGGGGAGCCCCGAGCGCCTAATTCTCACCTCGAGAATTGCGCCGGCCCTCAATCGCCGCCCAAATCGTCTTCGAGCGCGACCTCCACCCCTCCCCTGATCATCAGCATGGTTTGCGCTCGATTGATTTTCGAGGCCTGCTGATAGGCATTCGCCACGTGACCCGCCAAATCGGCAAGCATGATTCCATACATAGCAGGGTCGTCATAGAGTTCGGGGTTGATGCTGACATATTGCGCCTTGTTCGCGGCCCAGACGCGCAAAAGCTCGACTGCCCGCGCGCCTTTTGCCGCGGCAGGCGGAATGGGAAGTTCTTTTGCCATTACATGTCCCCAAAACGGAGCGCACCAAAATCTATGGATGACGCGGAGCGCAGCCCGTCCTACTACAACTTCAATCTGAGGAGAAGAGGCTAGGTCGACTCGGAGGAACAGGAAGTCTCGCGCTGCTCACCGGCCAATTGATGTTGGCTGTACTTTCAAGTCCTCCCAATTCCTTGATACGCTTGGTCTCGGCGACCTCGCGAGCAAACTTTCCACCTGTTTCTTCTTGAAAAGAAATGCTATCTAAGTCTTTGGGATGAAGCTTGCCCGTCCTCAAATGTTCGATCATCCGCGCGTATCCCCGAGATGTTTGCCCTACATATTTCAGGCCAGCAGACGAGAACTCATAAACGACTTCCTTCGAGCTATTGAACATAGTTTTGAGTTTATCTCTAATGACTTTTTTCTGAGCTCTATTCAGTTCTCTCCAACCGGGAATGGCATCTGCATCATCGGCCGCAACACCTTCTGCGGCTGAGCTGGATTCAGAACTAGCGGATGTTTCGTCGGCAAGGGTTCGGGCCGTGTTGCTAGCTGTTTCGCCTTCCGCTGCGGTTGCGCCACTTTCAAGAGAGGTCGCGGCCGCGTTGGCCTCGGCTGATGCTGCAGCCGTGCCGGCTTCGGCACTCCCAGCGAGAGCTCCCGTCGCGCCGGTGCTTTCGGCTGTGGCAGCCGCACCGGTGGCCGCGTCTTCGCCGACTATCGCGCCTATTTCGCCGGCGGCGGCGGCTCCGCCTTTGACAGCCGCGGCGCCTGCACCCACAGCTGCCATGCCGGCGATACCGGTCGCCTGGCCTGCCAGGAAGCTTTTCGGGTTAAGCTTAGCCGCGAGTTCGTCGGCGTTATCTTGCGAGGCGACAGCTCGGCGGTAGCGCTCCCAGATTGAGAGCCCGGCCGTGGAAGGCCTAAGTGCGACCATCGCCCCGTAGAGTTTATGGTTCAGTCCGGCGGAGAAGGTCTGAGCAGTTCCTCGGCCATAAGAGTCTAATGGAGAAGGCTGAAAGGTGCCGCGTTGGAGATCACCTTCCAGACGCAGAACATCTCCATCTGTCGGGAGGACTTGGTCGGCAGTGGCCGCTATTGCATCGCCGGAGAGGGCGTAAGATGCTGCGTCGCCAAATGGCAGAGATATGAGGAATTCTCTCGTGCGATCGTCATTATTCGTGCTCTGCCCGAGCTGCGAACTCTCCGCCATGCCGGAAGATGATCCACCGTCAGTCTGCGGCGTGTTCCCCAACACATCTGAAAAACCGTCATAGGCTCTCGTCCCCGACGCCAAGCTCGCCACAGGATCGGAGAATTGGTCGTAGTCGCGCGAACTCGTGGTCGTGCCTGGCGCGGTGGCGTTCTCATCGGCGCTCGGTGCTTGGCCATCCTGAGTGCCGTCGGCCGACTGATTGCCGAGAGATGCGGCGAGCGATGAGGCAAATTGCGGGATGACGACGCCCGACGGGCGGTCGAAGAAATCCATTCCGTGCGTAAGGATCGCCGCGAGGCCTGGAGAGGGCGTGAGCGTGCCGTCTCCCAGGCTGAGATCAGCTTGGCCCACCGCATCACCTCGAGATTATCGATGTCGGAAAGTGCGGGCGGCGCGCCGCTCATTGGCATCGGCCCGCGCGCTTTCGCGCAGGCCTGCGGTCGTTCGGCGCTCGCGAGCTTTTGGCGCTCGCCACACCCGGGCGCGCGCCGCGCATGCCCGGCGTGGCGCCGGCGCTTCCTTTGCCAGTATGCGGCAGCCGCGACTAAGCGGTCACGTGCACAAAGAAGATCGGAGTGCCGCCAGGAAAAACCCGCCATCCCGAAGGAGGCGGGCTAATCGAGCTTCGCGAGATGACGCGCTTGCGTGTGACTTACTTCAGTTCAGTGAGAGTTCCGGTAGAGAGCCGAATTTGTACCGTCGTACAACGCACCTGAATCGAAAAGGCAATGCCACTGACGCGATTGGCTCGGCGAGGCCCGGGTAGGGCGCGAGCGTGCCATCTCCCAGCTGGGATCAGCTTGGCCCACCGCATCACCTCTCGATGCCGACGAATTTGGGAGGAGCGAGTGTGGCGAGCCGCTGATTGGGTTTGGCCCACGAGTCGTACGGGCGAGCCCTCCCTACCAGGCTTGCGAGTTTCTGGGACTCGCGGCACTCAGGCGGCGCGCGCCCGCATATGGCGCCAGGCGCTTCCCCTTTCAGGATGCGGCGGTCGTGACTAAAGAGCTAGTCTAGGTGCACGAAGAGATCGGCGCACGGACGCAGATTGCGGCAATGAAAAACCCACCATCCCGAAGGTGGCGGGTTCGATCGGCCGTGGCGAATAACGGGCCTGCTCTTTACTTTAGCTCGTTGACAATTCCGGTAGCGACTTAAATTTGCACCGTGACCCATGGCGCCTGAACCGAAAGGGCGATGCCCACCACGCGATTGGGTGCACCGCGAGTTAAGTCGGTGGCCCCGTGAAACGTTGAGCAGCCTCGTTTGCTCTCGCACGCAGTCTGAGAATCGTGGAGATCACGTTTCCTTTGTCTCTCACGAGTTCCGTCAAGTCCGACAAATCCTGTCTTTGCCGCTGGAGCTCAGCTTGGATCAACGGATGCGCAAGAACGCGTTGCTCCGCTTCTGGTGTAAATTCTTTCGAAGGAATAGGGTCAGTCAGATAAAAGTACAGATTGTCAAAGGCGTGCCTGGCGGCCCAAGCGGCCTCCTGGATGACACCTGTCAATCTTGCTCTTATAGCATAGGCAGTGGACGTGATCGCATCTGTATCTTGCCCCTCTGGGCTTTCTGGTTGCGGTAGCGCGGACATACATTCCGAGAGATGGCGTGTAAGTGTCTCGTCACGCGTCGGCACGCCCAGTAATTCATTCCAGATGCAATCGAGCGCCGATGCGACCGATTTAAAGGTGTCCAAATCAGTTGCTACTCGCGCGTAATCAGCCATTTGCCTCTCCGCACAAGCGGCCGCAAATGCAACTCGCGCAAAATTTGGAAGAGCACCGAGTTCGTCAAGTATCTTCGGCTCGTCATATTTTAACATGGCAACTACAGGGACCTGTCGATTATTTGTTCGGAAAGATCGCGGTTCTCGCACTCGTGAGTATGCCACCAGCATCTTCTATTAGCTTGGCGCAGGCTGGGCAAATCGTCCTCGTCACGGCGATTGCTCGAGGAATTGCCCCTAGCTGCTGGGCCTTCGCCAGAGCTGTTGCCTCTGCGTGCGCGTCCCGAAAACTGGCGGCAATTTCTCCTGCTTGTAAAATTGCTTTCTGTCCCACATCCAGATCCCTGCCCCCTCCCGCGACGATATCGCCAAGATCAGTTCGCAGAATAGCCGTGGTTCGTTTCGTTTGGGCCACAGAATCTAACACCCTGTGAATCTCATTAGCTCGCGCGGATAGAGCGCCCAAATCCGTCGCAGCCGCGCTACTCGCAGTCGTACCCACGCCAGCCGTGGGAATGCTAGCTCCGAGCCCGACAAAGGTTGGACCTGCCCGCCTGAAGAACTCGAGAGGATCATGCACCAGATCGCTGGCATAACCCGGGATATCTCGGGGGATGCCGGCAAGTGCGTCCGCGCCCGCGGAGAGGTAATCAGCAAATCCGTTGAGAGATGGTCCGAGTGCGCGAGCGGAAGTAGCGTATGATGCTGCGTCACCATTAGGCTGTGATAAAATCGATTCCCATGTAGGATCATCGCTTGGGCCGGATGCGGCCTGAGGCCCCGCCACGGCATTGGAAGGTGGAGCACTAACGCTCCGCGGCACATTCCCGACCGCACCGGAAAACCCGTCGTACGCACTCATCGCCAATGCTTGGCCCGCCACCGGATCCGAGAAACGGTCGTAGTCGCGCGAGTTCGTGGTGGTGCTCGGCGCGGCAGCGCTCTGATCGCTACTCGGCGCCTGAAAAGCCTGATTTCCGTCGGACGACGGTCCGCCGAGAGAAGATGAAAGCGACGAGGCGAATTGCGGGAGGACGACGCCGGCCGGGCGATCGAAGAAATCCATTCCATGCGCGAGGGTCGCGGCAAGGCCAGGGGACGGCGTGAGCGCGCCATCTCCCAGGCTGAGATCAGCTTGGCCCACCGCATCACCTGTCGATATCCTCGATGTTGGAAAGTGCGAGCCGCACGCCGCTCATTGGCTTGGGCCCGCGCGCTTTCGCGCGGGCGAGCTGTCGTTCGGGCTCGCCAGTTTGTGGCGTTCGCCACAGGCGGGCGGGCGCGCGCCGCGCATGTCCGGCTGTCGGTGCTAGGCGTTCAGGCGCACGAACAAGATCGCGGGCGCCGGCGCCGAGCGCGGCGATGAAAACCCGCTATCCCGAAGGTCGCGGGCTCAAATGAAGCGCTAATAAGCTTCGTGCGATGTCGAGAGGCGAGCGCTACCGCACCATTCTCGTGACGCCATCGACCCCGACGAAATGCGTGCCACGCGGCAAACGCACGGCGAGCTGAGGCGGCAATCTCGGCAGGCCCTGCGCTTGTGACGCGGCGGCCTGGGCGGCGGGAATTGTGGACGCTTGTGCTTGCAAAGGTGCGATCGCGCCTTGCGCTTGGCTCGAGGTCGCCGGCGTCGCCGAAGCCGCGGGCGTATCGGCGCTATATGGCGCCGCCGCCCCACTCCCCCCATTATTATATTCGCTAAACGACGCCGGCTGGCGCCCCGCACCGAGCTCCTGGCGCACATAATATTCGTAATTCTTCTGCGCAGTCGTGGGCGCGAGCGCCGCTTTCTCGATCTCGGCCTTTTGCTTGAAGAGGGCGGCGTAGCCCTCGTTCCCGCTTTGCGTCGCGAGCGCCTGCATGCGCAGGTAATAGTCGAGCTTGCCCGGGTCGCCATGCGGGAGCGCGTCGACCTTCGCGGTCGAGGCGGCGGCCGCCCCTTGCGGCAATTGGGCCGTGAGCGCCTGTTGCTTCACGGCGGGCGGCGCCGAAGCCGGCGCGCTCGGCACCGAGGCGCTTCCGGCGACGACGAAGCGCGAAGCATCGTTCGGATCGGCTTGCAGCCCGTATTTTCCGGCGTTTTGTCCGGCCCAGGCGAGGCCCTTTTGGCCCGCATCCATGCGGAAGCTTCCGTCCGGAAGGCGCGTCTCGTCGCCCACCTCGTTCGGGTTGTCGTCTTGGAACTTGTCGATCACGCCTTGCGGCACCAGGGCCGAGGGGGCGGCGGCTTGCGGCCCGGCGCTTCCCGCGGCCGCGACGCCGGGCGCTTGTGCCGGCCCAGGGGTCGGTGCCGTCGCCGGCGCTTGAGTTTGCGTTTGCGCGAGCGCCGCGTTGAAGCGGTCCACATAGGCTTGGCCGCTCGTGCCGAGCGCATCCTTGGCGCCGGCGCCTTGCGCCAAGGGTCGCCCGGTGAACCACATCGCGGCGGCGTCCTGCGGATTTCCGGCCTTCGTCACATATCCTCCGAAGCGATGCGCGAAGACGGCGTCTTGCGCCGAAGGATCCGCGAGGAATTGCTGCGGCGTGAGCTCCTGGCCGAGCGCCGCCTTCGTCCAGGACGGGATATTCTGGCCCATCACCTGGTATTTGCCGTAGGCGCGGTCGCCGCTCGCGGTTTGCGGCCCGAGCGCCGCATACCGCCCGCCGCTCTCGATCGACGAGATCGCGTTCGCGTAAGCGCCGATCGGCGCGGCCGTGCCGGCCGCCGACGGAGCGTCACCGGGCGCGGCCGCGCCGGTTGCTTGCGCCGGGCCGGGCGTTCCGGCCGCCGCCGCGGCGCCCGCCGGCGCGCCCGGCGCTTGCGCGGTAAGGCCGCTCGCGAGCTGCGCGCTCGCTTGCTGTTGCTGGCGCATCTTCTGAATGGCGAGCCCCGTGTCGATGTCGCCGCTCTTGAACGCCGTCGCGGCCGCCCCCTCGTAATCACCGCTTTGGATTTGCGCGCCGAGCGTCTGCAAGAGCTGGCGCTTGTTTCCGGCCTGCAAGGATTGGCTGAGCGAATCGATGCCGCTGTCGAGGCCCTTGAAGCCCGAGCTCAGATCGTAAACCGCCATATCTGCCTCCTTGTCTCAAAGCGCCGCCAGAAGCCCGCCCGCGCCGCTCCCGAGCGCCGAGAGTAGGCCGCCGAGCCCGCTCGTCGCGGTGCTCGCGAGCGTCCCACCGCCGCCGGTCGGCAGCGAGCCGAGCTTCAAGAGGCTCCCGAGGCCGCCGAGGATGGCGTTGTCGCCTGTCGCCGCCGCTTGCTGGCCCGCGCGCAGCGCCGAGGCGCCCGCATTGGCGATCCCTTGCGTCGCGTTGTTGTTGTTCGCCACCATGGCGTTCGTCGCGTTGTTGAACACGTTCGCCTCGTTGGTCCCGAGCGCCTGGTCGACATTCGCGAGCTGCGCGCCTTGGCTCGTGTCGATCCCGGCCGAGGCCGAGCCGAGATTGGTCGCGAGGTTGCCGAGCTGCGTGCCTTGGCCGATGAGCTCGTTCGCGAGCGTCGTGCCGCCCGCCGTCGCGGTGTTGGCGAGCGCCGTCGCCGCATTCGCGTTGAGGCCCGCCGCCACCTGTCCGGCTCCGGCCGAAAGATTGCCGAGATTGGTGCCGGTCGTCTGCGCGATGTTGCCGAGCTGCGTGCCGGCTTGTGTGATCGCATTCGCTTGCGCCGTCCCTTGTGCCTGCTGGCTCGCCGCGAGATTGGCGTTGTTCGCGGCCGTCTGGCCCGCCGCGTTGAGGCCGCTCGCGCCGACGCCCGAGAGGTTCGAGAGCCATTGCTGCCAATTCTGGTTCGCGAGATTGTTGCCCGTGTTCTGCAACGCCGCGAGCGTGTTGCCCGAGCCCAAGGCGCCCGTCGCCGAGGCGTTGCGCAGCACGCCGTTCAGCGCTTGCTGCACCTGGTATTGGTAGCCCGGTCCCGATTGGAAGGCGGAAGCCGCCGCCGCGTTCCCGGCCGCGCCGTTGAGGCCGAGCGCGCTGGCGAGCGTTCCTTGCGCATTCTGGCCGGCGCCGACATAGGGCGAGAACAGCGCGTCGTTGCCGACGAGCGTCTTCTGCGCGGCGCCGAAGCCGCTGCCGAGCGAGGCGAGCGATGAGCCGAGCGCGGCCGAGACGTCGTTGCCGGCGCGTGCGCCCCCGCCGGCGATCGAAGCCTCGCCCTGGTTCACGCCATCCGCGAGACTCGCGAGGCTCGCCTGAAGCCCGCCGGAAAGGTCGTTCGCGGCCTGGCCGAACCCCGCCTGGGAGGCATTCTCGGCCGCCCCGAAGCCGGAGTTCACCGCGCCGCTCGCCGTGTTGTAGCCGTTGAGGAGCGCCGCGAGGCCGCCTTGCGCACCTTGATCGATCGCGCTTTGCGCATTGCCGGCGTTGCTCGCTAGCGCATTCGTCGCGTTCGTCTCGTTGTTGGCGATGAGGCCGTTATTGTTCGCCTGGTTGTTCGCGACCTGTTGCGCCTGGAAGATCGCGGCGCGGCGGTCGACCGAGCCCGAGAAGATGCTGGACATGTCTTGCTCCTTTTCGGGCGGGCCGGAGGGGCTCGCCGCGACGTCACAGTGTCGAAAATGCGGAAGCTGGCTGATCTCATCGGCACGGCGCGGGCCGCCCTCATCCGCCCCTCGGCCAAGGCCGAGGGGCACCTTCTCCCGCGCGAAGAGCGCGGGAGAAGGGGGCGCCTCTTCCTTCTCCCGCATGGCGGGAGAAGGTGCCGGTCGCGTGAGCGACCGGCGGATGAGGGAATCCTCAGGTGATCGCCGCGGCGAGGCGGATCAGGAATTCGGCGAGCGCCTTCTCATAAGCGACGAGGACGGGAAGCGGCCGGCCCTTCTCGTCGTAGCGGCGCACGGTCGGCGGCAAGGGGTTCGGCGGCTTCTCGGCGAACGGCATCACGGAGCTCCCAGGAGTTGCACATCGGCGCGTCCGCCGCGGAATGTCGAATAGACGGGCGAGGAGGAATCGAGGCGGAAGCGGATGCCGTGCTGCGTCGCGATCCCGCCGATGCGGTTCACCCGGATCATCCGGTTGAAATCGCCTTGCGCGCCGAGGTCGCGCCTCAGCACCGGCGTCGACCAGCTCCCGCCGCCGTCGATCGAGGAGGAGATCGAGACCGACGGGTTCATGCTGTCTTGCGTGCCGCCGATCGTGCCCTGGCCGGAGGTGAAGTCGAAATAGGCGGCCGTACAGCGAAGCCGGTTCGGATATTGCTTCACCGGCCCGCTCTCGAGCCTTGCGATGAAGGAGGTGCCGATCTCGTCGAACGCGGCCGCGGTCACTTGCAGGATCTGGCTCGTCTCACTGTCGCCGAAGAGCCATTTGTTCTGGAAGAACACCGAGCGCGAGCAGCGCCAGCGAGCGAGCCCCGGGCTTTGCCGCTCGTTCCAATAGCCGGTCGCGGCGTTGTATTCGAAGGTGAAGCTCGATCCCTGCACGACGATCGTCGGCCGTCCACCCTCGACGTAGCAGCTCATCTCGATCTTCGGCTTGTCGCTTTCGGCCGCGAGCGCGCGCTCGATATCCTTGTTCGAGATCGCGGTCGCCGCCCCGATGCGCGAGAGCGCGCTCGTCGCGATCCAGCTCGAATCGCGCGTCGCCGAGGTCGGAAACGTCATTCGGCCGGCTCTTCGTCGGTGGCGGCCCGCGCGGCTTTGCGCGCCTTCGCGTCGCGACGAGCGGATGGTGACGCGGCGTCCTCTTCGTCTTCCTCCCAGTGCGCGACCGGCTTGATCTCGGTCACCTCGAAGAACGGGTTCTCGTTCGCCATGGCGAGAAGCTCGGCGCGATCGTCCTCGACCTCGACCTCCTGCCCATGCGTGAACGCGACGCCGTGAAAGCTCACATAAGGCGCCGATTTCTCGTGATCGGTGTAGATGATTTTCGCCATGATGACCTCGTGCAGAAAATATCCGCGCCTCGTCCGCGCGTGCCGCAAGGCACGCGGGGAAGAGGGCATGTGGCTTCGATGCGCGGCGGCACGGTCAGGCGCCGCCGCCTTCGCTCAGGCGTCGATGAAGCCTTTGAGGAAGAGCGTCAGCGTTCCGGCGGCGGGCGTCGCCGCGGGCGTCGCGACCGTGAGCAGGATGTCGGTGTCGCTCGTGAACTTGAAGCCGAGGCAACCCGGCGCCATCGTGTCGGCCTCCGCTTCGGTGCCTTGGCCGGCACTCGATCCGGCGAGGAAGCGCGCGGGGTTCGCGGCATCGCCGATCGCGAAGGTGAGCGCCGGCGTCGCGCCCGCGTCGAGCTTCGTCACGTCGAAATTGAGATCGGTGACGGTGAAGCCCTTCGGCACCGTGAAGAGCGCCACCGCCTGCCCGGCCACAAGGTCGGTCGTGAGGAGCGAGACCGGGCCGCCATAGGCTTTGAGGTTTCGATAGGCTCCATGCCACGCCACGGGCGTGGTCTGGGAATAGGCAATGCGTGTGGACATGAGAGGGGTCCTTGATGTGATGGAGGTTGGGAAGGGTGAGTAGCGAGTAGTGAGTAGCGAGTAGGGGTGCGCAATCACGCGCGGGTGCTCGAGCCGGAAGAATGGGGATAGTCGCGAGGCCGCGAATACGTCTCGCTATTCGCGATTAACTACTGTGTCACCCCCGGCGAGGTGAGCGAAGCGAGCCGAGGGAAGGGGGTCTAGAAACGGTAGTGAAAATGGTTTCCCTTCCCCTCGCGCCCTTGCAGGTCGCGAGGCCGGGAATGACACAGTAAGACTACTCACTATTCCCTATTCGCCATTTCGCCATTTCGCTATTTCGCTATTCGCTCTCTTACTGGCGCTTACGCGTCGGGCACCGAGGCGACGAAGCCCGTCACCATGCCCCAATCCTTGAGCGTGCCGATCGCGCCGGCATTGCCCGTCTTGTCCTTGGCGACCTTGCCGACCCCGTACTGCATCTCGATGCCGATGCCGTCGAGGAACTGGTAATCGGTCTCGTCGCGGCGCTTGGCTTGCGGGAGCTGGCCGACCACATAGGCGAGCGCCGATTGTCCGCAGAGGAACACCGGCGAGACGTCGACCGCGCCCGTGCCGGTGGCGGCGAGCGGCCCCGTGGGCGAGGTGATCGAGCTCGCCGTCGAGGTGCCGACGATGTAGCGCGTGTCGATCTCCGGGATCTCGCGGTAGATGATGCCGTCCTTCTGCAGATGCGAGCCGGTGAAGATCGGGTTCGTCTTCAAGGGATCGTTCTCGCGCGGGCGCGCATCGAGATTGGCGCTCGCCATCTCCGGATCGGCCGAGAGGTCGCGGAAGGCGCGCGTGCCCATGAAGCACACATACCATTCCTGGTCGCCGCCATCCTCGATCATGTAGGGACGGATCGCCGGCCAGTTGGCGATGTTCGTCGTTTGCGCGGCGGTGCGCTTCAAGAAGCGCCCGATGGCGGCCGACATCTTGTCGTTCGTCGTGCCGACATTGGCGAGCGAGGCCGCGACGTTGCCGGAAACCGCGTTCGCGGCGCGCGCGCCGAATTGCACGCGATCGGCATTGGCGGCGAACCAGCCGTTGCGTTGCGCCGGCGTCGCCGCCGACCAGCGGATGCCGTTCACCCGGTTGCCCGGATCGACGTGGTAG
>Ga0213875_10002224_pt1 | contig 11796 bp, 10 predicted proteins | sample BarmaccomBMRX_R8_FD_160105 | JGI IMG/M metagenome (GOLD analysis project Ga0213875, IMG submission 160105) | Root-associated microbial communities from Barbacenia macrantha in rupestrian grasslands, the National Park of Serra do Cipo, Brazil - RX_R8 | ecosystem: Host-associated > Plants > Roots... | reverse complement strand
CCGGCCGTCTGGAACGTGGCCGCCGACCCGCCGCTGGCGCTGTCCGCGACCTTCACCACAAGCTGTGCCCGGGTGGTCGCGGGATAGGTGAACTGGGCGACGCCGGTCCGGTCTGTCACGGCGAGCCGCGTGCGCACCCCGCCGGCGGTGACCTCGTACGACCCTGGGTGCGCGGTCTCCGAGGAATGGCTGAATGACGCCGAGGCCGATCCGGGGTCGGCCGGCAGGGCGCCGGTAAGCGGCAGGATCGGGAAGTCGCCGGCGATGGCGCAGCCGGGCCCGGAGAAGTGCGTCAGGCTGAAGCCGGTGATGCTCGAATCGGCGTAGTTGTATCCGCCGCCGGCCGGGCGCGACTGCGTGTCCGGACTCCACTGGATCATGCCGAACGGCATGTCCGCCCCGGGGAACGTGTCGACCTGGCCGACGACCGCGCCGCCGCTGCCGGTGCCGACCATCGGGTCGACGAGCGCGGCCGGCCCGCCCGCCGCGGCGGGAGCACTCGGAGCCGGGACCGCGGCCAGCGCCGGGACGGCCGTGGCCAGCCCGCCGGCGGCCAGTACGGAAACCACCAGAGACAACGTTGTCAGATGTGGGCGAGGTAGCACGTCACATAATCCTGTCGATGGCTGGGGCTGGGGCTGGGGCTGGGGCTGGGGGAGCGGGGCGGCGGATGGGGGCTGGAGATGGCGGCGGATGGGATACCGGGAGGCCTGGGGTGGCGGCGCAGGGCCGTGGTTGCCGAGTATCGCACAGCCAGCCTCGGTCCTGCCAGGACCGGGTGGTGCCGCCCCGCGGGCCGCGCGGCACCCGGCCCGTCACCTCCGTCCCCGGACTCCCCGGCCGCCCAGCCAGGGCAGCGCCCCGTTCGTTCGGAAATAAAAATCAGATGATTCCGAACGGACGGTGGTGCCCGTTCAGCCCGTCACAGCGGCCCCGGCACCGGGGGACAGGCCGCCGGTCACGTCGTCGAGGCGAAACCGCCGTCGATGACGATGATCTCGCCGGTCACGAAGGGGTTTCCGGTGATGAGCGACACGATCGTCTCGGCTACCTCGCCGGGGGTGACGCAGCGCCGCAGCGGGGTGAGCCTGGCGCGGCGGTCCATGAGCCGGCCGTAGTTCCCGCCGAGCTGTTCTTCCATCCATTCGCCGGCCATCCAGCCTGGTGCGACCGCGTTGACCCGGATCCCCTCGGGACCGAGGCGGCCGGCGAGGGTCTTGGTCAGGTTCGCCACCGCGGCCTTGGACGCCGCGTAGGGGAACGGCTGCGGGCCTGGCCGCAGGCCGGCGATGGAGCACAGGTTCACCACTGCCGGGCGCTCCGCGGTCCGCAGCAGCGGCACGCAGGCGCGGGTGACCTGGAACAGGCCGCGGACGTTGACCGCGAACACCCGGTCCCAGCCGGCCATGTCCAGGCCGTCCAGGTCCGCCGGGAGTGTCGTTATGGTGGTGCCGGCGTTGTTGACGAGCGCGTCGAGGCGGCCGAATTCGGCGGTGATCTGCCCGGCCATCGCCCTGACCGCTGCCTCGTCGGCGACGTCGGCCCGGCAGACCAGCGCGCTAGCGCCGAGGTCGGTGGCTTCCTTCGCGACCGTTTCGGCGGCTGCCCGGCTGGAGGCGTAGTTGACCGCCACGTTGTATCCGGCGCGGGCCAGCGCCAGTGCGGTGCTGCGGCCGATGCCGCGGGACGCGCCGGTGACCAGGGCGGCCGGCCGTCCTCGAGTCATCGTGCCCTCCTTTACGGTCCCAGGGCCAAGTGGGGCCTCATGCGCCCGGGCCGTAGAGCGCGGCGATGTCTTCGGAGGTACCCCACCGGCTGTAGGTGGGCGACTGCGGCCAGCCCTCGGGCGAGTCCTGCCACTCCTCCTGCCGCCCGTAGGGCAGCAGGTCGATCAGCGGGAAGGTGTGACTGAGCTGCTCGGTGCCGCGGCCGTTGGTGTGCCAGGTGCGATAAACGGTGTCGCCATCGCGCAGGAACACGTTGACGGCGAATCCTCCGCCGGGCGGTGCGCCGACGTCGGTGCCGAATGGGCTGCTGGCCGTGGAATACCAGGCCATTTTGTTCCCGGCGCGCCGCTTGTACGCGAGTGCCTCGTCGATCGGGCCCTGGGTGACGATGACGAACCGGGCATCGTAGTTGTCCAGGAACTCCAGCCGGGTGAACTGCGAGGTGAACCCCGTGCAGCCCGGGCACTGCCACTGCTCGCCGGGGAACCACATGTGGTTGTAGACGATCAGCTGTGACCTGCCGGCGAAGACGTCCGCCAGCCGGACGGGCCCGTCCTCGCCCTCGAGGGTGTAGTCGGGCATCTTGACCATCGGCAGGCGGCGGCGCTGGGCGGCGATCGCGTCGAGTTCCCGGGTCGCGGCCTTCTCCCGGACACGCAGCGCTTCGAGTTGACGCTCCCAGGTGCCGGCGTCGACGACTGGCGGTAGTGCGTTGGTGCTCATGGGCCCTCACTGATCATGTTCGCGGCTTCCGGTTCGCAGGTATAGACGCTGCCCGGCCGCCGAACCCATCGGTGGCCGGGCACAGCGATCGGGAAAGCCGCGTACCCAGCGGGAGGACCCGTGCCGGCCGGGATCGATGGCGCGCTCGATCCCGGGGCTTACCGCACGCCCCCGAGCTGGTATTTGTTCACGGCCAGCCCGCGACCGCCGACGTTCAGCTCGAATCCGAAGTCAATGCTGGTCAGGTACCAGTCCGGGTGCACCCCGGCCGCCCTGTAGAACGGGTTCAGCCAGCCCCTGAACGTCCTGTGCGGGAACACCATGACGAACGCCGTGTAGCGCCAGCTCACCCCGTTGTGGAATGTGGTCCAGGAGATCTCGTGGAACAGCATGCCGTCGATCCTGACCACGGGGGAGTTGGAGCCTATGCAGTCGTTGCGGCAGTCGAGCCAGATCATTACCTCAGCCGCGTTGTCCTGCCCGTTCTTCTGTGGGTAGGTGCTGAACCACATGTCATAGGCGGCGTTCCACGAGCCGCTGTTGATCAGGTGCAGCTCGATAGCCGAGAACGGGTGGCCGTCATCGCGCATCTTCACCGGGTACATCGGCGCGTGCCGGGCGCTCCTGCCCCATTCCCAGCCCTGGCTGACGTTCGGGAACGCCACCCAGCCGCCGTTAGCCGTCGACCGGGAGATCACGAAACCCGCGTTCCCGTCGTTGAACAGGCAGGTGCGAGCCCCAAAATCATCGTTGTAGATGTTGTAGCCGACCCCCCCGTTGGGGCGCACGTTCTTCCACTGCGTGCCGCAGAAGTTGCGGGAGTGCACCCCAGAGGCGGGGATTGGCCCGGGCCACTGCACACCAGCGGCGGGCACTGGGCCGGCCGGTCCCACGGTTGCCAGCGCCATGCCGCCCGCGCCGGTCGCGGCGAAGGCCAGGACGGCCGCGACAGCGACGGCCGGGTGCCGCCAGTTGATCCTGAACATGCCGGTTCCTTCCGGTTTACCTGCTTTGGTCGTTTACCAGCCGGGTTCGACGGTCGAGGATGCCGCTCACGTCACCGGCACCTGGGCCGCCTAGACCTTCGCGGGGAGTGCGGGTGAGCCACCGCATGCCGCCGGTACCGCCGTATGCGGTGTTCGGCGCCGGCACACAGGGACAGCGTGAGTTCCCCGTGCAGCAAGGCCGCAGACGACGAGGTTCACGGCCAGCGGCATCGTGCCCAAAGGACTGCCCCCCACCCCCGATGATGGTTCGCTATCCGGTGCTACCAGTCTCGCACATTCTCAAGATATGGGACGCTCCCGGCGCGGCGGCGGATTACGGGGTTATCCGGTCGTTACGGGAATTGTGGCAGCCATCTCTCGTGGTGTCGCGCGGCTGAGCGCGTCCAGGCGAGGGCTCATCCGGCAGGCCTACTCGAAGCGGACGTTGCCCGGGCTTGTCATGCGGCGCAGCAGGGGCAGCGTCACCGAGATGACCCCGAAGGCGACGGCCACGCCGATGCCCATCAGCGCGTAATAGTCCGATCCGAGCTGCGGGATCGCTGTCCCGGCCGGCGCGAGCCGGACAAACGCCCACATCGACATCGCGTAGGCGGTACCGGCGGCCACCACGGTGGCGGCCACCAGCGGAACCGCCGCTTCCATCAGGACGACCCGGGACAGCACGCCGACCGGGGTGCCGCTGACCCGCAGCAGGGTGAACGGGCGCTTCCTGTCGATCAGCCCGCCGCCGACCGCGACCGCGAGGCTGCACCCGGCCACGATCAGCGTGAGCGCGACGGCGGCGTACACGATCTTCTCGAACGTGGCCGCGCGGGCGATCCGTATCTGGAGCGTCTCGCCGAACGTCCGCGGCGGTGTCGGCGCCGAGCCCTGGCCGCCGGACTCCGGCGGGGAGTTGACGGCCAGGTATGTGCGGACCCGCTCCAGCGTGGCGGGGCTGTCCACCCGCACCAGGACCGTTATCAGGCCCAGCTTGGCCACGTCGCCCGTGTACGCCGGGCTGGACGCGCTGGCGATCGGGGCGGTGTCGTACTTGGGGTTGTCGCTGTAGAGGGAGTTGTCGGTGACCTCAACCGCTCGCAAGCCGGGTGCGCACTGGCCGAGCACGGCGAGGCCGCGCAGCGCCGGGCAGGTCATCACGCTGGGGCCCACCTGGGACGCCCCGCCGCCACCGGGCCCCTTGCCAGGCCCGCCACCGGGCCCGGCGCCAGGCCCCGAGGCCGGCCCGCTGACGAGCGGCGCGTAGACCGGGTAGACGCCGGCGCCCTTGATGGCGTTCAGGCCGCTGAGCAGCTTGGCCCCGGCCTGCGGGGCGAGCCCGAGCCCGCTCTCGAGCAGCACGTTGGCGAGCGCGCCCGCCGTCGGCGTCGCCTCGGTGGCGTTCACCGCTGGCACCAGCGTGCCCACCATCGTGCCGAGGAAGACGGCGAGCACCAGCCCGGTCACCGACCGGAAGGCCGCCTTCGGGTTGCCGGCCAGCCGCCGGGCCGACAGCAGCGCCGACGATCCCGCGATGAGGCGGCCGAACAGCCGTGACGCGACCGAGGTGAGCCACGGACCCGCTATGACGAGGCCGACCATGGTGATGAGCAGGCCCGGGTAGGCCGGCGCGCCGATCGACTTGTGCGTGGTCTTCGACAGTCCGTACACGTACAGCACGAGGCCGATCACCAGCGTGGCCAGCCGCCAGAACGACGGCGGTTTCGGCGTGGCGTGCCGGCTGACGCCGAGCGGGGAGATCTGCACCCGCCGCAGCGATACCAGCGCCGCGACGGCGGCCGCCACCGGCACCCCCACCAGCATCGCGAGGTATCCCCAGACGGTGGGCGTGAGCTGGGATTCGAAGTACCGCGTGCTGATGAGCGCCGCTCCCGCCAGCAAAGGCCGCACCAGCAGGAAGATGACGATTCCCGCCGCCGCGCCACAGAACGCGCTCACCACCGACTCGACGGACGCGATCACGCGGATGTCGGCGGGCGTCCCGCCGACCAGGCGGAGCGCGGCGAAACGTTCCTCCCGCCGGCCCGCGGCCAGCCGGGTCGCGGTGCTGATCAGCACCAGCATCGGGAACAGCACCGCGAGGACGCCGACGCCGAACGCGTACCGGAAGAACGGAGTGAACACCTCCCGCGGCGGCGCCGTGGCGATCGACGTGACCCACGTGGTGCCGGGCACCGGGGCCGGGGTGGCGGAACCGTGCTTCGCCGGCGGAGGCACGGCCGCCGCGGCGAGCGCGGCGGGCCGGTATCCGATGTATATCGCCAGGTCGCTGGCCCCGTTCAGCGCCGCGTCGCCGATCGTTCCGGCCAGGTGACCGGGGAACCGGTCGCCCAGCTCGCCGGCGGGCACCGCCTTGAGCAAGGCGGCAAGCGCGGGTGACGCGTAGTACTCACCGGGCGCCGGCAAGCTCGTGACGCCGGGCGGCACCGGCGCGCCGGCGCCCAGCGACGCGACGTCCAGCCGGGTGATCGTCTGCCCCCGGTAGAAGTCCACGCTGTCGTTCCATAGCTCCCCGTGCGACGGCAGCGGCGAGGGCACCGGTGCACCCGTCGTGCACGACCAGCAGGCCTGGCTGGCGTTGGCCTGGAACGCGTGGAACTCGGCGAGCACGCCGAGCAGCAGCGCGACGCCGGCCGCCACCGCCGCGGCGGTGATCACCAGCCGCACCAGCGCCTCCCGGCCGCTGCGCAGGGTCAGCCGCAGGCCAAGGCGGAGCATTACCTGCCCGCCTTCGCCGCGGACACCTGCTCGCCGACCGCGCCCAGATCTCCCGACACCAGCCCATCGCGGACCATCACCACGCGGTCGGCGTACGCGGCGACCCTGGCGTCGTGCGTGACGATCACCACCGTGGTGCCCGCCTCGCGGGCCAGCGCGGTCAGCAGGTCCATCACCTTCTCGCCGGTCAGCGAGTCCAGCGAACCGGTCGGCTCGTCGGCGAAGATCACCTTCGGGGCCAGTGCGAGCGCGCGGGCGACCGCCACCCGCTGCGCCTCGCCGCCGGACAGCTCCCCGGTCCGGTTGGCGCCCTTGTCCCCGATGCCCAGCCGGCCCAGCCAGGTCTCGGCCGTCCCGTACGCGACGCGCCGCCGCACCCGGTTGAGCAGCAGCGGCAGCGCCACGTTGTCCGCCGCGGTGAGCTCCGGCACCAGCTGCCCGAACTGGAACACGAAGCCAAACGCGGTCCGGCGCAGCCTGGTGCGTTCGGCTTCGCCAAGCGTGTCGAGGCGCTCCCCGTCGAACCACACCTCGCCACGGTCGGGCGCGAAGATCCCGGCCAGGCAGTGCAGCAGAGTTGACTTGCCGGACCCGCTCGGCCCCATGACCGCGAAGATCTCACCCGCCCTGATGGCCACGCTCGCGCCACGCAGCGCGGGGGTCTGGCCGAACGATTTCGCGACGTCGCGGGCCTCGACCAGGTGCGCGCGCGTCACGGCAGGACCTCTGTTCATTGCTTCGGTGCCCCTTCCGGGTTGACCACTGCGGCTAGTTCCGCCAGACGCGCTGACGTGAGATCGATCCACCGAAGGTCCGCCTCCAGGTGGAACAGGGCATGGTCGGCGAGCAGCACGTCCACCAGCGCACCGTCGCGCCTGAGCTCGGTGAGCTGGTGCATCCGCCTGATGTGCGCGGAACGCTGCCTGTCCAGGTAAGCCGCGGCGGGCTTGCCGAGCATCAGGGCCAGCGTCACCTTCGCGAACAGGATCGTCTGCAGGTGCGGCTCGGGCTCGACCGGATCGGCCAGCCATGCGTCGACCTCCGCCCGGCCGGCGTCGGTGATCGAGTAGCGCTTGCGATCCGGTCCCTCGCCCGGTTCGGCCCGGCCGCCGGCGACCTTTCCGTCGCGGGCCAGCCGGCCGAGTGTGGAATAGACCTGCCCGAACGGCAGCTGCTTTCCGCGGCCGAAGTAGGTGTCATAGTCACGCTTCAGGTCGTAGCCGTGACTGGGCTCGCGCTCGAGCAGGCCGAGGAGGGTCAGGGGGACGCTCACCCCGTTAATATACACTCGGTGTATACGCCGCGCAAATAATGATTCGGAACGATCCGTGGCGACCGTCGTCAGCAGCCCGTTACCGGGACCGGGGTGATGCGCCGTCACCGTCCTGTTCGCCGCGTGCTCGCTGTGGCCGTACCTGCGCGCCGGCCTTGCCGGCTGACCCTACGGCCTACGGCCTGCGGGTGGCGATGGCGAGGAAGCGGTGTCCGGCGTCGTCGTAGGTGGTCAGTTGCCATCCGGCGCTCCGGGTGGAGCGGTGCAGCGGCGCGTGGTCGAGCGGTTCGCCGGGGGTGAGGGAGCGGCCGTGGCGGGCGGCGAGCGCGGCGCGGCCGGAGGGGTGGAACAAGATGAGCAGCCCGCCGGGCCTGGTGATGCGGGCGAGCTGGCGGAGCCCGGCCTCCGGGTCGGGCAGGTGCATGATCAGCCCGGCGGCGAAGATCGCGTCGGCTGACGCGGACGCGAGGGGCAGGTGGCGGGCGTCGGCGAGGATGAGCGCGGCGTCCGCAGTTTGCGCCCGGTCGCGGGCTTGGCGGAGCATTTCGGGGGTTAGGTCGATGGCGATGACCTTGCCGTGCGGGCCGGCGGCCTGGCGCAGGGCGGCCAGCGCCCGGCCGGTACCGCAGCCCAGGTCGATGACCGTGCTGTTTGCGGGGATTCCGGCCTCGGCGATGGCGGCGGCGTAAGCGGGCAGGTCGTCACCGAACTTGGTGTCCCAGGTGGCGGCCCGGGAGGCGAAGAAGGCGCGGGTCTCGGTGATGTACCAGGTGCCGCGGCCGGCCAGCGGGGCGGCGACGCGGCGGATCACCGGCCAGCCCGGGTCGTGCAGGTCGATGACGATGTCCGCGCCGGTCTCGCCGTCGCCGCCCGCTGGGCAGCCGGCGGCCGGGGTGCGCAGCCAGATCACCACGTCCCAGCGGCGGGCATGCCGCCAGCGGGCGCCGTCGGCCAGCATGATCGTCGCGACCGGGATGCAGGGGCTTGCGCCGGTGGCCGTGCCGCGCCCGGTGCCAGGGGGCCGCCAGCAGGGCTGCCCGGCTGCGTTCAGCGCGGCGGCGAGCCGCCCGGCCAGGATCGCCGGGTGCGGGCCGTGGCCGTCGATCAGCACCGAGGCGGGGCCGGCTGGGAGCAGGCCGCTGATGCTGCCCAGCAGTTCCTCCCACCGCTGGCGGCTGGCGCTGGTCGTCGCGGGCGGGGCGGGGAGCGGCGGCGCGGGGGAGGTCATGTCCTCATCATGCAGATGCGGCAGATCAGCAGGCAATAGACGGCATCAGCGGGATTTGTGGCCATATCCCCGCGCATGTGCTGCACGAGCTGACGGCCCTGGCCGGTACGTGCCGCTGACGAGGCGGTGCGGCGTGAGCGTGCCGGGGGAGGCGGCGGTGCCGGCCTGGTAGCCCTCTTCGGGCAGCCGCCTGGGCGGGACAACCATTATCTTGTTTCGGCAGCCGTCCTGTTGTCTCATTGTGACTACCGGGCCGGGCCAAGGGCGTGCCCGGGCGGTGAGGGAGATGAGAAGCCATGACAGTGACAGTCGACGCGAGCGTTACCGAGTTCACCGCCAGCCCCCGGCAGCTGTTCATCGGCGGCCAGTGGGCCGACGCGGCATCCGGCAAGACCTTCGAAACCCCCGACCCGTCCACCGGCCAGACGCTGGCCCGGGTCGCCGAGGGTGACGCGGAGGACATCGACCGGGCCGTGCGAGCTGCCCGGCGGGCGTTCGAGGAGGGGCTGTGGGGGCGGATGACGTCCTCGGAGCGGGGGCGGATTATCTGGCGGATCGGGGACCTGATCCTCGAGCACGCCGACGAGCTGGCGCAGCTCGAATCGCTGGACAACGGCAAGCCGTACGCGGTGGCCCGGGCGGCGGACATCCCGCTGGCCGCGGACCTGTTCCACTACATGGCCGGGTGGGCCACCAAGATCGAGGGCAACACCATCGATATCTCCGTCCCCTACATGCCCGGGGCGAGTTTCCACTCCTACACGCTTCGCGAGCCGGTCGGGGTGATCGGGCAGATCATCCCGTGGAACTTCCCGCTGCTGATGGCCGCGTGGAAACTCGGTCCCGCGCTGACCACCGGGAACACCGTGGTGCTCAAGCCTGCCGAGCAGACCCCGCTGACCGCGCTGCGGCTGGCCGGGCTGATCGCCGAGGCCGGGGTGCCGGATGGGGTGGTGAACGTGGTCACCGGGTTCGGCGAGACCGCCGGCGCGGCCCTGGCCGCGCACCAGGATGTGGACAAGGTGGCGTTCACCGGGTCCACCGAGGTCGGAAAGCTGATCGTGCAGGCGGCCGCCGGCAACCTGAAGAAGGTCACCCTCGAGCTGGGCGGCAAGTCTCCGAACATCGTGTTCGAGGATGCCTCGCCGGCGGCGGTGGAGGGCGCCGCGAACGCGATCTTCTTCAACCACGGCCAGTGCTGTGTCGCCGGGTCCCGGCTCTTCGTCCAGGAAGGCCGGTTCGACGAGGTGGTGGAGGGCGTCGCGCAGATCGCCAAGTCGATCCGGCTCGGGCCTGGCATGGAACCGGGCACCCAGATGGGGCCGCTGGTCTCGGACGAGCAGCTGGCCCGGGTCACCGGCTACCTGGAGTCCGGCCTGGCCGATGGCGCCACCGCGGTTACCGGCGGTAGCCGGCACGGCGAGGCCGGCTACTTCGTCGAGCCTACCGTGCTGACCGGCGCCCGCCCGGACATGAAGGTCGTCCGGGAGGAGATCTTCGGCCCGGTCGTGGTCGCCGCGCCCTTCAGCAGCCTGGATGAGATCGCGGCCGCGGCCAACGACACCGACTACGGCCTCGGCGCGGGCATCTGGACCCAGGACATCTCCAAGGCCCACGCCCTGGCGAAGAAGATCCGGGCCGGCACGGTCTGGATCAACTGCTACAACGTCTTCGACGCCTCCCTGCCGTTCGGCGGGTACAAGCAGTCCGGCTGGGGCCGCGAGATGGGCCACGAGGTGCTGGAGGCCTACACCGAGGTCAAGGCCGTCACCGCCCAGCTGTGAACCACGACCGCACCGCGGGGGCCGGGCTGCCCGCCCGGCCCCCGCGCCGCCGCCACCCTCCGGCGCCGATGAGCAGAGCGCGGCTGCGCCGGGCGGGATGTGAGGCAGGTGCGCCTCCTGTACCGCCATGTCAGCCGCAGGTGCGTTACAGTCGCCGCGTGCCGACATTCCGGATCAGGGAAGCTGCGGAACTGCTGGGAGTCAGTTACGACACTATGCGCCGCTGGGCCGAGGCCGGCCGGATCGGGAAGATCACCGACGATTCCGGGCGGCTGGCCGTGGACGGGGCAGCGCTGGCCAGGTTCGCGCAAGAACGCGCCGAGTCGGCAGGGGCCCCCGGTGACCGGGTGGTGACGGCTCAGTCGCTGCGGAACCGGTTCGCCGGGCTGGTCACCCGCGTGGTCCGCGACACGGTGATGGCCCAGGTGGAAATCCAGGCCGGCCCGCACCGGTTCGTGTCCCTGCTGAGCCGGGAGGCGGCCGATGAGCTCGGCCTGGAGCCCGGCATGCTGGCCATCGCCGCGGTGAAATCTACGAATGTGTCCGTGGAGATCCCAAGGACCCGCTGAGGCGGACCGCCCGCCACCTCGAACGGGCCGCGCGGATCGGGCGGCTACGCTCAGGCTCATGAACGCGAGGCCGTCACTGTCGCTGGCAGAGCAGACGGTGCTCGCCATCCTCAGCCAGCAGCCCTTGCACGGATTTGCCGTTGCCCAGCTGACCGCACCAGATGGTGAGCTCGGCCGGATCTGGCACATCCCCAAAGCGGTCATCTACCGTGCCATCACCCGGCTGCAAGAGGCTGGCCTGATAATTCCCGGCGGGACGCAGCCCGGCCTGGGGCCGCAACGGACCATCTACACCGCCACCCCCCAGGGCGGCGAGGCCGCGAGAGACTGGCTGAACACACCCGTCCGGCACGTCCGCGACATCCGCTCCCACCTGCTGCTCAAGCTTGCGCTGCTCCACCGGTCCGGAAATGACCCCGCTGATTTGCTCCACCGCCAGCGGACAATACTGGAGCCCATCGCCAGCGCCATCCACGCCGGGCAACCTCAGCCCGGCGGCTTCGACGCGACCCTCCTCGCCTGGCGCCAGGCCACAGCGGCCGCGGCGCTGGACTTCCTCGACACCATCACCAACCGCGAAACCCCCCGCCCGTCCCGGCACCCGTGACGAACGGACTCCGCAGGTTCGAATATCCCCGTTAGGGTCTGTCAACTTAACGGTGTAACTTCTTCCTCTGTTGTTACTTGCGTCCCGCGCTGAGGCGGCCGTCGAAGGTGATGTCGAAGGCGTTCAGGGCGGCCTTCCACCGGTTGGTCCACCGCTGGCG
>Ga0213875_10002223_pt1 | contig 11799 bp, 9 predicted proteins | sample BarmaccomBMRX_R8_FD_160105 | JGI IMG/M metagenome (GOLD analysis project Ga0213875, IMG submission 160105) | Root-associated microbial communities from Barbacenia macrantha in rupestrian grasslands, the National Park of Serra do Cipo, Brazil - RX_R8 | ecosystem: Host-associated > Plants > Roots... | reverse complement strand
CTAAAGTCGAATGTAGGCTAAGCCGGGGTCCAGCTTGGCGTCAATGAGCAGGACCACGGCCGGCCGTCAACCGGCTGTTAACCTGTGCGGAGTTGTCGATCCAGGTCGCGTGGAGGCGAATCGGGGATGGTGAGCGCGCCGTCGAATCCCACGCGCCGAGTGGTGGTCCTGCTGAACTTTCTCACCCAGCATCCTTCGCGGACCTTCTCTCTCAGCGAACTCGGCCGCGAGCTGGGCATCAGCAAGTCGACCCTGCATCCGCTGGTGGAGACCCTGGCCGACGCCGGCTACCTGATGCGGGACGCCGAGACGCGGCAGATCCGCCTGGGCCCGGTGCTGGCCGGCGTGGGGACCGCTGCCCTCGGCCACCGCGGGCACCTGATCAACACGTTGCGGCCGGCCATGGAGAGCGTCGCTCACGAACTCGACGCCCACTGCATCGTCAGCGCCGATTTCGGTGACTGGATCGTCCCGCTGGCCGCGGCCGGCGAGCCCTCCCGGGTGACAACGCTGTTCCGGGTGGGTGGCCGGGCGAACCCGTTCGTCCCCCCGATGGGCATCTTGTTCCTGCCGGGCCGGCCCATGAACGAGATCCACGAGTGGCTGGACCGCTCGCAGCCCCCGCTGGAGCCACCCGAGGTCGAGGTCAACCTCAGCGCGATCGATGTGCTCCGCGTCAACGGCTTCACCGCGACCGCGCGGCTGGACGTCAAGGCCCGCCTGGAGAGGGCGTTCGACGGCGACGTCTCACCGGAGAAGTCGCGGGAATTCAAGGACATGATGAGAGAGATCCGCGGCTCCCGCTATCTCATCCTCGACTTCAGCAATCCCGAGCCGCAAGAGGTCGACTGGATCGGCATACCAGTGCTCGACCAGCACGGACGGGTCGAGCTGGCCCTGGTGGTGCTGAACCTGCCGCACGCGCTCACCGGTCCCGAGATCCTCGACGTGGTCGCGCTGATGCGGACCTCGGTGGCCGGTCTGGCGGGCGTCAATCTCCTGCCCGGCAAGAGCGGCGCGCTCAGCCAGCGCGTCCCGCTCCGCTGACCGCCCGGCCCTAGGCGCGGCTCCGTATCAATCGCGGGTTATTCAGATAAATGAATGACCCAGATGTTGACGTACCTCAGCTGACGGTTTTACGCTCACGTCACTCGTACGATTATCGGTCTTAACGTTCGAATATACGAACATTTACGTATGGTCATTACTTCTGTCACCTCGGGCGATGCCGCCCGAGGGGGAGGGAAGATCGTGAGACGTCGCACCCTTGCATCGGCGCTGATCGCGGCGATAACGCTAGCTCCCGGGCTGGCCGCCTGCTCGTCTTCGGGCGGCGGTGGCGGAGGCAGTACCGGTGACACCAGCTCCGCCAGCGGGACCTACAACATCGGCTACTCCAACGGCCTGACCGGCCAGACCGCGGCTTTCGCCACTCCGGGCTCGAAAGTCGTCCGGGCCGTGTTCAACGCCGTCAACGCGAGCGGCGGAATCCACGGTCACAAGATCAAGCTGACCGTCCTCGATCAGGGCAATCCGGGCTCCGGCCAGGCCGCCGAGAACGTGACCCAGCTGGCCACCCAGGACAACGTGAGCGCCATTCTCGGCATGTCGATCAGCGACGACTGCGCCTCGGTGCTGACCCTGGCCGCGAAGTACACCACCCCGCTGCTGTGTGAGCGGGTGCCGAGTAGTGACCTGTCGCCGGTTCAGCAGTACGTCTTCAACGACACATCGTCCGAGCTGGCCGAGGTGCAGCCCCAGGTCGTGCTACTGAAGAAGCTGGTCTCCAAGCCCCACCCCCGGGTAGCGATCCTCACCTCCGAGACGATCGGGGCGGAGGCCTGGGCGGCGGCCTTGCGGCAGGCGGTCAAGGCCGACGGCGGCACCACGGTCAGCTATCAGGTCATGCCGCTCACGGCCACCAGCGTCAGCACCCAGGAAGCGGCGATCGTGGCGTCGCATCCGGATGTCCTGCTGGGCGAGATCTACCAGCAGTTCTGGGATCCGCTACTCGGCGGCATGAAGTCGGCTGGCCTTTCGATACCGGTGATCACCACCGACGGCGACGTGTTCTACAGCGACCTGGTGTCGCTCAAGCTGCCCGATCTCTACGAGGCCTCGATCGCGGCCCCGCTCGATCCGGATCCCACCAACGCCGCGCAGAAGCAGCTCATCGCCGCGCTGACCCCGCTGCTGGGTAAGACGGCCAGCGAACTCAACTCCGGGGAGGGATCCAGCATCGTCGCCGGACCCTACGCGGTGGTCGCGGCGCTGCAGGCGTGCGGTTATCCCTGTCCGGGATCGAAGCTGGCCCCCGCGCTGGAAAAGGCCTCCACGACCGCGGCCGGGCTGATCCCCGGAGGGTTCACCTACACCCCAGCCATGCACTTCGGGGTCAGGCAGCTCATGTTCTACCACTGGGACAGCTCAGCCGGCCGGCTGGCCAACGCGGCCACCGAGCCCGCCGGTAACCCGGTGACCGCCGCCGCCCACTGACGCTGCCCTGAAGGAGCGCGTATGAAACTCGATCTGCTCTATGAGATCCAGGCCCCCAAGCCCTGGGGCAAGCCGCATCCGTTCGGGCAGCGGGAAGCCGAACAGCGGGCCTACTTCGACGCCCTCGAGCAGGTGCAACTGGCCGACCGCGCGGGTTTCGACACCGCCTGGTTCGTCGAGCACCACTTCCGGGAGGGCCGCTCGCACATGCCGGCGCCCGAGGTGGTGATCGGTGCGCTGAGCCAGACCACGAGGCGCATCCGGCTCGGCTTCGGGGTGACCCTGACCCCGCACGGCTTCACCCACCCCGCCCGTATCGCCGAGAAGGTGGCGACCGCCGACATTCTGAGCCGCGGCCGCATCGAGTGGGGGACCGGCCGGTCGACTCCGATGGAACGGTCAGCCTTCGGCGTGCCCGAGGACCGCAACAAGGAGATGTGGCGCGAGGCCGTCGCCACCGTGGTCCAGATGTGGGAGAGCGAACGCTTTTCCGCCGACACCGAGTTCCTGAAGATGCCGGAGCGGGCGATCACCCCCAAGCCCTACCAGTGGCCTCACCCGCCCGCCTGGCTGGCCGCCGTCTCCGACGGCAGCGCCATCGCCGCCGGCCACCACCAGCTGGGCCTGCTGCTGATGGCCATCCTCACCCCGGTGGAGGTGGTCCAGGGCCGGATCGAGAAGTACCGAGCCGCCTTTGACGAGGGTGAGCCGCTGACCCGTATCGCCAACAATCAGGCGGCCGTCTACACGCTGGTGCACTGTGCTCCGTCGATGGCGCAGGCGGAGGGTTACGGCGTGTGGGACTCGGTGTGGTGGTGGTACCAGCACATCGCGGAATTCACCCTGGAGTGGGAGTTCCCGCACTTCACCCAGGAGCAGAAGGACCGGCAGTTCCCGTTGCTGGCCAAGCACCGCGACGGCCAGCTCGATCCGCAGGAGTTCAACGACCACGACATGATCATCGTTGGCGACGCCGACGCCTGCCTGGACAAGCTCGAGCGCTACCGGGCCGCCGGGGCCGACCGCCTGCTCTGTTACATGCAGTTCGGTCAGCTCTCCCACGAATCGATCCTGCAGAGCATCGACCTGATGGGCACGCAGGTCATTCCCCGCCTCGCCAAGTCCGGGAAGCGGACCACGATCGTGTCCGGACGCTGACAACCACTCAATTGGTCCTGGAGGTCTGAGTGAGCAGCATGACGACGATGTCTCCATCCACCGAGGTTCTTCCCGGCCAGGTGTTCGGCGAGTGGTTCGGGCGCTTTACGGCCGCGCTCACCGCCCCGGGTGCGCCCGGGCTGCGCGACCTGCTCCTGCCGCACTGCTGGTGGCGCGACCTGGTCGCGCTGGACTGGCAGCTGGCCAGCTACCACGGTCCCGACGCGGTGACGGCCTTCGTCGCCGGGTCCGCCCGGCTGCCGCTGCCCGCGCTGCGCGCGCTGCCGGTCGGCCCGCTCACGATGTCGGTGGCCGGGCAGACGTGGGTCGAGGGCTTCTTCGAAGGCGAGACCGCGGCCGGGCGGTTCCTCGGGCACGTACGGCTGATGCCCGAGGCCGACGGCCAGTGGCGGGCGTGGACGGTGCTGACGTCGTTCGACGACCTCGCCGGCCGCCCGCGCGCGATCCGTCACCGCAGGCCGCGGCCCACTCGCTCGGGGGCCGACGTGCCGTGGCACCACCGCCGGGCCAGCGCCGAGGCGCACGATCGCCCCGACCCGCAGGTGCTGGTGGTCGGGGCGGGCCAGAACGGCCTCGCGATCGCGGCCAACCTCGGCCTGATGGGGGTCGACACGCTGGTCGTCGAGCGCGACGAGCGGGTCGGTGACGTGTGGCGCAACCGGTACGACTCGCTGGTCCTGCACGCCCCGGTCTACAGCGACCACCTGCCGTACTTCTCGTTCCCGCCCGGCTGGCCGGTCTACACGCCCAAGGAGAAGTACGCCGACTGGCTCGACACCTACCGGGCCTCACTTGAGGTCAACGTCTGGACCAGCACCGAGATCGTGGCGGGGGAGTACGACGACGAGAGCCGCACCTGGACCGTGTGCGTGCGGGGACCATGGGGGGAGCGTGAGCTGCACCCCCGGCACCTGATCGTCGCCACCGGGGTCTCCGGCGTGCCGGTCGAGCCGGACGTGCCGGGCCGGGCCGAGTTCGCCGGGCAGATCCTGCACAGTCACGCCTACCGCTCCGGCGCCGGGCAGCGCGGCAAGCGGGTCGTCGTGATCGGGGCCGGGACCAGCGCCCACGACGTCATGGAGGATCTCTACCACGCGGGCGCGCAGGTCACGATGGTGCAGCGCGGTGGCACCTACGTGATGAGCCGGGACCGCGGCAACGAGATCCTGTTCGAGAGCCAGTACAACGAGGACTCGCTGCCGCTGGAGTACGCCGATCTGCAGGCCACCTCGATCCCGTGGCCGCTGCTGCTGCAGCTGGCCGAGCCCCAGACCGAGGCCATCGCCGACCGGGACCGGGAACTGCTCGACGGCCTGGCCGGTACGCCCTTCAAGCTCGTCATGGGCGAGCCGGAGACTGGGGAGCGCTCCGGGCTGATGTCCTTCGGCGCCCGCAGCGGCGGCCCCGGCGGCTACTACATCGACTGCGGTGCCTCGCAGCTGATCGTTGACGGCCACGTCGCGGTGCATCAGGGTGCCGGCCTGGAGCGGTTCACCCGCGACGGCGTCGTGCTGTCCGACGGCACCGAACTGCCGGCCGACGTGGTCGTCCTGGCCACCGGCTACCTCGACATGCGGGAGGGGGCGCGTGCCTACCTCGGCGACGCGGTCATCGACCGCACCAGCACGCTCGGGGGCATCGACCACCGTAACGAGCTCGGCCTGCTGTGGCAGCGCTCGGGGCAGCCCGGCCTGTGGTTCATCGGCGGCGGGCTGGTGCAGGTGCGGCCGTACTCGAAGTACCTCGCGTTCCAGGTCGCGGCCGATCTGGACGGGCTGACGGAGGACGCGCGATGACCACCACCGTGAGCACGATGCAGGACTGGCAGCGCACCGCCGGGGAGGTGCGCAACTGGGGGCGCTGGGGCGCCGAAGACGAGCTGGGTACCCTCAACCTGATCACCGAGGACACCGTGCGGGGCGCGGCCGGCCTGGTCCGCGACGGGAAGGTGTTCCCGCTGGGGATGGACTTCGGTGAGTCGGGACCGCAGGGCGGGCTGCACTTCCGGCGCAACCCCCTGCACGTGATGACGATCGACGGCGGGGACGCGCGCACCCTGGCCGAGCAGGGACGAGGCTGGACCGCGAACCCGACCGCCCAGGAGCTGGCCAGCTTCATCGACGGGGACCTACTGCGCTTCAACGACGACATGATCGTCATGCACCTGCAGGCCGCCACCCAATGGGATGCGCTCTCGCACGTCTACTACGACGAGAAGCTCTACAACGGCTTCCCGGCCACCACCGTGACCAGCCTGGGCGCCAGCCGCTGCGGCATCGACAAGGTCGACGGCAAGGGGATCACCTCGCGCGGCGTGCTCCTCGACATCGTTCGCCTGCGGGGCTGCGCACTCGACTGCCCGCACGGCCAACCCATCACCCCGGACGAGCTGACCGCCGCCGCCGAGGCCCAGGGCGTCGAGGTCCGGGTCGGCGACATCGTGCTGGTCCACACCGGCTGGGTCACCAAGTTCCAGCAGACCGGCGACGGTACGCCGTCGTCCGGACTGCACTGGCGCTGTGCCGCCTGGCTGCACGAGCGTGATATCGCCGCCGTCGCCGCCGACAACATCCAGGTCGAGGACGTGGCCTCCGACATCCCCGGCAACATGCTGCCGATGCACTTGCTGTGCCTGCGCGACATGGGCCTGCCACTCGGCGAGTACTGGGCGCTGGGCGACCTCGCGGCCGACTGCGCCGCCGACGGCCGCTATGAGTTCCAGCTGGTGGCGCCCCCGTTGCGCATCACCGGCGCCGTCGGCTCCCCGGTCAACCCGGTGGTGATCAAGTGAACGCCGGGCGGGTCGCGGTCGTCACCGGGGCGGCGTCGGGCATCGGGCTGGCCACCGCCCGCAGGCTCGCGGCCCAGGGGTGGCGGCTCGCGCTGGCCGACCTCGACGCCGGGGCGGTCAAGGACGTGGCCGGCTTCCCGCTGGACGGCCACCTGGTGCAGGCGACCGACATCGCCGACTCCGACGCCGTCACCGCCCTGTTCGCGCGGGTCGGCGCCGAGCTTGGACCGGTCCGCGCGGTCGCGAACGTAGCCGGGCTCACCGTGGTCGAGGACGGCCGCATCGAGGACGTTTCGGTGGAGACGTTCGACCGGGTGGTCGGGGTCAACCTGCGGGGCACGTTCCTCATGTGCAAGGCCGCGATCCCCGCGCTGCGGGCGGCCGGCGGCGGGGCGATAGTGAACGTGGGGTCGGTCGCGTCGGTGAAGGGCACCGGCGGTGTCTCCTACGTGTCGAGCAAGCACGGCGTTCTCGGGCTGTCGCGGCAGATCGCCTACCGTTACGCCGCCGAGGGCATCCGCTGCACGGTGGTGGCGCCCGGTCCGACGGCGACCCCGATGATCGCGATCGCCCGCGCGAAGGGCGCGGTCCAGACGGTCCCGGGGGTGGTGCCCCGCGACGCCGAGGCCGACGAGGTCGCCTCGCTCATCGTCTACCTGTTCAGCGACGACGCGGCCATGATCACCGGCTCGGTGCACGTCGTCGACGGCGGGATGTCGCAACACTGACCGCGAAGGGAGTCGCCGTGCACCGGCGCGGCCGCACGATCGCGTTCGCCGGGCCAGGAGAGGGCCTCGTGTGCCGCGAGCACGATGTACCTGACCCACGTCCGGGTGAATTGCTCATCCGGGTCACCCACGCCGGTGTGTGCGGCACCGACGCCCACCGGCTGACCGGCGACCTTCCGCCCCCACCGGCGCCGATCTGCTTCGGCCACGAGGGCGTCGGGGTTGTCGAGGTACTGGGCGCCGACATCACGCGCGACCGCGCGGGCGTGCCGCTGGCCGAAGGTGACCGCGTCACCTGGTCGCCACCCACCCCGTGCGGCCGCTGCCGCACCTGCCGCGCCGGCGAGACCACGGCCCTCTGTACCCGGATGGTCTGGCCGCCGCCGTTCGGCCCCACCACCTCCGCGTCGTTCCAGGACTACGCGACGGTCCGCGATACCGCCGCGTTCTACCGCGTGCCCGACGGCGTCACCTCCGAGTCGGTGATCGCCTTCGGTTGCGCGATGCCGACCGCGCTGGGCGGTCTCGCCCGGCTCGGCGACGTCCGCGGCGCGTTCGTCGTCGTCCAGGGTTCCGGCCCGGTCGGCCTCGCCACCTGCGTCGCCGCGCTCGACGCGGGGGCGCGGGCGGTCACGATGATCGGTGACCCGCCCGCCCGGCTGGCCGTCGCCCGCCGCCTCGGCGCCATGGAGACGCTCCCGCTGGCGACGACCACCGTCGAGGAACGCCGGACGCGCATCCTGGACCTCACCGAGGGTCTGGGCGCACCGATCGTCGTGGAAGCGGCCGGGCACATCACCGCGTTCGACGAGGGCCTCGGGCTGCTCGCCGTCGGCGGCCGCTATCTGATACTGGGGTTGTACTCGGGTTCAGCGACGACCCCGTTCAACCCCGTGCTGGTCAACAACCGCCAGCTCACGGTGCTGGGCTCGCTGGGCGGCCCGCTCGCGGCCTACCAGCGCGCGGTAGAAATCGCAATCCGGCACGGCCAGACGCTCGGCTTCGACGCACTCGTGACCGCCTCTTTCCCGTTGGAGCAGACCGCACAAGCAATCGAACGGGCGCAGAGTGGCCGCGTCATCAAGGTGGTCGTCAACCCCTGACGATTGGCGGCCCTGTCAGGGTCGCAGCCCCGCGGCTCTTGTTTCAAGAGGGCCTGGATTATGAAACGGGTGATCAGTGCCGTCCGGACTTCGCGGTGAGGAGCTCTCCATTCTTCTGGGCCCGGGTGTAGATGTCTTTGAGCGAGACCAACTGACCGTCAAGCTCCTCGACATTCCAGAACGCCATGCCGCTGATTTTCTTGATGCCGACCGCGATCCGGGCGGCGTCGTCGGGCTTGCGATAGTGATCTCCGCTGGGCAACAGTATGCGGCCGGCGGCATCGACGTGCGCGGTATAAGTCGTGCCGCGATATGTTCCCCGAAGTTTCGTCTCAGGACTCAGTATTTCGGCCCGCACCAGCTTGGCGAGCTGTGTGGGAGGGCCAGCTGATTTCTTGCCAGGTGTTGCTTCTTTCTTCACTCGCAGGGTGCCGGGAGCCGAAGCGGCGGCCGGAGATGGTGTGGCCGACTCGGGCTGAATTTGTATATCCGGCTGTTCTTTCGCTCCAGGGACTGGAAGGCCGACCGCTTCAGGAGACCAGACCTGCCGACACAACTTCTGGTACAGCAGTCCACGGGTCTCGACGACGACCCTCATCTCCGGGTGGTCCCCAAAGTTGTGAAACAGGCTACTCAAGCTGTTCTTGGTGACGAATTTCCGCACACCTGGATTGCGTCGCTGATTATTCGGGTCGAGGATCGCAGCCAGGGAATTGTGACGTGAGTAGTAGCCGATCTTCTCGTCATATGGTGCGTCATTGAAGCTGGCATTGTCCGACGAAGGCAGCAGGAGCAGTACTCCCAGGCGCGCTCGCAGAGAGCGAAAAGTGCCGGGGTCAGGGATCTCGGCGCTGTAACGTTCAGGATGGTTGGCGAACACGTGCTCCACTTGCCATGCAGACGGCGTGTCCAGGTAGTGCTCGGCGCCGACGTCGACCTTGCAACCGGATTCCACATAAGCAGTCAGGCGTGCGAGCAGGTATTTGACCTGCCGGTAGTTCGTGCCGCGCATCCCAAACCTCGGGACCTCGACGAATGGGTCGTTGTCCAACAGGTGCTGAGCCAGGGTCGAGGCGACATCCGCCATCGTTCGTGATTGGCGCAATTGCGGGATCACATCGTTGATCACATCTTGAAACTGCCGGGCATCCGTCGGCTCATCGGCCAGGGCTCGGGTGACGAACATGAGGTCGAGAAAGTTCGCCGCCAACGCTGCCTTGGAACGGGCCTCTTCAATTGAGTCGCGGGGCTGGACCGCAGCCAGCAAGAGAGCCATTTGGTTGTTCAGGCCATTGGCGTGGTTGAAGTAGATGGATTGGACACCGTTCGTGTGGTCCACACTGTGGGCCGCGCGCAGGAACATCGCATAGTGGGTGGCCAGCCTGGTCAGGGTGTCGATGAACCGGAAGTACCCACCGTGGCGATCGAGACCGATCGGTGCCGGGTTCTCCTTGACCCACAGGTGCAAAGCCGTGTCGATCGTCGTTGCGTCAGCGGTGCCTGGCTGAGCCCAGTGCGCGAGCAATGCTGCCTTGAGGAAGATCCGCGGAGTGTCCGCATCGTCGTCCCCGGCAGCGGTGAGTTCAGCAAGCATCATGCGCCACTTGTCGTTGAGCTCGGTCGCCTCGTCCTCAGCGTCGCCGACCTTCGACATCAGATGGCTTTTCAACAGATCGACAGGCGTGAGCCGGGCGCCGCGGTCATTCATTGACTCGAAGATGCGGTATCCGCTAGGCCGGTCTGGCGCCGTGATCGCCACCATCACGACTTCGTCCAGCATCCAGTCGACGAATTGGGCGCAGTTCTCGCTGTCTATCCGCTCCTCGAGCAGGTCCCGAAGCTGCTCCCCGCGTTGCCACAGGTTCCGAACGGACAAGGTCTTGCCCGTGATGGTGAACTTCTTACCGTCGCGTAGCGCCTCGAGCGCGGGGCGGCGTTCGGGGATATCGATCCGGAACCTGCGCGGCCGGTTATGCCTGGTGTAGCCATAAACCAGGTTGAACAGCTTTGCTGCCGTATCAGACTCGCCGCACTGCTGAGCGATCTGATGCAGGTGGAGCAAGATCAAATGCAAGGTGGTGAAACGTTGCTGGCCGTCCACGAGCCAACGCGATGTCTGGTCACGCTGGACATAAACGAACGGACCGAGGAAGAACGTCTCCGTAGGACGGCCGCTGTGCCCTCCGAAACCCTCCCAGAGGTCATCGATTAAGAGCTGTACGTCGTCCTGAGACCAGGCATACTCTCGCTGATAGTTGTCGATCAGGTAGTTCGTGTCAGTGAAGAGCAGACGGAGCGGAACCACATTCGCGTCGACCTTCGCTGCACCGGTCACAAGCAACCCCACCCGATCACACGTCGTATGCGCCACCTTTGGCTACGTTATGTAAATCTTCGTCGGCTGAAAACCCTGAGTTTTGCCTAGCCGCGGGTAATCCCGGAACGCCCGCGCGAAGCTGCCCAGGCTCAAGCTGCTCTTGACGCACAGCGGCAAGACCTGCCGGCCAACGATCCGGGCATGGTCATGTCGGTCATGGCTGGGGCATTCGACGACAACGAGGCCCCGGCGGCACCACTCAGCGTTGACGACCACGAAGTGTCTCTCGCGGTCCCGGTGTCAGCCGAGCATGACGCGACGCACGGAAGCCTCGTCTGAAGTGCACACGCGACCCGCAGAAACTGACTCACCAGGTCGGAACGCGGTTTCATCCGGCCATCACAGGTTCTTGCTCTGCCGCCAATCGCGCATGACCTGGATGTGTTCGTGCTTGCGCTCCAGCGGCAGCCAATGTCCGGCGGGCAAGCTTTCGATCGTGAGGTCGGGGCAGGCCGCGCGCATCGGATTCGCCCTGCCGATTTCCGGTGATGCTGCAGATCACGTCCCAGTCGCCGTTGACGAACACCACCGGCTGGGAGAGCCCCCGTCGGCCGCCTTTCGCGCGAATTCACGGTTGGCATCGTCGTTCACGTACCAAGCCGAGATGGGCCGGACCGCGGGCTCGGGGCGGAATCCATGATCATGGCCGTGAAGGTTCCGGTAGCAGCGCCGACCGCGAATCCTTGCACGATCCGGGCGATCCGGGCGATCCGGGCGAGCTCGGTCCGCGACTCTGCGGTGACAGTGCGACAAGGATCAATCTGCGACACCGGCGGCGCTGAGGATGATCCTGGCCAGGGCGAGCGGCGCGTCGCTCTGCACCGAGTGCCCGGCTTCGGGGACCGTGAGTACCTGGGCTGATGGGCTGCGGCGGAGGAACTCCTGGGCGTCCTCATCGGTGACGAAGGCTGATCTACCCCCGCGGACCAGGGTCAGCGGCATGGCCGCGGCGGACACATCGTCCCAGAGCGGGGAGAAATCGCTCAGACTTCTCCGCCGGTCGTAGCGCCATTCCCAGCGGCCATCGGCCCGCTGGCGGGTGTTGTGGCGGACGCCCCGGCGGACGTTCGACGGCAAGCGATGCGGCGCGGCCGCGATGGCCAGTTCGACGATCTCCTCGAGGGT
>Ga0213875_10002222_pt1 | contig 11799 bp, 8 predicted proteins | sample BarmaccomBMRX_R8_FD_160105 | JGI IMG/M metagenome (GOLD analysis project Ga0213875, IMG submission 160105) | Root-associated microbial communities from Barbacenia macrantha in rupestrian grasslands, the National Park of Serra do Cipo, Brazil - RX_R8 | ecosystem: Host-associated > Plants > Roots... | reverse complement strand
GGCGATTCGCGACAGGGCCGCCGCCATATCGCCGCCGAACGGGGCTGAGATATCGTGACCGCGGCTGGCCGCATAGCGCCAGACCAGCGAGTTGGCATCCCAGTCGGCATAGGAACGCGCGGTCTCCTCCAGTTCCCTGGCCAGCCGGTCGGCCGACAGACGGTTGAGATAGGCGGCCGACACCACCCAGGGATAGTAGAGCATACCGGCATGGCGCAGCCCTTCGACCGGGTTGTGGGTGTAGCGGCCGCCCTCCCATTCCGGGTCGAGCGCCACAACCGATGCCATCAAATCGACCGTGAGCTGGAAATTGGCCTGCGCCTTGGGAGTGGGAACCAGCAGGATCAGACTGCGGACCATCTCCGGATGGTGCACCCCCCATTCGAGCGCGACAAACGAGCCCATCGAATTGCCGCCTACGGCCAGCAGCGTTTCGAGTTCGAGCCCGCGGCTCAAAAACGCGTGCTGCGCCGTCATCATGTCGCGAATCGTGTATCGGGGAAAATCCTGGCCGAGGCCATCCTTGGGGGAGGAAGATTCGCCGCCGCCGATGGCGTCCAGGGTAATCACGTAGTATTTGTCGGTATCGAAGGTCTTCCCCGGCCCGATCATCGCGTCGAAGGCGTGCAAATCGCCGCTCGTGCCGTGGATCAGCAGAATGGCATTGTCGCGCCCCGGCGACAGGGCGCCATGCGTTTCGTAGGCGATCCGCAGTTCCGGCAGGGTCTGGCCGTTCTCGAATTCGAAATCATAGAGCAGAAAGGTCTGCATTTCGGCCTGCACCTCTCCTGCTGTACCGAGCCCGAGCAGCCAGATGAGGCCGAGAGCGACCAGCCTCGCCGCGTTGCCCCCCAAGCGCGGCACCGCGCCTGCACCGGCTTGCGATTTAGAGACCGCGCGCTCGGCGGCGCTATGCGCCGGTGATATCGGCCTTGCTCTTCGATGCTCTGACGATGCGCTTGACCCGGCTCACGATTCGTCCGATCTCGGCGATCATCGCCCCTCCGACCGTAAGCTCCACTCGCGGCAGACCGCGCCGGAGCGGCCGCGGCCGCCGTTCTCGATCAGGCTGTGGCGTCGCATCGGCATTCCCTGTTCCAAGGGCGCAGCAAGCAGCGGCAGGTTAGGATCGCGCCGCCGGCCGTGCAAGCGATCCTCCTGCGCGGCAGCGGGTCAGTTGTCCGCCGGCTTGTCCGCCCGGGCGAATTGCGACACTGTCACCCGCGCCATCACACCGGGCGTCAAGACGCCGCCGCGGGTTGTGCGGGATCAGGGTGCATAGAGAGGGGTGCGATCCGATGCTGTCCCCAGACAATCGGCGCGGGTCTGGCGCGGCGCTGTCCCGGTACCGGGCGCGGGCCGTGGCCGCCATCGCACTCCTGATCGCCGCGTTTGCGACCGCAGCGACCGCCAAGGCGCAGGAGCGACCGCTGATGGCGGTGCTGCTCGATCGCCTTTGCGCCAAGAACCTGCGGGCGAACGAGGAGGACCGGCTTTACGGGACCATCAGCATCAGCGTCCGCACCACGGTCAAATACTCCGGCGGCGTGTACTCGCCCGATCTGGTCGACGACGCGGTACAGAACTCGGTCGTCGCGTTGCTGCAGAACTGCCCCCGCATCGTGGCGATTGACGACGCGCACCGGCTGGGACTGGCGATCGAAATCGTGCGGGACGAGACGACGAAACTGATCCGCGACGGCAATAAATCCTATTCCGGGACCGAGATGGACAAGGCCACTGCGGCAGATTTGTCGGAGGAGCTGTCCTCGCGGGAGATCGACGCGTGGCTGGACGGCCTCAACCCGCAACAGCGCGCGCTGGCCATTTTCCTTTACAATTCCGAAGTCTCGCCGGACCAGGTGGCCGCCGCGGTGGGGGTGCCGCCTGGCGCGATTTCACGGGAGATCGGGGAGACCAAGACCAATCTGCTCCGCTTCTTCCGCGAGGATGCGGACGCGCAGGCCGAGCGTCCGCGGGCCGGGCCGCCGATCGAGTACCGGTTCCGTTCGCAGGGGGAGAGGCGCCGCAGAGAGGCCGACGCGGCGCCCCGCGACCGCAGCAGCCCCTCTTCCAGATACCGCTCGCAGGGGGACACCGAAGCCGCAGAGCGCGCCGAAGCCAGGTGGCCGGCCGCGTATCAGCCTCTTAACGGGCCCGCTCTCGATCCCCCGCCGGAAGCCAGCGGCCCGGCTCTGCCGCTGGTGGCGCTGCTGGTTCCAGGCCGGCCGGAGAGCATCAGGATTACCGGGATCAGCAGCGATATCTACGGCGGCTGGTCGCTGCTCGCGGCCGTAAAGGGACTGACCCCAGGCCAGCGCGTCGATGTCAGCGAGCCGTTTCTGCTTTTGCCCGGCCAGCAAGGCCACAAGCGCATGCTCGTCGTCGGCCTGCAGGAGATTTCCAGCCCAGCGGGGGACATACGTCGCTTTCTGTTGAAGGCATTCTCGATCGATGCGGACAGCTCCGCTGCGGGACTTGGAGACACCTTCCAGCTTGGCGAGGCGCATCTCGGCAACCCCGATGCGCTGCTCACTTTGCAGAATCGCAATCTTTCGTACATCGAAAAGACGCGATGCCTGTGGCGGGATTATGGGACCGCACCCGACCCCGGCCTGTGCCGCTGACAGCACCGTAACCGACCCGATTTTGGCGGGTTCGCGGCGCAGGACTAAACCGGGCATCGCCACCTTCCGCCGCCGGAAATCGTGCCGGGCACGAGGTTGACAGAGGTCCGCGTCCCCGGGATGATCGGGGAAACGCAACAATTTGCGCTTGTCGAGAAACGGACTTGCCGGTTCAGGTCTTTATCTCCTATGCGCGCGACGACAACGCGCCTCCGCCCGGCCCCGCGGTCCAGCCCGGCTTTGTCAGCGCGCTTTATGAGTACCTGGCCTACCAGCTGAAGCAGCTCCCCCATCCGCGCCCCGAATTGTGGCGCGACATCGGCAAGATCGAACGCACCGACCAGTTCGAACCGATCTTGGAGGAAGAGATCGCAGGCTCGGATTTTCTGATCGTCGTGCTGTCGCCCAACTGGCTGGCAAGCGAATGGTGCCGGCGCGAGCTGAAGCGGTTTCGTGAACGCTGGGCGGCGGAGGGCGACGCGAAAGTGCGGGAGCGCATCCTGCTGATCAACAAGACGCGGATCGACCGCGAGCTGAGGCCGCCATTGCTGCAAGGACAGGAAGGCCACGACTTTTTTGCCTATGACAAGGAACAGCACGCCGGCGCCCGCGAACGGCCCTACTTCGTGATGGGGGTGGTCAAGGATGACCGCTTTGTAGAGAACATCTCGGAGCTGGCGAGCAAGTTGCAGCGCCTCACCGCCGAAAAGAGCGCCAGCCCGGGCGAGACCGCGGCAAAGGCGGACGCGGCTGCGCCGATTCAGCCAAACGGCCGCACCGTCTTCATCGCCCGACCGGCCGACGACATGCGTCAGCATTACGATCGGATCGTCGCCGAAATCAGGGGGCGCGCCTTCACCGTCGTACCCGAGACCGACATACCGAATGACGACACGGCGGTCGGGTTTCTCGATGCCGACCTGGCCAAGGCGGAAGTCGCCATCCACCTGCTCGGCGAGCGTCGCGGCTATGCGCCGCCCGAGGTAGACCCGATCGTGCCCCTGCAATTGGCGCGCGCCGCTTTGCGCGCCCGGCTGGCGACGTCCGAGTCGGTGAAGCCCGAGGCGGCGACGCCCGCGCCCGACCCGCACACGCGTCCGCCGTTCTGCCGCATCCTATGGGCGCCGAAGCGCCTGGAGCGCTTGGAAATGCCGGATGCGGCGGCGCCGGGCGGCGCGGCCGAGCGCGATCCCTTGGCCGTGCTCGCCAAATTCGGCGAGCAGCTCGAGCGCGACAAGATCGAAAGCGGCAACCTGACGCAATTCGTCGATTTCCTAGTCCGCCATCTCGACCAGACCGCGCCGCGGCGGCCCGTCGCGGCGCGCATCGATGGGGGCAGGCAGGTCTATCTCGATCACGATCCGGACGACATTCTTTATGTTGACGAGTTGGCGCTGGCCTTGCAGGCGCGAGCGATGACGCCGGTTCTGCCGGTGTGGCAGGGGCCGCCGGCGACGGTCCGGGCTTTCAACAAAAAGCAGATGCAGGCCTGCGATGCGGTCGCGTTGTGCTGGGGCAGCGCCTCTGAGGTGTGGGCGATGTCGGCCGCCAGCAGGCTCGATCAGTGGCGCGCGGCCGGCCGCAAAGAACGATTGCCGAGCGCCCTCGTCGCGGCGCCGCCGCGCGATCGCACCAAGGATCGCCGTCTCAAGATAAAGCCGCCTCAGATCGATGTGGTGCTCGACCTCACCAATCGCGACAAGCCGGCGCCGGAGGACCTCGACCCGTGGCTCGGCCCCTCCGGCGGTTGAGGCGGATGCCGGTCGATTGGCGCGAGCCGCGGGAATCCGGCTTGCGTTTCGGCTGACGTGAGCGAAGGCGCGCTGTCGGCCGAGCGGCCGTTCCCCGGGCTGCGTCCTTTCGACTTTGACGATCATGCCTTTTTTTTCGGCCGTGAAGAGCAGAGCTACGCCCTCTACGACCTGCTCGAGCTGAGCCAGTTCGTCGCCGTCGTGGGCAGCTCGGGCAGCGGCAAATCGTCTCTGGTCCGCGCCGGTCTGCGACCGCTGTTGCGGCGCGAAAGCGACGAGGCTGCGGAGCGCGATGGCGCAGGCGGTCGAGCCTGGCGCTGGATCGAACTGCGCCCCGGCGACACGCCGATGAGCCGGCTCGCGGCCAGGCTGGCAGATCTCTCGGCCATTCCGGATGAACCGCCGCTCGGCCGCGCCGCGCGCCGCGAGCGGCTCGCCTATGTTCTGCGGCGATCGAGCTTCGGGCTCACCGAGGCGCTCGCCGGAATCGATGCGCTCGCCGGGCGGCGGCCGCTGATCGTGGTCGATCAGTTCGAGGAGCTGTTTCGTTACGAGGCCTGGGGCCCCGCCCGCCCGGCAATGCATGAAGAGGCCGCGCAATTCGTGCAGTTGCTGCTGGAGGCAAGCAGCGGCCGCAATCCGGACGTGCATGTATTGATCACGATGCGCTCCGACTTTATCGGCGATTGCGCCCGTTTCTACGGCTTGCCGGAGGCGGTCAGCGCCTGCCAATTTCTGGTTCCGGGATTGACCCGGGACCAGCGCGAGGCGGTGATCCGCCAGCCGCTCGAAGCGGCCGAGGCGACCATAGAACCGGCGCTGGTGGAGCGTCTGCTGAACGACATCGGCGGTGAGTTCGACCAGTTGCCGGTGTTGCAGCATTGCCTGCTGCGGTTGTGGGATGCAGCCGCCCCGTCCGCCCCGGAGCCGCCGCGCCGGCGGCTGACCCTCGCGAATTACGAAAAGGTCGGCGGCCTCGCTCACGCCCTGTCTTGGCATGCCGACAAGGTCATGGCCGAGCTTCCGGGGGATGAACTTGCGGTCGAGCAGGTATTCCGGGCGCTCTCCGAGCTCGATCGCGAGAACCGGGCGACACGGCGGGCGCTACCCTTCGCTCAATTGCGGGACGAGAGCGGCATCGACGAGGTCGTGCTGCGGCGCGTGCTCAAGCGCTTTCGCGACGAGGATTGCGCGTTTCTGGTTCCGCCGCCCGCCGCGGCGCCGGAAATTACCGCCGCGACCCGCCTCGATGTCGGTCACGAGGCGCTGCTGCGCCGGTGGGACAAGATCAGCGCCCCGCCGGTCGAGAACCTCAAAGGCGGCCGGCGCGAAGGCGGCTGGCTGTGGCGCGAGGATCGCGACGGCCAGATCTGCCAGGCGCTTCTGGCATTGCGCGAGGGCGGCAGCACCTTGCCGCTCGACCAGGTAAAAGCGCGCTGGGCGTGGTGGAACGAGCGGCCGCGCACCGCCGCCTGGGTGGCGCGCTACGATGGCGACATCGAGCGGGTTCGGCGGCTGTTCGCGGATAGCCGCGCCGCCATGGTGCGCCGTCGCATCCGTCTCGGCGTGACCGTGATGCTCGCCCTGTTGACCCCGCCCACCCTGCTGGCGGCGATATGGGCGGGGTTCGTGTGGTGGGGCGTGCGCGAGGTCGAGAATGAATTGCTGTTTGTCAGGCTCGGCGGCGGAGACAGCCCGTGCTTCGAGATGGGCAGCCCGGTTGACGACCCGGAACGCTTCCCCAACGAGGGGCCGGTGCACCAGGTCTGCCCCAAACCCTTCGAGCTGAGCCGTTTCGAGGTCACGCAGTCGCAGTGGCGGCGCGTGTTTGTGTTCTATGATCCGGCGCCGTCCTATTTCACCGGCGATTCGTCGCTGCCGGTCGACAGCATAAGCTGGGATGACGTGCACCTGTTCGTGCGCCTCATGTCGCTGTTCGGCCGATCACAATACCGCCTGCCGAGCGAGGCGGAATGGGAATACGCGGCGCGCGCCGGCACGACGACCTCGCGGTACTGGGGCAACGATGTCGATCAGGCCTGCACGCATGAGAACGTCGCGGATCTGACGTTCAAAAGCGCGTATCCCTACACCGCGATCGCCGGCGCGAATCTGGTCGCCAATTGCGACGACCACTATGCCGGAACCTCGCCGGTCGGAACCTTCAACCCCAACCCCTGGGGCCTCTACGACATGCTCGGCAATCTCGGCGAATGGGTCGAGGATTGCTATGCCGACACTTACGACAGCGCGCCGCGCGATGGCAGCGCAGTCGAATTTCCCGGCTGCAGCGAACGCGTGCTCCGCGGCGCCTCGTGGTACGGGTTTGTGCGCCATGTCCGCGCCGCGATCCGGTTCCCCTATGCGCCGACCAACCGCGACAACATTTACGGGTTTCGCCTTGCCCGCACGATCGCTCCCTGAGCCGTCATTCTGGGCATAACGAACGAACAGGCTTGACGCGACGGCGGCTTGAACCAACATGTCGGTTGTCGTCAACTAGGCAGGAGGGTGTCGCGCGACATGACACCACCGGGAAGTTCTGAGTTGCCGACCGCTTGGCATCGGCGACGGAACGCGAAGTCCAAGACATAGCTCGGCATTTGGTCCCGAGCGCGAGGCACGGTCCTCGCACAACCGACCCCCGTCTGACGCCTCCGGGCTTTCGCCCGCGGCGCGCGGGGGTCACGCTGTTGGCGGCAGGTAACCGATGATCCCCGACAATTCCGGCCCGACCTCGCGCATCTATTTTTCGCAACGGCTGCGGCTGCACTATGTCGATTGGGGCAACCCCGGCGCGCCGCCTTTGCTGCTGGTGCATGGCGGGCGCGACCATTGCCGCAACTGGGACTGGGTCGCGGCGGCATTGCGCCACGACTGGCACATTCTGGCGCCTGACCTGCGTGGTCACGGCGACAGCCAATGGTCGCCTGACGGCAACTACACCCTCGCTTCCTACATCTACGACCTCGCCCAGCTGATCCATCAACAGGAGCTGGCGCCGGTCACGATCGTCGCCCACTCGCTCGGCGGCAATATCGCGCTGCGCTATGCCGGCGTGTACCCCGATAAGGTGCGCCGGCTGGTCGCGATCGAAGGGGTCGGAGCCTCGCCCGAGAAAGCCGCCGAGCGCGGCCGTGTGGCGATCGCCGAACGAATGCAGGCCTGGATTTCCGAGGAGCGCGCCTTGTCCGGCCGCATGCCGCGCCGTTACGCCTCGATCGACGAGGCGCTGAAGCGGATGCAGGAAGCGAATCGGCACCTGTCGCCCGAGCAGGCGCGGCACTTGACCCATCATGGGGTCAACCAGAACGAGGACGGCACCTACAGCTGGAAGTTCGACAATTACGTGCGCGCGGGCTCGCCCTACGGCATGACGCGAGCCGAGCTCGAGCAGCTTTGGGAACGGATCGCGTGCCCGACCCTTCTGGTTTATGGCAACGAAAGCTGGGCCTCCAACCCGCAAAACGACGGCAGAATTCGGCACTTTCGTACCTCCAAGGTAGTGTCGTTCGACGGGGCCGGTCACTGGGTGCACCATGATCGATTGCAGGGCTTTCTCGATCTGCTGCGGGAATTCCTCTGATCCTCTGTCCGGCTCCAGGCTCGATAAGCGGTTTACCTGATTCGGTGTTCGCGCCAGAGGGGAGCTTGCGGCGAGGCCGGTGCTGACGCGCTCGCGCCGACACAGGCGGCGCAGCCTGATGGCGCCGCGCTCGGGGCGAAGGCGCGGCTTTCTGGCGCTGCTCGGCCCGGGCCTGATCACCGGAGCTTCCGACGACGATCCGAGCGGGATCGCGACATATTCCCAAGTCGGTGCGCAATTCGGCTACGCCCTGGGCTGGACGATGCTGTTCAGCTATCCGCTGATGGTCGCGATCCAGGAAATCAGCGCCCGCATCGGCCGGGTCACCGGGCAGGGAATTGCCGGCAATATCCGCGAGCACTATTCACCCTGGCTGCTGTACCCGATCGTCCTCCTGCTGCTGGTGGCCAACATCATCAACCTCGGCGCCGATCTCGGCGCGATGGGTGACGGTCTGCGGCTGATCATCGGCGGTCCCGTGCAACTCTACGTCGTGCTGTTCGCGGCGCTTTGCGCAGCGCTGGAAATCTTTCTGAGCTATCAGCGCTACGTCGAGATCCTGAAATGGACGACGCTGTCGCTATTCGCCTATGTCGCGGCGATGTTGGCCGCCGACGTACCGTGGCGCGAGGCCGGCATTCGCTCGCTGGTGCCGAGCATATTATGGACCAGCGACTATCTCGTCGCGATCGTGGCGGTGCTGGGGACGACGATCAGCCCCTACCTGTTCTTCTGGCAGGCTTCGGAAGAGGCCGAGGACGAACGGATCGATCCGAACGCCTATCCACTCATCCTTGCACCCGAGGAGGCGCCTCGCGAATTGCGGCGCATCTCGCTCGATACCCAGCTGGGCATGGGCTTCTCCAATGCGATCAGTCTTTGCATCCTGATCACGGCGGCAGCGACTCTGCATGCCCACAACATCGTCGACATCAACACCTCCGCGCAGGCCGCCGAAGCACTGCGGCCGATCGCCGGCGAGTTCGCCTTTGTGGTCTTCGCCTGCGGCATCATAGGCACCGGCATGCTGGCGATCCCGGTTCTCGCCGGTTCGGCCGCTTATGCGGTGGCCGAAGCCTTGCGCCTGCCGGTCGGCCTGGCTCGCCGATTGTTCGAGGCCAAGGCCTTCTACGGTACCGTCGTGGTCGCGACGATCCTTGGCATCGGCATCAACTTCGTCGCGATCGATCCGATCAAGGCGCTGTTCTGGAGCGCGGTGATTAACGGCGTCGTCGCGGTGCCGCTAATGGTGATGATGATGATCATGACCATGCACCCGAAGGTGATGGGTGACTTCACATTGCCGCGGCCGCTTTGGCTGATGGGATGGCTCTCCACCGCAACCATGGCCGCGACGGTCGCGATGATGCTCGCGACCTGGGCCTCTTAGAGCTCGCGCTTTTTCGAGGCCGGTTACGCCCGTTTGCGGCGCTTCGCGGGTTCGGCGCGCTTCGGTTCCTCCGCCACCTCCGCAGCCGGAGCCGGGGCCGGACGCGCCCGTGAACCCTTGCCGCGGCCCCCATCCACCGGCAACAACAGGCTGCGTTGGCTGCGCGGCGCAGCGGCCCTGGCCGCCGGTTTGGCAACGGGCTCGGCGGCCGGCGCTTTGTCGGTCGGCTTGGCGGCCTTGGCCGGAGCGGCTTTAGCCCGGGCCGGCTTTCGCGCCGCCGGCGGCGCGGGCGCCTGCTCCTGCTCGTCGTCTTGATCCTCGGCCGCGAGGCTCTTTTTCAGCGCCTCCATCAGATTGATCACCTGCGCGCTGTGCCGTTCCGGCGCCTTCGCCGGGAGCTTGCCCTCCAGCTTCTCTTCGACCAGCTGCTTGACCGCTTCCTGGTAGTGGTCGTGAAACTTTTCCGGTTCGAATTTGCGGGTCTTGCGCTTGATGATCTGCTCCATGATGGCGAGCTGATCTTCGTCGACCGCCTCGTCGGGGATGCTGTTGAAGAAGTCTTCCGGGTTGCGGATCTCGTCCTGGAACAGCAGCGCATTGCCGAGCAGCCCGTTCTCGCAGGGCCGGATCGCAATGACCCGCTCGCGCCCGTTGATCACGACCTGGCCGACTGCGACCTTGCCGGTCTGCTGCAAGGCCTCGCGGATGACCCGATAGCCCTCTTCGGCAACGCTCCCATCCGGCACGAGGTAATACGGCGCCGCGAAATAGATCGGGTCGAGGTCGTCGACGAATTCAACGATGTCGATCGTATCGGTCGTCTCGAGCTTCAGCTTCTTGAGGTCGTCCGGCTCGATCGTGACGTAATGGCCCTTTTCGTACTCGTAGCCTTTGACGATCTCGCTGCGATCGACGGGCCCGATCCCGGGCACCGTCGTCTGCATGCGAATCCGCTCGCCCGAGGGTTCATGAATCTGGTGGAAATGGATGCGCTCGCGCTCGGTCGTCGCGGTGTAGAGGCGCACCGAAATCGTCACCAGCGAGAGTTTGAGGAAGCCCGTCCAATAGGGTCGGGCGGCGGCGGCCATCGCAATCTCCTGCACCAGTTCGCACCCAGGCGAACGAATCCGCCCACAGCCCTGTTCCGAATGCAAGCGCCAGCCGCGGCGGGCGGTACTGCCGAGCCCATTTACGTCCGGTCCGATCAGTGCAGCGGCCCGGCGGTCCAGCGGAATCCGGTCAGGACATCGCCGTCGAACCGGCATTCCACCGCGAGATCATGCCGCAGCGGTCCATTCGGCGGCATGTCCGCGCGGACGCCTTCGACCGCCGCAATCACCGTATCGATCCCGGGCGAGGAGCTTTGACGCTTGGTGATGTCGATATCGGCGCCGGGGAACGCCGCCTGCATCGCCTCGGCGCAGCGGTCGGCAAATCCGACGCTGTGACGGATGCCGCACCCCGCCAGAAGACAGCAGATCAGGCCGGCAGCAAGCCCGCGTCTACGCTGGCCCGCCCTAGCTCGCATGCCAGGGATCGCGCGGCCGCAGCATCGGACGGGCACGCACCATGACGGTGTTGGCAAGCACGTCATGCAGGGTACGCCGGCGTCGGTTGAGCAGCACGAACAGCAGGATCAGCGACCCGGTGATCCCGACGGTCAGGTAGAACAGCACCGTCTGCACCAGGGCCTGCAAGAACCCGGGCCGCTCGCCGTTCCAGGATAGAAGCTGGAGGTCGAAGCAGCGCATGCCGAAGGTCGCCGAGCGCGGTCCGGACAGCAGCAAGGTGTGATAGGCGAGCGGGATGAGTCCGAACAGGAACCACAGCAGCGGCCCAAGCAGGCCGAAGCTCACCACGGTCAGTACCATGAAGACCAGCCACAGAACCGTCGCGATCGCGCCGATGCAGAGGAGGTCGATCAGATACGCCGCGAGCCGGCGCCAGATTGCCCCCTCGTAGAGCCAGGGCTGCACCGCCGGGTCCGGCGCGCCGGATTGCGGATAGTTCGGGGCGAAAGTGTAGTTGGCGGTCACGGCATGTTCCCTCGCACGGGTTTTATGCCGCGAATGTGGGGTCGCCCCGGGCCGGCGCAAGCCGCCCCCTGGGGTCGGCTCAGGTTCCGCTCAGCGCGCGGCGAGCTTGCGCGGCGGCAAACCGGAGGCCGGCGCGTCGTGCAGCAGCACGATGCTGATCCGCCGGTTGCGCGGCGAGGCCGGGTCGGCCGGGACCAGCGGGTCGCGCTCGGCGACGCCGGCCACCCGCGAAACTCGCTCGGCCGCAACCCCGTCGCTCAGTAATTCGCGGCGGCTCGCATTGGCGCGATCGACCGACAATTCCCAGTTTCCGTAGGAACCTCCGCCGCGGGCATAGGGGGTTGCGTCGGTGTGGCCGGTAATCGCGATTTTGTTGGGCAATTTGCGCACGACCTGGGCGACGAGCCCA
>Ga0213875_10002221_pt1 | contig 11810 bp, 10 predicted proteins | sample BarmaccomBMRX_R8_FD_160105 | JGI IMG/M metagenome (GOLD analysis project Ga0213875, IMG submission 160105) | Root-associated microbial communities from Barbacenia macrantha in rupestrian grasslands, the National Park of Serra do Cipo, Brazil - RX_R8 | ecosystem: Host-associated > Plants > Roots... | reverse complement strand
GCGGGACGGGCCTGCGCTACATTCCGGTCGAGCACGAGGGAAACGCGCAGAGCTCGCCCGAGGAAGCGCGTCGCATCGCCGACGAGATTGAGGCGTTCTTGTGCGGCACGGTCACCGAGGCATCGGGGCGCACGCGGCCCGCGCGATCCGACGATGTGATCGTCGTCGCGCCGTACAACGCGCATGTCCGGTGCATCAGGCGCGAGCTGGCGAAGCGGAACCTCGCGGATGTGCCGGTCGGCACCGTCGACAAGTTCCAGGGTCGCGAGGCGTACGTCGTGTTCTTCGCGACCGCGGCGTCGACGCCGGAGGACGCGTCCCGAGGCCTCTCGTTCGTCTTTGACCGTCAGCGCTTCAACGTCGCGGTCTCGCGCGCACGCGCGCTCACCGTGATGGTCGGCAGCCCGCGGCTGCGTCCGCGGCGTTGCACGTCCGTGGAGGACGTGCGCGTCGCGAACGGCGTGTGCCGGTTCCTCGAGATCGCCGACGCGTCGCGCAACGAGCGCCGTTCGGACGCTGCCGCGGTGCAGCAGCTGTTGTTCGCGAGCGTCTAACCGCTGCAGCAGCGCACGTCGCTCTAGCGGCTCGCGTCGTCCTCGAGTACGGGCGCCGTGAGCGGTTCGCTCAGCGCGGCAGCGATCTCCGGTGCCGGCGGCAGGCCCGTGTCGTCGTCGAGCCGGCGTTGCAGCGCGACCAACACGGTACCGTCGTGCAACGTCGTCAGGCCACGAATCTCCCATCCCTGTGCACCCAGAAGCGCGAGCGTCGCATCGCCTTCCGCGAGCATCGCGATGTCGGCCTTGATCGTATGGAACGTGAAGTCGTACGAGTGGCGCATGCGATGCTGCTCCTACGAAAGAGAGAACCCGGCGCCTCGCGACGCCGGGCTCTCGGGTACCTCGAACGGTTGCGTTAGCCGTGCAGCACGACTCGGTTCGCGATGAACGTGCCGTTCGACCAGTAGCCGAACACGGCGACGCGCTGGCCGGCCTGCGGGGTCGCGCCGGTCGGCTCGATCACGGTGCCTTCCTTGAGGTCGACGGTCGTCGTGTCGCCGGCGCCGTTCGCCAGCGTGAGGCGGCCCGTGCGGAACGAACCGACGGTGCCGAGCATCACGTGGTTGCGATCGTACGCGCCGCTGTCCCAGGTGTTGTTCCACGCGGTCACGTTGTTGTACGTCGGGTCGAACGTGGACCACGTCGACGGGCCGTAGCCGTTCATCGCCGTCGGGCCGTTCATCGACGACGGGGCGCACGGGTTCGTCGCTTGTGCCGCACCGATCGCCGCCGTTGCGCCGAAGATGCCCAGGCCCAGCGCGACGGGCCTCACGAGTTCGATTGCAGTCTTGTTCATAGCGTCGGCGATTCTACCCCGTTGGGCACGGAATTGCGCCGACACGCCGCCTGCTTCCACGCCGCAATATTTGCGTCGCGCGCAACGCTCGCATCACGCGCCGTGTTTCAGCAGGCAATAGCATGGCAGCACGTGACTTTGCCGTGTTCGAGACGGCGATCGGACATGCCGGCATCGTGTGGACCGCGCGCGGGATCTGCGGCGTGCACCTGCCGGAAGCGACGGCGGACGTCACGCGGGCGCAGCTGCGGCGTCGCTTCCGCGATGCTGGCGAACGCACGCCGCCGCCGTTCGTCGACGTCACCGTCGAGCGCATTCGCGCGCTGCTCCGCGGCGAGGACGCGAGCTTCGACGACGTGCCGCTCGACATCGACGACGTGTCCGAATTCCAGCGTTCGGTGTACGCGATCGCTCGCGCGATCCCGCGCGGTTCCGTGTTGACGTACGGCGACGTCGCGTCGCGAGCGGGGACGCCGCGGGACGCGCGCGCGGTCGGCCGGGCCCTCGGCGCAAACCCGGTTCCGATCGTCGTGCCGTGTCATCGCGTCGTCGCGGCCGGCGGACGGATGCACGGCTTCTCCGGCCCGGGCGGCGTCTCCACGAAACTCCGGCTCCTCGAGCTCGAGGGCTACGAGGCGGTGCCCGGCCCGTCGCTGTGGAGCACCGTCACACCTCTCGCACCGGCTAACGTCGCAAACGCGGACGACCGATAATCCATGGTACCGGCGGCCGCCGTCAACCATCGCGAGAGGAGTCCCACCCATGGATTCGGGTCTTCACGCGCGGCATGTCGCTGCGCGGACATCGGCAAAGCCCCGAAGCGCTCGTCCGAACGGCATCGAGATATTCATGTTCGGCCTGATCGCGCTTGCACTCGTCGACTGCACCGTGATCGGCCTGCTCGTCGCTCGCGGCTTCGGCAACTAGATCAGCAGACGTGCGTCCCCCGATTCGGGGGGACGCGATCCCGACCAACTGACCAGGACGAAAGCCCCATAGACCCGGGTCCGAAGACCTATCCTCACGGGACATAGGACGGACATAGTCCCACGCTGCGGCGGCGAAATGTGAGCATGCGCACCGATGCGCACGCCGACCGCGAGGATCGCCCCGACATGGCTGTCGCCCTGGAACACGAGTCCGCCGCACTTCCGCACGCCGACGCACGCCATGGCGTGCAGTCGTTTTCGCGCGGCTGGGTCGCGGCGCTCGTGGTCATGGACGCCGGCCTGTTCCTCGCCGCGACCTTCCTGGCGTCGGTCTTCGTCAAGCACTTCTGGCTCTCGTCCGTCGCGCTGCGGCACGTCGCCGTGCCGGCGAGCCTCACCGCGCTGCTGAGCGTCCTCGTCTTTTGGCAGCTGGGGCTCTACCATCGCTCCTTCGCGTACTCCGTGCGCGACGAGTTCTACCACGCCGTCGCGGCGCTCGCGCTCGCGTCGGCGCCGGTGCTGATCTTTTTCTCGATCTTCCCGCTGGTCTCGACGTCGCGCGTCGTGGTCATCTTCGGACTCGTGTTCGCGATCGCGTTCGTCGGCACGGCGCGCGCAATCGCGCACCGCGTGCGCGACGCGATGATCCTTGCACGCCCGCGCCGCATCGCCGTGGTCGGTCACCCGACGCGCCTCGAATACGCCGAAGACGCGATGCGGACGCTGCCGAACGCCCGCGTGTTCCGTCTGTCCGTGCCGAACATCGACGCGGTCGGCGCGCTCACGGCCGACGCCGTCGCCGCGCTGCCGTGGTTCGAGGCCGCCGTGACGTGGCGGTGCGACACCATGGTGTTCACCGAGATCCTCGCGCCTTCGATGATGCCGCAGCTGCTGGCCGCGGCGCAGCGCGTCGGCCTGACGATCGCGTTCGCGCCGCCGCGCATCCGCGTGCAGGCATACGATCTCACGATGGAGTCGATCGGAAAGCAGGCGCTGATCGTCGCGCGGCCGCTGCGCGCCACGCAGCCCGGAGCGATCCTCGGGAAGCGTCTCTTCGATCTCACCATCGCGTCGATCGCGGTCGTGCTGTTCGCGCCGATCATGGCGGCCGTCGCCGCAGCGATCTCGCTGGAAGACGGTCAGCCCGTGCTGTACCGTCAGGAGCGCGTCGGCCGCGACGGTAAGACGTTCGACATCCTCAAGTTCCGCTCGATGCGCATGGACGCCGAGAAGGACGGCGCGCGCCTCGCGAGCGCCGGCGACGCGCGTGTCACCCGCGTCGGCAAGTTCATCCGCCGCACCTCGCTCGACGAGCTGCCGCAACTCTTCAACGTGCTGCGCGGCGAGATGTCGATCGTCGGCCCGCGTCCGGAGCGTCCGATCTTCGTCGCCGAGTTCGAGAAGAAGTACCCGCGCTACACGGAGCGCCACATGGTGCCGCCCGGGATCACGGGCTGGGCGCAAGTGTACGGGAAGCGCGTCCTCAACTTCGACGACGTGCCCGACAAGCTGCGCGCGGATCTCTTCTACGTCGAGAACTGGTCGCTGTTCATGGACGTCGCGATCTGCCTGAAGACGGCCGCCGAAGTCCTCTTCCACAAGGCCGCGTAGCGGACCGGCGATGAGCGCCGCACGCGTCGCGCGCCCCTACTACTCGCACGTCGAGGGCTTGCGCGGCGTCGCCGCGCTGTACGTCGTGCTCTACCACGTGTGGCAGGCGGCGATCGCGCATCCCGCCACCGCGACGCTGCCGATGCTGCTCGCCGCGACGCCCTTCTTGCAGTACGGGCACTTCGCGGTCGCGGCGTTCATCGTGATCTCGGGGTACTGTCTCGGGCTGCCCGTCGCGCAGCGCGCCGGCTTGCCGTTCGATGCGAAGAAGTTCTTCCTTCGGCGCGCGCGACGGCTCATGCCGGCATACGTGCCGGTCGTGATCCTCTCAACGATTCCGTTCGCCGCGGCGACGATCATCACGGGCGGACACGTCAACGTGCTGCACCTCGCGGTCGCGGCGCTGATGCACATCGCGTTGATCCACAACCTGTTCTACGCGACCAACGAGTATTTGAACGGACCGCTGTGGAGCATCGCGCTCGAGTGCCAGATCTACGTGGTGTTCGCGCTGCTCCTCGTGCCGCTGTGGAGACGCTTCGGCGTCGCCGCGCAGCTCGCGCTCGCGCTCGCGCTCGGCTTCGTGCCGCACCTGCTGCTGCACCGCTTCGACTGGACGGTGCCGTGGCTGCTCGGCCTCTTCGGCATGGGCGTCTTCGCGGCGGACGTCACCGCGCGGAACGCGTGGCCGCGCGTGCCGTGGCGCTGGCTCACCGTTCTCAGCGCGATCGGTACGCTCGTGCTGCTGCTGCAGTACCGCGACGGCGGCGGAAACGACTGGCGCACGTCGGGGCCCGACATCGCGCTCGGCGCGACCCTTGCGCTGTTTTTCATCGCGTCGGCGCGCGACGAGCGCATCCCCGCGGCGCGCTTCCTCGCGCTGCGGCCGATCGTGTTCCTCGGCACGTTCTCGTACAGCCTGTACCTCATCCACGCGCCGCTCGTCGACCTCACGGGCGACGTGCTCGTGCGCGTTCACGCATCGCCTCTCGCGAGCGGCGTCGTGTGGTGCGCGCTGATCGTCGCGATCGTCGCGGCGGCGCACGCGTTCTACCGCGTGTTCGAGCGGCCGTTCCTGAACCCGGCGTTCCGCGAGGCGATCGACGCCGACCTCGAGCGCACGGATCCGCACGACGCGCCGAAGGTTCTCGCCGCGGCCTCGTGAGGCTCGCGGTCGTTTCGGCGAAGTACCCGTTCGGCACCGGCGAGCCGTTTCTCGACACGGAGCTGCGTGCGCTCGCGCCGTCGTTCGCGAGCGTGCTCGTGTACCCGACGACCCCGCGCGAACGCCGCTTCGGCTATGCGAACGTGCCGGCGAACGTCGTGCGCTCGCCGCTGCTCGGCGCGGTCACGCTGGCGCGCGCCGCGCGCACGTTCGCGCGCCGTCCGCTCGCGGCGCTCCGTGCGATCGGGACGCTGCTGTCGGAGCGCTACCCGCTGCGAGGGAAGCTGAAGAACCTCGTCGTCGTGCCGCAAGGGCTCGCGTTTGCGGACGTTGTGCGCGCGCGCGGCATCGAGCACGTGCACGCCTACTGGCTCTCGACGCCGGCGACCGTCGCGTGGATCGCATCCCGCATCGCCGGCGTTCCGTTCAGCGTGACGACGCACCGCTGGGATCTCTACGAGAACAACATGGCCGCGAGGAAGCTTCGCGACGCGGCGTTCGTCCGCACGATCTCCGAGCGCGGCCGTGCCGATCTGCTCGGCATGACGGGCGGCGATCCCGCGAAGGTCGCGATGGTTCGGCTCGGCGTCGCGCTGCCGGCGATATCCGCCGCGTCGCCTGCCGCCGCGGATGCGGGCACGGCGCGTCCGCTGCGCATCGTCTGCGCCGCGCGGCTCGTGCCGGTGAAAGGCCACGACGTGCTGATCCGCGCGCTCGCGGCGCTTCGGGACGAGGGCGTGCCCTTCGAATGCACGCTCGCCGGCGACGGTGAGCTGCGCGACGCGCTCGCCGCGCAGATCGCCGCGGCCGGGCTCGGCGATCGCGTGCACCTCGCCGGAGCGATCGCGCACGACGCGCTGCTCGAGCGCCTTCGTGCGGGCGAGTTCGACGCGTCCGTGATCGCCAGCATCGAGCGGCCGGGCGGGCTGATGGAAGGCGTCCCCGTCGCGCTGATCGAGGCGATGGCGGCCGGCGTCGTCGTCGTGGCGACGGACTCGGGCAGCGTCGGCGAGCTCGTCGACGCGTCCACGGGGGTGCTGGTCGCCCATTCCGATCCCGCCGCGCTGGCGGCGGGGCTCGCCCGGATCGCGCGCGACCCGGCGCTGCGCGAGCGCCTGCGCGCTGCCGCGCGCGCTCGCGTCGAGGCCGAGTTCGACGGCGCTCGCACGGCGGAACGCATCCGCGCCCTCATCATCGGTGTTCCGGCAACCGACCACGGGTACAGCAGGGACACTTGCATGGAGGCACAGCGATGCTGACGTCGAGTGCGCTCGCGCGCGCCGACCTCTCGGACCGTCGAACTCGCCTCGCCCTCGGCATCGCCGTGATGGGCGCGCTGGCGGCCGCCCTTGTGTACTCGATCGGCACCGGCGACGTGCGCCTCACGGTGCTCGTCGCGGGCCTCGCCATCGCGCCGGCGCTGCTCGTGCTCGCGCTCAAACGCTCGTACCTGTTCCCGTACGGCATCTACGTCGTGCTGATCCCGTTCGACAACATGCTGAAGATCTCGGGGTCGTCGACGCTCACGAAGCTGCTCGGCATCCTGTCGACGGTCTTCATCATGGTGTACGCGTTCCGGCGCAAAGGCCTGAACGCGCCGCCGCTGAGCCTCTACGTCTGGCTGGCGTACCTGTCGTGGCTGCTGCTGAGCCTGCTGTGGTCCGCCGACGTGCCGAACGGACTCACCGACGCGCAGCAGACGGTGTCGCTCATCGGCATGTACGCGGTCCTCGCGGTCGCGCCGGTCGAGGAACGCGACCTGCGCGCGATCTGCACCTGCATCGTGCTGGGCGGCATCGCGTCCGCGCTCTACGGGATGTACCTGCTGCACGACCAGCCGATGATGCAGACCGTCGGCGGCGACGGCGGACGCCTCATGATCAACGTCGCCGACCGCACGATCGACGCGAACCATTTCGCGAACGCGATGCTCACACCGATCGCGCTCTCGCTGGTCGCTCTCCTCAACTCGCGCAAGCCCTCGACGATCTTCGGCTCGCTCGTCGCGCTCGTCATCCTGTTCGCGGGCGAGGCGATGGCGCTCTCGCGCGAGGCGATGCTCGCGTGCCTCCTGATCCTCGGCATCACGATCTGGTGCTCGCGCCGGCGCTTCATCGGCTTCGTGGTCGGCGGCATGGCGGTCGCGCTGCTGCCGATTCTCGTCCCGTCCATCTTGCTGCGCATCACCGACGCCGTCGCGACCGGTGGGGCCGGGCGCACCAGCATCTGGCAAACCGGATGGGCCGCGTTCAAGGTGCATCCCATCATCGGCTGGGGTGCGGGCGGCGCGATCGAAGCGTACGACCGCACCTACCTGCGCGTCTTCCAGGCGTACAACGCGGGCTGGGGGCGGCCGCCGCACAATACGCCCCTGCAGGTCGCGATCGAGCTCGGGCTGATCGGGCTCGTGATGTTCGTCATCGCGTACGCGGTCACGTTCCGGCAGTTCCGCGTGATCCCGAAGAACAGCGATCTCTACGATCTGCGCGTCGCGTTCACCGCGTCGCTGCTCGGCCTCGCGCTGTGCTCGCTCTTCATCGGACTGGAAACGTACAAGTACGTGTGGGTCGCGCTCTGCACGACGGCGCAGCTGCGCACGGTCGCTCGCGCGCGCTTGCGCGCGATGCCGGCGATCGTGTACGAGCCGCCGCCGCCCGTCGCGCCGCCGCCGGTGCGCAACCGGCTGCGACGCGAGCCAACGCCAGCACCCGCGTCGTGAACGTCGCGGTCGCCGTCTCCGGCGGGCCGCTTCCGCGCTGGAAGGTTTGGTGCATCGAAGCGCTGCGCGGCGATGCGCGGCTGCACGTGCGCGTCGTGGTCGCACCGGGCAGCGCGCGCACCGAGCGCAGGGTGCGCGCCCCGCTCGGATGCCGTGCGCTCGCGCCCGCCGAGATCGCCGCCGACGCGGGCGATCTCAGCGGCGCCGATGCGATCGTCGATCTCACCGAACGCGGCGTCGACGCCGGAGCGCCGCACGGCGTGTGGCGGTTTCGCCTGGGCGATGACGACGATGCGCGTCTGCCGTTCGCGCGCGAGACCGCCGACGGCCGCACGACGTTCGACGTCGTGCTGCTGCGGCGGCGCGACGGCTCCGACGCGACCATGCGCACGGGCCGCTTCGCCGTCACGCGCTGGTATCCGACGACGGTACGCATCGCGCTCGCCGAGAGCGCGCGGTGGCCGGCGACGCTGCTCGGCGCGATCGCCGACGGCGTCGACGTGCCCGCGCTCCCCGCCGTGCGGCGCTCCGCACCGCGTCCTCTCGGCGCGCCCGATCGCGTGCGGTTCGCCGTCGCGCTCGCGCGCCGGCTCGTCTCCGCGCTGATCACGAGCTTCTTCGACATCGCGGAATGGAACGTCGGCTTCGTCGACGGCGGCCCCGAGCGGCTGCTCTCCGCCGAGCCGCTACCCGTGCGCTGGCTGCCGGCGCCGGAGAAGTACACGTTCATCGCCGACCCGTTCATCGTCGAGCGCGACGGCGTCCGCGCGCTGTTCGTCGAGACGTACACCGAGGACCACGGGCGCGGCGCGATCGACGTGCTCGTGCTCGACGACGACGACGCGATCGTCCGGCGCGCGCGCGCGATCGACCGCGATACGCACCTGAGCTATCCGTTTCCGGTCGATATCGACGGCACGCTCTACCTGGTGCCGGAGAACTGCGCCGGCAACGAGGTCGCGCTCTACCGCTGCACGCGGTTCCCCGACGGATGGGAACGCGAGACCGCGTTGTTCCCGAGCTTCGACGGCGTCGACACGACGCTCTTCGCGCACGGCGGCCGGTGGTGGGCGTTCTGCACGCGCTACTCGCGCGGCTCGACGCTCGCCCTGAACGCGTTTTACGCGCCGTCGCCGCGGGGCCCGTGGAGCCCGCACGCGCTCAATCCGATCGTCGTCGACGTCACCGCAGCGCGGCCCGCCGGGCAACCGTTCGTCGTCGACGGCGTCCTGTACCGGCCCGCCCAGGACTGCTCGGCCTCGTACGGCGGCGGCCTCGTGATCGCCCGCGTCGACGAGCTGTCGCCGACGGCGTTTCGTCAAGAGATCGTTCAGAGCCACGGCGCCGCCGGGTTCGGGCGCTGGAGTGACGGGATTCACACTGTAAGCTTTGCGAGCGGACGCTTTGTCGTGGACGGCAAGCACACGTATCGCGACGCGCGCAAAATTACGAGCGTACTGACGAAAATTCGCTCGCTCGCGCTTCGGCGCTTGCTCCGCCGGCCCGCGCCGGTGGAGACGAAATTCGCTTAACCACCGCCGGTAACGTCCGATAGTATTGAGGCAACGTCCGGTGACGACACCCGCTCGTTACCGCGCGGTGAGATAAGAAGAAAACGCTACACCACCGTTCTGCCGGCAAGCGAGGCGGCGGTGCAGCGTCTCGGTCAGCAGCCTCTCGGCGCGCCGACTTTCGTCGAGTGTAACGCAAGTCACGTGTCGAGCGCAATCACCGGTTTCGGAGTTGCCTCATGCGTGCGCGTCGTTTCGCGTTCTCTGTTCTCTTTTGTTGTGCTCCCGCCTTCCTCGCCGCGTGCGGCGGCGGTGGCGGCGGCGCGGCGAGCGTGATGCCCGCGGCGTCGTCAGGAACGGGAACGTCGAGCGCATCGTCCGCACCGGTCGCGGTCGCGATCTCGATCGCGGTGCCGGCCGCGTCGACGAGCTCCACGAAACGAGCGGTGCGCTACGTGTCGGCCGGCACGAAGTCGGCGACGGTCACCGTCGGCGGCAGTTCCCAAACGACGAACTGCACGGCGAGTTGCGCGCTTCAAATCAACGTCATGCCGGGCACGGAGACGTTCTCGATCGCGCTGTACGACGCCGCGAACGGCACGGGTCACGTCCTGTCGAGCGGCTCGACGATTGCCACCATCGTCCCGGGCACCGGCAACGCCGTCAACGTCACGTTCGACGGTGTCGTCGCTTCGGTTGCGGTGTCACTCGGCGCGGCCAGCGTCACCGCGGGCACGAGCGCGTCGATCCCCGTCACCGTCGCCGCGAAAGACGCCGCGGGCTACACGATCGTCGGCGATCCGTACGCCGCGCCGATCGCGCTGAGCACCGACGACGCGAGCGGCGCCTTCACGCTGTCGGCGACCAGCATCGCCGCGCCGGGCACGCCGGTCAACCTCGCCTACAACGGACGCGCGGGCGCATCCACGGTTCACGTGAACGCGAGCATCGCCGGCGCGTCGATCACCGCGCAAGGCGCGGCGATCAGCGTGCAGTCCGCACCCGTCGCAACGCCGCCGCCGAGCACGCCGCCGCCCGCCGCGCAGCCGCCGAGCGGCAGCGTTCCGACGCACGTGACGACGTGGTATTACTACGGCCTCGACGACGTGAACGACGGCGTCCCCGCGTCGTACATGGCCGCGCACGCCGACTACGTCGAGATCGACGCGGCGAACACCGTCGCGCAGGGACAAGCGTTCAAGAGCGCGGGCGGCAAGTACGTCGTGTCGTACGGTGATCCCGCGTTCTCGACCTACTGCAGCGCGCCGTTCAACGCGCCCGCCGGCGGCTGCCGCGGGCCGATCGGATCGCTGGTCAGTTCGGACGAGACCGCGTGGCTGCACGGCGCCGACGGCGCGCGCGTGCACCGCTTCATGAACGCGCAGTTCCAGTATCAAGAAGCCTTCAACCCCGCCTCGTCCAGCGCGCGCAGCGCCTACGCCGCCGCGACCGCGAGCGCCGTCTCCGCGATGCCGCAGCTCGACTACTTCTTCGCCGACGACTCCGGCGGCGTGTTCGACGGATCCGACGGCACGCAGCTGTCGGGCTTGCTCCTGAACTTCAACGCGCCGTCGGTCGAGATCGCGAGTGACTCCGCGTTCGTCGACGCGGAGAAGGGGATGCTCGCGTCGGCTGCGCGCCCGGTCTTCATCAACGGCGCGACGCCGTACACGATGGCGCCGTCGTACAACGGCACGTTCCTCGGCGCGAGCAACGTGGCGGGGCAGAACTTCGAGGGCTGCTACGGCGACGAGAACGGTGCCGTCGGCGACACGCCGAGCAGCGGTCCGCGGTGGAGCAACATGTCGAACGCGCTGCTCGCGGCGTACGCCGACGGCGCGCCCGCGATCTGCATGAACGTCGAGTCGGCCACGCCGGCGAATCGCCTTTACGTGCTCGCCTCGTGGTGGATGACGTACGACCCGTCGCGCTCGATCATCGCGCCGGTCACCGCCGCGAGTGACGGCTACACGGTCTTCCCGGAGATGGACATCGTGCCGCGCCAGCCGCGCGCGACCGCGAGCGGCTCGATCGGCGCGCTCAAGTCGGGCGGCGCGTACGTCCGCGAGTTCGGCGCGTGCTATCAGGCCGGCGCGGCGATCGGCCCGTGCGCGGCGGTGGTCAACCCGTCCGGCAACACCGTTGCCGTGCCGGCGCTGGCCGGGCACTACGCGAACGCGCTCGTCCTCGATCCGCGCAGCGCGTACACCGGCGGCACGGCCGCGTGGAGCGGCGCCATCCCTGGACAACTCGCGCCCGAAACCGCCATCATCGTGCGGTGAACCTGTCCCTCGTCGTCCCCACCAAAAACCGGCCCGAAGAGATCCTGCGCTGTCTCGACAGCGTGTACGCGAAGAGCCCGCAGATCGAGGAGGTCGTCGTCGTCGACCAGTCGTCGGCGCCGTACGACCTTCGCGCGTATCCGCGGGCGACGCATCTCTACCGCCCCGACCTGAACGGGCTGACGGCCGCGCGCAACACCGGAATCGACGCCTCGCACGGCGCGGTCGTGCTGTTTCTCG
>Ga0213875_10002220_pt1 | contig 11816 bp, 13 predicted proteins | sample BarmaccomBMRX_R8_FD_160105 | JGI IMG/M metagenome (GOLD analysis project Ga0213875, IMG submission 160105) | Root-associated microbial communities from Barbacenia macrantha in rupestrian grasslands, the National Park of Serra do Cipo, Brazil - RX_R8 | ecosystem: Host-associated > Plants > Roots... | reverse complement strand
CAGCCGCCGGTGCGGCTGTCAACCCCTAGAGCAGCAATTCGTCGGCGGCACGCAAGTCAGCGCACCCACTCGCAAGGCGTCTTCGCCAGGAAATCGATTGCACGCGAACACAGGCAGAAGTCCTGCCCTTTTTTATCTTTTATTTATATACAGGAACATTGCAGCTTGTAGGAGCTATACCTTCTGCGCTCGGGGATGGTCACACCGAAGCGGGCAAGTTCTTGATGATTCCGGCCCGTTCCCAACCATATCTGCGCTCTCCCCGGTCGCGGGGACCGATATCGCAGGCGCCGGTATTGCGAGACAAAGCAACCCGGCGCGGAGCGGATCTGCAGCCGCTCGAGGCGACCGAAGCCGGATCGATCAGGCGATCGTCGTGCCGCCGTCGATGACGATCGTCTGGCCGGTAATAAAGGCGCCCGCCGGCGAGGCCAGCAGCAAGGCCGCGCCGGCGATATCCTCGGGCTCGCCCAGCCGTCGCAGCGGGGTGGCGGCTTCGCGAGCCGCCCGGCGCTGCGGGTCTTCGTAAAGGACGCGGGCGAATTCGGTTTTAACCAGCCCCGGAGCGATGCAGTTGACCCGGATGTTGTGCGGGCCCCATTCCGCGGCGAGATTGCGGCACAGCGCGTAATCGGCCGCCTTGGTCACGCCGTACATGCCGAGCACGGTCGTCGATTTGAGCGCCGCGACCGAGATGATGAAGATGATCGCGCCGTCGCGGCGCTGCTGCATCTCGGGCGCAACCATCTTCGACAGCCAGAGATTGCTCAGCACGTTGTTGACCATCATCCGCTCGAACACGTCGTCCGACAGCTTTTCGAGCGAGCCGTAATGCGGGTTGATCGCCGCATTGCAGACCAGGATGTCGATGCGGCCCCACTGGTCGCGCGTCCGCGCGACCAGGTTCTCGAGTTGGGCCTTGTCGGAGATGCGCGCCGGGACCGCGAGCGCCTCGCCGCCCTTGTTGCGGATCGCCGCGGCGGTCTCTTCGCAAGGCGCGGCGTTGCGTCCCGATATCGCAACCTTGGCGCCCGCCTCGGCAAACAGCTCGGCAATCGCGCGGCCAATGCCGCGACTCGAGCCGGTGACGATCGCCACCTTGCCGCACAAATCGAACAGCTTCATCGCAGTCCCGGGTTCGGCATCCGCTCTCGGTTGCCGCGCAGGCGCGGACTAGCCGCCGCCTTCCTGAGCGCTGCGCCAGGTCTTGCTGTCGGCGACCTGCTGGATGCTGCCGCGCGCCTCCAGCTGGCCGAGCGCATGCCGAATCGAGGTGAACGCCATCGCGACCCCCTTGTCGCGTTGCAGCGCGGTGCGGATTTCGGTCGGCCGCAGCGCTCGCGGTGCGACCGCCTGCAGCACCTCCTCGATCAGCCGCGCATTGTTGCCGCGCCCAAGTCGGCGCCCGGAGGTCGCCTGTTCGCGCTGCGCCGGCTGCTGCCGCGCTGGCTGACGGCCCCTGCCGCCGCGTTGCGGCGCCGGCCGCTCCGGCTCGGTGCGCCGCGCCTGCCTCTTGCGCTGCGCCGGCTGCCGTCGCCGCGCCGGCGCGGCTTCGGCCCCGCCTGCCGCCGGCTGTTGCGGGTTCGGGCGCGACGCAAACTCGCGGAGCGATTGCATCGCCGCCTCATAGCCGGCGGCGTAGGCCTCGCGCCGGACCGCTTCGATCTGCTCCTGCAACTGGTTCAGAGCGTTCGTGCTTTTTGCCATTTGTGATCACGTCCCTCCCTGATTTGTCGTCAAGAAGTATCACGTTCACAACCGCCGGAGTAGAGCGACGCGACCGGACGCCCGCCGGGTTCGGGCCGACGCCCGGCAAACGAACGGGGAAAGGCGGCCGCTCCGCCCCGAGACGGTCAAGCCGCGGCGTAACCCTCGGGCGCCGGCTCGTCCTGCGCAAAATCGAACTCGACCTTGGCGCCGCACGGGTCATTGAAGAACATCTGCCAAATACCGCCGCCGGGAAGCCGGCGCAGATCGTACTCGATCCCGGCATGCTGCAGTTTCCGGACGGTGCCGGGCAGGTCGGTTGCGGTGAATGCCATGTGGTCGAGCACCCCGCCGCGGTCGCCTTCGGGCAAATGGTCGCGATGGATCACATGCAGGATCGGCCGGTCGCCGACATAGAGCCACCAGCCGGGAAACTGGAACGGCGGCCTCCAACCGACTTCGAGCCCGAGGAGGTCGCAGTAGAATTTGCGGGTCGCCTCGAGATCGTCGCTCAGCACCGTGAAATGGTTCATCGCCTGTACGCTCATGCCGGGTCTCCTCGGGAAGGCCGTTCAAACCAAACGCTTGCGAGCCGGCGCCGCCGTCCCGCCCGCCTCAAAGATGCTGTCGAACCGGTCTGCCGTCAATCGAGCCGCCTGGATCGGAGCGGCGCGGATCAGGCGGCCAAGCGGTTCTTGTAAAACCGGCCGCCTTTCATGATGGCGGACAGCTGGGCGCCCTGATTCTGGAACAGCCCGAGATCGCGCAGGGGGTCGCCATCGACGACGATCAGATCGGCGAGCGCGCCGGGCACCAGCTCGCCGAGCTGGCCCGCGCGCTGCAGGATCTCGGCGTTGACCAGCGTTGCCGAGCGGATGATCTCGTCCGCCGGCATTGCCTCGGCGCGAACCAGGAATTCGCGCGATTGGTCGTCGCGCAATTGCCCGAGGAGATCGGTGCCGAACCCGATCGCCACGCCCGCCTCGCGGCACAGCTGCAGCGAGCGTAAGCCGGCCTCGAGCACGATCTCGTTCTTCTGTCGGCTGTACTCGGACAACCCAAAGCGCTCGCCGCGGCGGCGCATCGCATCGTAGGTCACCAAGGTCGGGACGATATAGGCACCGCGCTCGACCATCAGGCGCGCGGCATCCGCATCGATCAAATTACCATGTTCGATCGTGCGCACGCCGCTGCCGACAGCCCGGCGGATCGCCTCGGCGGAATAGGCGTGCGCCGCGACGTAGCTGCCCCAGTTGGTCGCCTCCTCGACCGCGGCCTCGATCTCGTCGCGACGGAATTGCAGGCTTTCGAGCGGGTCGCTCGGGGATGCGACGCCGCCCGAGACCATCAGCTTGATCAGGTCGGCCCCTTTGCGCAGCTCGTCGCGCACGGCATGGATCATTTCGGGCACGCCATCGGCGATGCGGCTCAGCACGTCGAGACCGGCGCAGCAGCCGCAATCCTCGACGGGGCCGCGCCCTTGCGTTTTGCGCCGAAGATCGCCGTGCCCGCCGGTCTGGCTGATCGAGTGCCCGGCGACGAACAGCCGGGGCGACGGCATCAACCCCTGCTCCGCCGCGAGCTTGATCCCGTAATCGCCGCCGCCGGTGTCGCGCACGGTCGTGAAGCCGCGCATCAGCATGGCACGCAGCGCGACGGTCGCACGCACCGTGAGGAGGCTCGGCGGCACGCTCTCCAGCAGCGAGAGATTGACCTCGGAGAGAAAGACGTGGACATGCGCGTCGATCAGCCCCGGCATCACCGTGCGTCCGCGCAGGTCGATACGGGTCGCGGCGGAGGTGCGGATCGGAGTGTCCGCCACTTCCTTGACCCGGTCGCCCTCGACCAGCAGTTCGACGCCATCGGTCAGTTCGGTCCGGCGCGGGTCGAGAAACTTGCCGCCGTGAAAAAGGTAGGAGGCCATCCGTGCTCCTTATCGCGAGTCCGCAGCCGGGCGGGCGGGGATGCGCTTGTCACCATTGGAGGCGCTTTGCGTCTCCTGCTCGCGGGCGGCGATCGCATCGGCAAGCGCTACCAGCCGCCGCGCATCCTCGACATGGAGGTTTTCGATCAGCCGGCCGTCGACAAGCACGACCCCGCGACCGGCGGCGACCGCCTCCGCATATGCCGCGATGACCCGCCGCGCCTGCGCGACCTCGGCCGCGCTCGGCGCAAAGACGGCGTTGGCCGGGGCGATCTGCTTCGGATGGATCAAGGTCTTGCCGTCGAAACCGAGTGCGCGGCCATGGCGGCACGCCGCCGCAAAGCCCTCGTCATCGGCAAGGTCGAGATAGACCCCGTCGAGGATCGCTCGGCGATAGGCGCGGGCGGCGAGCAGAGCGAGGCCGAGCGAGGTCGCGAGCGGCAGGCGGTCGGGCGTGTCGAGCGCATGCAAATCCTTGGTCAGATCCGAGGTGCCGAGCACCAGCGCGGCGAGCCGGGGGCTCGCCGCCGCGATCTCCCGCGCCGAGAGGATGCCGAGCGGCGTCTCCAGCATGCACCACAGCCGCATGCTTTCGGGCGCGCCGAAGCTGTCCAGCAAGGATACGGTCAACCGGACCCGCTCGGACGATTCCACCTTGGGCAGCAGCACGGCATCGATCGGCAGCGTCGCGGCGACCGCCAAATCGGCGTGGCCCCAGGGCGTGTCGAGCGCATTGACGCGCAATACCAACTCGCGCGTGCCGTACCCGCGCACCGCGGTGGCCGCCGCGACCGCCTCGCGCGCCCCCTCCTTGGCGGCCGGCGCGACGGCGTCCTCCAGGTCGAAGATCAGCGCATCCGCCGGCAGGGACCGCGCCTTCTCCAACGCCCGCGCATTGGCGGCAGGCATGAACAGCGCGCTGCGGCGGGGGCGGGATTGCGGGTCGATCGGCACGGTGCGGAATTCTCGGAACGTCGCCTTGTTCGCGCTATAGTTTAGGGCGGCCGAGCCGAGAGCGCGACCGGCACGGTCAGGGATTGCAAGCATGGAGGCAATGCGCGCTAGCCGCGACGGGACCGAGGCGACGGTCGAGCCGAGCCTCGCCGCATGGTTCGGCTTCTGGGCGCAGTTTGTGGTGCTCGGGCTGCTGGTCGTGATCGGGTGCTTTTCCGCGAGCGAGGGCGAGTATCCCGGCGATTACGCCTGCGGCATGCTGCTCGCATTGGGTGGGATCGCTCTCGCCTTTATGCGGCTGAAGCGGCAATTCGACGGCGCGCCCGGCGGCTGGAGCGGCTTTCTGCTGATCGAGGACATGCGTCACCTCGCGCTGGTGATCCCGCTGTTTTCGGTCCTTGCACTCGCCGGGCTGTTTGTCGCGGCCGGCTGGGAATACGGCAGCCTGCACAATGCCGGGATCGCGCTCTTCATCGTCAGCGGCGCCTTCGTCTTTTTGAACATGAAAAGCGTCTTCGACCGCCTCGATTCGCGCGGCTGACGCCAGGCGCCGGCGGGAGTGCTCCAACCCCCGCTACCCCGTTCCCGGCGATGACCGATGCGACAGGATCCGCGCTACGCGAGCGTGGCGTTAAAGGCGCCGCCGTCGAGCAGCAGGTTTTGCCCGACGATAAAGCCTGACGAGGCGCCGCATAGGAAGGCGCAGGCGTCGCCGAACTCGGCCGGATCGCCGACCCGCCCGGCCGGCGTCGCCTGCGAGCGCTTTTCGAGCTGCTGCTCGAAGGAGACATTGGAGCGACGCGCCTCGAACTCGATGCCGGAGCGCAGCCGGTCGGTCAGGAAAGGGCCGGGCAGCAGGTTGTTGATCGTGACATTGTGCCGCGCGACTTGGCGGGCGAGCCCGGCGCAGAAGCCGGTCAGCCCGGCGCGCGCGCCGTTGCTCATGCCGAGATTGGGGATCGGCGACTTCACCGAGGCCGAAGTGATGTTGACGATGCGCCCGAATTTGCGCTCGCACATGCCGTCGACCGTCGCCTTGATCAACATGATCGGGGTCAGCATGTTGGCGTTGACCGCCTTCTGCCAATCCTCGATCGACCATTCGCGGAAATCGCCGTGCGGCGGGCCTCCGGCGTTGTTGACCAGGATGTCGGGCTCCGGGCAGGCGGCGAGCGCGGCCGCCCGGCCCGCCTCCGTCGTGATGTCGCCGGCAACCGCGGTGACCTTGGCGCCGGTCTCGCTGCGGATCTCCTGAGCGGTGCGTTCGAGCGTCTCCGCCGTGCGTGCGGTGATCGTCAGCTCGACCCCGGCCCGTCCGAGCGACATCGCGCAAGCCCGGCCGAGCCCCTTGCTTGCGGCGCAGACGATGGCCTTGCGGCCGGCGATGCGCAGATCCAGCATGTTGTCCTCCTGCTTGCTTCACGGGCTCCGTCCGGATCCTTATAGCCGAAACTGCGGCGCACGCCCGTTCGTTACGTCCCTCTCGGCCGAGAGCGGCTAGGGGCTACCGGCTTTCGATGCTCGGAGGACCGCCATTTCCGTATCGTCGCTTGCACGCCTGCGGGGATGCGCAGCCGCTCGCCGCCGCACAACCGCCGAGCCGGGGCCGGGGACCCCATTGCGGGATGGCATGCGCGCGGGCGGGAAGGTTCTGATCGTCGATGACGACGCGGCGCTGCGCCAATCCTTGGCGGAGCAGCTGGAGATGGACGGCGAATTCGCGACCGTGGGATGCGACACCGCCGCGGGGGCCCGCGCGATTCTCGAAAGCGAGCGGCTCACCGCGGTGCTGCTGGATGTCGATCTCCCCGACATGGACGGGCGCGAGTTTTGCCGCGCATTGCGCCGCAACGGCGTGACCCTCCCGATCATCATGCTGACCGGCGCCGATGGCGAGGCGGACATCGTCCGGGGTCTCGATTCCGGCGCCAATGATTATGTCACGAAGCCGTTCCGGCTCGCCGTGCTGCTGGCGAGACTGCGCGCTCATATCCGGCAGGATGCGCGCGGCGAAGACGCGGTCCTCACGATCGGCCCTTATGCATTCCGGCCGGGCGACAAAGTTCTGATCGATGCCAGCGGCCGCAAAACGATCCGGCTGACCGAAAAAGAGACCGCGATCCTCAGATACCTGTACCACGCCGGCGACCGGGTGATCGGGCGCGATACCTTGTTAGGCGAGGTCTGGGGATACAATGCCGGGGTCGCGACCCACACGCTCGAAACGCATATCTACCGCCTGCGCCAGAAGATCGAGCGCGACCCGGCCTGCGCCAAAATTTTGGTCACCGAGCCGGGCGGCTACCGCCTGTGGCCCTGAGCGCGATATCCTCGGCCGCAGCGAAACCTCGTTGGCCCGGTCACCATGAGCGATCTTGCCGCCCTCGATGCGGCCGCTGCCCTCGTCCGAACGGTGGTGCCGCCGACGCCGCAATATTGCTGGCCGCTGCTGTCGGCGCGGATCGGCGCCGAGCTTTGGGTCAAGCACGAGAACCACACGCCGATCGGCGCCTTCAAAATTCGCGGCGGGCTGATCTATCTCGACGCGGTGCGGCGGGAGCGGCCGAACCTCCGGGGCATCGTCACCGCGACGCGCGGCAATCACGGGCAGAGCGTCGCGCTCGTTGCCTCGCGGCTCGGTCTTGCCTCGACCGTGGTCGTGCCGCACGGGAACAGCGTCGAGAAGAACCGCGCGATGGCCGCCTTCGGGGCGGAACTCGTCGAGGCCGGGCACGATTACCAAGCCGCCTACGAGCATGCGATCGAGTTGGCGGAGCGCCGCTCGCTCCATCTCGTGCCGCCTTACGATCCGCTGCTGGTGCATGGCGTCGCGAGCTATTCGCTCGAGCTCTTTCGGGCGGTGCCTGACATCGACACGGCCTACGTCCCGATCGGGCTCGGCAGCGGCATCTCGGGGATGATCATGGCGCGCGAGGCGCTGGGGCTGCGCACCGAGATCGTCGGGGTCGTCGCGGCCGGCGCCGCGACCTACGCACTGTCGGTCGCGGCCGGGCGGCCGGTCAGCACCAACAGCGCCGAGACGATCGCCGACGGGCTTGCCTGCCGCGTGCCGAACGAGACGGCGCTCGACCTGATCCGCCGCAAGGCGGCGCGGATCGTTACCGTGTCGGATGCCGAGATCCGGCGCGCGATGCGCATTCTTTATACGGACACGCACAACCTCGCCGAGGGCGCCGGCGCCGCAGCGCTCGCCGCGGCCTTGCAGGAACGCGGCCGCCTCGCCGGCAAGCGCGTCGCGGTCATCCTGTCGGGCGGCAACATCGATGCCGCGCTGTTTGCGGGAATCCTTGCCGAACCGGATGCGTGAGGCGCGCCGCTACTCGCCCATCTGCAGCAAGGCGCCGCGGTTGCGGGCATCGCGGAAGGACAGAAAGAACACAAGCGCACCGAGCCCTATGTACAAGATGTCGAGCCCGGCCGCCGCCGCGAGGTAGTCGGCCCGGAACACGCCCGAAAACATCACCGCGCGCATGCCCTCGAACACATAGGTGGCCGGCAGCGACCAGGCGACCGGCCGCAGCCAGGCCGGCAGGGTCGCGACCGGATAGTAGACGCAGCTGAGCGGGGCCAGCGCAAAGATGACCGACCAGGCAAGGCTCTCGGCCCCCATCCCTTGCCGCAGGATCATGCCGCAGATCGCCAGACCGAGCGCCCAGCCCATCGCCAGCAGCAGCACGAAGTAGGCGAGGAGCGGCAGGCCCAGGCCGAAGATCGAGTAATGGTAGAGCGGGATCGCCAGCAGCGCGGCGGGAACGACGCCCATCGTGACGCGGATCGCGCTCATCCCCAATAGCGAGATCACCCACTCGTAGGGCCGCAGCGGTGTCACGAACAGGTGGCCGAGGTTGCGCGCCCACATCTCTTCGAGGAACGAGATCGAGAGCCCGAGCTGACCCCGGAACAGCACGTCCCACAACAGCACCGCCGCCAGCAGCACGCCGAAGGCGCGCGCCACATAGCTGCTGTTCGAGTAGAGAAATTGGCTCATGAAGCCCCAGATCAGCATCTGCAGGGTCGGCCAATAGAGCAATTCGAGGGTGCGCGGCCAGGAGCTGCGCAGCAGATACAGATACCGCAGCAGCATCGCCCACACCCGGCCGGGCGAGAACGGCGCATCGCGCCGGCGGGGCGGCGCGGCGCTCATTGCGCCGCCGCCGCGAGATCGGGCGCGCCGCCGCGGGCAATCTGCAGGAACACCTCTTCGAGCGTCGCGCGACCGTAGCGGTCGATCAGCTCCTGCGGGCCGCCCCGGTCGACGATGCGTCCCGCCTTCATCATGATCACATCCGAGCACAACCGCTCGACTTCGGCCATGTTGTGCGAGGCCATCAGGATCGTGGCGCCGGTGCGCCGGCGATAGCTTTCGAGGTAGCTGCGCACCCAATCGCCGGTATCCGGATCGAGCGAGGCGGTCGGCTCGTCCAGCAACAGCAATTCGGGCTCGTTCAGCATCGCTTTGGCGAGCGCGACACGGGTCTTCTGGCCGGCCGACAGTTTGCCGGCCGGGCGGTCGAGAAAGGCTTCGACCTGGAGGTCCCGCGCCAGATCCTCGATCCGTTCCCGGCGCGCCTTCAAGCCATAGAGCCGGGCGTAGATCGACAGGTTCTGCCGCACCGTCAACCGATGCGGCAGGTCGACATAGGGCGAGGAAAAATTCATACGCGGCAGAACGCGGTGGCGATGGCGCAAGACATCCTCGCCGAGCACACGCACCCTGCCCTCGCTCGGCAGCAGCAGCCCGAGCAGGATCGACAACGTCGTCGTCTTTCCCGCGCCGTTGCCGCCGAGCAGCGCCGCGACGACGCCGCGCTCCACGGTGAAGCTGACCCGGTCGACCGCAAGTGCGGTTCGATATCGCTTGACCAGATCCTCGACGACGATGACCGGTTCGGGGGCGGGCTCGAACATCGATCCTATATGAGGCATGATTGGGGCTTCGGCCAGCACGCCCGCGCGGTTCGGAACCTGCTATGCGCTGGCCCTCGATAATGGAACGGACCGAGCGGCCGGGCAGCCCCGATGACCACAGCGACCTCGATCACCCGTTCCGAGCCGGGCAACGGCTTTGCCCGGATCAGCCTGCGGCAGCTCGTTTTCATACGCTGGGTGGCGGTCGCGGGACAGGCGCTGACGCTGCTGACCGTTCATTACGGGCTGGGATTCCGGCTGCCGCTGCGCCCGGCGATGGCCGTGGTCGCCTGCTCCGCGCTGATGAACATCGGCGTGTTCGTGCTGCGCCGCCGCGCCGCAACCCGGATGGGCGAGCGCGAGGCGGCGGTCTATCTCGGCTACGACCTGCTGCAATTGGCGGCGCTTCTGTACCTGACCGGCGGGCTCGAGAACCCGTTCTCCATCCTGGTTCTGGCGCCGGTTACGGTCGGTGCGACGGTGCTGTCGCAGCGCCCGGTGATGGCGCTTGCGGTGTTCGCCGTGGCGGCGATCACCGCCCTCGCTTCGGCGCATGAGCCCTTGCCCTGGCGCACCGAGCCGCTGGTCTTCCCGCCGGAGCTGATCATCGGGATCTGGACCGCGCTCGCGCTCGCGACGGTGTTCATCGCCGGCTATACTTGGACGGTGGCGCAGGAGGCGCGGCAGTTGCGGGATGCGATGGCCGCCACCCAGCTCGCTCTGGCGCGCGAGCAGCGGGTCTCCGCCGTCGGAGCCTTGGCCGCCGCCGCGGCGCATGAGCTGGGGAGCCCGCTCGCAACGATCGCGGTGGTCGCGCGCGAGCTGGCGCACGATCTCCCGGCCGACAGCCCGCATGCCGAAGACGCCGCCCTGCTGCTGAGCCAAACCGAGCGCTGTCGCCGCATCCTCGCGCAACTGGCGCAGCAGCCGGAGGAAGACGGCGTGTCGCCCTATACGCGCCTGCCGATCTCGGTCCTCGTCGAGGCCGCGGGGACGCTTTACCGCGACGAGCGCATTCGCCTGATCTTCGCCGCTACGGGCGCGCCGCCCGAGGCCGAACCGCTGGTCCGGCGCAGCCCCGAAATCATGCACGGGCTCAACAATCTGATCCAGAACGCGGTGCAGTTCGCCCGCCGCGAGGTCAGCGTGACGATCTTCTGGGATCACGCCGTCGTGACGGTCGAGATCGCCGATGACGGCCCCGGCTTTCCTGCGCATCTGCTCGGGCGGCTGGGCGAGCCTTACCTATCGACCCGCGCCGACGGCTCAGACCATATGGGGCTCGGCATCTTCATCGCGCAGAGCCTGTTGGAACGCAGCGGCGCGCAACTCGCCTTCGACAACCTCGTCGAAGGCGGCGCTCATGTTGCGATTTCGTGGGTGCGTGCCAATGTGGAGGATATGGCGCAAAACGATGCAACCGCGCTCGACGAAACGCGTCCCGACCGACAAAGGCAACGAGCATGATCACGGCGGATCGATCCCCGCATCCCAGCGCTTCGGATGATTTGGCGGCCCCATTGCGCGGGCTACCGGAATCCGACCGCACCCTGCTGATCGTCGATGACGACGCGCCGCTCTGTCAGCGGCTCGCCCGCGCGATGGAGCGCCGCGGGTTCATCGTCTCGACCGCGGAGGGCGTCGCGGGCGGCATCGCCGCGGCGACCGCCGACGCGCCCGCTTTCGCGGTTGTCGATCTGCGCCTGGGCGATGGCAGCGGCCTCGACATCGTCGGGGCCTTGCGCCGGGCCCGCCCCGGCGCGCGGATCGTGATGCTGACCGGGTACGGCAACATCGCGACCGCGGTCGCCGCGGTCAAGGCGGGCGCGGTCGATTACCTGCCGAAGCCAGCCGATGCCGACGCGGTCGAGCGCGCGCTGCTCGCGCTGGAGGACGGCACCCCGCAGCCGCCGGAAGACCCGATGTCCGCCGATCGGGTCCGTTGGGAGCACATCCAGCGGGTCTTCGAATTGTGCGACCGCAATGTCTCGGAGACGGCGCGGCGGCTTAAAATGCACCGGCGCACGCTGCAGCGCATCCTCAGCAAGCACGCGCCGCGCAGCTAGAGCAGTATCCACTCAAATCGAATCGCTTCTCTTGGCCCCGTGGCCGGGCTTGTCCCGGCCACCCACGTCTTGCTCGCATGCATGCCGATGAAGACGTGGACCCGCGGGTCGAGCCCGCGGGAGGGGAGTTCTTTTCAACGCCGATCGGACCTCATCGGATTCCGCTTTAGTATCCTGAACCAGAAATCCGCATCCTTATTCTCCTCGTCATTCCGGGGCGGGAGCGCAGCTCGCGA
>Ga0213875_10002219_pt1 | contig 11820 bp, 10 predicted proteins | sample BarmaccomBMRX_R8_FD_160105 | JGI IMG/M metagenome (GOLD analysis project Ga0213875, IMG submission 160105) | Root-associated microbial communities from Barbacenia macrantha in rupestrian grasslands, the National Park of Serra do Cipo, Brazil - RX_R8 | ecosystem: Host-associated > Plants > Roots... | reverse complement strand
GTGCCGCCGGTCGTTGTTACCGGATTTTGAGCAAAGATCGTGAGAGTAGCGGCTGTTACACAGTACCCCGAAATCGCGAACGCTTTCAGACGCATGGAGGGCCCTCCTCAGTGCTGACTCAGCGAGTCGGTTGAGTTTATCGCTCGGTTGAGGCAGTTGCCGTACTGTACGGTACTGCAGTCGGCGGTTCTTTGGGCGGGTACTATGCCGGGACCTGCGGCACCCTCCTGCGCCGCAAGGTCATTTACGGGGTAATTGACAAATACCTACTATGAGTTCCCCGCAAAGAATTGGTCGCTTTACATTGCGACGGTGATTTTTTCCGTTGTGGTGGCGCCGTTTGCGGGAAGCGGGATTTTTGCGAACCAGTTGAAGCTGCTATCGCCGACGGGCCTGATTGCTGAAGACGTGCCCGCGATGATTTCATAGCCCAGAGAGGCCTGGTCCGAGCTTGGCGTTGTCAGGGGCCAAGAATATGGGACTGTTACCGTACATGTCGCTGTCGAACCGCTGCGGCTCGCCGTGACTGAGGCGACGTCTTGCAGTATGTTAATGCCTTCATCCCTAGTAAAAGCGTTTCCAATGCAGTAGATCGGGACGCTCGTCGGGATGCCGGATTCGATGGTGATGGTGAATTCGAACACGAATTTACCTGTGTAGGTGGCGGTGGTCTGCGCTTCGGCGGCGCGGGATTGGGCGCACGCGAACGGCGCGAGCGCAAGCAGAAAGGCCGACAACAAACGGGTTCTAGAGCAATGCATAACGCTCCTCGAGTTAGTTCAGCGGCTCTACATCACCACGGTGATCTTTTCGGTGCTAGTTGCCCCGTTCGCCGGAATCGCGATTTCCCCGAGCTGGTGGTCAACTTCGCGCACCGGCGGCGTTACGAGGTTCGTGTCGGCGATGATTTGAAAACTGAGGGTGACCTTGTCGGATGACGGATCGGTGAGCGCCCACGAATAGGGAAGGGTCACGGTGCAAGTTGCGGTCGACCCGCTGCGGGTTGCCGTAACGCTGCCGGATTCGGTCAGGGTGTTGAGACCGTCGCTGGTCGAAGCTTTTCCGTAGCAGTAGATCGGCACGCTCGTAGAAATGGTGGATTCGATACTGAGGGTGAATTCGTATACGAACTTGCCGGTGTAAGTCGTCGCGGTCTGCGGCTCAACGGCGGCGCTCCGCTGGGCCCACGTCAGTGGCGCTAGAACAAGCAGAGATGCGGATAAGAAAGCGATTCTTGAGAGGCTCATGTTGGCTCCTTCAACTGATATCGCGCAGAATGGACCCAAAACCCCTCACACTTTTTTCGGGCGCGTTTTCTGACGTACACTTTGAGCAACAGGATGAGTTCCGGCCACTCCGACGTGACGGATTTGCTGCTTGAGTGGAACGCCGGGAACCGAACGGCTTTGGACAAGCTGGTCCCCTATGTTTATCGGGAACTAAGGGCGCTCGCGGGGGCGTACATGCAGCGGGAAGCGGCCGGCCATACGTTCCACGCGACGGATCTGGTGCACGAGGTGTATCTGAAACTGGTGGACCAGCGGCGGGTGAACTGGCAGAACCGGACACACTTTTTCGGCGCGGCGGCGAAGTTGATGCGCCGCATCCTGGTGGATCACGCACGGGCGGCTCATGCGGCCAAACGCGGCGGGGAGGCTGTCCGAACGCTGCTTACGGGATGCTCGGCGACGATCCAGCCGGACGAGGAAATATTGTTGCTGAACTCGGCGATAGCGAAGCTAGAAGAACTCGATGCGCGGAAGGCGGAAGTTACGGAGCTTCGATTTTTCGGCGGCCTGACGAGTGAGGAAGCGGCCGCCTATCTAGGCGTATCGCTCGCGACGGCCGAGCGCGACTGGAACATGGCAAAGGCGTGGCTGTACCGCGAGTTGAAGTCATCGCAAGTCTCGGTGCAATAGACATGCAGACCGCGACAGCACGAAGGATCGGGGCGTATCGTATCGAGCGCGAGATAGGGGCGGGGGAAACGGGCGCGGTCTATCTCGGCTCGCGCGCCGACCGTGAGTTTGAGAAGCGCGTTGCGATCAAGCTGGCGCGGGAGGGCGAACGCAGCGAGGCGGTTCTGAAGCGTTTTCGCGTGGAGCGCCAAACCCTGGCGAAATTGGAGCACTCCAATATCGCCCGGCTGCTGGATGCCGGGATCACAGAGGACGGAGATCCTTATATCGTCATGGAATTCGCCGAGGGATTGCCGCTCGATGAATTTTGCGCGCGCGAAAATCTTCCGCTTGGCAGGCGCCTCGCGCTGTTCCGCAAAATCTGCTCGGCTGTGCAATACGCTCACCAGCGTTTGGTGGTTCACCGCGATCTGAAATCGAGAAATATCTTGGTGAACCGGGAGGGCGAGCCCAAGCTGGTCGGTTTCGGCGAGGGTGACGCGACGCAGACAGCCGCGACGACCTCGGGCGATGTATATGCTCTGGGCCTGTTGCTGCGAGACCTCGTGGGAGAGAAGCACGGCGATCTAGACAAGATCGTCGCGATGGCTTTAGGAGACGAACCGGAGCGGCGTTACCGTTCGGCGGCCGAGCTCGGCGAGGATGTGCGCCGTTATCAGGAGCATTTACCAGTTTCGGCGCGCAAGGAGACGATTGGATATATTGCCGGCAAACTGATTGCCCGGCACAAGATCGCGTCTGCGGCTGCGTTCACGACCGCGATGGGCATGCTGGTTCTCACTGTCGTGCTCGCAGCCGAGATCCGCAAAGCGAACTCCGAGCGGGCGCGAGCTGAGCGAATCACAGCATACATGCAGCAGATATTGGGGGGCAACGTCGCTAATCACGAGAAAAAGGGCCGTGATTTGAAGGTGGTCGACATACTTCGAGATGCGGCGGCGGGCTTGGATTTGGAATTGAAGAATCAGCCGCTCGAAGCAGCGGAGTTACACGCGACGATTGGAAATACGTTCGGCAAACTGGGTATGCTTCCGGCGGCAGACCGGGAGTTACGGGCCGGATTGCGCGCGCAAGGCGCTGTGCTCGGGCCGAACAGCACGGTCACGGCAGAGACGCTGCACACGCTCGGAGTTGTTGAGCGGTACGAAGGCCAGTATGCGGATTCGGAGCAACATCTGAGGCGCGCGCTTCGGATCGAGCAGCGGAACGGGGCTTCGAGCTCCGGCGATGCGATGAATGATTTGGCCGTCACATTGTACGTGGAAGGGCGCTACAAAGAGTGCGGCGCATATCTCGAGCAGCTTCTGGCGGAGAGCGGGAAGTTTTATAAAGCGGGCGATGTGAGGCTCGACATTCTGCGCAATAACATCGCGGCAGTGCGTTTCGAGAGAGGGGATTTCGCCGGGGCGGCTGAAATCCAGCGCGAGGTAGTAAATGCTCATCGCGAGCGGGATCGCCGGGCCGGCTCACTATCTCTGGAACTGGGGCTCGCGGAGATGAATCTGAGCCGGTATCTTCGTTCGTCCGGCGATGCGAGCGCTGCTGCGCCGCACGCTGTTTCGGCTTTGCAGATTTATAAACAGCGGGTGGGAGATTCTCACACGAACACTGCGTTTGCCGAATGCGAGTTGGCATCCGTCTACTCGGAGGAAGGATGGCACGCGCGCGCGGAGGAGGAGGCGCGTAATGCAGTTGCCGCGGCGAGCCACGCGTTACCGCCGGGTCATCCTACTTTCGCGAACGTGTGGGTTTGCCTCGGCCGCGTGTTGACGGCTGCGGGAAAACCCGCTGCGGCGGAGCGGTATCTGCGAGAGGCGTTCGCCATGCGTGAGAAGAAGGGCTCACCAACGCGCGTGGCGGAGGCGGCGGACGCGCTCGCCCTGTGTCTTATTGGCCAGAACCGCTTGAGAGAAGCACGGCCATTTGCGGAAACCGCCTATCTCAATTTCAAGAACGTCTACGGCGAGAACAACCGAATCACGCGCGCTGCGTTCGAGCGCCTGAAAAACCTTCCCAGCGGGCAGCTATGAATCCCGAACGCTGGCGACGCATCGACGATTTGTTTGAAGCTGCGCTGCAGAAGCCCGCATCGGAACGCATGCAGTTTCTGGATGAGGCTGTTACCGAACCGGACATCTATGGTGAGGTCGCGTCCCTGATTGCGGCATTTGAGGAAGCCAAAAGCTTTCTGTCGATGCCTTCGTTGCCGTCTGAAGGCGCAACGCAGCCTTTCTCTTTCCTCGGCGCGTATCGCGTCGACCGCGAACTCGGCTCCGGCGGAATGGGGACGGTTTATCTCGCGTCGCGGGCAGACCGGCAGTTTGAAAAGCAGGTTGCGATCAAGGTGGTGCGAGCGGGGCTTGAACATGAGTTTGTTCTCGGACGTTTTCGAAGCGAGCGCCAGATACTCGCGACGCTCGATCATCCGAATATTGCGCGGTTACTGGATGGCGGCGTGACCGTTGATGGGCGGCCTTACCTGGTCATGGAATTCGTGGAGGGTACGCGGCTCGACGAATACTGCGCAGCGCGGGACTTGTCGATCGACGAGCGGCTCGAAGTGTTCAGCAGGATTTGCAGCGCCGTCCAGTACGCGCACGAGCGGTTGGTGATTCATCGCGATCTGAAGCCGGGCAATATTTTGGTCTCAGGGGCTGGGCATGTGAAGCTGCTCGATTTCGGGATCGCCAAGCTGCTCGATGCGAGCGACGGCGAGGAACGCCAAGAGACGCAGCCAGCAGTGCGGATGTTAACGCCGCTATACGCGAGTCCGGAACAAGCTGCGGGAGGGCGGATCACGACCACGTCCGACATCTACACGCTGGGAGTGATCCTGTACGAGCTCGTGAGCGGCGTGCATCCTTTCCGGCAGGGGACACAAGGCGATGGTCCCCCCCGCAACAAGCGGCTGAAAGGCGATCTCGAAAAGATCGTTCGGATGGCGTTGCGCAAGGAGCCGGAGCGGCGGTATCGCTCGGCTGGGCAGCTGGCTGACGATGTCAGACGATACCGGGAAAAGTTGCCTGTTGCGGCGCGCAAGGAAACGGCGGTTTATCTGGCGGCAAAGTTCGTGGACCGGCATCGAGCGGCAACCGCGATGGCTGCCGGGATTATCGGTGTACTGGCGGGCGGCCTCGCGTTCACGGCGTATGAGGCGCGGGTTGCGCAGCAGCAGCGTACGAAGGCGGAATACGTCAAGAGCTTCGTTCAGACGACGTTGAGCGGGGCGGATCCGACGTGGAGTTCGCCGTTCAAACAAGGGCGCGAGTTGCGCGTGGCCGAGGTGCTCGATGTTGCGGTGCGGCGTGTCGATTCGGAGCTGAGGCGGGAGCCTCTGCTCGCGGCTGAGTTGCGGCGCGAACTTGCGCTCAGCTATCTGGGACTGGGTCTGTATCCGGAAGCGGAACGTCTGGCGCGTGCAGCCGCGGTGCAAGAAAACGCGCTGCTGGGCGGCAGCGATCCGGCTACACGGAAGTCGCGCGAGGTGTTGGACCGGGTGCTCGCGCATGAGGGGGCGGGAAGGTGAGCGGGCGGTGCATTGATCGGGCGGAAGGCGGCCTGTGCGGCCGCCGCAGGCTCGCGCCTACCCCACGCCCCACAGACGAATGGATGAATGGATGAGGAACGTACGTTCGGCTTGGTTCAATAAGGGCATGCCTTCGTTTACGCTCGGGCAGCTCGCGGAGGTGCTCGGCTGCGAGGTGGCGGGTGATGCGGGAGTGTCGATTACGGGCGTTTCGAGTATTGAACGCGCGGGGCCGACGGAGATCGCGTTTCTCGCGAATATGAAGTACGCGCCGAAGATTAAGGCGTCGCGCGCGGGGGCGATTATTGCTGCCGAGCGGCTCGAGAACGCTTCTGCTGCGACGCTCGTTTCCTCGAATCCATATCATGATTTTGCGCGTGCGCTCGCGTTGTTTTATCAGGCGCCGAAACCGCGGCTCGGGATTCATTCTACGGCTGCGATTGCAGCGTCAGCGCGCGTGGGCGCGAATGCGTCCATCGGGGCTTATGCGGTGGTCGGCGAAGACACCGTTATTGGCGCAAACGCAGTGCTCTATCCTCACGCGGTGATTTACGACGGCTGCATCATTGGCGACGATTTCACGGCTCATTCGCATGTCTCGGTGCGCGAATATTGCCGGATCGGCAATCGCGTGACCTTGCACAACGGCGTGGTTATTGGGGGCGACGGGTTTGGATTTGCGAAGGGCAACGATGGGCGGCAGCACAAGATTCCGCAGTCGGGGATTACGGTTCTCGAAGACGATGTCGAGGTTCAAACACTGAGCTCGGTTGACAGGGCGACGATCGGGGAAACGCGAGTGAAGCGCGGGGCCAAGATCGACAGCCTGGTGCAGATTGGCCACGCGTGCACGGTGGGCGAGGACAACATCATTTGCGCGCAGACGGGACTTGCGGGCAGCACGAAGCTCGAGGAGAACGTGATTATGGCGGGGCAAACGGGGTCCTCGGGTCATCTCACGATTCACAAGAACGCGATTGTCTGGGGGCAAGCGGGAGTGGGGCACGATGTGCCGGAGGGCGGGATTGTGAGCGGGTCGCCGGCGTTCGATTCGCGAGAGTGGCTGCGCGCTTCGGCGGCGTACACGCGGCTGCCGGAGATTTTGCGGACGGTGCGGGCTCTCGAGCGGCGCGTGGCGGAGCTTGAGAAGCGCACGACATGAAGTCGATTTGCGGGGTCCGGCTGATTCAGAGAGACGGAATCCTCGAAAACGCCTGGATCACGTTCGAGAACGGGGAAATTAGCGATGTTGGAGAAGGCGCTGCACCTCTGTGCGCAGATTCCATTGATGGGGAGAATCTCTATCTCGCACCGGGATTCATCGACATGCACGTGCATGGGGGGAACGGGGCGGATTTTCTCGATGGGACGGCGGAAGCGTGGCTCGCGGCGGCGGATTTTCATCTTTCGCGCGGCACGACGGCGCTGTGTCCGACGTTTGCATCGACGACATACGAACGGATGGCGCGATTGCTCGATTTGTGGCCGGAGGTGCGGCGACGCTCGCGGGCGCGGTTGCTGCCGGTTCATCTCGAAGGGCCACATCTAGCGGCAACGAAAGCGGGCGCTCAAGATCCTAGACTGTTGCGCGCGCCTGCGGATTCCGACATTGCGTGGCTGCTCGACAATAAGGCGCGCATTTCGCAGATGACGATCGCGCCAGAGCTGCCGAATGCGCCGGCGGCGATCGAAGTTTTGTCGAAAGCCGGCATCGTCATGTCGGCGGGGCACTCGGAGGCTACGGAGCGCGAAATGGGCGGCGCGCGGGGCGTTGCGAAAGTTACGCATTTATATAACGCGATGACCTACGCGGCCAAGGAGGGGCTGTTTCGACGCGCGGGTCTGGTGGAATACGCGCTGGCTGAAGAGTCGCTTGCATGCGAGCTGATTGCGGACGGCTTTCATGTGACGCCGATACTGATGAAGCTCGCGTATCGGGCGAAAGGACCGAGTAAGATGGCGCTCGTGAGCGACGCGCTTGCCGGCGCGGGATTGCCACTCGGTTCCGAGTTCATGCTCGGGACGCTCGCGTGCAGGGTCGCGGAGGGCGTGTGCACGCTGCTCGATGGTTCTGCTTTGTCCGGCAGCGCCACCACGTTAATAGATCAGGTGCGGGTGGTCACGGGGTCGGTAGGTGTACCACTTTGGGACGCGGTCACAATGGCGGCTTATACCCCCGCGCGCATCTTGGGAATACACGACCGGTATGGAACGTTACAGCCGCGGAAGGCCGCAGATTTCGTGCTGTTCGACGATGACTTCGAAGTGCGGGCGGTGTGGGTGGACGGGCAACTTTCTTGTCGTATTCCAGGCGGACGCGTAGTCCATCGAACGGAGGTTTAGGCGAAGTGATCGATCCGAAATTTGACCGGTTGCCGGCCGACGCGCAAGGCGACCTGGAGAAGATTCCAGAACGCGAGTTGACCGAACAACAACGAGCAGAACTGGCGCGGAGGCGCCGCGCCGGGTACAGCATCAACGATTCGATTGCCGGGGACACGATGTTGTCTGTCGGCGCAAGAGGCGCGGATACCTCCGGAGTGTCAGCGGGGGCCGGAGCAGGGGCCGGAATGACGAGCGTTTCGCCCGGCGGCACGGGATCACCGGCACCGAACATCGTACCGGGCTCGGCGAGTACAGGAACGACTCCCCGCGGCGCGAAGCCGGTTGATCAAGATGCCAGTCTGCGTTTGGAAGTGGATGACGACGCGCTTACGCGGGAAGAGATTGCGGCGCGCGCACATCAATGCTGGCACGAGCGCGGCTGTCCTCTGGGATCACCGGAACTCGACTGGCAGAGGGCGGAAGAGGAACTCCGGGCGGAGCGCAGGCGCACGAGGACCAGCGCGGCTTCGGCCTAGGGCTAGATTCAAGCGCGGTCGCTTACGCTTCCGGCTCGGATTCGGGAGTGTGCGATGCAGAACGATTGGCTGACCCCACCGGAAAAGTTCGGTGGGGTCGGCCGTTTGGAAGCTACAGTTTGGGTGGCTTTTCGGATGGATGCGATTCTTTGGGCGCTGGGGCCGGGTGAGCTGCTGGAGCCGGACGCGGCGCGGCTGCGTGAGGTTCAGCGGCAGGACGAGATTCCGGTCGCGAAGCGGGTCGAGATTCGGGAGCCGGTCGGGCAGCCGGAGTTGAACGAGGCTCGGCGGCAGGACGGGCGGCCGGAGTTGAACGAGGCTCGGAAGGTCGCGCTGCGGGCGCCGGTCGAGACTCTGGAGCGGGTCGAGCTTCGGGGGTTGACCGAGGCGTTGAACGCGGTTCAGAGCTAGGCCGTTCTGCAGATCGATTCGGCGGAGCGCCGTGGGCCGCAGGGGCGGGCCGGTTCTCCGGTCGGGATTCAGGAGTTTCGCGAGCTGCCGGCGTGCGGTTAGGCGGTGCACCGTGCTCGGGTCGTGCCGCGGGTGAAGACCGCTCGGCTGGAGTTCGCGCAGGCGCGTTGGCTCGTTCGGCCGGAGCGCGTTCGGCCGGCGTTCGCCCGGCCGCAGCACCTCGGTTCGCGCCGGGCGCCGGGCGATAGTTGCCAGCGCGTACTGCATCCGGTCGCGCGGCTGCTACCATCGTCGGACGTCCGTGGTTTGCGGAATAGAACTGCGAACGGTTGGTGGCGGCTGCATGCTCGACTTGTGTTTGCGCTGCTACCGGCGGGATGTGGCGCTCGCTCGCAGCTCTTTCCTGCTCGGCTGTAGGCCGAGCCTGCACACCGCCGGGTCCGGCGAATGCGGCGCGACTGGTTGTGGCTCCGGCCGGTACCGATTCGTTATAGACGTTGTGAATGTTTGTAATATTTATGTTCGTCACGGAACGGTTGTACGCGAAGACGCCGTTGTTCCAGCGGCCTCCGAAGAACCCGAATCCGTTGTAGCCAAAGCCGTAGTTAATGCCGCCGTACCAGCCCACCGATGGGCCCCAGTATCCGGCGTTCCAGCCGTAGACTCCGCCCGAGAAACCCCAATATCCAGGAGTCCAATACAGGCCCGGCTGAGGCGCCATGACCCACGTACCGGGTACCCAATAGTAGTCGCCGACGTCTCCATTCCAGGACCAATATCCCGGCGTCCAGAGGTAACCGGGGCCAGGGCAAAGCGGCTGTGAGTAAGTCACCAGCATGGGCGGAGCAATCGTGATGGAAATCCCGATCGCACCAAAAGACATGGTTGAACCAACCGCTAGCAGGCCTGCGAGCATTGCTGTTCGGCCTAATCCACTGCGCTTCGCGCGAAGCAGATTACGCGGTTCGAATCGCTTCAGTATATTTTGCATAATCCCCCTGCCAGTGAGACACCGCCGCACGGGATTGCGGTTACGACCGTAGATCGTTGACTACGTTAAATTTCCGTCAGGATGGATGTAGGACTACCGAGACTGGACAATGACGGTGATACATGCGATAAACAACAGTTAATACGTTTGTAGGAGTCTCGCCATGCGACCGATAAAACGGCGCCTTGCTCTGGTTGCCGCTATCCCGATCGCCGCCGTCGCGATCCTGTTCTCGACTCGAGGGACGAACCTCGTTCCGAACGCTCGCGCGGAAGGGCGGCTGCCGAGCGGCCCGATTAAGCACGTGATCGTGATCATGCAAGAGAACCGGTCGTTCGATTCATACTTCGGCACGTTTCCGGGCGCCAATGGCATTCCGATGAAAAACGGCGTTCCGACGGTATGCGTGCCAGACCCAGCGCACAGCACTTGCCAGGCGCCGTATCACGACTTACACGACGAGAATGGCGGCGGACCGCATTTCGCGCCGCAAGCTACCGGCGACATCGACGGCGGAAAAATGGACGGCTTTGTCGCGATGGCTGAGAAGTATAAGGAAAACTGCACCGATCCGAACAATCCGGGGTGCGGTGATTCGCCGGACGTGATGGGATATCACGACGGCGGAGAAATTCCGAATTACTGGTCGTATGCACAATCGTTCGTTCTGCAGGATCAAATGTTCGAGCCGAACGCTTCGTGGAGCTTGCCGGCGCATTTGTTCCTGATCTCGGAATGGTCGGCGAACTGCACGACGCACAACCAACCCTCGAGTTGCACCAACGCGCTGGATCTTCCCGGGTTACCGCCCGACTACGTTGGAAATCCGAATCACACGATTCCGATTTACGCGTGGACGGACTTGACGTACCTTCTGCACAAAAACAATGTGAGCTGGGGTTATTACGTCGTGGAGGGGACCGAACCGGATTGCGAGAACGATGAGGAAGGGGATTGCCCTCCGATTCCGCAGGGCGCGAAGACGCCGGGCATTTGGAATCCGCTGCCGTATTTCGACACGGTGGCGAACAATGGCCAGTTGAGCAACATACAGCCGATCACGAAGTTTCTGTCGCAGGCGCAGAACGGGACGCTACCGGCGGTTTCGTGGATCGTGCCTTCGGCGCAGGTGAGCGAGCATCCGCCGGCGTTGGTGTCGGAGGGGCAATCATACGCCACCGGATTGATCAATGCGGTGATGGAAGGGCCAAATTGGAAGGATTGCGCGATCTTTGTCGCGTGGGACGATTGGGGCGGTTTCTACGATCACGTCGCGCCGCCGACGGTGGATGAGAACGGGTATGGGCTGAGGGTTCCGGCACTGGTGATTTCGCCGTATGCGAAGCGAGGGTATATCGATCACCAGACGCTGAGCTTCGACGCGTATCCGAAATTCATTGAAGATTTGTTCTTGAACAGCCAGCGGCTGGATCCGAAGACGGATGGACGGAGCGATCCGCGGCCGAGCGTTCGGGAGGCGGAATCGGTGTTGGGGGATCTGCGGCTGGACTTCAATTTCAACCAGCCGGCGCGCGCTCCGCTGATTTTGCCGGTGCATCCGAAGACGGATTTGGTTGAGCCGAGTAATTGAGTAAGTCCGAAGGCTTGGAAGGTGGGAAGAGCGCCGCCAGGATCGGCTGCCCCACGAAGACAAAGAAAGGATGGTATGCGGTGAGTAGGAACCGGGTTGCCTTGCTGATTTTTGTACTCGTGGCTTTTGTGGTGGTTGCGCTTGGGACACGAGAGTCGAAGATCATGCCGGCGGCGAGCGCCGCGAACGTGACCCCGCCAAGCGTGATCAAGCACGTCGTCATCATCATGCAGGAGAACCGGTCTTTCGATTCGTACTTCGGAACGTTTCCGGGGGCAAACGGTATTCCGATGAAAAACGGGGCGCCGACGGTGTGCGTTCCCGATCCGCAGCGGAACGAATGCGTGTACCCATATCACGACGAAAATAACGAGAACGGCGGCGGGCCTCACTATGAGGCAGATGCGACGGGCGACATCGATGGGGGCCAGATGGACGGATTCATCGTGCGCGCGGAAGAGGCGCAGAAATCGTGCACCAGCGATGCGAATCCGGCATGCGTCGGACAACCGGAAGTGATG
>Ga0213875_10002218_pt1 | contig 11822 bp, 11 predicted proteins | sample BarmaccomBMRX_R8_FD_160105 | JGI IMG/M metagenome (GOLD analysis project Ga0213875, IMG submission 160105) | Root-associated microbial communities from Barbacenia macrantha in rupestrian grasslands, the National Park of Serra do Cipo, Brazil - RX_R8 | ecosystem: Host-associated > Plants > Roots... | reverse complement strand
ACGCAAGGGGCCGACGTCACCACCGGCGACAAGCTCATCTATGATCTCAACACCGGCATCGCGAATGTGTTCTCCGGCCCCGGAACGCCGGTCAAATCGCTCTTCGTGCAGGGAAGTCAGCCGGGCGAAGCAAAACCCGCTGGCCCGCAAAAGCCGCAAGCGGGCAAATCCGCTTCCGCCAGCCCGACCTCTTCCAAAGCCCCCTCGGACAAGGCTTCCGCCTCGCCGAGCAAATCCGCTTCCGCCAAGGCCGGCACGGGAAAGGGCTCCTCGCCGAAGGCCGCAGAGCCTTGATGACAGCAAATTAATTAGGCGCCGCGTGGCGAACATGCTCAATTCCGGCCCGGAAATGGCGTGAGGAGGGATCGATTCGCAAAAGCAAATCCGTCTTTTTGCGAGAGTTCATGTCGGGGATTGCGAGACACGACACAATTTTCGCCAAGCATTCCCTTGTCCGGAACGCAATTGCAGCAGTGGACTGCCGTGGAATGGACGAAAACATCGTCCATTGCGATGGATGAAATATGTTTTGACCTGAAAGGACCTGCCCTTCGGAGAAGGATTCCACGGCCCTGAAGCATGCTGAAGCATTCAGTGACTAGTCACCATGCTTTAAACCATCGAGGCATTATGCTCCGGAAGCCCTCCTTTCCGGAAGATGCTTCCAACAGCCACGCAGCGGAAATCGGTTTGCTCGATCGACTTTCATCCATCATTCCACGACGTGCCAGCGTCGGCCAGGTGGGCTCCGGAGACGGGCCGGCCGACGGCTCCGCGCCGGCCATGCCGGGCGGGAATGGAGCTGACGAGGAGCTCGGGGCTCCGCATTTCGGCCTCATGGCTCGCGATGGTTTTCTCACTGTCGAAGGGCTCGAGAAGAGCTTCGGCGGCCGCAAGGTCGTCGAGCATGTGAGCCTCGAATTGATGCGCGGCGAGGCAGTCGGCCTGCTCGGTCCGAACGGCGCAGGCAAGACCACCGTGTTCTATATGATCACGGGCCTTCTCGCGCCTGATGCGGGGCATATCTATTTCGACGGACATGACGTGACGCAATTGCCGATGTATCGGCGTGCGCGCCTCGGCGTCGGATATTTGCCGCAGGAGGCCTCGATCTTCCGCGGCCTCAATGTCGAGGACAATGTGCGCGCCGTGCTCGAGGTGATCGAGCCGGACAAGCGGCGGCGGCGTCGCGAGCTCGATGCCCTGCTCGAGGAATTCAATATAGCGCGCCTGCGCAAGACGCCTTCGATCGCATTGTCCGGCGGTGAGAGACGTCGCTGCGAGATCGCGCGTGCCCTCGCGGGCCGGCCCAACTACATGCTGCTCGACGAGCCTTTCGCCGGCATCGACCCTATCGCGGTCGGCGACATTCAGGAGCTCGTGCGCCATCTCAAGGGACGGGGCATCGGCGTGCTGATCACCGATCATAACGTGCGCGAGACGCTCGGCCTCATCGACCGCGCCTATATCATTCACGCGGGCCGGGTCCTGATGGAAGGCTCGGCCGACGATGTCGTCTCCCATCCGGAAGTGCGCCGCCTTTATCTCGGCGAGGATTTCCGCCTGTAGACAACGAGGTCTCCGGCGCGACCGTCATCGAGAACGAACTATCGCGGGGGGGGCGCATCTCTGAAGACGTGCGCGCGTGCCGGTGGTCAACCCGTGGACCGAACCCCCATAGGTCGCGGCCTTATTTCAGCGTGACGATCGTTGCGCCGAGGATTTCGCCGGGAAGGCCCCCCTCGCTCGTCTGCAGCAAAATGGCGGCGCCGTCGGCGTGGAGCTTGCGGATATCGGCGGTCGATACGTCGAACTTGCACGGCTCGCCCTTCCACTCACCGAGCTTACGCAAATCACGCGCGATGTTCGTGTAGGTGACGGTCGCGCCGGCATTCTCGCCGCGCCCGATCGCGACGCTGGCCGCCGACGTGATGGGCACGAGCCAGACCTGCGCCTGCCTATTTTTTGAGGCTGAGCCGGCGACGTCGATGCGCAGCTGATCGCCCGCGAGCTGTCCGGTGACCGGAACTTGAAGAGAACCGCTGCTCGCGGTTTCGATGGCGTCGTTGTCGGAGCCGACCGCATGTGTGATCCCGTCGATGACGGCTTGGGGTGTATACACCTGCATATCGCCGCGTGCCTTCGCATAGGCTTTCTGCCGGGCCGTGAAGGCAGGTTGGGCGAAACTATCCTTCCAGCCGAGATAGTCCCAGTAGTCGACCGGCAAGGAGATCAAGATATTACCGGGCTCGCGAGCGAGTTCAGCCGCGAGGCGATCGGCAGGTGGGCAGGAACTGCAGCCCTGGCTGGTGAAGAGCTCGACGACCCTGCGCGTGGGCTCAGCTTTCGCGTCTGCGAGCCCTGAGCACAAAGCGCCGGTGACGAGGAGGAGGCAAGGCCATGCGTTTCGCATCGGATGATCCCATCTGAAAATTCGTTTCTATCGATATAGACGGCATCAATTTTGCGCGACACTCACGAAGCCGGGAGTCGGCTCACATTGTTGTGTGCAAATTTGCCGGCTTCCGCAAGAGCGAAACTCAAAATTTCTTCGGTTGAATATTTCTTGACGCCTCGTGATTGGCGGGCACACTTCAGTCGGCGTCCTCTCGAGAAAGAGATGCGCCAATTCGGAAATCCATTCTCGGCCGGCGGAGGCAGATGATGATCCCCAAGCTTTCTCTCGCCGTTGCCATGTTCGCGGTCGCCGCCGTTTGGCCCTTCATCGCAACTGCCGCCGGCAGGAAGGACAGTGTTGTCATCGGCATGGCGCTCGAGCCGCCCGGCCTCGACGCCACGACCGGGGCCGCGGCCGCGATCAGCGAGATCACGGACTACAACATCTATGAGGGCCTGACGAAGGTGAACGGCGACGGCTCGGTGACCCCGCTCCTCGCCGCGAGCTGGACCATCTCGCCGGATGTGAAGACCTACACCTTCAAGCTCCTTGCCGGCGTCAAATTCCACGACGGAGAGCCCTTCTCCTCGGCCGATGTGAAATTCTCCTTCGAGCGCGCCGGCGCCGCGGATTCGACCAACAAGCTCAAGAGCTTTTTCCAGGGCGTCGAGAAGGTCGAGGCGCCCGATGCGCAAACGGCGGTCGTCACCTTCAAGGAACCGGCACCCGATGCGCTTTTTCAGCTCGGCCTCTCGCCTGCCGTGATCGTCGATCCCAAGAGCGAGCCCACGAACTCCACGAAGCCGGTCGGCACCGGCCCGTTCAAGTTCGACGATTGGGTGAAAGGCTCCTCGGTCACGATGAGCAAATGGGACGGCTATCGCGATGCCGGCAAGATCAAGCTTGCGAAGGTGACGTTCCGCATCATCAACGATCCGGCCGCCCAAGTCGCGGCCCTGCTCGCCGGCGACGTCGATGCCATTCCGCGCTTCGGCTCGGTGCAGAGCGTCGATGAGTTCAAGAACGATCCGCGCTTCCAGGTGACGGTCGGGGGCACCGAAGGCAAGACGATCATGTCGATCAACAACAAACGAAAGCCACTCGACGATGTGCGCGTCCGGCGCGCGCTGGCTTACGCGATCGACCGCAAGGCGATCATCGACGGTGCCATGAACGGCTATGGCACCCCCATCGGCTCGCATTACGTGCCGATCGATCCGGGTTACATCGATCTTACCGGCACCTATTCTTACGACCCCGAGAAGGCGAAGGCGCTTCTCAAGGAAGCTGGTGTCGCGACGCCGCTCAAGCTCACCTTGACCTTGCCGCCGCCTGCCTATGCGCGCAACGGCGGGGAGATCATCGCGGCCGAGCTCGCCAAGGTGGGGGTCGACGTGAAGATCGAGAATGTCGAATGGGCGCAATGGCTCTCGGGCGTCTACAAGGACAAGAACTTCGACCTCACCATCATCAGCCATGTCGAGCCGATGGACCTGATGATCTACGCCGACCCGAATTACTATTTCCAATATGACAGCCAGGCTTTCCGCGACATCATGCAGAAGGCGAACACCACCCTCGACCCGGAAATGCGCAAGAAGTTCCTCGGCGAGGCCCAAATGCAGCTTGCGACGGATGCGGTGAACGTCTTCCTCTTTCAGCTGGCGCAGATCACCGTCGCGAACGCGAAGCTCAAGGGACTGTGGAAGGATTCGCCCGTCTTCGCGAACGACATGTCGGCCGTCTATTGGGAGTAGGTTCGGTTCGCGCGTCCTCCCGGGCGCGAGCCGAGCGCAAACCATTTTCACGCACAGAGCGGCCTTGACGCGTTCTTTTGCTCTCCTTTTGCCTCCGGGCATCTTGTGTATGGACGCCAATGCCATTACGTGTGGACAAAGTGCCAATACAACGGTTAGGAACAAACATGCCGCTTCAGATTCGTAATGAGCGAGCGCGGAACTTAGCCCGGAAGCTGGCCGCCAAGCGAAAGGTGACGATGACAGATGCCGTCGTCATGGCGCTCGAGGCCGAGCTTCGCCGTGCGGAAGAACCATTGGCGAGGCAGATTGCTCGGATTGCCGATGAATTGGCGCAACATGCCGGTCCCAATCGGCGACGGATGACAAAGGCTCAAATCGATGCGATGTGGGGCCATCGCTGATGTTCATCGACACTTCGGTAATCGTGGCACTCCTCGCGAGCGAGCCCGAAGACTTCGCCGCCAGGATTTCCGACGCCAAAGAGCGTTATACTTCTGGTTTGGTCATATTGGAGGCGTCGATGCGTTTATCGACCCTTCTCGATCTTGATCCCATTCTGGCTGAAAACCGAATTCAGGACCTTATCGAGCGAGCGGATATTGAGATCATCTCGATCGATGGTCCCATAGCCAAGAAGGCGGTCGCCGCTTTCGCCGCATTCGGCAAAGGGCGCGGACATCCGGCGCAGCTCAACTTATCGGATTGCTTATCCTATGCGTGCGCGCAAGCTTATCGCCTTCCGCTGCTATTCAAAGGAAAGGACTTTACACATACCGGCGTTCGTGAGGCGTGATCGCCACACACGAGTTCGGTTTCAGGCTGACAATTTTCCGCTACGCGAAGCAGTGGAGCCGCTTTCCCGAAAGCAGATCATAGGGCGCGCGCCATTCAGGAAGCGCGGCGACTCGCGCCAACCATTGGGAGATCACAGGATGGGTCTTCGCAAAGTCGTAGCCGCTTTCTCGCCGCGGAAAGACGAGATAGCCGATCATCGAGAGATCGGCGATCGTGGCGTGCTTCGCGGCAACGAACGTCCGATCGCGCATGTGCCGTTCGAGAATCCCCAAGCAGTCGTCGAGCCGCTTGCGCAGGAAGGCCAGGACCTGAGGGTCGGGAGACGGCGTGAACGCCCGTAAATACCGATAGGTTGCCATGTAGCTGCTGAGCTTGTGGTTGTCCCAGAAGAGCCAGCGCAAGACCTCGAAGCGCTCGCCGTCATCCGCTCCTTGGAATTTCCCGAAACGCTCGGCGAGGCGCAACAGGATCGGCGCCGTCTGGGTGAGGCGCTCGTTGCCGTCTTCCAGCACGGGAATCTCTCCCATCTCGTTGACCGCTGCGCGCCATTCGGCGGATCGCGTGATGCCCCCGCCGAAGTCGGTCCAGACAAGCTCGAAGTCCTGCCCGCACAAGGTAAGCATCAACGCAAGCTTGTAGCTGTTCCCGGATTCGGGAAAGTGGTGCAATCGGTACTGGCTCATTGCGGTTCCAGGTGAGAAAAGGACCGCAAGCCTTGCATTGCCGTTCGGTCCGCTGCGAGCCCGCGTCTGTTCGGCGCTTTTGGCGCGCGCTATCTAGAGGCGGGGCGACGCTGTTCGGAGACGTGCAGCGATGGTTCGATTTGCGTCAGCGTTTCTCCCGTTTGCCGCGACCCTCGGCCTTGCGCTTTGCTGTCCGCCGCAGAGCTTCGCGCAGACCTCGCCCCAACCTCACGCCGCCTTCACGGCGCGTGGCTTCGTCGAGCCGGCGGACGGCGTCTTGTCGATCGGAACGGCCGCGACCGGGGTGATCGAGCGCATCGCTGAAGGAGCGGGCGAGCGCATCCATGCGGGCGACGAGCTCCTCCAGATCGATTGTTCACCGCTTGCGGCCGATGTGAAGTCGCTCGCTGCGCAGGCCGAGGCCGCGCAAGCGGCCGACGAGCGGGTGCGCAACGGTTCGCGCCCGCAGGAGATCGCGGTCGGCGAGGCCAATGTCGGCGTCGCCAGGGCGCGGGCCGAGGAAGCTGCGGAGGCGCTCCGTCGCGCCCAGGCGCTGCAGCTCGGCATCAGCGTCACCCAAGCCGTGATGCTCCAGGTCGAGCGCGACGCCCGCATCACGAGCGCGCAACTCGAGGATGCACGTGCTCGCCTCGATCTCTTGCGCTCAGGCTCGCGCGAGGAAGATGTTGCCGAAGCGGATGCCAGGCGCGATGCGTCCGCGGCGGCGGCCGATGCGGCACGAGCGCGGCTCGCGCAATGTACCGTGCGCTCGCCGATCGACGGCGTCGTGCTGCAGCGCTTGGCATCGCGGGGCCAGTTCGTCACCTCCGCGGTCCCGAGCGTGCTGTTGCGGATCGCGAACGATAAGGCGCTCGGCGTTCGCACCGAGGTCGAGCCGGCCCATCTCAATGATGTTTGCGTTCACCAGCGGGCCTCGATCGTCGGCGGCGGCGCAATGGCTGGCGAGCTCGGTGCGAGCGTCGCGCGCATTGCGCCGCCCACCGTTGTCGCTCCACAAACCGTGCCTCGCCAAGCCGAGACGGCATCGGCGCCCATCGACGTGTTCCTGACGCTCGACCAGCCGCCAACGATGCTTCACCTCGGCGAGGAGGTGACGGTGCGCTTCCAGGCTTGCCCGTAACGAGCAGTGAAAAGCCAACGTGAGCGGGAGGCCGCTCACGAAATCCATCACTCCTCAGTGCTCATGCATTCCCTTCTTCACCATCACCCTTTCTCGTACGGATTCTTGCCCTGCCGAAGCGAGAGCCGGATCGGCGTTCCAGGGAGCCTGAAGGTATCGCGCAGGCTGTGGGTAAGATAGCGCGTGTAGGCGGCGGGCAACTCGTCGAGCTGGTTGCCGAAGATCGCGAAATGGGGCGGCCGCGTCTTCGCTTGCGTCGCATAGCGAAGCTTGATGCGTCGCCCTGAGACGGCGGGCGGCGGATGGCGTGCCGTGACGCCGGCGAGCCAGCGATTGAGCTTGGCGGTGGGCACGCGCCGGTTCCACACCGTATAGGCATCGAGCACCGCCTGCATCATGGCATCGAGGCCGCGCCCTGCTAGACCCGAGACCGGCACCACCGCGACTCCGTCAAGCTGCGCCAGGAGACGGCTCGCCTCGGTTCGCAGTTCCTGGAGCAGGCCCGGACGGTCGGAGACAAGGTCCCATTTGTTGACGGCGATCACGAGCGCGCGGCCCTCGCGCTCGACGAGGGAAGCGAGTGTGAGATCCTGCTTCTCGAAAGGAATCGTCGCATCGAGAAGCAGCATCACGACTTCGGCGAAGCGCACGGCGCGCAGCGCGTCGGCGGCCGCGAGCTTTTCGAGCTTGTCGTCAACGCGCGCGCGCTTGCGCAACCCGGCCGTGTCGAAAACCTTGAACGGGCGCCCTCGCCACGCATAGTCCAGCCCGATCGCGTCGCGCGTGATGCCGGGCTCGGGTCCCGTGAGCAGGCGCTCCTCGCCGAGCATGGCGTTGATCAGCGTCGACTTGCCGGCGTTTGGCCGCCCGATCACGGCAATGCGCAAGGGTCGCGACGGATCGGACGCGTCCTCGTCGGCATCGTCATCGCCGGGCTCGGTTGCCTCGGCGAGTGGAGCTGACCGAGGAACGGCGTCCTCGACGGACGGAAGCTTCGCGCTTCGCCGCGCTCCCCGCTTCGATTGCAAGGCACGATCCGCCTCTTCCGCCGCCCCTGCATCTTGCGGTTCAGCCGGCAAGACTGCCGCGAGGGCCTCGTGCAGATCGCCGAGGCCCAGACCATGCTCTGCCGAAAAGGCTATCGGTTCGCCGAGCCCGAGCGCGAAGCCGCCATAGGCGCCCTGTTCGCCTGCTCGGCTTTCCGCCTTGTTGGCGAGGAGAAGGACGGGCTTGCCCGAGCGTCGCACGAGCGCGGCGATGTCGCGGTCGGCCGGCAGGAGGTCGGCTCGCGCATCGATCAGCATCAACACGACGTCCGATGCTTCGATCGCCGCTCTCGTCTGCGCGCGCATGCGACCGGTGAGCGAGTCCGAGGATGCTTCCTCGAGGCCCGCCGTATCGAACACGGTGAAGGAAAGATCGCCGAGCTTCGCTTCACCCTCGCGCCGATCGCGAGTGACGCCGGGGCGATCATCGACAAGTGCGAGCCTGCGCCCGACAAGGCGGTTGAACAAGGTCGACTTGCCGACATTCGGTCGCCCGACGATGGCGACTGCCGGCTTTGCTGAAGGCGCGCGGAGCGCGTTCAAGCGCGGCTTGCCGCCGAGAAAGGCGCCACCTTGATTTTCGCCGCGTCGAGCCGCTGGCGCACGGATTTTGCAAGCGACACCGCCGTGGGCGTGTCGCCATGGATGCACACGGTGTCGATGGCGATCTTTTTCACCTTGCCGTTGAGGCTCGTGATCGCCTGCTCCTCCACCATGCGCTTCACTCGCTCGGCCACCTTTTCAGGATCGTGCAGCACGGCGCCGGGCTTGCGGCGCGAGACGAGGAGGCCGTTGTCTTCATAAGCGCGGTCGGCGAAAACCTCGGTGACGAGCTCGAGTCCCGCCTTCTGGCCCGCGTCGACGAGCTTCGAGAATGGCAAGACCACAAAGGCGAGCTTCGGATCGACACCTTTGATCGCGGCGGCAAGCGCATTCGCCATCGCCTCGTCTTCGCAAGCCATGTTCGACAAGGCGCCGTGGATCTTCACATAAGTCACGCGATGATCGGCGAGCGTTGCGATGCCTTGCAGCGCGCCGATCTGGTAGGCGACAAGCGTCTCGATCTCGCGCGAGGTGACCCCCTGGATCTGGCGGCGCCCGAAGCCTTCGAGATCATGGAAGCCCGGATGGGCGCCGATCGCCACGCCCTTTTCTTTCGCGAGCTTCGCAGTGCGAAACATGATCTGCGGATCGCCGCCATGGAAGCCGCACGCCACATTGGCGCTCGTGATCAAATCGAGCATGGCCTCATCGTCGCCCATCTTCCAGGGCCCAAAGCTTTCACCCATGTCGCAATTGAGATCGACTTGCATGTGCAGGCTCCATTGTGAGCGAGTAGCGCGTAGCGATGGCGAGTATCGGTGAGTAGTGAAAAGCGTTGAAACGCGCCAGCCGCTATTCGCTCCTCGCTACTCCCTACTCGCTATTCGCCTTACTACCCCGATCCGCTCCCCGATTTGCGACAACATCGCGGCGAAGCGGCGCGCTTCCTTTTGCGCCTCCGCGATCGGAAGCGAGGCGAAGCGTATGCGTCCTCCCGCTTGTGCCTGGGCGAAACGGGGCAGGTCTGCGGTGATGATGGTCGCGATCTTGGGATAGCCACCGGTCGTCCCGCGATCGGCGAGAAGCGCCAGAGGCTGGCCATTCCCGGGCACCTGGATGCTACCCGGCACGGTTCCGTCGGAGACGATGTTGAAGCCGTCCGCATGGGTGAGTTTCGGGCCTTCGAGGCGGTATCCCATGCGGTCGGACCTCGGCGAGACGCGCCATTCCGCGCCGAAGAACAAGGCCATGGCTTCTTGCGTCACCGCTTCGTCCTGCGGGCCGAGCACGACCCGGATGGGGCCTCGCTCGACCGAAAAAGGCTTGAAGCGAAGCTCGAATTCTTCCTCTCTCGCCGTGCCGACTTCGAGCCGGTCACCGCTTTGGAGCGGACGGGGGTAAGGGCTCCCAAGGCCGGCCCTCGCCGAGACGGACAAGCTGCCATAGACGGGCTTGCCCGCGATCCCGCCTTCGATCCCGAGATAAGTGAAGACGCCGGATCGCGCGGCGCCCACGGCCAATTTGCCTCCCTCGGGGATCAACACCGTCTCGTTCAGCCAGGCGCCCCGCCCGTCGAGCGTCGCGGCGCGATCGGCGCCGGCAAGCGCAATGCGAACGTTACCGCCGACAGCCGTGAATTCCGCACCGAGCGGACCGATCTCGACCGCCGCCGCAGAGACGTCCCGACCCACCAGGGCATTGGCGATGGCGAGCGACGTGACATCCATCGCGCCGCTCGAGGTGAGGCCGTAGCGCTGCGCGCCTGAGCGGCCGCGGTCTTGCACCGAGGTGGCCGGACCGACCTTGTCGACGACGAGAAAGCTCATGCGTCGACCATCTCCGCGATCCATTCGCCCGCTTCCCCTGCCCGATCGAGCGCCCCCCATTCGCGCATCGCAATCGGGTAGAAGGTGACGTGATCTCCGGGCTCGATCAGGAAAATCGGATCGCGGCGCGGATGATAGGTACGCACCGGAGTGCGGCCGAGAATGTTCCAGCCGCTCGGGGCCGCGATGCATTGAATGCCGGTTTGAATTCCGCCGATCGCGATCATCCCCGCAGGTGCCTCGAGGCGAGGCTCTTGCCGTCGCGGCGTCGCGAGCTTCGGATCGAGCCCGCCGAGATAGGTGAAGCCCGGCAGGAAGCCGAGCATGTAGACGCGATATTGCGCGCCCGAATGGCGCGCAATCACCTCCTCGGTCGTCAGTCCGGCTCGCTCGGCGACGGCATCGAGGTCGATACCGAATTCGCCGCCATATGCGACCGGCACGCGCCAGTGCCGTCCCTTGCGCGACGGCAGGCCCTTGCGGGTCGCAAAATCCATGAGCTTCGCGCCAAGCTCCTCATATCCGATGATGGTCGGATCGTAATGCACGAGGAGCGAGCGGTAAGTGGGAACCGTCTCCCGAATGGCCCGCAGCTGCTCCTGCGCCAGCAACGCATCGAAAGCGAGCACGCGCCGGTTCAGCTCCGGTTCGATGCTGTTGCCGAACTCGACAACAAGCGCGCTGTCGCCGCAAGGAAGGAGGCGTGGATAGGAGACGGTCATGGGGGGCCAGCGGATGGTCGGGCTTCTGTTCTCAATCATGAAGGGGCCGGGAAGTCGAGCCTTTCCTGAGGCTTGAACCTGGCGGGGCGGCCAGCGTCGCCACGCACTTCCCATTCTCCGTAGTATGAGCGAAGCTCCAGCGATCGCACCGCCGGAGGAAGCTTCGGCAAGATCGGCGGAGATCGACGCTGATTGGCAGGGAGGTCTCGATGCAGAACTCGGCTCTCGCAGCCACCGCGAGGTCACCTGGCCCGGGCCATGGCTCCTCACACGATTTCGCGAGCCCAGGCGGAACCCGGGCCGCAAGCCGTGCCGGCGCGCTCGACGGGCCGACTTCCGGCCTTGCGCCCGGCTTCGTGCAAGGCAATCTCGCCGTACTTCCGGCCGAGCTCGCCAATGATTTCCTGCATTTCTGCCAACGCAACCCGAAGCCCTGCCCGTTGATCGCGGTTTCGGAGGTCGGTAATCCCAGCCTTCACGCGCTCGGCGCCGATCTCGACATTCGCACGGACATTCCCCGTTACCGGGTCTGGAAGGACGGCGAGCTGATCGAAGAGCCGCAAGATATCCTGAAATGGTGGCGCGGCGATCTCGTGGCTTTCGTCCTCGGCTGCTCGCATTCCTTCGAGGAGGCGCTCATCGAAGATGGGCTCGCGGTCCGTCACATCGAGCGCCGCACCACCGTGCCGATGTATCGGACCTCGATCGCGTGCGTCCCCGCGGGGCCGTTCAGCGGTCCGATGGTCGTCTCGATGCGGCCCTTCCGGCCGAGCGATGCCATCCGGGCGATCCAGATCACGACACGCTTTCCGGCCGTGCATGGGGCGCCGGTGCATATCGGCTTGCCGAGCCTCATCGGGATCGAGGACCTCGGCCGCCCCGATTTCGGCGAGCCGGTGCCGGTCGAG
>Ga0213875_10002217_pt1 | contig 11823 bp, 10 predicted proteins | sample BarmaccomBMRX_R8_FD_160105 | JGI IMG/M metagenome (GOLD analysis project Ga0213875, IMG submission 160105) | Root-associated microbial communities from Barbacenia macrantha in rupestrian grasslands, the National Park of Serra do Cipo, Brazil - RX_R8 | ecosystem: Host-associated > Plants > Roots... | reverse complement strand
GCGGCTTCAGGCCGGCCAGATGCTCGATCTGGATCAGCGCCCGACCGATCTGAGCGCGATAGTGAGCCAGACTGTTGCCGAATACCAGCAGACGACCGAGCGGCACTGCATCTACGTGGCCGCCTCGGTCGCTGAGCTGGTCGGCCTCTACGATACCGCCCGTCTAGAGCGCGTGCTGGCGAATTTGCTTTCCAACGCGATCAAATATAGCCCCGACGGCAGCGAGATTATGGTTGAGGTGCGGCATGAGAGTAAGGCCGGCGCGTGCTGGGCTGTGATCAATGTGCAAGACTGGGGGCTGGGTATTCCCGCCGCCGACCTACCGCATATCTTCGATCCGTTTCGTCGCGCGGGCAATGTGCGCGGACGTGTGCGCGGCACCGGCATCGGCCTAACGATCGCCCAGCGCATTGTAGAGCTGCACGGCGGCTCGCTCACCGTCGCCAGCGTCGAAGATGAGGGCTCGACCTTTACGATTCGTCTGCCGATGACCGCGCTGCCCGCTGAAGCGCCGCCGGTGTGGTGGAACGAGGCGCTGCCGTAAAACGGTCACCGACAACGACTTAAGGTTATGTTCATAGATCGTAACAGATGTAGCCCGGACCAACGATCGGTCCGGGTTATAATTTTGGTATGCGACGTTTTGTTATTCTAGCTTTGATGATGCTGGCTGTGCTGCTGGGCGGCGGCTGGTACTTGACACAATCGACTGCCGCGCGCACCTACACGCCGACCGGCCCCGGCGATGTGTATCTCGCGCTGGGCGACTCGCTGGCCGCCGGCTTTATCGTGGATCAGCCCGAAGATGCGTATGTTGCCCGCATCGCCACCGCGCTCCAACAGCAGCGCTCAATCGAGGTGCGCAACCTGGCGATTCCCGGCGAGACCAGCGGCTCGTTTTTGCGCCGCCAGCTGCCGCAGGCGCTCGCCTTCATTCAGGAGCAGCGTGCCGCCGGTGAGCGCGTCAGCCCAATTACGATCGACATTGGTGGCAACGATGCCCGCGCCGTCGAGTCGGCCTCCAACGAGGAGCGCCGCCACGTCATGGCCACGATCGAGGCCAATCTCGCCAGCGCGTTGGATCAACTGATCGATGCGACCAGCACGCGCCTGGGTCAGCCCACCGCCGACATCGCGATCATGACCTACTACAATCCATATCCCGGCGATCCCACGGATGAGTCCTCGCCCGCCTACTGGAGCGACCAACTCAACGCGGCGATCGTGCGTGTGGCGGTGGCGCGCGGCGTGGCGGTGGCGCATGTGGCCGAGCCGTTCGCTGGCGGCAATGTGTATCGCTACACCTACATCGCGGCGGGCGATGTGCACGCTAACTCCGACGGGCACCGGCTGATCGCCGAGCAGTTCGTGCAGGCGCTGGGGTACGAACCATAGAACAAAGGAACAAAGGAACAAAGGAACAAACAAGCGAACCAAGAAGCTAGAACTAAGGGTGTAAGGGCGCTGCTTGCTGCGCCCAATACATCCTGCTCGCCTGCCGCAGCGAAGTCGGAGATGAGTGCCTACTTTTCTTCGGCTGGGTTTTCAATATCCTGTATTGTACGTAAGGTTTTGCTGCGTCTGGCGTCATCCTTGATCGACATTGCCACTTCTTTGGCCTTTGCTACATATCCACGGTCCGCTAAATCGGTTGCGATTTCGCGCAAGACACTTCCGCAGTCGAGACTATCCTGTAAAAGTTGGCTGTTTTCCCCAGCCCGCGCAATTGCGATCGCCTGGTCCCACAGGATGTGCGCTTGATTGATCTGCTCTATGGCGGCGAAAAGGTTGGCCGTGCGATGCAACGTTTCTGCTTGCTGCCATGCTCCATCTACGGTCTGTGCGATGGCTTCCGCTTCAAGTAACGTTTTCAAAGCTTGGTCACGCTGACCCCTGTGTATGTGCGCAGCGGCAATGTCACGCCAGGCAGAAGCGCGCTCATAGGCATACTCCTGTAGCGATCTTTCTAACGATCGCACCACCTGTTCAGCCTCATCTATGCCCCCTTCGCGTAACAAAGCCTCAGTCAGACGAAGAAATGTCAGGAGGCGCTCGGTCTCGTCTTCGATTGATAGCACAAGCTCTACAGCGCCGGCGTGAGACCTTTTGAGTTGACCCGCCTGTATAAGTGTATTCAGTTTTGTAATGTGCTCTTGATCATGCATGAGTACGCTCCTTGTTTTAGGATCGGCGACACTACGGAATTGTTTTTAACTTTAATTTGACAAATAAGTTAATAACTGGTAAATTTCACTAACCTTCGGAAAAACAGGCCCCCCACTCCGTGACTATTCTCTTAGCCAGATGGGAGCTCACACATGCAGATTTTTCAGTATCGTCGAATGTTCACCCTGCTTGCGCTGTTGATCGTCGGATTGTCCACCTTTACTGTGTCTTCGACGCATGCCAGCGTGAGCCACGACGAGTCCGGCCCTGGCATCATGAGCGGCACGCGCATCTCGCACTCGACTGCCACCAGCCGCCTGAGCGCCGCCGGTATCACCTGGTCGTCGAGCGGCAATTGCAGCAACCGCAACATCTCGACCTGCACCTCGTTTGAGCAGATCTACAGCGGCACGATCGACGGGATCATCACGCTGCGCAACGCCAGCGGCTGCGCGATCAACGTGACGGGCGGCACCGAGACCGGCCACGCTACCACCGGCACCGCGCCTGCGCCGAGCTACGCGACGCACTGGAACGGCTACAAGATCGACATTGGCCTGACGACCTGCATCCAGAACTACGTCAACGCCAACTTCACGCGCATCGCCAACCGCTCGAACGGCGATCCGCAGTGGCAGTCGGCGGCGGGCAACATCTACGCGCGCGAGTCGAACCACTGGGATATCTACTACCGCTAAAACCGCGCTAAGCGTCCGCAGCGATCGAGTAGGAGCAGTCTTAATGGCTGCTCCTTTTGTGATTCCGTGCAGCCGTCACGTGGCGTGCGCCTATGCTATAATAGATCCTTGACGAAAAAGCAGACTAGATGCGTGGAGCAGGGGGCACCGTTGCGCTCAGCCGGTTGCCGTCTGCATGGATGTTTGCGATGAGAAAATACCATATCTGGACCGTCGGCTGCCAGATGAATGTATCGGACTCAGAGCGCCTGGAAGCAGCGCTGCAAGGTGTCGGATACTCGCCGACCGAGCAGGCCGAGGACGCCGATTTTATTGTACTCAATTCGTGCAGCGTCCGCGAAAGCGCCGAAGACCGCATCAAGGGTAAGCTCGGCTCGCTGGCTCATCTCAAAGAGCACAAGCCCGATACCCAGATTGTGCTCTGGGGCTGCATGGTCGGTCCCGATAATCAGTCGATCTTCAAAAATAAACTGCCGATGGTCGATCATTTCGTCTCGCCCAGCGCGGTAGACGAGGTGATCGCGCGGGTGCCGAATCCGGTCTACTCGTTCGACGAGCCGGTGCTGCCGATCGCCGACGAGAAGCATCCGCCAGTGCATGTGTATGTGCCGATCATCTACGGCTGCAACATGAGCTGCTCGTACTGCGTGATCCCGCTGCGGCGTGGCCGTGAGCGCTCACGACCGATCGCGGAGATCGCCGAGGAGTGCCGCCGCGTGGTGGCCCGTGGCGCGAAAGAGATCACGCTGCTGGGCCAGATTGTCGACTCGTACGGTCATGATCTGCCGGGCCGACCGGATCTTGCGGATCTGCTTGAGGTTGTGCACGAGACGCCGGGCCTGCTGCGGCTGCGCTTTTTGACCTCGCATCCGGCCTGGATGACGCAGAAGCTGATCGATACCGTGGCGCGGCTGCCCAAGTGCATGCCCGAGATCAACCTGCCGGTGCAGGCCGGCCACAACGCGATCCTCAAGACCATGAAGCGCGGCTACACCGTCGAGCGCTACAAAGACCTGATCGGGCGGATTCGTGCGACGATCCCGCATGTGTCGATGACCACCGATATTATTGTGGGCCATCCCGGCGAGACCGACGAGCACTTCCAGGGCACGCTGGATCTGGTCAACGAGATCGGCTTCGGTAAAGTGCATATCGCGGCATTCTCGGCTCGGCCCGGCACGCCTGCCGCCACCATGGAGGCCGACGAGACGCTGGCGGTGCCGTACTGGAAGAAGCAGCTACGTCGCGTCGAATTGGAGCGCGCCCAGACCGTGATCGCGACCGAGCAGAACGAGCGCTTGATGGGCCAGACCGTCGAGGTGCTGGTCGAGGAGCGCGTCAAAGGCAAATGGCGCGGACGTAGTCAGCAGAACAAACTGGTTTATTTCGAGGACGAGGCCGACTGGACCGGACGCCTGGCCGATGTGCGCATCACCCGGACCGGGCCGTGGTCGTTGAGCGGCGATTTGGTGAGCCAGCCGACGGCGGAGCAGTTGCGCCGCACGCCGCAAGCAGTGATGGTGATTGAGTGACATCGCAACCTTACGTTTTCCCCGATGTATCGTCGGAACATCAGCCGCCAGCGCCGGTCAAGCAAAAGTGGCCGCTCTCGGTCTGGATTCTGCCTGATGGGATTTTCGCGCTCATAGCGACGCTGATTTTGTCGGTGATCGTCATGATCGCCTACATTGCCGTACAGGTTGGCGGCGGCGCGAATTTACAGGAGCTCTTCGGCCCGAACGGCACCTCGATTCCGTCAGGCCTCCTGTTTGGGCTGCTGGTCGCGCAGAATCTCGGCTTTGTCGGTATTGTGCTGCTGCGCACGCGCTTGATCCGCAAGCTGCCGCTGCAATGGCTGGGCCTGACCGCGCCGCAGCCGCTGCGGCTGATCGGCTGGGGCATTATCTTCGGGATCTTGTTCGTCTCGCTGAACTTCCTGATCGGCCTAATCTTTTCGTACTTCGGCATCAACAGCGACCAGGCGGATCTGTTCCAGATGGAGCAGGGCGATACGCTCGGCCAGACGTTGATGTTTTTGGGCGCTGTTGTCGCCGCGCCGATCGGCGAGGAGCTTTTTTTTCGCGGCTATGCCTTCAAGGCGCTGCGTGAAAACAGCTCGCGTCGCACGATTGCGGTGATCGCGATCCAGCTGCTGGTCGTGATCGGGCTGCCGCTGCTGGGCTTGCTGGCGTTCAGCGCGTACACGTGGAGCGATGTGTCGCTGCTGGTGGTCAGCTTGATCGCGGCGCTGGGCTTGTCGGCGCTGGTGCCGTCGACGCGGGTGCGCGCCTATCTGATCAGCTCGGCGTTCTTCGCGGTGGTGCATCTCAGCGGCATCAATCAGGGCGCGATCGCGCTGCTGGCGGCGACGTTTATTGGTGGCCTGTGTTTGGCGGGCGCGTACGATCGCACGGGCTCGATCCTGCCCAGCATCATCGCCCACGCGATCAACAATAGCGTCGCGTTTGGCCAGCTGATCTACTGCGTCAACGCCTATGGCTCGGTCCAAAATTGCGGATAAATACAGATTAAGCGCGTATGGAGCGATCCAGATTCGCGCAGTTTTTCTCAAGGGAGAACAGAGTTGACAAAACAAGATGAACGAATGCGTCTGCGCAAGCGGCTGGTCGAGCGGGCGATTGATCATGCGGCAAATCATGAGTGGGACGAGGCGATCAAGGATAATCTGCGCGTGCTTGAGTATGGCAAAGACGCCGACACGCTCAACCGCATTGGTAAGGCCCACTTCGAACTGAGCCAGTACGATCAGGCGCTGGAGTATTACCGCGAGGCGCTGCAAGCCTATCCCTCGAACGTGATCGCGCGCAAGAATATTTCGCGGCTTGAGACGCTACAGCAGATGGAGAACGCGCCGACGCGCACGGTGCGCCAGCATGTCGATCCGCAGATTTTCATCGTCGAGACCGGCAAGACCGCGCTCACAACCCTGACCGGCATCGCGTCAAGCGACATTGTATCGAGCTTGATGATCGGCGAGCAGCTGACGATCAAGCACGACAGCAAGAACGTGACGCTCTCCGACGGCGACGGCAACCAGATCGGATCGCTTGAGCCGCAGCTGGCCCAGCGCCTGATCCAGATGCTTGAAGGCGGCAACCGCTACTCGGCGGTGGTGGCCAACCTCCAGAATGGCGTCGTCAAGGTGCTGATCCGCGAGATCTACCAGGCGCCCTACCAGCGCAATCGCGTGTCGTTTCCGGGCAAGCTCGGCGGCGACATCGCGCACTTCCGCACGTATGTCCGCGACGTGCCGCTGCGCTACGAGCTGGACGCCGACGATTTGCAGGAAGACGATGATCTGGGTGAGGACGATTCCAGCGATGATACCGACGAGGATTTCTTCCGCGGCGATACCCACGACGAGGAAGAGGTCGGTCTAGAAGAGATCGAGGCCGACATCTCGCCCGACGAGGACGAGGAAGAAGAGTCCTAGTTCTGAGATCAGGACAATCTGAGCAAAGCCTAGCGGCGCGTAGTAGAATACGCGCCGCTGGTGTTTAATCGCTCGGCTGGCTCACAACTCGATCTTGACCGGCTCCTGCCCATCGATGACCTCGCTGAGCAAATCTTCGAGCAGCGCCAGCGGCTCAATTGTAAACGTGTGTGGCGGCAGCTCGAATGATTGGCGCACGATGGTGAGTGTTTCGTCGAGCAGCTGGCGACTCATGGCGGGCAGCTCGACGCCGAGCCGCCGGCACAGCGCAGCAGCGGTAGCTCCGAAGCGCGCCGCCAGCGGCAGATCGTTCTGTTGCGCGGCCAGCGCACTCAATCCCGCCAGATTCTCGACCATGCCGAGCTTATCGGCTACATCGCGGCACAGGCGCAGGCTGGTCAAATAGTGCTGCCGCGCCTCGTCAAGCGCGCCCAGCCGCAGCGTCGCGTCGCCCAGCCGGCAGAGCGCGCGCGTCATCCGCAGCCGATCCTCAACGATCTGGCAGTAGCCCAGACACTGCTGCCACAGCCGCGCGGCGCGTGGGTAATCCTGCCGCAAGTAGGCGATGCTGCCCAGGGCGCTGGTCGCTACCGCCATGCCCATCGGATCGTTCGGCTCGTCGTCGCTGTCGATCGAGTCGCCGACATAGCGCTGGGCCTGCTCGGGATCGCCGGCGTGGATCGCGTTCTGGCCGAGATACATCAGTGTGTGGCCCAGGATATGATCGTCGTTCAGGGCTTCGGCCAGACGCAGGCTTTGTTCGTGGAGCGCCTGGGCCTGCGCGTAATCGCCCTGCTCACGGGCCAGCTGTCCCAGACTGTTGAAGCTATCCATGATGCCCGCCGTATTGTCGAGCGCCTGATGAGCTGCCAGCGCATCGCCGAGCAGCGACCGCGCCTGCGCGTAATCGCCCTGATAAAAGGCCAGCTTACCGCCGGCGTGCAGCGCCTCGGCCCACAGCGCGGGATAGCGGCGGCCATCGCGGTCCAGGAGCTGCGCCATCCAGCGGCGGCCCTCGGTGATCGCGCCCTGCACCGCCCAAAATTCCCACAGCCCGATCGCCAGCCGCAGCGCATGCTCAAGCTCGCCAGCATTGATCGTCCAGCTCAAAGCGGCACGCAGATTATCGTGCTCGGCGCGCAGCCGCCGCAGCCAGATGTGCTGCTGCGGGCCGCACAAAAACGGATAGGCGACTTCGACAAAGGCGACGTAGGCGTGGGCATGGCTCCGGCGCAGGGCCTCGAGCTCGCCATGCTGAGTGAGCTGTGCCAGGGCATACTCGCGGATCGTCGCCAGCATAGCAAAGCGCTGCTGATCGTCGGGGCCGGCGGCGCGCACCAGCAGGCTGTGATCGACCAGCGCGGCCACGCCGGCCAGCACGTCGAGCGACGGATCGCCCACCGCGCGGCAGATCGTCTCCGCCAGATCGAGTGTCCAGCCGTTGGTGAAGACCGCCAGCCGAGCAAACAGCTTCTGCTCCTCAGGCTCCAGCAGCGCGTAGCTCCAATCGATCGCGGCGTGCAGCGTGCGATGACGGGTCGGCAGATCGCGCGCGCCTTGGCGCAGCAAATCCAGCGCCTGTTGGCCGGAAGTGCCGACCAGTCGCGCCAGCAGCGCTTGCGGTGAAAGTACCTTGATGCGCGCCGCCGCCAGCTCGATCGCCAGTGGCAGGCCGTCGAGGCGCAGGCAGATCTCGGCGATTGCACGGGCGTTCTCGGCAGTGATCGCGAAGGAAGGATCGACGGCCTGCGCGCGCTGCACAAAGAGCGCAACCGCCGGCGTGTGCGCGATCAGATCCTCGGGTCCGCTCTGCTCAAGACTCGGTACCGGCAGCGGCGGCACAACAAACTCATGCTCGCCGGAAAGATGTAAAACTGTGCGGCTGGTGACCAGGATCGTGAGGCTGGGTGCGGCTGCCAGCAGCGCGCTGATCGCCGGAGCCGCATCGATGACCTGCTCGAAGTTGTCGAGCACCAGCAGCAGCCGGCGCGCGCGCAGGTAGTGTTTGAGGCTGTCCTGAAGCGACGTGTAGGCAACCTCGTGCAGTCCCAGCGTTTGCGCGATCACCGGCAGCACCAGCGCGGCCTCGTCGATTGGCGAAAGATTAACGAACCACACGCCGTCGACAAAGCGATCCAGGCTTTGCTCGGCTACTGCCAGCGCCAGCCGGGTCTTGCCGCTGCCGCCAGCGCCGGTCAGTAGCACCAGCCGCGTCTGCTCTAGCAGCCCACAGACGGCCTCGATCTCGGCGGCACGCCCGACAAAGCTGGTCACCGGATGCGGCAAATTATGCGGCGTGATCTGCAGCCACGGCTGCAACAGACTGCGATCGCTCTCGTCGCGGGTTTGTGCTAGCAGCAGATCCAGCGCCGGCTGTCGCGCCGCCAGCAGCAGCCGGTTAGCCTCGGCTTTGCTTAGCCCCAGCGTGCGCGCGACATTGATCAGCGGCTGCCAGGTATGAGGCTTACGCACGCCCGCGCTTTTGAGCCAGTTGTGGATCGTCTTTTTGGAAACACCGGAGTCCTGCGCCAGCCGCTCCTGGCCCCAGCCTTTCGCTTGCATCAACTGGCGTAATACATCTGCTAACGCGGCGTCGCTGCTCATATCGTAACTCCTACCACAGGCGTATTTGGGACAACATGGGACAACTTGAGGACTTCTGTCGTGCTGAGCTTCCGTGTAGGCTGTTCTCAGCAGGATCGAAAGGAGCTTCACCCCTCAGCAAGCAACGCTTGAGTCCTCCTCGACACACTTCATAGGTTTTCGCTGTGTTTACCTCGATTGTACCGAAAGGATCGCATCTATGAAATATGCTCGGCTGCTGCCCGCGCTGCTTGTCGCCCTGGCCCTCCTGCTCGCCAGCTCTCCGGTCGCCGCGATTACCTACGGCGAGCCCGATGGCGAGCGCCATCCGTATGTCGGCACGATCTTTGTCGATTCACCTGAAGGCCTGTGGTGGATCTGCTCGGGCTCGCTGATCTCGCCGACGGTTTTCGTCACCGCTGGACACTGTACCGAGCGGATTCATGAGCTGGGTGGACCTGCTACCGTCATTTTTGCGTCAGCCTTCGGGCCAGGCATGGTTGCCCATCCAGTCGCACAGGCGATCACTGGGCCGAACTATTTCATCGGCGAGCGGCTGCCGACCCATGGCGATATCGGTGTGCTGATCATGCAGTCGCCGATCTATTTGTCACAGTATGCGGAGTTGCCAACTGCTGGGTTGCTCGACTCGCTGGCGACTCAGCGCGGTCGCCAGGATCTGTCGGTCACGATCGTTGGCTATGGCACGATCGGTATCGATAATCCCTACGGCGGCAAGCCGGCCATGACTTTCAACTATCGGCGCAACATGACGCCTGCGACGATCTTGAATTTGCGTAGCCATATGACCGACGGCGAGAACGTCCAGATCAGCGGCAATCCCGGCCAGGGTCGTGGCGGCGCGTGCTTCGGTGACTCCGGCGGCCCGACACTTCTAGGCGACAGCCACGTCATGATCGGTGTCAATTCATTCGTATTCAACAACAACTGCGCGGGAACAGCCTTCGCCTATCGCACCGACATTGCGGATGCGCGAGCGTTCCTGAGCCAATTTGTGGAGCTGCCTTAACGTGGCAGGAGCGGTCCGGTGGCACACTCGGCGCGCGAGATCGTCGGCGGCTGCACGGAGAGTATGTGGCAGATGGTGTGAGCTGCGGGTCGGTGCAGTTTCCACAACATTCGTCGCTGCTTTGCCAAGGGCGTGATCGATCCGAGAACGTAAAGCCGGACCTGCGCTGATTCTTCAGCGCTCAATCCCGAAATGGCCTGCATCCGGAGGTATGCGGGCCATTTGGTTTTAAGTGCAGATCTTCATGATCCACGCTACAATGTAGATCTTGCCTGTATCTGTCATCGTCGAGCATTGAGCAGGAGCGCACGCGTGGGATTTTTGAAGAAATTGTTTGGCGGAGCCGAACCTCCAGCCGATCCTGTTGAGCAACAAAGTGCTCAGAATCTAACGATTCGCCAGGCGGTGGAGCAGGTCAGCGCCCATCCGTCAGATGACGCGCGGCGCGCTGTACCGGCGTTTGAACGACGAAAGGTTGCTAGTGGCGGTCCAATCGCTCCCCGAGGTCCTTGGACCCATGCCTCAGACGCTCACCCAGGAAACGCACGTCACGATGCTCACCTCGACCGGACCCGAGGGCGGCACCGTGCTTTTGGCCTTTACCGACGAGGCCGCCCTGAACCAGCGGGCTCCTGGACGTCCATATCTTGGGATGCCAGCGCGCGATGTGCTGGATCTGGTGCTGCGCAATAACTACGCCGGCCTCGTCATCAATCCTGGGGGACCGTGGGCGGGCGTGCCACGCGCGCATGTGCAGCGGATTGTGGATGGCGAGTTCGCGTGATCGTCGTGCGCAGCCCAACCGTCGCTTCCATGCTATAATCCGCCGCGTTATGACGACAGCGAATCCTAACGATATCCAACGCCCAAGCATCACGGCGTTTTTTCCTGCGTACAACGACGGCGGCACGATCGGCAGCCTGGTCGTCACGACGCTCAACACCTTAGCCGAACTGACCGACGACTACGAGGTGATTGTTGTCGAGAACGGCAGCACCGATTACACCGTCGAGGTGCTGGAAGAGTTGGCTGAGCGCTACGATCATCTGCGCGTGCTGACGCATCGCTATAGCCTGGGCTACGGCGGCGCGCTGCGTGTGGGCTTTGCCAGCGCGACCAAAGATCTGGTTTTCTACACTGACGGCGACGCGCAGTACGATCCACGCGAGCTCAAGCTGCTGGTGCCACAGATGCAGCCCGGCGTGGATGTGGTCAACGGCTACAAGATCAGCCGATCGGACCCGCTGCACCGCAAGATCATTGGCCGGATCTACCATCATTCGGTCAAGCTGCTGTTTGGCTTCAAGCTGCGCGATGTGGACTGCGATTTCCGGCTGATGCGGCGGCAGGTCTTCGATGTGATCGATCTCGAATCGCCTGACGGCACGATCTGCCTTGAGCTGGTCAAAAAGCTCCAGGATGCCGGCTTTCGCTTCGCCGAGGTGCCGGTGCATCACTACCATCGCACCTATGGCACGTCGCAGTTCTTCAATTTCCGGCGGCTGCGGCGCATCCCGCCCGAGATTATCAAGCTGTGGTGGAAGCTGGTGATCCGCCGCGAGCATATGCCGCGCATCCGTGAGCGTCGTGCCGCGCATGAAACGGCAACGGGCCAGCGCTGAGTCGCGCCGCACATCTTGTAGAGACAACCAATGAATAGCTCAGAACATACGTCATTTGCGGATAAGCGCTGCATGATCACGGGCGGCCTTGGCTTTATCGGCTCGAGCCTGGCGGCGCGGCTGGTCGATCTCGGCGCGCATGTCACGCTGGTCGACTCGCTGATCCCGGAGTATGGCGGAAATTTACATAACGCTCAAGCTCTGGATCAAGAGCGCGTGCGGGTGAATATCGCCGATGTGCGCGACGAGTACTCGATGAACTATCTGGTG
>Ga0213875_10002216_pt1 | contig 11824 bp, 10 predicted proteins | sample BarmaccomBMRX_R8_FD_160105 | JGI IMG/M metagenome (GOLD analysis project Ga0213875, IMG submission 160105) | Root-associated microbial communities from Barbacenia macrantha in rupestrian grasslands, the National Park of Serra do Cipo, Brazil - RX_R8 | ecosystem: Host-associated > Plants > Roots... | reverse complement strand
CAGGTCGAGCCGGCCGGCGACGATCCCGGCGGTCGGGCCGCCCAGGAACTTGTGCGCGCTATAGACGGCGAGGTCGGCGCCGCGCGCGAGGAACCCCTTCAGGTCGTATTCCGAGGCGCCGTCCACGACCACCGGCACGCCATGAGCATGCGCGATCGCGGCCACCTCTTCGAGCGGGAGCTGGCCGTATTGCACCGTATGGTGCGAGACGACGTAGAGCACCGCGGCCGTCCGCGAGCTGATGGCGCCCTCGAGCTGGTAGCCCCGCACGTCGGTGGCCTGGCCGAACGGCACCGGCAGGGCTCCGGCGAGCCGGATCGCCTGCTCCACCGGCGCACCGTAGGCGACCATGTGGCCAAGCTGGATCGGCACTTCGTCCTTCAGCCCGGTCGCGTCCGGCAGGCGCTCGATTCGCGTCAGGTCGGCGCCGGTCATGCAGCCCGCGATGCCGAGCGTGATGCCGGCGGCGGCCGAGGCGGTGACGAAGCCGGCCTCGCTGCCGCAGGCCTCGGCGATCGCCCGGCTGGCCCGCCGCTGCAGGTCGTTGATCTCCACGAATTGCGGCAGGATGCCGGCCACGGCGCGCACCGCCTCGGGCACCACGATCGAGGCGCCGAGCGCGGTCATGGTGCCGGACACGTTGATGATCGGCCGCAGCCCCAGTTCCGCGCGCGTGTCCCCCATGGCGGGCAGGCTACAACGGGCTTCAGTCCACGGCTACCACCGCCTCCACCTCCACCGTGATCCCGGCCGGCAGCGTCCCCATGCCGACGGCGGACCGCGCGTGCCGGCCCGCCTCGCCAAACACGTCCACGAGCAGGTCGGAGCAGCCGTTGATCACCAGCGGCGGGTCGGGGAAGTCCGGCGCGGCGTTGACCATGCCGAGGACCTTGACGATCCGCCGGACCCGGCCGAGGTCGCCCAGCGCCCATTGCATCGCGGCGATGAGGTTGATGCCGACCAGGCGCGCGTGCTTCTGCGCCTCTTCGAGCGAGACGCCAACGCCCACCTTGCCGGAATGCATGCGCCCATCGGGCTCGACCGGGCCCTGGCCGGAGAGGAACAGCAGCTTGCCCTCCAGCACCGCCGGCACGTAGTTCGCCACCGGGCGAGGAACTTGAGGCAGCTCGATGCCGAGCGCTTTCAGGCGGTCGTAGGGAGTCATGGGTTGCCCTCCGGGTTCCGGAGACCGGACTATGGAGCGAATTCGGGGCGGGGCGTAATCAGGCGTCACCGTCACAGACCCAAAAGCCTGGGGGAAACGCGCCCACTCGTTGGAACTTGTTAATCCTTAGCCGCTAGCCTGGCGCTGGCGCGAAGTCGGCGCAAGGGAGAACCAGTTGTCCATCAGTTCCATCGGCGGCGCTGTTTCGCAATGGCAAAACATGCAGGAGCTGCGCGCGCAGCAGACTTCCAGTGCCCAGAGCTCCGATCCGAGCGTGTCGGCGAACCAGGGTCCCCCCATGCCGCCGCCGCCTGCTGGCCCGCCGCCCGACGCCGGCAGTGGGAGCTCCACGTCTTCGGCCAGCAGCAGCTCGTCCGCTGACCCGATGGCCAAGCTCGTCAGCGACATGCAGACATTTCTCTCGGATTACGCGTCCGAAACCTCGGCCAGCAGCAGCTCGACCGCATCCTCGACGACGAGCCAGGGCTCTGCGAGCACGACGCCGTCCACGCTCGCGTCCGACCTGCAGTCCGTGACGAGCGACCTCAGCAGTCTGCATGGCGGCCAGTCGAGCGGCGTGCACCATCACCACCACGGTCCGCCGCCTTCGGGCGACGCCCAGCAAGCCAGCGATCCCAGCACCGGCGCCGATGCCTCGACGGCAGCCGGCTCGGCCGGCGCGTCCGCGAGCACGTCAAGCGCCGGCAGCGCCGCATCGCAGGCCGTGACCAACCTCGTCCAGCTCCTGCAAAGCTTCGCGGGCGGGCAGGCTGGCCAGAGCACGACGAGCTTGATGGTTTAGCCGTAAGCATCCTCCCGTAAGTCGGCTAGGACGTGGTCCCGACCGTCCAGGTCGCGGACCGGATCAGCGGTGAGCGCTCCAGCTCCGCGACGATCACGTCCAGCTCCGTCGGGCTGGCGCTCGTGGGAATGAGGTCTGCCTCCAACTCGATCTGGTCTTCGCTTTGCGAGAGGATCTCGATCTCTCGGGCGGGGTAGCTGGCGCGCGCGAGCACCTCCTCAAGCAAATCGCGCACATCGGCAACCCGCGCGCGGTCGCAGGTCGCAATGACGCGGTAATGCGCTTCCGTTTCAGCCTCGGTGATCGGGCGGCGGTTGATCCAGTTGACCAAGGGCCGCAGCAGGGTGTTGCAGGCCAGGATGAAGCCGGCAACGGCCACCGCCTCCGCGGGGCGGCCCGCGCCGGCAAAGGTGCCGACCGAGGCCGAGCACCACAGCGTGGCGGCGGTGTTGAGACCCCTGATGCTGGTCCCGTCCTTGAGGATGACGCCGGCGCCTAGGAAACCGATGCCGGACACGACATAGGCGACGATCTGCGCGGCGCCGACATTGCCGTTCAACTGTACGCCCAAGTCGGCGAAGGCGGCGGCGCCGACCGCGACCAGTACCGTCGTCCGCAACCCGGCGCTGCGCTGCCGCCACTGACGTTCGAAGCCGATCGCCGTGCCGAGCACGAAAGCGACCGTCAGGGCGAGCACCGTATGCATGACCACGATCACTGACCCGATGGAGCTGGAATGTCTGACCTTATTCCCTTCGGGATACGGCGTCCTCGTAAACTCGCGTGCTTCGGCCAACGGGCGCAGCCAGCCAGTCCCGCGCAAGCCGCGCTTGATCCCCCCTGGCTTGGGTGCAAGCGTGCGGCGATGCAGCACACTTTAGGTTGTCGATGAGCGAGTTCGCTCAGCCGCCGCAAACGCCCCGGCGCAACAAGGCGCGCGCGGATTGGGACCAGGAGCTCAAGGCGCCACTCACCCTTGAGGGCCGCGGCGCCGGCGCGCCGGAGGCGTGGTTCCTGGGGCCGCGCGCGGAGAACGTCGAGCTGCTGCGCGAGCTGATCGGCGAGGCCATCGACAGCCACGCCGAGTTCCGGCGCCGCTTCCATCCGGAGGACCCGAGCCATCTCGAAGGCTGTATCCGCGGCTCGCCGGAGTTCCGCGACGGGGTCGAGCGGCTGCGGCGCGAGGCGCGCATCCTGTTCGACAAGCTTCGCCTGTCCGCCCCGTTCGCCAGCATGCGCTACCAGGGCCACATGCTGTGGGATCAGGCGCTGCCGGCGACGGTGGGGCAGTTCGCGGCCGGGCTCTACAACCAGAACAACGTGGCCGCCGAGGCCTCGCCGGTCACCACGCGCCTCGAGCTCGAGGCCGGCAATGACCTGTGCCGCATGCTGGGCTACGCCGTGCCGGAGCCCGGCGGCCCGCGAACCGGGCCGGCACCCTGGGGCCATATCACGAGCGGCGGCACGGTGGCGAACATCGAGGCGATGTGGGCGGCGCGGAACCTGAAGTTCCTCGGCGTCGCCGCCCGGGCGGCGATCCGCGAAGTGCCGCTGCTGGCGCCGGCGCGCGACCTGGAGGTGCCGCTTTGGAGCGGCGAGACGGCCCGGCTGGTCGATCTGGACCTCTGGACGCTGCTCAACCTCGACCTCGACGCGCTGGCCGGGCTACCCGCGGCGCTGGCGGCGCGGGGCATCAGCGTCGAGGAGGCGACCGAGGCGGTCCGCGGCTACACGCTGAGCAATGTCGGGCTGGTCGGCTTCTACCGCAACTTCATGGCGAACATGCCGGAGCCGGCGTTCCTGGTCCCGGCGACCGGCCACTACTCCTGGCCGAAGGCGGCGACGGTGCTCGGGCTCGGGCGCAATGCCGTGCTGGTGCAGCGGGTCGACATGGATGCGCGGCTCGACCTCGACCATGTGGAGGTGACGCTGGGGGAGCTGCTGCGCCGGCGCGTGCCGGTGATCGCCGCCGTCGCGGTGGTGGGCAGCACGGAGGAGAGCGCGGTCGATCCGCTCGCCGGGCTGCTGGCGCTGCGCGAGCGGTTCCGGGCGCGGGGGCTGAACTTCGCCATCCATGCCGACGCGGCCTGGGGCGGCTATTTCCGCACCATGCTGCGCGACGAGGCCCAGCCGGGCGGCCGCTCCTCGGTGCCGACCGCGCCGATGAGCGACTATGCGCGCGCGCAATACGAGGCGCTGCCAGGTGCCGACAGCATCACGGTCGACCCGCACAAGGGCGGCTACGTGCCGTATCCGGCCGGCGCGCTCTGCTACCGCAACTCCGCGTTCCGCGACGCCATCTCGCTGCGGGCGCCGGTGGTGTTCCATAGCCAGACCGAGCCGACGGTCGGCGTCTATGGGTTGGAGGGCTCCAAGCCCGGCTCGGCGGCGGCGGCGGTCTGGCTCGCGCACCGGGTCATCCGACCCGACAGCAGCGGCTACGGGCGCATCCTGGGCCAGTGCGTGTGGACATCGAAGCGCCTGTTCTGCCGGTTGGCGACGCTGGACGACCCGCGGTTTGCGGTCACCATGTTCAATCGGACCCCCGCGGAGAAGCGCCGCGCGCCGACGCGGGCACTCAACAACGAACGGGCGCTGCTGCGCCGCTTCGTCGAGTTGGACAATGCGGGGCTGCAGGAACAGCTGCGGACCGACACGCGGGCGCGCGAGCTGTTCAGCCAGATCGGCTCCGACCAGGTGATCCTGGCCTTCGCGCTCAACGCCAAGCTGCCGGACGGGTCACCCGACCCAGATCTCGGCCGGGCGAACGCGCTGAACGAGCGGGTGTTCGCGCTGTGCAGCATGATCGAGCCCCGGCGCGACCTCGACAAGGTCGAGCTGATCCTGACCAGCTCGCGCTTCGACCCCGAGGTGTATGGCCAAGGGTTCGTGGAGCGGTTCTGCCGCCGAATGGGCGTAGTGGCGCCCCCGGGCGAGGGCGTGGACTTCCTGATATCGACGACGATGGACCCCTGGACCACCGAGGCGAACGGGTTCGACTTCCTGGAGACGATCGAAGGCGCCCTCCGCCGCGCCGTCCACCGCGCGCTGGACGAGGTGGAGGCGGAGGGCTGAACCGACCTGCGGCGGTGTTAGCGGGTCGGGCGTGGCGGGGTGACCGTGTAGTCGTAGAAGCCGCGGTTGGTCTTGCGGCCGAGCCAGCCGGCTTCGACGTATTTCACCAGCAGCGGACAGGGGCGGTACTTGCTGTCGGAAAGGCCCTCATACAGGACCTGCATGACGCTGAGGCAGGTGTCCAGGCCGATAAGATCCGCCAGCTCCAGCGGGCCCATCGGGTGGTTGGCGCCGAGGCGCATGGCCGTGTCGATCCCCGCGACCCCGCCGACGCCCTCATAGACCGCATAGACCGCCTCGTTGATCATTGGGACCAGGATGCGGTTGACGATGAAGGCCGGGAAGTCCTCCGCGACGGCCGTGGTCTTGCCGAGGCGATGGGCCAGGGTCTGCACCGCCTGGAAGGTGGGCTCGTCGGTAGCGATGCCGCGGATGACCTCGACCAGCTTCATGACTGGCACCGGGTTCATGAAGTGCATGCCGATGAACCGGGCGGGCCGGTCCGTGCTGGCGGCGAGCCGGGTGATGCTGATGCTGCTGGTGTTGGAGGCGATGATGCAGTCCGCGCGCAGGTGCGGCAGCATCGAGCGGAAGATCGCGCGCTTGATCTCTTCCTTCTCGGTTGCCGCCTCGATCACCAAGTCGGCGTCGCCGAACGCGGCGTAATCCGTCGTCGCGGTGATCCGCTCCAGCGCCGCGTGCTTGTCGCCCTCGGTGATCGCGCCCTTGGCGACCTGACGGTCCATGTTGCGGGCGATGCCGCTGCGTCCGCGCTCCAGCGCCTCCGCGTTCACGTCCAGCAAACGAACGGGCAGCCCGGCGAGCGCGCAGACATGCGCGATCCCGGACCCCATCTGCCCGGCGCCGACCACGCCGACGGTCTCAACCGGCGGCGCCTCGAGCTCGATGTTCGGCGTATGCGGCTTGGTAAGAACGTCGATCGTCATGCTTAGCGACCCAGCTCCTTCGAGAGTTCGGGCAGCGCATTGAACAGGTCGCTGACCAGTCCATAGTCCGCCACTTGGAAAATGGGCGCTTCCTCATCCTTGTTGATGGCAACAATTACCTTGCTGTCCTTCATTCCGGCCAAGTGCTGGATCGCTCCGGAGATCCCCACGGCTATATATAGTTCGGGGGCGACAATTTTCCCGGTTTGTCCCACCTGATAGTCGTTCGGCACGAATCCGGCGTCGACGGCCGCGCGCGAGGCGCCGACCGCGGCGCCCAGGGCGTCGGCGATCGGCTCGAGCAGCTTGAAGTTGTCCCCGCTCTGCATGCCGCGGCCGCCCGAGATCACCACCCGGGCCGCGGTCAGCTCCGGGCGTTCGCTCTTGGAGAGTTCCGCGGAGACGAAGCGGGAGACGGCCGGCAGCTCCGGCAGCTGGATTTTCTCGATCGGGGCCGAACCACCCTCCTCCGGCACCGGGTCGAAGCTCGCGGCGCGGACGGTGATGACCTTCTTCGCATCCGAGGACACGACGGTAGCCAGCGCATTGCCGGCGTAGATCGGGCGGATGAAGGTATCGGGGCCCTCGACGCCCGAAATATCGCTGATCGGCTGGCTGTCGAGCAGGGCGGCCACGCGCGGGATGACGTTCTTGCCGATCGCGGTGGCGGCCGCGAAGATGTGGTCGTGGTGGCCGGCCATCTTGGCCAGCAGCGCGGCCAGCGGCTCCGCCAGGGCGTGCTCGAGCGCGGGCGAGTCCGCCACGTGCACCTTGGTCACGCCGGCGAGCTTGGCGGCAGCCTGGGCCGCCGCGTCCACGTTCTGGCCTGCGACCAGCACGTGCACCTCGCCCAGCTTCGACGCCGCCGCCACCGCGCTGCGCGAAGGCTGCTTGATCTTGCCGTGCTCGTGGTCGAGCAGAACCAGGGACGCCATCAGGAGATCACCTTCGCTTCCGTCCGCAGCTTGGCCACCAGCTCGGCGACCGAGCCGACCTTCACCCCGGCCTGACGCTTCGGCGGCTCGGAGACGCGGATCGTCTTGAGCCGCGGCGAAGGATCGACGCCGAGATCGGCCGGCTTCATGTTCTGGATCGGCTTCTTGCGGGCCTTCATGATATTCGGAAGGCTGGCGTAGCGCGGCTCGTTCAGCCGCAGGTCGGCGGTGATGATGCAGGGCATGGCGAGCGAGAGCGTCTCGAGCCCGCCATCGACCTCGCGGGTGACCGACAGGTTGCTGCCGTCGATGGCGATCTTGCTGGCGAACGTGCCCTGCGGCCAGCCGAGCAGGGCGGCCAGCATCTGGCCAGTGGCGTTCATGTCGTCGTCGATCGCCTGCTTGCCCATGATGACTAGGCCCGGCTGCTCCTTGTCGGCGATGGCGCGGAGCAGCTTGGCAACCGCGAGCGGCTGCAGTTCGACGTCGGTCTCGACCAGGATGCCGCGATCGGCGCCCATGGCGAGCGCCGTCCGTATAGTCTCGGCGCACTGCGCCACACCCATGGAGACCGCGACGATCTCGGTCGCCAAGCCCTTCTCCTTCAGGCGCACCGCCTCTTCGACGGCGATCTCGTCGAACGGGTTCATCGACATCTTCACGCCCAGGGTCTCGACCCCGGAGCCGTCCGACTTCACCCGCACCTTCACATTGTAGTCAACGACCCGCTTGACGGGCACCAGCAGCTTCATGGTTCTTCCGCCACGACTTTTTTGGACTGCGCGTTGTGCAGCGCATCAAGTCCCATGTCAAACCCTTGTGGGGCAGATCAGCTCCGCAGCAGGCTTAAAAGCAGGATGAATAGCAGCAGCGCCACACCCTGCAGCAGCACCCGCCAGCGCATCAATGCGTTGGAGCGGCGAGGATCGCCGCCGCCGCGCACCAGGCCGATCATCCCGGCGAACAGCACGCCGAGGGTGGCCAGCATCGCGAGGCCCGTGAGCACGGTCAGCAGGGTGATCATCCGGCAAATGTGGTCGGGGCCGGCCCGCGCGCAAGCTTGACTCGGGGCCGCGGCCGGGCGTTGGACCGCGCCATGCCTCGTCTTCGCCTCCTGGCGGCGCTGCTGCTGGCCGCGATCGGCCTGGCCGCCGGACCGCTGCCTCTCCCGGCGCCGGCCCCCACTCATCCGCCCGCCGTGTCGCCGGCGCAGGCGCAGGCGCAGGACGCGCTCGCCATCCTGCAGGACGACAAGCGGCGGGCGGAGCTGATCGGCACGCTGGAGACGATCGCCAAGGCGGAGCCCGCGCCCGCGGCGCAGCCGGCGCTGCCCTTGGCGCCGGACAGTTTGGGGGCGGAGGTGGTCACCACCGTCTCCAGCCGGGTCGCGGTTGCGGGGCGCGAGCTGGTGGCCTCGCTGCAGTCGGTGAATGACCTGCCGATGCTCTGGCGCTGGGTCGATGCCGAGGCGCACGACCCGGACGCGCTGGGGCTGATGGAGGACGCCGCCTGGCGGGTCGCGGTCATCTTCGTGTCCGGCCTGATCGCCGAGTGGGTGGTTGGGAGGCTGCTGCGCCGGCTGCGGGCGGCGATCACGGCCTGGTCGCCGCATGGCGCGGAGTCCGAGGAGCCGGCCGACGCGGAGCCGCGGCCGCGGCCGCGCGGAACGTTGAGCGCGCTCCGCCGGCTTCCGTACCTGTTCGGGCGGTTGCTGCTCGATCTGCTGCCGGTCGCGGCCTTTTGGCTGGTTTCCGACCTGCTGCTCGGGACCTCGCTTGCGGCGTCGGCGCAGGCCGGGGGCGCGGCGCTGAAGGCCACCCAGGCCTATGTGTTCGCCCGGATCGTGTTGACGCTGGCGGACTTCCTGGTCTCGCCGGCGACGCCGCGGATGCGGCTGCTGCATGTGACCGACTGGGCGGCGGCGTTCCTGACCACCTGGATCCGCCGGGTCACGGTGCTCGGAGTGTTCGGCTATGCGCTGACCGATATCGGCCTGGTGTTCGGCATGTACCAGACCGCGCACGACGCCTTGCTGAAGCTGTTCTCGCTAATCCTGCACCTATTCCTGGTGATCGCAGTGCTGCAGGCGCGCACACCGGTTGCGGCCCGGCTGCGGCGAGCGCGCAAGCGAGGCGTCTGGGCGGTCATGCTCAGCCGGTTCGCCGAGATCTGGCACCTGGTCGCCATCTTCTACATCGTCGCCCTCTGGGTCGTCTGGGCGATCGAGCTCCGCCATGGGTTCGAGCGGCTGCTCCGGTTCGGGATCGCGACCACGTCCGTGCTGATGGTGGGGCGGCTGCTCGGCATCGTGCTGCTCGGCGGGCTGGACCGGATCCGCGACTCGCTCGCCGACGAGAGTGGGCGCGCCGGGTTGGGCGGCCGGGCGGCGATCTACTACCCGATATTGCGGGCCGCGGTCAGCGCGATCCTCTGGGTGCTGGTCGGCTTCGCGCTGCTGCAGGTCTGGGGTTTCGATCCGCTGGCCTGGTTCTCGCAAGGCGGGCTGGGCGGGCGCGTGCTCTCCGCCGCGCTGCTGCTGGGGATCACCACGATCGTCGCCGTGGCGATCTGGGAAGCGGCCAACGCGGCGATCGACCGCCATCTGGCGCAGCTCGCGGATTCCGCGCAGGTGGCGCGGGCGGGGCGGCTCAGGACCTTGCTGCCGCTGCTGCGCACCGTGCTGCTGATCACCATCCTGGTCGTGCTGGCGCTGATGGCGCTGAGCGAGCTGGGGGTGAACATCGCGCCGCTGCTGGCCGGCGCCGGCGTGGTCGGCATCGCGGTCGGCTTCGGCTCGCAGAAGCTGGTGCAGGACCTGATCACCGGCCTCTTCTTGCTGCTGGAGAACGCGATGCAGGTGGGGGACGTGGTAACGGTCGCCGGGCTGAGCGGGACGGTCGAGGCGCTGTCGATCCGCACGATTCGACTGCGAGCGCTCGACGGCGCCGTGCACCTGATCCCGTTCAGCGCGGTCACCACGGTCACCAACCAGACGCGGGATTACAGCTACGCCGTGGTGGATGTGAGCGTCGGGCTGAACGAGGAGCCGGACCCGATCGCCGGCGTGCTGCGGGACGTGGCGCGCGCGATGCACGACGACCCGGCCTGGTCCAGCATGGTGCTCGACGAGCTGGACGTGATGGGCGTGGAGAAGTTGACCGACCTCGCCTGGATCATGCGCGTGCGGATCAAGACCCAGCCGGGCAGCCGCTGGGCGGTCGCGCGCGAGTTCAACCGGCGGATCAAGGTGCGCTTCGACGAGCTGGCGATCGAGAGCCCGTTCACCAGCCATCGCGTGCTGGGCCGCGAGCCGCCCTCGCCCCAGGCCGCCGCCCCGGCCGCCGCCCCCGAGGAGCAGATCGCATGATCCCGCACGAGTGGCCGCAAACGCTGCGCAGCAGCGGGTTCCTGTTCGTGCAGGGCGCCGAGATGCGCGCCGCACTCGGCGAGGGCCTGCGCGACTGGGGGAAGTTTGCCCGGAGCTGGGACGATCTCGGGCTCGATACCTACATGGCCGATGGCGGCCGCTACCGGAAGCGGCGGCACGCGGCGTTCCGCGCGCAAGACGGCCGGATCAGCCGCAAGCCGCACCAGCCACATTACCAGAGCCGGGACTACAACGCGCTGAATGGCGGCATCGCGCGCTGGTTCGAGCCGATGCAGGAGGCGACGGCCGCGACCGCGGCCTTTCAGTCCATCCTTGGGCTCTGCGACAGCCTCTTCAGCGAGCTCACTCCCGTGCCGGCGTGGCACATCGAGGTGCATCAGTTCCGCATCGAGGCGCGACCCGGCCAGGAGGGGCGGCCGACGCCGGAGGGGGTGCATCAGGACGGGGTGGATTGGGTGCTGGTGCTGATGGTGGGGCGGCAGAACATCGCCGAGGGCACGACCACGATCCACGGCGCGGACCGGACCCAGCTCGGCAGCTTCACGCTGCAGGCGCCTTTGGATTCGGCGCTGCTGGATGATCATCGGGTACTGCATGGCGTAACGCCGGTGCGGCCGCTCGATCCGGCGGCGCCGGCGCATCGGGACGTGCTGGTGCTGACGTTCCGGCGGGAGAGCTGATCCGGCTGCGCGCCTCCAGCGGCGAGGGCACGGTCAGCACGGCCGACAGGCCGGGATGGGCGTCGCCCAGGGTCAAGGTGCCGCCGTGCAGTTGCGCGACCGCCTGCACCAGGGTGAGCCCGAGGCCGAACCCCGGCGAGTGCCGCGCCGCCTCGCCGCGATAGAAGCGTTCGGCGGCGCGCGCCCGTTCCTCCTCGGGAATGCCGGGGCCATGATCGGTCACGCTGATCCGCAGTTCTTCCGGCGTCCGCTCGCCGCGCAGCTCGATGGCGCCGCCTTGCGGTGAGAACTTGACGGCGTTGTCCAGCAGGTTGGCGACCGCCTGCTGGATCAGCTCCCGATCGCCGAGGACCGGCAGCGACGGCTCGGCGACGAGGTCGATCCGGACGTCGTTCTCCTCGGCGACCGCCTCATAGAGGTCCACGAGGTCCTCAAGCAGCGGGCGCGCATCCAGGCTGACGAAGGCGGAGCGGCGCGCGCCGGCTTCGATCTCGGCGATGCGCAGCAGGGCCTGGAACACGGCGGTGATGCCGTCGAGGTCGGCGACCGCGCGCTCGATGGCGCTGCGCAGGTCGGCCTCGGTCGCGGCATGGCTCAGCGCGTCCTCGAGGCGGGCTCGGGCCCGGGTGATCGGGGTGCGCAGGTCGTGGGCGATGGCGTTGGAGACCTGCCGCACGCCGTCCATCAGCCGGCTGATGCGGTCCAGCATGTCGTTGATGGTGGTCGCCAGCAGGTCGAACTCGTCCCCGCGGCCCGAAAGGCGCACGCGCTGCGAGAGGTCGCCCGCGGAAATCGCCGTCGCGGTCGCCGAGACGTTGGAGAGCATCCGGTT
>Ga0213875_10002215_pt1 | contig 11831 bp, 11 predicted proteins | sample BarmaccomBMRX_R8_FD_160105 | JGI IMG/M metagenome (GOLD analysis project Ga0213875, IMG submission 160105) | Root-associated microbial communities from Barbacenia macrantha in rupestrian grasslands, the National Park of Serra do Cipo, Brazil - RX_R8 | ecosystem: Host-associated > Plants > Roots... | reverse complement strand
GGACTGCGATCCCGCCGCCTGGGCGCAGAGCATCGCGATCAATCTCGTCGGCGCCTTCAACGGCATCCACGCCGTGCTGCCCGGCTTCCTGCGCCGCGGCGCGGGCACCATCGTCAACGTCAGCTCCGGTGCCGCCAGCCTGCCGCGCGAGGGCTGGAGCGCCTACTGCAGCGGCAAGGCCGGGCTCGCGATGCTGACGCAGGCGCTGCACCTCGAATACGGCGGGCGGGGTGTCGCGGTGTTCGGCTTCCGCCCGGGTCTCGTCGACACCGAGATGCAGGTGCGCATCCGCGCGTCCGGGGTGAACGAGATCAGCCGGCTCGACCCTGCCGCACTCGCCCCGCCCGAGCATCCCGCGCGCGCCATCGGCTTTCTCTGCACCGCGGCGGCGGAGGGGCTGCGCGGACGCGAGCTCGACCTGCGCGACCCGGCGTTCGGCGGGCTGGTCGGCCTGGCCGGCACCGCAACGCCGCCGCCGCGCTGAACGCGGTCATGGGCAGATCCAGCCCTTGCCGATCGGGCTGAGGAAGCAGCCGACCGCGCGTGGCAGGAAGTGACGTGGCAGCCACAGCACGGTCTCCGGCAGCAGGATGATCACCGCGATCACGATCACGAACACGATGTAGATCGGCGCCGATTGCAGCAGGGCGCGGGAGAATGGCACCCGCGCCAGCGTCGAGGAGAGCAGCAGGATGATGCCGCAGGGTGGCGTGATGAGGCCGAAGGCCAGCGTCACGATCACCACGACGCCCATATGCACGGCGTTGATGTGGCCGAGCTTTTCCAGCGAGAGGATGACCGGCATCAGGATGATGATCGCCGGCAGCCCATCCAGGAAATCGCCGACGATCAGGAACAGCACGGCGACGAAGAACAGGATAGCCCGCGGATCGGTGGTGCCGAGCGCCTTCACCCAGCCCATGATGATATCGGCGCCACCGAGATAGGCGAGCATCCAGCCGAATGCGGAGGCGGCGGCGACCGCGGTCAGCGGGATCGCATACAGCACCGCCGCCAGCGCGATGTCCTTTGGCAGGCGCCGGAAATGGCCGCGGTTGAGCAGCGGCAGCAGCACGACCAGGGCATAGACGATCGCCGCCATGCCGGCCTCGGCCGGGGTGATCACGCCGCCCAGGATGCTGCCGATGATGATCACCGGGATCATCATCGGCAGCACCGCGCCGCGCGCCGCGCCGACCAGCTCGAACAGCGTCGCCCGCCGCTTGTGCACGCCGGGAGCGCCGAAGAAGTAGCTGTAGATCATCAGGCCGATGCACACCATCAGCCCGGGCGTGGCGCCGCCCAGGAACAGCCCGCCCACCGAGGCGTCGCCGACCGCGCCGTAGACGATCGCCATGATGCTCGGCGGCACCATGCTGGCGATGCTGGCGCCGGCGGCGATCAGGGCGGCGGAGAAGGCGGGCGCGTAGCCCTCCTCGCGCATCGCTGGCATCAGCACCGTGCCGATCGCCACGGTGTCGGCCGTCGAGGAGCCGGAGATGCCGCCAAAGATCATGCAGGAGACGGCGACGACATGCGCGAGACCGCTGCGCAGATGGCCGACCGTCGCCTGCGCGAGCGCGATCAGCCGCGGCGTGATGCGCGCCGAGGTCATCAGCTCGCCGACCAGCAGGAAGAACGGGATGGCGAGCAGGGCGAGCTCGTTGATGCCGTTGAACAGCTGGCCCATCAGCGAGCCGATCGTCAGGTCGGTGAACAGCGAGGCCACCACGACGACGCTGCCGATCAGCGCGAAGGCGACGGGCAGCCCGGCATAGCCGAGGCCCAGGAACAGGCAGCACATCACGACGATCGCGGTCTCGCTGCCGCTCACGGCTCCGCCTCGCTGCGCGCCGCTTCCATCAGCAGTTCCGCGTCGCCGCTGAGCAGCGACACGGTCCCGGCCGGGTCGGCAAACCCCCGGGCCAGGCCGTTGACCAGCTTCTCGACCGAGAACAGGACGACCAGCGCGCCGCAGACCGGAATGGCGGCGTAGAGCACCGCGACCGGCGTCAGCGAAGGCATCAGGAAGCTGCCGAAGCCGGTCAGGTAATTCAGGTAGCCGAACCAGACCATGCAGCCGGCGACCAGCAGCATCACCGACTGCTGGAACACCTCGATGGCGGTGCGCACGCCGCCGCGGAAGACCTCCGCTGTGCCGGCCAGGCGGAAATGGTCGTTGCGGCGCACGCCCACCGCGCCGCCCATGAACACCCCCCAGACGAAGAAGCCGAGCGACCATTCCTGCGCCTCCAGCCAGGGACGCCGCAGGATGCGGAAGGCGACATCGGCCATTTCCGATACGGTGAAGCCGACCAGCAGCAGCCCGCACACGACCATCAGGCCGAATTCGAGCGGATCGAGCCAGCGCCAGTTCAGCTGCCGGCGCTTCCGGGAGAGGATCTCTTCCGCGAGCGCCCTCATGAAACCGGGATCAGGCCGCGACCTTGCGGGTCAGCTCCAGCAGCTGCACGGCCAACGGGCCGAGTTCCTTGGCCTGCTCATCCTGGATCGGTGTCGCGATGTCGATGAAGCCCTTCTTGTCGACGTCGGTGACGATTTCCACGCCGAGCTTCTTGAGCGAGGCGATGGCGTCATGGTCGAATTCCATCGATTTCGGAACCGCCGCCTTCTGGGCGAAGGCGAAGGTGGCCGTCACCCAGCCCTGCTCCTCCGGGTTGAGGCTGTTCCAGACCTTGTCGCTGACCCACAGATGGTTGTTGTTGGCTTCGTGGTCGGTGGCGGAGAGCACGGGCGCCACTTCATAGTGCTTCTGCGCGCGATAGATGTCGGCACCGTTCTCGGCGATGTCGACCAGGCCGGTCTCCAGCGAGGTGTAGACCTGGCCGATCGGCATGTGCACGGGAATGCAGCCATAGGCGCTGAAGAACCGGTCCTCGGTCTTGGTCGCCTGCACCCGGACCTTCTTGCCGCGCGCGTCGGCGATGCTCCTGACCGGAAACTTCGAGTACATCTTGCGCAGGCCGAGCGTGCCGAGGCCGAGCGAACGCGCGCCGGTCGTGCTCGCCTGGATCATCTTCTGGAAGGCCTGGTTGACCGTGGGATCGAGCACTGTCGCCACGAGATGCGGCTCGTCGCGGAAGATGAAGTGCAGCGAGAACACGCCGGATTGCGGCGCCACGGTCGAGGTATTGGCGGTGGAGTTGATGACGAAGTCGATGTCGCCGGTGCGCACTTTCTGCGCCATCTCCGGCTCCTGGCCGAGCTGTGCGCCGGGGAACTGGCGGATGCCGAACTTGCCGCCGCTGAGCTCCTTCAGCTTCGCCTCGAACTGGTCGGCGAAGAAGCCGTAGCCGGTGTCGTGCGGCTCGTCGTAGCCGAACGTGAAGAGCCGCATGCCCTGCGCGATCGCGGGCGCCGCCAGCCCCGTGCCGGCCAGCCCCGTGCCGGCCAGCGCCGCCCCGCCAAGGAAGGCACGGCGCGACAGGTCGCCGCCATCGGTTGACCCCGGCATGCTCGTCCTCCCCTGGGCTTCTTGAGGGAATGAGACGGCCCGCGCGCGACCCTTGTCAATCGCGCTGCCGTCGATCACACGGGGACCGGCTGCATCGACTCGGCCAGGTCGAGCAGGCTGGGCCGGCAGCACGGCGGCGAGCCACGGAGATCGGGCGATTGGACCAGCGGCACGAACTGGAGCGGGTGAAGGCGCGCATCCGCGCGCTCGCCGAGAAAACCGTCGGCAACGGCTGCACGGAGGCCGAGGCGCTGGCGGCGGCCGAGATGGTCGGCCGGCTGCTCGAACGCTACGCGCTGAGCATGCAGGAGGTCGACCTGCGCGAGGCGCGCTGCGTGCAGATCGAGGTCGCCTCCGGCGCCCGCCGCCGCCGCCCGATCGACGGCTGCGTCCCGGCGATCGCCCGGTTTTGCGACTGCAAGGTCTGGCTGTCGCGCGGCGAGGCGGACTCCGTCTATGTCTTCTTCGGCCTGGGGCCGGACGCCGAACTGGCCCGCTACCTGTTCCTGGTCGTCACGCGGGCGATCCGAACCGAGCTCGTGGAATTCCGCCGCGCCAATCCGGCGGTGCGCGAGCAGGCGCTGCGCCGGGCGGGGCGCAGCTTCCAGCAGGGCATGGCGACCCGGCTCGCCGACCGGCTGGAGGCCATGCACGCCGCGCGCGAAGCCTCGGTCGCCGCGCAGCGCAGCGGCGGCACCGCGCTGATCCTCGCCAAGCACCAGATCGTGCAGGCGGCGTTCCGCGAGGCGGCGATCCGGCTGGTCGGCGGCCGGCGCGGCGCCGGAATGCCGGTCAACGGCGCCTTCCGTCAGGGCCTGGCCGCCGGCGATCGGGTCAACCTGAACCGTCCGGTCAACGAGGCCGGCCGCCGGCTGATCGGCTGATGCCCAGCGGGCCGAAGGCTGCGCGCGACCGCCAGCGCCGCCGCCTCTACGAATGGGAGGATCGCGAGGTCGCGCCGCACGACCGTACCTGCATCGGCTTCGGCCAGGCGCAGGGCATGGTGGACGCGATCTGGTCCGAGGCCGGGCTGCGCTATCCGCCGCGCGTCGAGCGCCTGCCGGGGCAGGCGCGGACCCTGCTCGCCGACGCGTCGCGCCTGGTGATCCGGCTGCCGGCGCGCACGCCGTCCTGGTGCCTGCTGCACGAGATGGCGCACGCGATGACGAGCCGGTGTGACGGCGACACGGACGGGCACGGGCCGCGCTTCGTCGGCCTCTACGTTCAGCTTCTCGAGCGCTACATGCGGCTGTCCGGGCCGCGGCTGCTGGCCTCGCTCGCCGCCGCGCGCATCGCCGTGCAGCCGCGGGCCCGCCCGGTCTTCCTCGATCCCGCGGGCTGAGCGCGCCGAGTACGCGCAAGCGTGCGCGGCGCGCGTGTTGGCGCCGCGCCGCGCGGCGAGTACGCTGGGTCGGCCACGGCGGTAGGTCCGGCTGCATGCTGAAGCGAACGAAGGGGGTCCGCGCGCTCCTGTGGTTCTGGGTGGCGCTGCTGGGGGCGGGCGGCGCCGGGGTCGCCGCGCTGCAATTCTCCCGCCCGGCGCAGCCCTCGCCGGCCGCCGCCGCCGTGCCCGCGGCGGTCCCCCTCGACGCCGGAGCGGCCCAAGCCGCCGCTGCCGTCGCTCCCGCCGAACCGGCCCCGGCGCTGCCCGCGACCGAGGCGGCCGCCCCCACGCCACCTTCGCCTGCGCCCCAGGAGGCCGCCACCCCGCCCGCCGCGGCGGCGCGCGAACCGGCTCTGCACCCGGCGGTGCACGCCGCGCGCGCGGTGCATCCGCCCGTGCATCACCCCATGCGCGCCGCCGACTGGCAGTTGACGCGCACGCTCGCCGGCCTGCGCCGCGCCGAGCGCCGCCAGCAGGAGGAGCAGGCCACCCGCCCCCCGGCGCCCCCGGCCGAGGAGCCGCCCGTCCCCGCAAGCGTGCCGCGCGGGCCGGACCGCAGCTACTCCTATTACGGACCGCAGTATTGAAACGCCGGGCCTGACTCGCCGACCGGCCCATCGGCGCTATCGTCATCGCCGCGCCTCGCGTAGCCCACGCCGTCCCGGTGGCGCCACCATGCAGGAGCAACACACATGATCCACGTCGTCGCCATCATCACCACGCGGCCCGGCATGCGCGACGCCATCCTGCGGGAGTTCCGCGCCAACATGCCCGCGGTGCACGCCGAGGCCGGCTGCATCGAGTACGCCCCCGCCGTGGACGCCGAGGGCGCCGGCAACATCCAGACCAAGCTCGGCGCCGACACCTTCGCCGTCATCGAGAAGTGGGAGAGCCTCGAGGCGCTGAAGGCGCACGGCAGCGCGCCACACATGCTCGCCTACGCCGGCCGCACCCGCGACCTGATCGCCAGCCGCGTCATCCACGTCCTCTCGCCGAGCTAGCGGCGCGAGGGCCGCCGACGGCACGCCGCCGCGGAATGGCAAGCCTGTTCCGCCAGCTGCATGGGCCCGCCGCCACCGTGACCATCGAGGTGGACGGGCGCCGGCTGACCGTCGCCGCCGGCGACAGCGTGGCGGCGGCCCTGCTGGCCGCCGGCATCATCCATTTTCGCAGCAGCGCCCGACACGGCGCGCCGCGCGGGCCCTGGTGCATGATCGGCACCTGCTTCGAGTGCCTGGTCGAGATCGACGGCGCGCCGAACCGGCAGTCCTGCCTCATCCCCGTCGCCGACGGCATGCGCATCCGCTGCCGCGCGCCCACCGACGAGAGCGCGGCATGATCGCCGAGAACTGCGATCTCGCGGTCGTCGGCGCCGGCCCGGCCGGCCTGGCGGCCGCCACGCTCGCGGCCTCGCTCGGCCTCAACACGCTGTTGCTGGACGAGCAGGACCAGCCGGGCGGCCAGATCTACCGCGCGATCGGCCGTATCGCCCGCGAGCGGCCGGGCGACCTCGACCTGCTCGGCGAGGAATACCGCCGCGGGATCAAGCTGGCGGACGCCTTTGCCGCCTCCGGCGCCGCCTACGCTCCGGGCAGCACGGTCTGGCAGGCCGGCGCCGACGGCCGTCTCGCGGTCACTTGGGGCGGCGAGGCGCGGATGCTGAGCGCGCGCCGCATCCTGCTGGCCACCGGGGCGATGGAGCGGCCGGTCGCCATCCCCGGATGGACCCTGCCGGGGGTCATGGGCGTCGGCGCCGCGCAGACCCTGCTGAAGGCCTCCGGCCTGGTCCCGGACGTGCCGACCGTGCTGCTGGGCTCGGGGCCGCTGCTCTATCTCGTCGCCAGCCAGCTCCTGCGCGCCGGTGCACCGCTGCGCGCCGTGCTCGCCACCACCCCCGCCAGCCGGCTCGGCGCCGGGCTCGCCGACCTGCCGCGCGCCCTGCTGGCCGGTCGCGACCTCTGGAAGGGGTTTGGCTGGATGAAGGCGATCCGCGACGCCGGCGTGCCGCTGCTGCGCGGCGTCACCGATCCGGTCATCGAAGGCGGCGAACGCGCCACCGCCATCGCCTTTAACGAGGCCGGCGAGCGCCGCCGCTTCGAGGCCGGGCTGGTATTGCTGCACCAGGGCATCGTGCCGAACCTGCAGCTCACGCTCGCGGCACGCTGCGCGCACGTCTGGGACGAGGTGCCGCGCTGCTGGCGACCGCAGACCGACCCCTGGAGTGCGACGAGCGAGGACCGCATCGCCGTCGCGGGCGACGGCGCCGGCATCGCCGGCGCGCGCGCCGCGGAGGCGCTCGGTCGGCGCGCCGCACTCGATGCGGCGTGCCGCCTCGGCCGCATCGGCACCGCCGAACGTGACCGCCGCGGCCGCGACGCGCAGGCGGAGTACGCGCGCCAGACCCGGGTTCGCCCGCTGCTCGACCGCATGTTCGCCCCGATGCCTGCCATGCTCGCTCCAGCCGCGCCGGACACCATCGTCTGCCGCTGCGAGGAGGTGACGCTCGCCGATCTGCGCGCGGCGATGGCGTTCGGCGCCGCCGACCCGAACCAGGCCAAGGTGTTCACCCGCTGCGGCATGGGGCCGTGCCAGGGCCGCATGTGCGCGCTCACCATCGCCGAAATCATCTCCCGCGAACGCAACCTGCCGATGCGCGAGGTCGGCCTGTTCCGCACGCGCATCCCGGTCAAGCCGGTGGCGCTGGCCGCCCTGGCGCGCCTCGCCAATGCCCGCGACGATGCGGCGGTGGACCGAGAGACGGTCTGATGATGCTAGTACAGCGGCCATCTGGCGCGGCTTTCTGCGCTTCCGGTGCTCACGGCCGCGAACGGCCGCTCCGCTCCGGTTCTCGAGAGCCACGCCAGCTGACTCGCCGCAGCGCATTCTCAAACGGTCTCTGAGATGTACGAAACCGCGATCGTCGTCGGCGGCGGCCTGCACGGCATGGGGGCGGCCATCCACCTGCGTCAGAAGGGGCTGCGCGTCACGGTCATCGAAAAGGACACCGCCGGCCGCCACGCGTCGGGCGTGAATGCCGGCGGCGTGCGCCAGTTGCGCCGCCATCCCGCGGAGATCCCGCTCTCCGTCGCCGCGATGGACCGCTGGCTCAACCTCGACGCCTTCCTCGGACCCAGGCTCGCCGCGATGTGCCAGTTCGTCGGCCATGTCGGCCAGGTCGCGATCGCCGAGACCGACGCCGATCTGCGTCAGCTCGCGCGCCGCGAGGCGGAGGTGCGCCGGCTCGGCTGGACGCACGAGGAGCTGATCGATCAGGCCGAACTGCGCCGCGTCGCGCCGGCGCTGTCGCATCACTGCATCGGCGGCCTGATCTCCCGCCGCGACGGCCACGCCACGCCGTACCTGACCAGCCAGGCCTTCCGCATGCGCGCGGTCGAGCTCGGCGTGACCTTTCAGGAGGGCACGCGCGTCACCGGTCTCGCGCGGGTCGGCGAGCGCTGGCGCGTGGCGACCAGCAAGGGCGACCTGCTGTCCGACATCGTCGTCAACTGCGGCGGCGCCTGGGGCTGGCAGGTCGCCGCCATGGTCGGCGAGGTGCTGCCGCAGGGGCACTTTGCCGCGACGATGATGGTCAGCGCCCGCATGCCGCATTTCCTCGATCCCGTGGTGATCGGCACCGGACGAAAGCTCTCCTTCAAGCAAACGGAGGTGGGTACCGTGCTGATTGGCGGGGGCCTGCTCGGCATCGCCGACCTGCAGCGTGAGACCGCCGACGCCGTGCCCGACCGCCTGGCCGAGAGCGCGCGCACGGTGTCCGACCTGTTCCCGGTGATGCGCGCCGCCACCATCATGCGGGCCTGGGCCGGGCTGGAGGCGCGCATGCCCGACGAAATCCCGGTGATTGGCCCGAGCACGACGGCGCCGCGCCTATGGCATTGCTTCGGCTTCTCCGGCCACGGCTTCCAGCTGAGCCCGATCGTCGGCTCGCTGCTTGCGGACCTGATCGTGGAGGGCGAAAGTCCGCTGCCGATCGACGCGTTCCGCGCCGGCCGCTTCAACGAAGGGCCGGTGCAGGCCGACGCAACCGCTGCAAGCTGAACGGAGACGCTACGCATGGACATCGCACCCGAACGCGGTCCGGCCGACTGGAAGGGCCCTGATACCGACTGGCGGCGCGAGGGGCTGCATCTGCTCGCGCCGGGCGAGCTGGACGAGATCGAGGCGGCGTTGCGCGGTGTCGAGCGGGCGGACTTCCCTGATATCACTGCGGCGAGCTTCCCGCTGCCGCGGCTCGGGCCACGCCTCGCCGCACTCGGGGAGGAGCTCCGGCTCGGGCGCGGCTTCCTGCTGCTGCGCGGGCTCACGCGCGCGCGCTTCGATCTCGACGCGATGGGCCGCATCCTGTTCGGCCTCGGCGCGCATATCGGCGCGCCGCTGCCGCAATCCTGGCACGGCGAGCTGCTCGGCAACGTGATCGACGTGAGCGACCGCGAGCCGACGGCGCGCGGCTACCAGGCCGGCGGCGGCCAGCGCATGCACACCGACAGCTGCGACATCATCGCGCTGATGTGCGTGCGCGCTGCAAAGTCCGGCGGCGCCAGCCGCATCTCCAGCGCCGTCGCCGTGCACAACGCACTGCTCGCCGCGCGACCCGACCTGGCCGAGCGGCTCTATGCGGGCTTCGTCTATCGCCGCATGGAGCGCGACGCGGAGCTGGGCTCGGGCGTGCTTGTCACGGCCCCGGTGCCGACCTTTTCGACCGCCTCCGGCGTGCTCTCCTGCCACGCCTCCGGCAACTACCCGCGCCGCGCCTTCGATGCCGGGGACGCGCAGCCGGATGCGCTGGCGCTCGAGGCTCTCGACAGCTTCGCGCAGCACGCCGGCGCGCCGGAGTTCACGCTCGACATGAGCATCGGCGAGGGCGACATCCAGTTCCTCAACAACCGCCGCATGCTGCACGGCCGGCTCGACTACGAGGACCATCCGCAGCTCGAACGCCGCCGGCACATGCTGCGCCTCTGGCTGGGGATGCCGAGCTGGCCGGCGCTGCCGCCGGCGCAGGTGGTGCATGGCCCCGCCGACCACGCCAACTGGCTGCGCCAGCGCCGCCCCTGCATGGAAGTGCCGTCGACCTATATCGCCGAGATGACGCGGCGCGCGGCGGCCTGAGTCCCGACCGCGGCCGGTTGACGCGGCCCGCCCCGGTCGGGCAGGGGATGCCGGATGGTCGTCGTCGATCAGCGCCTGTGTCCGTGCGGCAGCGGCTTGCGCCGGGCGCGCTGTTGCGACCTCAATCTCGGCACGCTCGGGCCGCCGGAGGCAAGCCGCCACTTGCTGCCGCTGGTCGAGCGCGCGCGCCAGGCGCTGCGCGACGGCGACACCGCGGGGGCCGAAAAACTCTGCCTGGAAGTGCTGGAGCTGGCGCCCGGCCAGCTTGAGACCCTCGCCGTGCTCTATGCTATCCGCAGGGCGCAGGGCGCGCAGGCCGCCGCCGAGGCGCTGATCCGCCGCAGCGTCGGCATCAACCCGAACAACTTCTGGGCCACCAACGAGCTGACGCTGCTGCTGCTCAACAAGGGCAGCCTCGCCGAGGCGGAGCTCCACGCCCGCAACGCCGTCCGCATCGCGCCGGAGAACCCGCAGGCGCACAACCTGATGGGCATGGTGCTGACCGAGGCCAACCGCCCGCGCGTCGGCGAGTTCCACTATCGCCGGGTGCTCGAGCTCACCGAGACGCCCGATCCCATCCTGCTCGCCAACCTCGCCTGGAACCTGAAGAACCAAGGCCGCATCGGCCAGGCGCGCCAGCTCTACGAACACTCCGTGAAGCTGTCGCCCGAGATATTGCAGACCCTGCTCGGCTGGGCGCGGCTCGAGGAGGCGGACCGCAATTTCCCGGCCGCCGCCGAGCTACTCGATCGCGCCGAGCGGGTGGCTCCGGAGAACCCCAGCGTGCTGCTCGCACGCGCGGTGCTGCACGGCCGCATGCGCGACTACGACCGCGCCTTCGCCGTGCTCGACGGCATGGCGGCGCTGAGCGGCGATGGCGGGCTCGGCCCGAACGAGCTGCTGGAAAAGGGGCGGCTGCTCGACCAGATCGGCCGCTACGACGATGCCTGGGCGGCATTCGAGGAGGGCAAGCGCAAGGCGCGCGACATCACCGGCAAGGCCTACATGGCCGACTATGCCGAGCAGCTCGTGCGCCGGCTGAAGGGGTTCTTCGTCGCCAAGCGCCTGCGCACCCTGCCGCGCGCCGGCCTCACGACCGGCACGCCGCAGCCGATCTTCGTGCTGGGGTTTCCGCGCTCCGGCACCACGCTGGTCGAGCAGACGCTCTCGGCGCATCCCCGCATCTCGGCCGGCGACGAGCTGCCCTTCATCAACGAGATCGCCGACGTCATGCCGCGGCTGCTGGCGAGCCCTCTCACCTATCCGGAGGCGCTGGCCGAGCTGTGGATGGGCGACCGGCATGACGGGCTCGACAATCTGCGGGACAATTATCTGCAGCGGGTCCGTCAGGTCGGCATCCTCGAGGAGAGGGCCGACTGGTTCACCGACAAGATGCCGCTCAACGAGATGCATCTCGGCCTGATCGCGCTGATGTTTCCGCAGGCGCCGCTCATACACGTGCTGCGCCATCCGCTCGACGTGGTGGTCTCGGCGTTCTCCAACCACCTCACGCACGGCTTCTACTGCGCCTATGCGCTGGAGACCGTGGCGCGGCACTACGCGCTGGTCATGGACCTGGTCGAGAGCTATCGCGCCGAGATGGCGCTGCGCTACCTGCCGGTGCGCTACGAGGACATCGTGGACGACCAGGAGGCGAGCGTGCGCCGCATGCTGGACTTCCTGGGCGAGCCGTTCGACGCGCGCTGCCTGCATTTCCATGAGAACCGCCGCTACGCCCGCACGGCGAGCTATGCACAGGTCACTGAGCCGCTGTACGACAGATCGCGGTTCCGCTACCGCCACTATCTGAGCCACATCGAGCCGGTGATCCCGATCCTGCGGCCG
>Ga0213875_10002214_pt1 | contig 11832 bp, 11 predicted proteins | sample BarmaccomBMRX_R8_FD_160105 | JGI IMG/M metagenome (GOLD analysis project Ga0213875, IMG submission 160105) | Root-associated microbial communities from Barbacenia macrantha in rupestrian grasslands, the National Park of Serra do Cipo, Brazil - RX_R8 | ecosystem: Host-associated > Plants > Roots... | reverse complement strand
GCTCCTGGTGGCACCCAACATCGTCGGCGCCCGGCGGGCGATGGACGTGCCGTCCGCCGACTTCAGCCTGTGGGTCTGCCTGCATGAGGTCACTCATCGGCTCCAGTTCACCGCTGTGCCGTGGCTGCGCGATTACTTCGCCGATCAGGTGGGGCAGCTGATGTCGCTCGCGGACGAGACAGCGATCAGGGTGGCCGGCCGCATTCCCGAGATGGTCCGTGCCGCCAAGCTGCGGTCCAGGTCGGGCAGCCCTCCTGACCCTGGGGTAGGCCTGATCGAACTGATCCAGTCGCCGGAACAGCGGGCCGTGCTCGATCGGCTGATCGCGCTGTCTACCCTGCTGGAAGGGCATGCCGATCACGTGATGGACGCCGTCGGTCCGGCCGTGGTGCCTTCGGTCACGACCCTGCGCAGCAAGTTCACGGTTCGGCGGAGGGGCGGCGGCCTGCTGGATCGGATACTGCGCACGGCACTCGGGGTCGAGGCGAAAATCCGGCAGTACGCGGTGGGGTCGGCATTTACCCGACATGTCGTTGACGCTGTCGGCATGGCTGGCTTCAACGTGGTGTGGACCGCGCCGGACACACTTCCGTCCCGCGCCGAAATCGCCGATCCGGGCGCCTGGCTGCGCCGCGTCCTCCCATGAGAACGGCCTGCGCAACCGTTTGTCCACAGGCAGTCGAACTGTCCACAACCACCACTCGGTCCGCGTTGCCCGCAGCCGACCGCCGATAGACTGGAGACGGGGTCGCCCCCCTGGGATGGGAGGGGGCTTCACACACTCGGCACACACTACAAAGGCCCGCATGGTGACGCAGCCTGATCAAGCGGTGTCCGCGGTTCGTTCAGCCGTCAAGCGCCTGTTGTCCGCCGCACGAGACGCAGGGCAGCTGACCAGCGGCGTCATCGGCGTCGGCGTGTCGGGCGGGGCCGACTCCCTGGCGTTGGCCGCGGGTGCGCGGCACGTGACGCGCCGGCTCGGCCTTCGTGTCCGCGGACTGGTGGTCGACCATGGCTTGCAGTCCGGGTCCGCCGAGGTGGCGGCGCGGGCGGCCGCCCAACTCGACGGCATCGGATTCGACGAGGTGCGGGTCCTCCCAGTCAGAGTCGACGGCCCAGGCGGCCCCGAGGCGGCGGCACGGCGCGCACGATACACCGCGCTCAGCCGATCCATGCCGACGCAGGGTGCGCTTGTCCTACTCGGTCACACCCTCGATGACCAGGCCGAAACCGTCCTGCTTGGTCTCGGCCGCGGCTCCGGGCCCCGGTCGATCGCCGGTATGCGACCGCTGAATCCACCATGGGGGCGCCCACTGCTCGGTCTCACGCGAGTCACCACCGAACAGGCCTGCGCCGCGCTCGGACTGGACACATGGCGGGATCCGCACAACATCGACCCGGCTTTCACTCGGGTTCGACTGCGGCATGAAGTGCTGCCGCTGCTGGAGGACGTCCTGCAGGGCGGGGTTGCCGCCGCGCTCGCTCGCACCGCGGCGCAGCTGCGTGAGGACTGCGAGGCGTTGGACGAGTTCGCCAAGCACCTGCTGGATCGCGCCCGCGAAGACCAGGGCCCTCCTTGGCGGGAGGGGAGCGTCGACGCATGTGCGCTTGCCGGTGTCGCCGCGGCGGTGCGCAGGCGGGCGGTGCGTCAGTGGCTCCTCGAATCTGGTGTGGCCAACGTCACCGACGCCCAGTTGCGCAGGATCGACGACCTGGTGGGTGACTGGCGCGGTCAGGGTGGTGTCCTCCTCAGGGGCGGCTTGGTGGCGCGACGCGAGCATGGCAGGCTACTCCTCGACCAAGCCGAACCGGGACGGCCGACATACCAAGAAGACTGGCGGTAGCGGCACCGCCCGCTTTCGGTCGGACTGGTATCTACCGGCACCGCAAGGGGGAACTGCCTGTGTACGAGGGCGACATCGCCTCCGTGCTCATCACCGAGAAGCAGATCAGTGACAAGATCAACGAACTCGCCAAGCAGATCGCCGCTGACTATTCGGCTGGCCGCGACGGTTCGGACCTGTTGCTCGTCGGCGTGCTCAAGGGCGCGGTGATGTTCATGACCGACATGGCGAGGGCACTGCCGATGCCGGTTCAACTGGAGTTCATGGCAGTGAGCTCCTACGGGTCGGCAACCTCCTCGTCGGGGGTGGTGCGCATCCTGAAGGACCTGGACCGGGACATCGCCGGGCGGGATGTGCTGATCATCGAGGACGTCATCGACTCGGGGCTCACCCTGTCCTGGCTGCTCAAGAACCTCGCTTCACGCGCGCCGGCCTCGCTGCAGGTGTGTGCGCTGCTCCGCAAGCCGGACGCGGTCAAGGTCGAGGTGCCGGTCCGCTACGTCGGCTTCGACATTCCCAACGAGTTCGTGGTCGGCTACGGGCTCGACTACGCGGAGCGATACCGCGACCTGCCCTACATCGGGACCCTCGAACCGGCGGTCTACTCGAATTGACCGGGCGGTGCCGCGGCACCGCCGGAGCACGGCCGCCGAGTGGGGAACATCAGTGGGGTCCCGTCCGTTGGGCGCTGAAGGAAGGGTCGGAGGCGCCTGTCAAGTTCCCGTGACGAGCAGTCCGTCTCGGGCGGTACGCTAGGGGAACCGGGGTGTCCCGTCCTCGGGTGGTGTGCCCACCGCCCGATGTGCAAGTCAGGGAGGGTCGAGGCCGCCCGACGGCCGTAGGTGCATGGACCGTAAGCGTGTTCTCCGCCATCCGTTGATGTGGATTGTGGCGGGGGTACTTGTGATCTCCGCGTGGAACCTGCTCACCGACACGACACGCGGGTACTACACCGTGCAGACGTCGCAGGCAATCGAGCAGATACAGCGGGGCAATGTCAAGGCGGCCCTGCTCGACGACAAGGAGCAGCGGCTCCGTCTCGATCTGAACAACCCGGTCGATGGGCACGACAAGATCCTTGCGTACTTCCCCGGTAACCAGTCCGAGGACGCGATCTTCAAAATGCTGCAGGACCCGGCCAACAAGGTCGGCAAGTACGATGTGACGGTCACCACCGAGTCGGCCCTGGTCCAGATGCTGATCATCCTGGTGCCGATCGGACTGCTGTTGCTCGCCCTGATGTGGATGATGAACAACGTCCAGGGCGGCGGCAACCGGGTGTTGAACTTCGGCAAGTCCAGGGCCAAGCAGCTGTCCAAGGACATGCCCAAGACCACCTTTGGCGACGTCGCCGGTGCGGACGAGGCAGTGGAGGAGTTGCAGGAAATCAAGGACTTCCTGCAGAACCCCGGTCGTTATCAGGCACTCGGCGCCAAGATTCCCAAGGGTGTGCTGCTGTACGGACCGCCAGGAACCGGCAAGACGCTGCTGGCACGGGCCGTTGCCGGCGAGGCCGCGGTGCCGTTCTACTCGATCTCCGGCTCCGACTTCGTCGAGATGTTCGTCGGTGTCGGCGCCTCTCGCGTCCGTGATCTCTTCGAGCAGGCCAAGCAGAACGCCCCGTGCATCATCTTCGTCGACGAGATCGACGCTGTCGGCCGGCACCGCGGCGCCGGTCTCGGCGGTGGCCACGACGAACGCGAACAGACCCTCAATCAGCTGCTCGTCGAGATGGACGGCTTCGACTCGCGTGGCGGGATCATCCTGATCGCGGCGACGAACCGTCCCGACATCCTGGATCCCGCGCTGTTGCGCCCCGGCCGCTTCGACCGGCAGATCCCGGTGTCCGCGCCGGACCTCCGTGGGCGCAAAGCGATCCTGCGAGTGCACGCCAAGGGCAAGCCACTGGCGAGCGACGCGGACCTCGACGGGTTGGCAAAGCGCACCGTCGGCTTCTCTGGGGCGGACCTGGCCAACGTGATCAACGAGGCCGCGCTGCTCACCGCGCGCCACGACGGGCAGATCATCACCGGTGCCGCGCTCGAGGAGTCGGTCGACAGGGTGATCGGCGGCCCGGCCCGCAAGAGCAGAATCATCTCCGAGAAGGAGAAGAAGATCACCGCGTACCACGAAGCGGGGCACGCCCTCGCCGCGTGGGCCATGCCGGACATCGACCCGGTGTACAAGGTCACCATCCTGGCAAGGGGCCGCACGGGCGGCCACACCCTGTCCGTTCCCGAAGAGGACAGGGACCTGATGACCCGTTCCGAGATGATCGCTCGACTGGTCTTCGCCCTCGGCGGCAGGGCCGCCGAGGAACTGGTGTTCCACGAGCCGACCACCGGTGCTTCCAACGACATCGAGCAGGCCACCAAGATCGCTCGCGCTATGGTCGCCGACTACGGCATGAGCGCACGACTTGGTGCGGTGAAGTACGGGCAGCAGGAGGGTGAGCCCTTCCTCGGTCGGCAGATGTCCCACGCCCCGGACTACTCCCTCGAAGTCGCCCACGAGATCGACGAAGAGGTGCGCAAGCTCATCGAGGCCGCGCACGATGAGGCGTGGCAGGTGCTCAACACCTACCGTGACGTGCTCGACGATCTCGTACTGGAACTGGTCGAAAAGGAGACCCTGCACCAGAAGGAGCTGGAGCGGATCTTCGCCAGGGTGCAGAAGCGACCGAGGATCACCGAGTTCAACAACTTCGGCAACCGACCGCCCTCGGACAAGCCGCCGATCAAGACTCCCGGTGAGCTGGCCAAGGAACGCGGCGAGCCGTGGCCGCCGGTAACCGAGGAGCCTGAGCCGACACCGGTCGCGACGGTTCACGGCGGAGGCGAACTGCCGCAGGCGCAGCACACGGAGCCGACACCGGGTGCCAACGGCAGCGGACCATACAGTGCCGCTCCCTATGGCACCGCTCCCAACGGTGCGGTGCCGACGACTCCGCTAGGCCCACCGAACTACGGTGCCCCGCCGGGTTGGACCCCGGCGACGGCACCCAACGGCACGTGGCCGTCGCGGGGGCAGCAGGGCAGCAGGAGCGGAGCGAGGGAAGACTCGCCTGAGCCGGACGATCCGAACGACGCCCGGTGAGGAGCACGGTTGACAGGAGCGGCCCCCCGGAGAACAGCGGCAAGCACTCCGACGGGGCTGTTCCGTCAGCGGTGGGCAGGTTCGACCGTGGCCGTGCCGAGGCCGCCATTCGCGAACTTCTGCTCGCCTGCGGCGAGGATCCGGACCGGGAGGGCCTTCGCGAGACTCCGGCACGGGTCGCGAGGGCTTATCGGGAGTTGTTCGCCGGGCTCTACACCGACCCCGAGTCCGTGCTGGCCAAGACGTTCGCCGAAAGCCATGAAGAACTGGTCCTGGTCACCGACATTCCCATGTACTCGACGTGTGAGCACCATCTCGTCCCGTTCCACGGCGTCGCCCACGTCGGGTACATCCCCAACGGCGAGGGCCGGGTCACGGGATTGTCGAAACTGGCCAGAGTGGTCGATCTGTACGCCAAGCGGCCGCAGGTGCAGGAACGGCTGACCTCCCAGATCGCTGACGCGCTCGTGAACAGGCTGAACCCGCGCGGGGTCATCGTCGTGATCGAGGCGGAACACCTCTGTATGGCGATGCGGGGCGTGCGCAAGCCGGGGGCTCGCACCACGACGTCCGCCGTGCGCGGCATCTTCAAGTCCTCCGCCTTGTCGAGGGCCGAGGCGATCGACCTGATCAAGGGGCGCTAAGTGCATCCGTCGCTGCCGGCCCCGGGGCGCTGTGTCGTGATGGGCGTGCTGAACGTCACTCCTGACTCGTTTTCCGACGGCGGCCGCTACCACAACGTCGACGACGCCGTCCGACACGGACTGGCACTGTGGCGACGAGGCGCCGACCTGATCGACGTCGGTGGTGAGTCGACCCGCCCTGGCGCGGACAGGGCCACTGCCGACGTGGAGGCGGCCAGGATCGTTCCGGTCATCGAACTGCTTGCCGCCGAGGGGGTGGTGGTCAGCGTCGATACCACGAGGGCGAGAGTCGCCGACGCGGCGCTCGCGGCCGGCGCCGTCATCGTGAACGACGTCTCAGGCGGGCTCGCGGACCCGGACATGGTGAAGGTGGTCGTATCGTCCGGAGTGCCGTGGATCCTCATGCATTGGCGAGGCCACAGTAAGGACATGAACGAACTCGCCCACTATGACGACGTTGTCACCGACGTGCGCGCCGAGTTGTCCGCGCGGGTGGACGCGGCCCTTTCCGCGGGTGTGGCGGCCGACGCGCTCGTGCTGGATCCCGGATTGGGCTTTGCCAAGCGCAGCAACCATGACTGGGCGCTGCTGCACGGCCTCGGTGAGCTGCTGGCCGTCGGCTTCCCGGTGTTGGTGGGCGCGTCCCGCAAGCGTTTTCTCGGTGCTCTGCTCGCTGACAAGGACGGGACTCCGCGCCCGCCGGACAAGCGGGAGACCGCCACCGCCGCCGTCTCCGCGCTCGCCGCCGCCAACGGCGCCTGGGGGGTGCGCGTGCATGATGTCGACCGGTCTCTCGACGCTATCTCGGTGGCGTCGGCATGGGCGAACGGGGGAATGCGGTGACCGATCGGATCACTCTGACCGGGCTGCGGGTGCGGGGGCACCACGGGGTGTACCCCGAGGAACGACGCGATGGCCAGGACTTCCTCGTCGACATCGTGGTGTGGCTCGACCTGTCGGCGGCCGCGGCCACCGACGACCTGGCCCGAACCCTGCACTACGGCCAGCTCGCCGAAACGGCGGCGACGATCGTGGCGGGCGAACCGTGTGACTTGATCGAGGCCGTCGCGGGCCGGGTAGCCGACGCGGTGATGGCGGATGCCCGCATACACGCCACCGAGATCACGATCCACAAGCCGTCCGCGCCGATCCCGCTGACCTTCGCCGACGTCGCGGTGACGATTCGGCGGTCCCGTCGCGGCGGCAGGGGTGGATCGATGGTGTCCCCATGACACGCGCCGTTCTCTCGCTGGGCTCCAACCTTGGTGACCGACTGGGTCATCTTCAGCGTGCCGTTGACGGATTCCATGACGACCTCGTCGCCGTGTCGCCGGTGTACGAGACCACACCGTGGGGTGTGCGGGACCAGGGCGACTTTCTCAACGCCGTGCTCCTTGTCGCCGCCGACAACGTTGACGAGTGGACGTGGCTCCGGCGTGGCCAACGGCTGGAGGACCAGGCAGACCGGCGGCGGACGCTGCGCTGGGGCCCCCGGACACTCGATGTGGACGTGGTGTCGGTTGACCAGGTCCGCTCGGACCATCCCGACCTGCTACTGCCCCATCCCGGAACACCGGTGCGGGCCACGGTGCTCGTCCCGTGGCTCGACGTGGAACCGGACGCGGTGCTGCCCGGCCACGGTCGGGTCGCCGACCTCGTCGCCGGGCTCGACACCGAGGGCGTCCGGCGCCGCGACGACCTTCGGCTGGAGTGGCGATGAGGTTCACCAGGTTTCGAGATCTGCTCACCGTCGCGCTGGCCGCCGGGGTGATCGTCGCGGCCGCGCTGCCCGGCCTCTACTCGGTACTGCCGCCGCTGCCGACCCTGGCCGGCGTCCCGTTCGGGGTGCTCGCCGCCGTCGAGGCGGTCTTCGCTCTACAGCTGAAGGCCCGGATCGCGGATCGGAGGGTGCGTCCCCTGCTCACCGCGCGTGCGGTGGCGCTGGCAAAGGCTTCCTCGCTGGTCGGCGCGCTGATGTTCGGCGTGTGGGCGGGCGTAGGAGGGTACTTGCTTCCACAGCGTTCACAGGTGGCCGCGGCGGCGAGCGATCTCGTTTCGGCGTTGGTCGGGCTTGTCGGTGCCGCACTCCTTGTCGGTGCCGCGTTGTGGTTGGAGCACAGTTGTAAGACGCCCGGCCCACCACGGGGTCACGGTCAGTCCCACCGAAGCTGACCAATTTGTTGGGCGCCGAGAGGTCTCATTCGCGTAACTGACCGGTACCGTGGGGTCATGACCGGCCGCAGCGGCTTGACCGACGATGAACACGGTGACGGTCACGGCTATACTCAACTACTCTTAGTAGTCATCCTTGTGCTTGGGCTCGCCGCGACCGCGTTGGTGGTGTTGAGCAACGACCCGAGGTTCCTGCGAGTCGGTGTGCTCGCCGCCCTGTGGGCGGCGCTCATCGGAGCCTTCCTGACAGTGCGGTATCGCAAAGAGGCGGCGGTGAGGGAGGACGACGCCGTCGACCTGCGGACGATTTACGAGCTGGAGCTGGCACGTGAGGTCGCGGCGCGCCGTGAGTACGAACTCGAGGTGGAGGCCACCCTACGACGCGAGGTTCAGGAGGAGGCCAAGGGGGACCTCGACGCACTTCGCGGCGAGCTGCACATGTTGCGGGAGAACCTCGAAGCCCTCGTCGGTGGCCAGGTGCTCGTCGAGCGGGTCGCCCTTCGTGCGGAGTCCACCAGGATGCGGGCACTGTCCGACCAGTCGCGGCTGCTCGCGATGGGTGATGACCGAATGGCCGTCAGCGAGCGGCGCAAGGCCGTCACTATTGATGCCCGCGGCAACCAGTCGATCGACGACCGCGGTGCACCGACGGAACTGCTCGAGCGTGTCCCGAAGGAGCCGTCGGTCTCGAGACAGCCCCACCCCGCGCCGACCCATGCCCCAGCGGCCCACCCCACGCCGGCTCATCCGGCGCCGGCCCGCCCACGCGAGAGCCACTACGGACCGGCTCGCCAACCGGTCCGAGCCACGGCGAAGCCCGCCGAACCGTCACAGACGGTCAGGTCGCCGGCGCAGGTGCATCACGAGCAGCCCTCGAGGCCGCAACGTCAACCGCACAAGCCGGAGCGCCGACAGCCCCAGCCGTACAAGACGGCGATTCCCGGGGTGGCCGCAACGCGGGTTCGCCCTTCCGATTTCCGCCAGCCAGAGCCCGCGGACGCCGCGGTCCGCCACCCGCTCCACACACCAACCCCTCCGACGGCGCCAAGCACGCACAAGCCGGCGGAGGGCAGCCGCACCACACCGCCCCCCGCATCGATGCCAGCTCCCAAGCCCGAGGGTCCACCATCACGGCATTCCCTGATTCCCGCGCCGGCACGACCGGTGACGCCGGAACAGGTGGATCCGGCACACGCCGGCGGAGACAGGGACAACAGACACACCGGCCGCCGCCGCAGACTGGACAACGACAGGAACGAGGAGGTCAGTCGGTACTCGACGCCGGGCGGCTGGCCTTCCGATCCACTGATAGCACCGTTTCCCTATGGAAGTACCGCCGCCAGCGCCTCCGCCGCGCGGTCAGCGGTCCCGGCCGGCGCGCATGCTGCCGGCAAGTCCGTCAGTGAGCTGCTTGCCAGCTATGGCAGGGCCGAACCGACCAGCCGGCGGCATCGTCGGGACGACGACTGATCGGCGGTGGCGCGATGCCTTGCCGCGGCGCTGGCGAGCCGTGTCACCTGTCGATGTCGCCTACCACGACGGCGAACGAGCCGAGAACCACGGGAAGGTCGGCGACTCCGGTGCCGGGCAGCAGCGCGGAGAGTGCCTGGATGTTGTTGAACGACGGCGTGCGCAACTTCAACCGCCACGGCGTCTTCTCGCCGCGCGAGGTCAGGTACACGCCCGAGATGCCAAGCGGCGCCTCGGTCCAGACGTAGCAGGACCCCTCAGGCGCCTTGATCACTTTCGGCAGACGCAGGTTCACCGGGCCGCTCGGCAACCTGTCGAGGCAGGTGTCCACCAGCCGGATCGACTGTTCCACCTCACCGACGACACACTCGACCCTGGCAAGGGCATCCCCCGCCGCACGCAGCACCGGCCGGACATCCAGCGCCGCGTAGACCTCTGACGCGTCGTCATCGCGGAGGTCGACGCGGACCCCGCTGGCACGCCCGATCGGACCAGTGACACCAAGGGCGAGGGCGGCCTGCTCGGACAGCGTCCCGAGCCCCTCGTGCCTGCGCCGGAATGCGTCGTCGTCGACGGTCGCTGCCCTGATGGCACCCAGCAGCGAGTGCACAGTACGCGTGGCCGCGCGCACCGCGTCGGTCCAGCCGGCGGGCACATCCTCCCGCAGGCCTCCGATCCGGTTGGCCATGAAGTGGATCCGACCACCACTGGCCTGTTCCATCACGGCCTGAACGGCTTCCCGACATCGCTGTGCGGCCGCGGTTCCCGCCGTGGGGACGGCCGTGAGGCTCCGCGTCAGCGGGGCAAGGAAAACGACGTGGGCGAGCATCCGGTTCAGTTCGCACAGGATGGTGCGCAGCCACACCGCCCGCGCTGGCACCTCCATGCCGATCATTCGCTCGACGGCGAGCGCCACGGTCAGCTCGTTGCAGAACGCGGCGAGCCAGTCATGCCGATTGGCCAGCGTGAGGACCTGTCGATAGTCGCGGACCTCGAAAAGTTTCTCAGCGCCCCGGTGCAGGTGGCCGACGAGGGGCTCCGCCGATGTGATCAGCAGGTCGTCGACGGTGAGCCGCAGCCGGTAGGCGCCGTGCGCCGACGGATGCAGCGGGCCGAGGTCGACAACATGGTCGACACCGAGATGGCCGGCACCGGCGCCGACACCGATCGTGATCCGCTCCCGCACATCCACAATGGTGCACAACCCGGCCGCGCCCGATGGATCGGGCACCGTCAGCCGTGCCGCTCAGGTGACCGACGGCAGCCCGCACGACAACAGTCCGCGCGGCGAAAGCCCCGCGGTGGTCTGCAACAGCCAGCCGTACCCGCCGAGACCGGCCGGGTCACGCAGTTCGGCGACGCGACCCACGCGTGCGGTCGTGGCGAGCCAACCAAGCGGATCGCTTGCGGCGAGCGCCGCCGCCGGGGCTCCCGACGGAAGCCCGAGCGCGGCGAGGGCCGCACGCTGCGTGGTCAACACCGTGCCATCGGTGGGAGCGGCCAGGGCACAGGAATCGAAGGCCACGTGCGCGGTGAGGTCGCAGCTACCGTCCGGCACCGGGGGGACCTGTCGGCCACGCCGGTAGCCGGTCAGCGTGCCGTGCCGCGGACGGTCGGCGCGCGTGTGTCCGTAGTCGATGGCGAGCGCGGCGCCCGCCCGCACCCGCGACACCGCCGCGGCCCACGCGACGTCACGGGACTCGCCGACCTCTGCCCGGTCTCCCTCCGAACACAGCGGCCACCACCGCCGCTGCCACCGGCAGGACACCACGTCGCCGGGATACTCGTTGCCGGCCCGGTCCACGTGCACCCGCACTGTGCGCGCCTCGCGGACCATCATCACCTCGCAGGGCACCGAGTCGAGCCATTCGTGTCCGATCAGCAGGCCGACCATCTCGTCGGGCAGGCTGGGTGACCAACGCACCCCCTCCATCGGCGCCGGTGGGACGAGCTCGACGGCGGTGACGTGCAGCCGGCGTCCCAGCTGTGCGCCGGCCAACTCGCGCATCATGCCGGCGAGCTCACCACCACCAGCGCCCATGTCGACGACGTCGAGCCTGGGGGGGCCACCCAACGCGTGATCGATCCTCGCGAGCATTTCGACGAGCGCCTCGGCCAGCTCGGGGCCGACCAGCGCGGATGTCCGGAAATGACCGGCGGGACGCTCGCCGCGGGCGAAGAAGCCGCCGGGGGCGTACAGGGCCGCATGCCAGGCGTCCCGCCAGGAGGGGTGACTCACCGCGCAAGCCTATGAGTGGGCACCCCTATGGTTTCCCCCGTGACAGCGACTGCCGTTCCGGCACCACCGCCACGGCGGAGGTCCCATACCCGCACGGTGCTCGCGCCGGTGCTTGGGCTGATCGCCCTTGGACTGTGCGCCCTCATCCTGCTCGGTCTCGGCACCGCCAAGGTGGGACAACTGCCTGTTCTGGTTGGCGCGGCCGCCGCCCTGCTGCCGGTCGGACCGGTGGTCGCCGCCTTCCTGTGGCTGGATCGGTGGGAACCGGAGCCACCAAAGCTGCTGTGGCTGTGCTTCGCCTGGGGCGCCTGCGGTGCGACAACGTGTTCGCTGCTGATCAACAGCACCGCCGAGGCGCTCGGTGACC
>Ga0213875_10002213_pt1 | contig 11834 bp, 4 predicted proteins | sample BarmaccomBMRX_R8_FD_160105 | JGI IMG/M metagenome (GOLD analysis project Ga0213875, IMG submission 160105) | Root-associated microbial communities from Barbacenia macrantha in rupestrian grasslands, the National Park of Serra do Cipo, Brazil - RX_R8 | ecosystem: Host-associated > Plants > Roots... | reverse complement strand
CCGACAAGGAATTTCGCTACCTTAGGACCGTTATAGTTACGGCCGCCGTTTACCGGGGCTTCGATTCGGAGCTTGCACCCCTCCTCTTAACCTTCCGGCACCGGGCAGGCGTCAGACCCTATACGTCGTCTTGCGACTTCGCAGAGCCCTGTGTTTTTAGTAAACAGTCGCCACCCCCTCTTTTGTGCCCCCCGCCCCTGGTTGCCCAGAAACGGGGCCCTCTTCTCCCGAAGTTACGAGGGCATTTTGCCGAGTTCCTTCAACATCGTTCTCTCAAGCGCCTTGGTATACTCTACCAGTCCACCAGTGTCGGTTTCGGGTACGGTCTATGCGCTGGCGCTGTTTCCTGGAAGTCCTTTGCCTGCCACTCCAATCCGATAAGGAATGACAAACGCCGGTCTTCGTCACGCTCCAGCAGGCTGGGGAATATTAACCCCATTCCCATCGGCTACGGCTTTCGCCCTCGCCTTAGGGGGCCGGCTAACCCTGCGCGGATTAACCTTGCGCAGGAACCCTTGGACTTTCGGCGTCAGAGTTTCTCACTCTGATTAACGCTACTCATGTCAGCATTCGCACTTCCGATACCTCCAGCATGCCTCGCGACACACCTTCACAGGCCTACGGAACGCTCCGCTACCGCGTCAGGGGCCAGGAACCAGGAGTCAGGGATCAGGAAGAGCGCGACCAGCTGGTATGGAGACCCCGCAACATGCGGCTGATCTCGCCATACTCGTCGCACCATTTCCGACCCACTTCCTCCGACAGATAACCGAGATCGATGCAGTAGCGCAGCCACAGCTGCGCTTCGTCACTGCTGCCGATCGCGGTCGCCGATATTCCGCCGCAGAAGAACCCTGCTTGGCGAAGCCTTCGACGAGATTGGCGCAAACCGATTTCGATGCGCGGCGGAGCTGATCCGCCAACGCAAACTGTTCGATCCGCGGCAACTCCAGGCTCATCCGATGAACCGTAAGCGATATCCGATAAGCCCGTCGAAAGACCTCAAGGTCTTCGACCCGCTTTATCACGCTTTCGGTCATCGCACTCTCCTGGAACCTGACTCCTGGTTCCTGACTCCTGACACCCGCAGCTTCGGTGCATGGCTTTAGCCCCGTTACATTTTCGGCGCGGGACAACTTGTTTAGACCAGTGAGCTATTACGCTTTCTTTAAAGGATGGCTGCTTCTAAGCCAACCTCCTGGTTGTCTTGGTCGTCCTACATCCTTTCCCACTTAGCCATGACTTGGGGACCTTAGCTGGCGGTCTGGGCTGTTTCCCTCTCGACGACGGACCTTAGCACCCGCCGTCTGGCTGCCGATCTCCACTCACCGGTATTCGGAGTTTGGTTAGGTTTGGTAAGGCTCGCGCCCCCCTAGCCCATCCAGTGCTCTACCCCCGGCGGTGAGCAATCGACGCTCTACCTCAATAGATTTCGCGGAGAACCAGCTATTTCCGAGTTTGATTGGCCTTTCACCCCTAACCACAGGTCATCTCCGACTTTTGCAACAGTCGTGAGTTCGGTCCTCCAGTGCGTGTTACCGCACCTTCAACCTGCCCATGGCTAGATCACCCGGTTTCGGGTCTGATCCCACGAACTAAAACGCCCCTTTCGGACTCGCTTTCGCTGCGCCTACACCTAACGGCTTAAGCTTGCTCGTAAGACCAACTCGCTGACCCATTATACAAAAGGTACGCCGTCACTAGGTGCCAGGAACCAGGAACCAGGAATAATCCTGATGCCTGATACCTGACACCTGGCTCCGACTGCTTGTAGGCATCCGGTTTCAGGAACTGTTTCACCCCGGTCATCCCGGTGCTTTTCACCTTTCCCTCACGGTACTGGTTCACTATCGGTCACTGAGGAGTACTTAGGCTTGGAGGGTGGTCCCCCCATGTTCAGACAGGATGGCTCGTGTCCCGCCTTACTCGAGGACCTGGGTCAGAATTTCCCATACGGGGCTGTCACCCGCTGCGGCCTGCCTTTCCAGACAGTTCTGGTATCCATAACCCAAGCCACTGGCCTGGTCCGCGTTCGCTCGCCACTACTAACGGAGTCTCGTTGATGTCCTTTCCTCCGGCTACTGAGATGTTTCAGTTCGCCGGGTTCGCCTCCCGCAACTATGGATTCACCACGGGATACCCTTTCGGGTGGGTTGCCCCATTCGGAGATCCCGGGATCAACGATTGCTCGCATCTCCCCCGGGCTTTTCGCAGCGTGCCACGTCCTTCATCGCCTCTCAGTGCCAAGGCATCCACCAGATGCCCTTCTTGCGCTTGAGCGCCTCACCCAACAACAGTATTCAGATCCACTGTAATGCAGCGCATTACAGTGGGGCCGTCCCGACCTCGAACCGCGTCAGGCGAAACTTGTTCCGCCGAAAGCGACTCGCACTCGAACCGGCCTGACACGTTGTCAGATCAGACATCTGCTCATTCTCAGAAGACACTTCATCACGGAAGCCACACCCACACCCTGCCGTGCAAGCAGGGAAGGGGCCGACCCACGGAATTCTGCCAGCAATGCTGGTAATACCCGGGGTCCGCGGCTTCCGCCTCGGTCACACAATTCACTTCTTCACGATTGTCCATCAACACAGCCGATCCCCATGGAAGTCCACACGGACCGGCGACAATGCACTCCGGCGGCTCGAAAGCCGGGCTCCGAAGGCAATTTCTGTTCTTCTTGCCGCGTTATCGGCTGAGCGTGTTGCTCTAAGTGCCGAGGCCTCTGAGCGTTTTGGCTTTGCCAAAAACACCTGCCGGCCTGCAAAGCCTGAGAAAGACCGACACCAAACGCATCGCTCGCTACAACCCTGCGGTTGAGCGGGAGTGGAGGTGAACGGGATCGAACCGATGACCTCCTGCTTGCAAAGCAGGCGCTCTCCCAACTGAGCTACACCCCCAGTTTGACCCCGATTTGGGTTTGCACAGCATACGCCGCCCGACAGGCGTTACGAAGTAACGCCGCAAGGGGGTGCTCGCTGCGAGACCATCGCCCTCTCGCCATTTGCTCCGCAAATGACTGTCGGGAGCGCTTTCCTCGCGGAAAGCGCTGTGGTGGGCCAGGGAGGATTTGAACCTCCGACCTCACGCTTATCAAGCGCGCGCTCTAACCAACTGAGCTACTAGCCCTGACGTTTGCGCAGCAAACGTCACCGCGACAGGCGTTTCGAAGAAACGCCGCAAGCGGCGGCCGCTGCACGCTCAAAAGCGATCGAGCCAGAGCATTCAAAGCTTGGGGCTCGTTATTTAACGCGGCAGAAGGGATGCGCAGACGGCGGCGGATGCAGGTATCAGGAGCCAGGAACCAGGTTCCGGACAACTGTACCTGCGTTTGTGGAGGATCAGGATCGGCCCAGCGCCAACAACCATTCCTGGTTCCTGACTCCTGGCACCTGGCTCCTGAATTCCAGAAAGGAGGTGATCCAGCCGCAGGTTCCCCTACGGCTACCTTGTTACGACTTCACCCCAGTCGCTGACCTTACCGTGGTCGGCTGCCTCCTTGCGGTTAGCCCACCGGCTTCGGGTAAAACCAACTCCCATGGTGTGACGGGCGGTGTGTACAAGGCCCGGGAACGTATTCACCGCGGCGTGCTGATCCGCGATTACTAGCGATTCCGACTTCATGCTCTCGAGTTGCAGAGAGCAATCCGAACTGAGACGGTTTTTTGAGATTGGCTTGGCATCGCTGCCTCGCTCCCCTCTGTCACCGCCATTGTAGCACGTGTGTAGCCCAGCCCATAAGGGCCATGAGGACTTGACGTCATCCCCGCCTTCCTCCGGCTTGTCACCGGCAGTTTCCCCAGAGTGCCCAGCTCTACCTGATGGCAACTGAGGATGGGGGTTGCGCTCGTTGCGGGACTTAACCCAACATCTCACGACACGAGCTGACGACAGCCATGCAGCACCTGTGTTCCCGCCAGCCGAACTGAAGAAGCCGATCTCTCGACCCCATACGGGACATGTCAAGGGCTGGTAAGGTTCTTCGCGTTGCGTCGAATTAAACCACATGCTCCACCGCTTGTGCGGGCCCCCGTCAATTCCTTTGAGTTTTAACCTTGCGGCCGTACTCCCCAGGCGGTGTGCTTACCGCGTTAGCTGCGACACCGAGAAGCTAGGCTCCCCAACGTCTAGCACACATCGTTTACAGCGTGGACTACCAGGGTATCTAATCCTGTTTGCTCCCCACGCTTTCGCGCCTCAGCGTCAGTATCGGTCCAGAGAGCCGCCTTCGCCACCGGTGTTCTTCCCAATATCTACGAATTTCACCTCTACACTGGGAATTCCACTCTCCTCTCCCGATCTCTAGAAAACCAGTCCCAAATGCAGTTCCCAGGTTAAGCCCGGGGCTTTCACATCTGACTTGATCTCCCGCCTGCGCGCCCTTTACGCCCAGTAAATCCGAACAACGCTCGCCCCCTTCGTATTACCGCGGCTGCTGGCACGAAGTTAGCCGGGGCTTCTTCTCCCACTACCGTCATCATCGTCGTGGGTGAAAGAGCTTTACAACCCTAAGGCCTTCCTCACTCACGCGGCATTGCTGGATCAGGCTTGCGCCCATTGTCCAATATTCCCCACTGCTGCCTCCCGTAGGAGTCTGGGCCGTGTCTCAGTCCCAGTGTGGCTGATCATCCTCTCAGACCAGCTACGGATCATCGCCTTGGTAGGCCGTTACCCCACCAACAAGCTAATCCGACGCGGGCCCCTCCTCTCGCGATAAATCTTTCCCCAGAGTTACCCCTGGGCTTATGCGGTATTAGCTGCAGTTTCCCGCAGTTATCCCCCACAAGAGGGCAGGTTCCCACGCGCTACTCACCCGTGCGCCACTCCGCTGCAGACCGAAGCCCGCAGAAGCGTTCGACTTGCATGTGTTAAGCATGCCGCCAGCGTTCGTTCTGAGCCAGGATCAAACTCTCATGTTCAATCCCTGACAGGTCGGCTAGACCCATCATCATTAACAAGGGCCTTCAAACGCTAACATTTCCATGCGCGTCCGTCGGCCCATCGCCGCCGCCCGCGCATCCCTTCTCTCAACCAACAATGTCAATCAACGACCCGCGTTGAGCGCCTCATCGGAGGCTCGTCGTTGCGGGGAGGCGGCTTATAGGCCCATCAGCCGGTGAGCGTCAACGTCTTTGCTGCGAGCGTGAACAAATTTTTCGTCGTACAGCAAAGGACAGCCGGATCAATGGCTTGGAATATCACAGCTTGACATATTTCGTAACAAAGTAAACCTTGCGCCCCAGCAAAGGGTTTTAGGGGGCAGCGAACGTGGGACAAGCGTGACACGGCGAGGACCGTCCCGTGGATGGGTGGCGGGTCTGGGACTGGCAGCGGTTTTCCTCGGCGGTTTCTCACTTCTTGGACCGTCATTCGCTCCAGCGCCGTCATCGGCGCCAGATGAGGCCGACGCACCCGGTTCACGGGTCGCGGAGCCGGCGACCTGGGAGGCCGCCGCGGTACGACCGGAGGACGTGGCAGCGTCGGCGATTGCCGCCCGAAACATAGGGGCGAGCATGGCCGTTACCTCGGCGGTACCGGAGACAACGCCCCCTCCTGCCGCTCCGTCGGACCAGACCCTGGCCGCAACCGATGCCTCCGGTACAACCCTGCCCCCGGGGGCCACGACAGCTACAGCCAGCATTGCGCAAATGGTGGAGGCGCGGCCTGGGGATAGTCCGCTGAGATTGCTCACCCGCGTCGGTGTCGCGCCGGATGACGCGCATGCCGCCATCCGCAAGCTCAGGACGGTGTGGAACCCGCGCGATTTGAAGGCCGGCCAGAAGGCGGCCGTCCTGGTGCAGTCGGACAAGCTGCTCAGCGTTCGCCTGGCGCTTGCGCCTGACCGTGACATCGTCGTGGCGCGCGATGACACGGGCGGTTTTGTCGCCGAAGACCAAAACCGGCCGACGCATGATGTGCAGGCGCTCGGCAGCGGTACGATCAACACCAGCCTTTCGGGCGCAGCCAGTCGCGCCGGCGTTCCAGCCGCGGTGCTCGATGAGATGATCCGCGCCTTCAGCTATGATGTCGATTTCCAGCGCGAGGTAAAAGCCGGCGACAGCTTCACCGTGCTGTACGACCGGGTCGATGACGAATTCGATCATCCGACCTCACGCGGCCATCTTGAATACGCCGAGATGGTCTTGAAAGGCGTACGGCTTCGCCTGTACCGGTTTACCCCGAAAGACGGCGAACCCGGCTATTTCAACGCACTCGGCGAGAACATCCGCAAGTCGCTGTTGCGCACACCGATCGATGGCGCGCGCATAACCTCGGGCTTCGGTATGCGTTTTCACCCGATCCTCGGCTATAGCCGCATGCATAAAGGGGTTGATTTCGGAGCGCCGATCGGCACGGCGGTTTATGCGGCGGGCGACGGTGTCGTCGCGCGAGCCGGACAGGTCTCAGGCTATGGCAATTACATCGAACTGCAGCATAACGCACAGTATGCCACCGCTTACGGTCACCTCAGCGCCTTTGCCAACGGTCTGCACCAGGGTGAGCACGTAAGGCAAGGCGACGTGATCGGCTATGTCGGAATGACCGGTATGGCGACAGGACCCCACTTGCACTACGAAGTGCATTATGACGGCGTGCAGATCGACCCGCAGAGCGTCAAAATGCCGGCCCTGACCCGGCTGGCAGGTGACGACCTCAGGGCCTTCCAGGCAGCGCGGTCTGGCATCGAGAAGAAGCTTAACGGGTCGCGGCCGGACCTCGTGGCAGGCATGCAGTGCCGGCCCGGGTTATGCGGTGTGGCTCAGACGGTGTCGGCGCCGTAGTATAGCGTCACGGTATGCTTCGCCTCGGCGAAAAACAGCCAGCGCTCCGCGACCAGCCCAATCGCCATGCTGATGACGGCGAATGCTGCCGCTACCAGCGCGGTTAGCGGTGAGGCCAGCACAGCAACTAGCGTCAGCAGCGCCGGCAATCCAAACCCGGTGACGCGGGCGATCAAACGCAGCCGGGTGCGGTGCTTGCGGCCGATGCGGAATCCCATCTCCTGCAGCAGATAATTATCCTGGGTATGCGGTGACTCGAGCAGCCGGACGCGGCCACGACTGCCGAGCCGAGTGGCACTCGCCACCGTGCTGACCGCCGAACTTGTGTCGATAAAGCGCCAGTAGGCTTCCTTGCACAGCCACGCCAGGATGATCGTGACCAACGCACAGATCGGCGTGCCGACCGACCAGAGCAGCCAGAACCGCGAGATCAGGTCGAGCAGAACAAAACCCGCCATAAGTCCGAGCAGCAGGTAAAGCGGCACGACCCAGCGATTGTGCCATTGGTGGATCGGTTTCAGCGACGCGTATATCATCCCCGTACACACGATCGTGCCTGCGGCCAGCATCGATGTGATGATGCCGCACAGCCCGACAAAGCCGGAGGTCAGCCCAAAGAACACCCAGCCGGCTGCAAAGATGGCGGCGGGAAAGAAGGTCGCGACCGACAGCACGCCTTCGCGCGACAACCATGACGAGCGCCATTGCGAGAAGGCGCGCCATGCCCGTTCGGGTCGGCCCAAGTGGAGGGTCGATGACATCAGCCCGCCTGCCACCAACGCAAAGGCTACAGCAAGACTGGCGACGCCGAACCACGGGCTGAGCGGCAGGAGGCCGAGCGGAACACCCAGACCAAGCAGAAACAACAGCGCGAAACCTGCGCCCGAAGCCGTGGTGAAAAAGACGATCGAGAACGTTGGATGCATAACGTGCGCGGACCTAGATCTATTAGGACGCTTCTTGACTCCCCCGGGGAGGCCGGGGGTGTTTCTGCAGAACGCTGCTTGAGCTCTTACCGCGACAGCAGGCGATCGACCCAACGCAGGAGCCCGGTTGGCTCGGCCGCAGCCCCCGCGGCCGAGGCGGTTGTGATATCCGGTACTGGTGCGTTGCGGTTGCGGCGCGGCGGTAGGTACTTGTTGACCGGACGATAGCCGAGTTCCGGCATCAAATCGGCGCCGCCCCGCGCCGTCACCATCTCCGACACCGGCGAGTTCGGGTCGCCGAGATCGCCGAAGAAGCGTGCCTTGGTCGGGCACACCATGACGCAGGCAGGCTGCCGCTCGTGTGGCGCGAGGTTTTGATTGTAGATGCGATCGATGCACAGCGTGCATTTCTTCATCACGCCTTCGTCGGAGTCGAACTCCCGCGCGCCATAAGGGCACGCCCACGAGCACAATTTGCAACCGATACAGAGCTCTTCATTGACGAGGACGATGCCGTCCTCGACGCGCTTGTAGGATGCGCCGGTCGGACACACCGTCACGCAGGCGGCGTCCTCGCAATGCAGGCAGGATTTTGGGAAATGCACTGTGCGGGCGCCGGCCCCATCACCTTCCTCGAAGGAATGGATGCGGTTGAACCACACACCCCACGCGTCGTCACGATAGGCGTTAAAATCGGGCAGGGGGCCCATATGGCCCCCCGAGTTCCATTCCTTGCATGCGGTTGCGCAACCATGGCAGCCGACACAGAGATCGAGATCGATGACAAGGCCGAGCTTTTTCTGGCCCGGCATCGGGCGGGGCAGATCGGTCATGCCTGCGCCTCCTCCCGTTCGTTGGCTCGCGGCGGCTCGGCGGCCGCAAACCGGGCGCCGTATGTTAGGAGGTTAGAGGGCAGCCGCAGCGAGGTTGGCACCTGCAAGGTAGCGAAGCGTGGTTCGCTATGGCCAGCCTCCGCCTGACGCACGCGCTCGACGCGGACGCGCAGATCGTACCAGGCGGCCTGACCGGTAATCGGGTCGGCGTTGGGGGTAGGCGTGGCGCCGTCCTGCACCGGCAGCCGGTCGGAAATCAGATGGTTGAGCAGGAAACCGCGGCTGAATTCGGGCGAGTCGGCGGCGAGGTTCCAGGCGCCGCTGCGCTTGCCGATCGCGTTCCAGGTCCACACCGTGTTCGGATTGACCCCATCCATCAATTTGATCTGTCCCTCGATGCGGCCATTATGGCTGGTCACCCAGACCCAATCGTCATCCGCGAGGCCAAGTGCGCGGGCGGTAATGCGGTTCATGAACAGCCGGTTCTGCCCGAGGATCTGGCGCAGCCACGCATTCTGCGAGTGCCAGGCGTGATACATCTGCATCGGCCGCTGGGTGATCGCGTGCAGCGGAAAGGACTCAGCATCGACTCGCGTCTGCTCGAAAGGCGGATACCAGAAGGGTAGGGGATCGAAATGCGTCGCGATGCGCGGCCGGTCTTTTTCCGGCGGCACCACCGGCCCATGGCCCTGCGCGGCCAGGCGGAATTTCTGCAACGGCTCGACATAAAGCTGCAGGATGATCGGCTCGGGTGCGCCGATCAGGCCCATAGCCGTCGCGGTTTCCAGATAGGCCTTGTTGGCGTGCTTGTAGAAGAGCTGCTCGGGGGGCAGCTCGTATTTCCAGAAGCAGCCATTGGCGATGTATTGGTCGAGCTGTTTCGGGTTCGGCGCACCCTTGCCGGCCGCGGTGCCGTCCTCGCCGCGAAACCCCGCCAGCGGGCCGACCCCGGGTGTGCGCTCGTGCAGCGCGATATAGTCCTTATAGCCGCCGGGAAAGCGCGGGCCGCCCTCGGGATTGACAAAGGCGGGGAGGCCGAGCCGGGCGCCGATCTCAATCAGTACATCCTGAAACGGCCGCACATCGCGATCCGGCGTCAAAACCGGTTGGCGTATTGAATCGGCTGGCCCGTCCGGGCCGCCGATCGGCCGGTCGAGCAGGGAGATGCAATCCCAGCGTTCGAGATAGGTCGTATCGGGCAGGATCAGATCGGCGTAGGCGACTGTCTCGGAGTAATAGGCATCGGAGTAGATGATCCGCGGGATCTTGTAAGCGCCGGTCGCCGCGTCCTTGTCGGTCAGCATGCGGATCGTCTCGGCGGTGTTCATCGCCGAGTTCCAGGCCATGTTGGCCATGTACATGAACAGCGTGTCGATCGGGTACGGGTCCCCCGCCGCGGCATTTCGGATCAGCATGTGCATCAATCCGTGCGCCGCGATCGGGGCTTCCCACGAAAACGCCTTGTCGATGCGGATTGGCGTGCCGTCGGGCTCGACAATCAGGTCTTCAGGCCCCATCGGAAACCCGAGCGGCGCCCCGGCCATCGGCTTGCCGGCGGTGACGCTGCCCGGCTTGCCGGCCGGCTTCGGCCCTGGCGGCGCCGGCTTCGGATAGGGCGACTTATAGCGCCAGCCGCCCGGCACATCGATCGTACCCAGGATGATCTGCAGCAGGTGAAGTGCACGGCAGGTTTGGAAGCCGTTGGAATGCGCCGAGATTCCGCGCATCGCATGGATCGATACCGGCCGGCCGCGCATCGTTTCGTGACGGCGCCCGGCCCAGTCGGTCCACGGCACGGCGATCTCGATCTCCTGCGTGAACGCCATCGCGCCAATTTCGGCGGCCAGCGAACGGATGCGCTCGGCCGGGATGCCGCAGGTATCGGCGACCGCTTCGGGCGCGTACTTCTCGTCGAGATAGCGCTCGGCGAGGAGTTGGAATGCCGGCACGGCGCGGCGTCCATCGGGCAGGGTCGCGTCACCTACGACCCGCGCTTCGACGCCGGTTTGCAACGCGCCCGCAAGCTCGCCGTTCGATGCGAGGATCAGCGGCTCCCCCGCCTCGTTGCGCGCGAACAATCCGTCATCGGCGGTGCCGGGCGCCTGGATGACCAGCCAGGCCGCATTGGTATAGCGTCCGAGATAGGCGAAATCGACCCGATCGGCTTTGAGCAACTCGTGCACCAACGACAGCACGAACAGCCCGTCCGTGCCGGGTCGAATGCCGAGCCACTCATCGGCAATCGCCGAGTAGCCGGTGCGAACCGGGTTGACCGAGATGAATTTGGCGCCGCGGCTGCGCAGCTTCGACAATGCCAGCTTGATCGGATTGGAATCGTGATCTTCGGCGACCCCGAACATCAGGAAGAGGCGCGTGCGTTCCCAATCGGGCTCGCCGAACTCCCAGAAGCTGCCGCCGATCGTGTACAAGCCGGCCGCCGCCATATTCACCGAGCAGAACCCGCCATGCGCCGCGAAATTTGGGGTGCCGAACTGGGTCGCCCAGAACCCGGTCAGCGACTGGCTCTGGTCGCGGCCGGTGAAGAAGGCGAGCTTTTTCGGGTCAGTCTCGCGGATCGGTGCCAGCCAGCCCACCGCTGTGGCGATCGCCTCCTCCCATTCGATCTCGCGGAACTCGCCGGTCCCGCGCTCGCCGACGCGTAGCAGGGGCTTGGTCAGTTTTGCCGGCGATTGCTGCTGCATGATGCCGGAGGCGCCCTTGCCGCAGATCACTCCCTTGTTCACCGGATGATCGGGGTTGCCCTCGATAAAGCGGATGCCGCCGTCCTTCAGGTGCACTTTGATGCCGCAGCGGCACGCGCACATGTAGCAGGTCGTGTATTTGACCTCGTCCGACACTTTCGGTGACGTATCGATCACCTCGCGCGGGCGCCAGTAATCGTGCCAGCGATCGAGTAAACTCATGCTGCTTTTCATTGTTTCTTTATGTCAGTTGAGAGGCTGGGCTGCTCGGAGACGCGGTCGGCCAGCATCCCGCGCTCACCGTAGAAGCGGGCCGCTCCCGAATGCAGAGGGACGGGCAGCCCGTCCAGTGCGTGGGAGAGCTTGATGCGGTTGGCGATCTGATCAAGGCCGGCGAGTGGACGTAGGGTCGCCGGATTCCACAGCGACTTGGTTATGGTGTAGACGAGGTCGTCGTCGATATCGGCGCCGACCAGCCACACCGCCGAGAAGCTAAGCGATGGCGTCGCACTGTCGACCCCGGCATAGGTTCCGGCCGGAATTTCGCTCGTGCCGTAGAAACTGAAATCCTTGCGTAGCCTGTCGACG
>Ga0213875_10002212_pt1 | contig 11841 bp, 8 predicted proteins | sample BarmaccomBMRX_R8_FD_160105 | JGI IMG/M metagenome (GOLD analysis project Ga0213875, IMG submission 160105) | Root-associated microbial communities from Barbacenia macrantha in rupestrian grasslands, the National Park of Serra do Cipo, Brazil - RX_R8 | ecosystem: Host-associated > Plants > Roots... | reverse complement strand
TGTCGCGCACCGAGATCGGGAAGATCAGCGGCGGCTGCAATACCATCGCGATCTGGCTGCGCAGCGATTTCAGGGCATAGTCGCGAACGTCGATGCCGTCGATCTCGACCGTTCCGGTCGTCGGATCGAAGAACCGCGGCAACAGGCCGAGCAAGGTGGATTTTCCGGCGCCGGTCGGCCCGACGATCGCGACCTTCATGCCGGCCGCGACATGCAGATCGATTTCCTCCAGCACCGGCGTCTCGGGCCGGTAACGGAAGCTGACGCCACGCCAGGCGATCTCGCTTTGCGCGCCTCCGGCGGGAAAGAGCCGCGTTCCGCTCTCGAGGTCGGCCTCGGTCTCGAGCACCTCGAACACCCGCCGCGCGCCGACCCGGGCGCCGGCGATCTGACTCCAGCTTTGCGTGATCTGGTTGATCGGCGCATAGAGCTGCGCGAGGTAGGATATGAAGACGATCAGCTGACCCACGGTCAGCGACCCCGACATGACGGCCCGCGCGCCCGCGTAAACGACGAGCGCAGTGCCCGCCGCGATCACAAGATTGACGGCCGCCGAATACAGCGTCTGCCAATTATAGAGGCGCAAGGTGGCGCGCAGGCTGGCGCGGCTCGCGCCCATGAAACGCCGGTGCTCCTCCTCCTCCTTGGTGAAGGCCTGCACGAGCTTGATCGACGCCATTCCCCATTGGACGAGCGAATAGACCCGGCTCTCGGCGTCCCGCACCACGGTCGCGACATCGACGATTTTGCGGTTGAAGAGCGAGATCAGCACGAACAGCACCGGCACGACCGTTAATGCGAGCAGGGTCAGTGCCGGGTCGAGCGGCAGCAGCACGATCAGCATGCCGGCGAGCAGCACGATCGCCGATAGGATCGGCAGCAGCCCGTTCATGATCATCGTCTGCACGGCGAAGCTGTCCGCGGTGATGCGGTAGAGCAGGTCGCCGACTCGCTGGCGGCTGTGATAGGCCAGCGAGAGCCGCTGCAAATGCGCGTAAAGCGCCCCGCGCAGATCGTTGACCATGTTCTGGCCGACGCGGATCGCGGTGTAGTTGTGCAGCAATGTGAGCCCACCGGCGCCGAGGTTGATCGCCACCAGTGCGAGGCAAGCGAACAGCAGCAGGGTTGCCGGCGACCAGTTCGCAGCAATCGCGAAAGGCAGCCGCTTGCCGCCCAGCACGTCATCGATGACGATCTGCAGCGGCCACGGTTTCAGCAGCTCGAAGGCGGCCATCAGGAAAACCTGCGCGAGCGCCCAAGCGACCTGCCAGCGATAGGTTTTGAGATACGGGAACAGCTTGGCCAGCACGCGAGTGGCGCCCCGACTTTCGGCTGCTGCGGAACGCTAGGCCGTGCGCGGAGGGCCGATCGGCAGGGGCCCGCGCTCGACGGGCTCCAGCGCCGCCAGCCGCGTCTGGCGCGCGACGGTCTCGACGATCCGGTGCATGATGCGCCCGAACACGACGAGCTGCCAGGCCATCGCGCCGCCATTGACGAGCGCCAGCGCACCGATCAGCGCCGCGGCGAGCGGCGCGCCGAGGATCAGCGCCGCCGCGATCGCCGCGGCATAGACCCGCACCAGAAAACGCGCCAAACGCGACAGCCGCATCGCGCAGCGCACCCGCAACAGGCGCTTCGCGCCGCCATGATTCTCGGCGCAGACCATGAGCAATGCGCGGCTCCACAGCCCGCGCGCGATCTTCAAATCCCAATTGCTCCAGCCGGTATCGACCACCACGAAATATTTCTGCGGCAGCAGGAATTCCATCAGCCCGCCGAGCAGGATTTCCTTTTCGGCCCCGGCCTCGCTCCAGTAGGACAGCAGAAAAGCGCGGTCGCCCCAGGCGATGTTGGCGCGCTGCTCGGTCGTGACCAGACCGGCCTGGTCATGGGTGCGCATGCCGCGCAGCCGCCATTTGATGCGCTCCCAGCCGCGCAACAGAGGTCCGAGATAGATCAAGGCAGCGACCAGCCCGCGTGCTTTCAGCCCGGTAAAGCGCGGGTCGATCGGCGCTTTCAAGGCGCCGTTGACGCACAATGCCCAAGTCACGAGCAGCGGAACGGTCAACAGCCACAGCCAACCGCCGCCGATCGCCCCGATCGGGGCCAGCAGCAGCGATGCCAAGCTCCACTCGAAGGTCAACGGCAGAAAGGCGGTCAGTGAGGAAGGCGGCTCGTACATCGTCTGAAACAGGCCGCGCCCGAACACGCCGGAATAAATCAGCGGCCGGCGCGACAGCAGCAACGCCGCGGACAGATCGCCATAGATCCGCCCGAGCCATTTCGCCTGGCCGAACAGGTTGAAGCGGAACGGATGCTTGGCATAGACCAAGGCCTCCGCCTTGCCGTAGCCGCGCTGCTGGTTCAGATAGGCCTTCACCGTGTTGCGCCGGAAGTGCCAGACGATCGCGGCCGGGCTGAAGCCGATCGCGTAGCCGGCATCCTGGAATCGCCAGCAGATGTCGACATCGTCGCCCGCCGCGCGGTAGATCGGGTCGAAGCCGCCGAGCTCGAGCAGCACTTGCCGGCGAAACGCCATATTGCACCCGGCAATGTGCTCGGCGACCTCGTCGCTAATCAGGACATGGGTCGGGCCGCCCGGCGACACCGCCACCGCGGCCGGCACCAAACTGTCCTCGGGCGGCGGGAAATTCGGACCGCCGCAAGCCGACAGGCCGTTCACCTCCATCTTCGCGACGAGATAGGTCAGCCAATCCGGATCGGCGACGCAGTCGCTGTCAGTATAGGCGACGATCTCGCCGGTGGCGGCCTCGGCCCCGACATTGCGCGCGACGCTGAGCCCTTTATTCGGCTGGCTGATGATCCGGCAAGAGGGGTAGCGCTCGGCGATGTCGAGGGTCGTGTCGCTCGAACCGTCATTGACGACGATGACCTCGTAATCGGGGTAATGCAGCCGCTCGAGCGAGGCCAGACACCGGTCCATCGTGCGCTCGGCATTGTAGGCGCAGACCACGACCGAAACCCGCGGGTAGCGCGGCAATGGCGGCGGCAGCGGGCCGAGATAATGGCTCGATACCGCCTGCAAGGCCGCCTTGGGCCGCCTTTCTCGATCGACCAGGCCGAACGCCCAATCCTCGATCAGGTGCCCGCCGGTGAACCATTCGTCGGTCCAGGCGAAGACGAAGGTACCGGCCGCCCCGGCCTCGAAGGCGGTGCGCACCTGCCAATTTAGTATTCGGCTCTGCTCGTCGGTCCCCGACCGCATCGAGTCGATGCCGAATTCGGTGAGCACGAGCGGTTTGTCGAGCGCGAGGTTGTGCAGGCGCGCGATGTAGCGCCGGAACGCCGTCTCGTCGTGCAGATAAACGTTGAAGCACAGGAAATCGGTGAAATCGATCGTCAGGTATTCGGTCGAAGGAAAGTTGGCGTAGCTGACCAGCGCGCCGGGGTGCTCGTGCTTGACCCGCTCGACCAAGCTTCTCAGGAAGTCCCGAACGGCATCGGCGCCGTGCCAGCGGATCATGTCGGGCGGGATCTCGTTGCCGACGAGATAGGCGAAGATCGCCGGATGGCGGGCGCAGCGGCGCACCCCGGCCGCAACCGTCTCTCGGATCTCCGCCCGTCGCGCCGCGTTGTCGAGGAAGGTGACGTGCTGCGACCAGGGCAGGCCGACAAGCACCCGAAGTCCGGCCTGGGCTGCCGCGTCGAGCAGCGACACCGGCGGCACGGTGAAAACCCGCACCGTGTTGACGCCGGCGTCGCGCATCAGCGCGAAGTCGCGGCCTATGACGGCCCGCTCGGGAAACGACGCCCCCTCGCTATTGGCAGGGAACGGCCCGTAGGTCACCCCGCGCACGAAATGCTTGGCCGATCCGGCAAAGAAGAACTTGCCCTGGACCCGGATCTCACCACTCCGCAGCCGCGCCGGCGCCGGTTCGTCGACCGAGGACGCAATTTCTCGCTCGGCCGCGTCTGTTTCGAGAACGGTCATCTGATTTCCCCGGGCGCGGTGCCGCGGCGACCGATCCCAGGCCGGGCATCGGGCCAATAACGGGTCATGACGAATTTCATTTCTGTCCGAAAACGGATGACGAAACGGCAGGATTACGCAAGTTCCGATCGGCCGCGATCGACCGGGCGGCATTTCGATGCCAGGCGAGCGCCGTCCGCATGATGGTGTCCACATCGGAAAGTTGGGCGCGCCATCCAAGCAGTTCCGCGGCAAGGCGCGGATCGGCAACGAGGATGGGCGGATCGCCGGCCCGCCGCGGCGCGTCCCGATAAGGCACCGGCCGGCCGCCGACCCGCTCCGCCGCGGCGATGATTTCGCGAACCGAGTGGCCACGGCCAGTGCCAAGGTTAATGGCCCGGCTTTCGCCGCCTCCGGCAAGGTAATCGAGGGCACGGACATGCGCCTCGGCCAAATCCTGAACGTGGATATAGTCGCGGATCGCGGTGCCGTCCGGCGTCGGGTAATCGGTCCCGTAGATCTCGATCGGGCCGCCCTCGCCCGAGGCGGCGCGCAACACCAGCGGGATCAGATGGGTTTCGGGTTCGTGCTCTTCGCCGATCTCTCCGTCGGGATCGGCCCCGGCCGCGTTGAAGTAGCGCAGCGCCACATGGCGCAACCCGCAGCCTCGATCCAGCCAATGCAAGGCTCGCTCGACCGCCAGCTTGGTCTCTCCATAGGGGTTGACCGGGTGCTGCGGTGTGGTCTCCCGAATCGGAATAGCCTGCGGCGTGCCGTAGGTTGCGCAGGTCGAGGAAAATACGATTGTGTCGATCCCCACCTCGCGCATCGCCTCGAGCAGCGACAGGGAGCCGCACACATTGTTTCGGTAATAAAGCGCCGGATCGGAAGCCGACTCGCCGACATACGCGAAGGCGGCGAAATGCATGACCGCGCAAACCGAGTGCACCGACAACGCATCGCGCAACCGCGCCGTGTCATCGAGCCGACCTTCGACGAAAGGGCCCCATCTGACGGCATGCCGGTGTCCCCGCGACAGATTGTCGTAGGTCACTGGACGGTAGCCGGCAACAGCCAACGCCTTACAGGCGTGGCTGCCGATATAGCCGGCGCCGCCCGTCACCAAGACTGCTTCAGCCATTCGCGTCGTACCGGCATGATGGAGTCGATGCTACTATAACGTCAAAAGACGAATTCTTCTTCCCTCGACGGGCAGGCCGCCGGCGGCGAAGTTTTATCCTGGAATAAGCTCGCGGACGCTCCGTTCTGCGCTGCGAGATACAGGTCGGAACGGGAGCGCGCCGATGCGCATCGTAATGGTCGGAACGGGGTATGTCGGCCTTGTTTCGGGTGCGTGCTTTTCCGAATTCGGCGTCTCGGTGGCCTGCGTCGACAAGGATGCCGAGAAGATCGAGCGCCTGTCGCGCGGCGACATCCCGATCTTCGAGCCGGGCCTCGAACAGCTCGTCGCCTCGAACCGCGCCGCCGGGCGGCTGTCCTTCACCACCGAGCTGGGGCCGGCGGTGGCCGGCGCGGACGCGGTCTTCATCGCCGTCGGGACGCCGTCGCGCCGCGGCGACGGTCATGCCGACCTGTCCTATGTTTTCGCGGCCGCCGAGGAGGTCGGGCGGGCGCTCGCCGGCAATCCCGCCAGTCGAACCGTCGTCGTCACGAAATCGACGGTGCCGGTCGGCACCGGGCGGCAGGTTGCCGCAATCCTGAAAGGCGTCTCTGCGCAGGCTCGCTTCGACGTCGCCTCGAACCCCGAATTTCTGCGCGAAGGCTCGGCCATTGCCGATTTCATGCGGCCCGACCGGGTCGTCATCGGGACCGAAAGCGAGCATGCCCGCGCCGTGTTGCGGGCGCTTTACCGGCCGCTTTATCTGATCGAGACGCCGATGCTGTTCACCGGCATCGAGACGGCCGAACTCATCAAATACGCCGCGAACGCCTTCCTCGCGACTAAGATCACCTTCATCAACGAGGTTGCGGATCTGTGCGAGGCGGTCGGCGCCGACGTGCAGGAGGTCGCGAAGGGGATCGGGCTCGATGGTCGCATCGGGCGCAAATTCCTGCATGCCGGACCCGGCTTCGGCGGCTCGTGCTTCCCGAAGGATTGCCGTGCGCTGGTCCGCACCGCGGCCGAAGCGCAGGCGCCGCTGTCGCTTGTGGATGCCGTCATGCGCGTCAACGAGGCGCGCAAGCGCCGCATGGCCGACCGGGTCGTGACGGCCTGCGGCGGCTCAGTCGCCGGCAAAACCCTCGCCGTGCTCGGGCTGACCTTCAAGCCCAACACAGACGACATGCGCGAGAGCCCGGCTTTGTCGATCGTGCCCGAATTGCAAGCCGCCGGAGCGGTCGTGCGGGCCTTCGACCCGGAGGGCATGGCGGAAGCGAAGAAGACAATGCCCGATCTCGTCTATTGCGAAGACGCCTATCAGACCATGGCGGGCGCCGACGCGCTCGTGCTGGTGACCGAATGGAACGAGTTCCGAGCCCTTGACCTCGGCCGCGTCAAACAGTTGCTGAAGACGCCCATCGTAGTGGATCTGCGCAATGTCTACGACCCCGGCGAGATGACCGAGGCCGGGCTGCACTATGTCAGCATCGGCCGCAAACCGGCCGTGCCGCCTCGCGCCGGCCTGCGCGCGATCGGTTGACGCAACCTCACGATCTCAACGAGCAAGGAACCGCAATGCGCAGCATCCCGAAACGGGTACTCGTTACCGGCGGCGCCGGCTTTCTCGGGTCGCATCTGTGCGAGCGGCTGCTCGCCCAAGGACACGACGTGCTCTGTGTCGACAATTACTTCACCGGTCGCAAGGACAACATCGCGCATCTGTTGCACCACCCGCATTTCGAGGCGATGCGGCACGACGTGACGCATCCCCTCTACGTCGAAGTTGACGAGATCTACAACCTCGCCTGCCCGGCCTCGCCGATCCATTACCAGTTCGACCCAGTGCAGACGACAAAGACGAGCGTCATCGGCGCCATCAACATGCTGGGGCTGGCGAAGCGGGTGAAGGCCAAGATCTTCCAGGCCTCGACCTCGGAGGTCTATGGCGACCCGACAATGCATCCGCAACGGGAGGCCTATCGCGGCAACGTCAACCCGATCGGGCCGCGCGCCTGCTACGACGAGGGGAAGCGATGCGCCGAAACCCTGTTTTTCGACTATTTCCGCCAACACAATCTGCGCATCCGCGTCGTACGCATCTTCAATACCTACGGTCCACGGATGCACCCGAATGACGGGCGCGTCGTCTCGAATTTCATAGTGCAGGCGCTGAAGAACGAGCCGATCACGCTTTACGGCGACGGCACCCAGACGCGCGCCTTCTGCTATGTCGACGACCTGATCGAGGGCTTTCTGCGGATGATGGCGGCGCCCGACGATATCACCGGGCCGATGAACCTCGGCAACCCGGTCGAGACCCCCGTGGGCGAGCTCGCCAAGCTCGTCATCGCGCTGACGGGGTCGCGCTCGCGCGTGACCACCCGGCCGCTGCCGATCGACGACCCGATCCAGCGCTGTCCAGACATCTCGCAAGCGCGCGCAATTCTCGATTGGCAGCCGCGCACTGCGCTCGAACCGGGGCTCAAGCGGACGATCGCGTATTTCGAGAGATTGCTGACCGAGCGCGGCGAGGTCGTGATCCACGCGCCGCTCCAGGTCTGACCCCGAGCACGCGCGCAAACCTGGTTCCTATTAGCGGATACCGGTGCGCCAGGGCGGCTCGCCTTGCGGGGCTCCGGCGCGGCCGTATACTCGCCGCCCTTTGATTGGGGCGGGGATCACCGATGACAGCAGGCGCGATCGACGTTCTCGGAATCGGCAATGCGATCGTCGATGTGATCGCGCGCGCAGACGAAGGATTCCTCGCCGAGCAAGGGCTGGTTAAGGGGGCCATGGCGCTGATCGATTCCGATCGCGCCGACCGATTGTACCGCGTGATGGGGCCGGGCATCGAGAGCTCGGGCGGATCGGCCGGCAACACGATGGCGGGGATCGCTTCGCTCGGCGGCAATGGGGCCTATGTCGGCAAAGTGCGCGACGATGGGCTGGGCGAGGTGTTCCGCCACGACATGCGCGCCGCCGGCGTGCAGTTCGATACGCCGGCCGCCGCCCAGGGTCCCGCGACCGCACGCTGCCTCATTCTTGTCACGCCCGACGGGCAGCGGACGATGAACACCTATCTCGGCGCCAGCGTCGAATTGGGACCGGAGGACATCGACGACGATCTGGTCCGCGCCGCGCAGATCACCTATCTCGAAGGCTATCTGTTCGATCCGCCGCGCGCCAAGAGGGCGTTTCGCAAGGCCGCCGCGGTTGCCCATGCGGCCGGCCGCAAGGTGGCGCTGAGCCTCAGCGACGCGTTCTGCGTCGAGCGCCACCGGGACGACTTTCTCGACCTGGTGAGCGAGGTCGACATCCTCTTCGCGAATGAGGCGGAAATCTGCTCATTGTACCGGACCGGCGATTTCCACGCCGCGGTCGCGGCGGTGCGCGGCAAGGTTGCCGTCGCCGCGTTGACCCGCAGCGCCCACGGCAGCGTCGTGCTGAGCGGCAGCGAAGAGTATTCGGTCGCGGCAGCGCCCGTGTCGCAGGTTGTCGATAGTACGGGGGCCGGCGACCTTTATGCCGGCGGCTTTCTGTTCGGCTTGACCCGCGGCCTGAGCCTCCCCATCTGCGGCGAGATCGGCAGCCGTGCGGCGGCCGAAATCATCGGCCATTTCGGCGCTCGCCCCGAGGTCGAGCTGAAGGCTCTCGTGACCGGCCTCGGGCTGGGTTGAACAGGCCGTCGCCCCCGCGAAAACGGGGGGCCAGTGGGTCCAGGAGCAAGCGACGGGATCCGGATGCCCCGGGTTCCCGCTTTCGCGGGAACGACGAGGCAGGCTAAGAACATGGACATCCGCAATATCGCGATCATCGCGCATGTCGACCACGGTAAGACGACGCTGGTCGATCAGCTGCTGCGTCAGAGCGGGTCGTTTCGCGCCAATCAACAGGTGGCCGAGCGCGCGCTCGATTCGAACGAATTGGAGCGCGAGCGCGGCATCACGATCCTTGCCAAATGCACTTCGCTGCTGTGGAAGGATGTGCGCATCAACATCGTCGATACGCCCGGCCACGCCGATTTTGGCGGCGAGGTCGAGCGCATCCTGACGATGGTCGACGGCGCGCTCGTGCTGGTCGATGCCGCCGAGGGGCCGTTGCCGCAAACCAAGTTCGTCGTCGGCAAGGCGTTGCGGCAGGGGCTGCGCCCTATCGTCGTCATCAACAAGGTCGATCGACCCGACGCCCGCCCGCGCGAGGTGCATAACGAGATCTTCGACCTGTTCGCGGCGCTCGACGCCAATGAGGAGCAGCTCGATTTCCCGATCCTCTTCGCCTCCGGCCGCAACGGCTGGGCAGCGGCCGAACTGGATGCGCCGCGCCACGATCTGGCGCCGCTGTTCGACCTGATCCTGCGGCATGTGCCGCCGCCGATCGCCGATCCGGACGCGCCCTTCGCGATGCTCGCGACGACGCTCGACTATGACCTCTATCTCGGCCGCGTGCTGACCGGACGCATTCATTCCGGCGTGGCGCGACTCAACATGCCGGTCAAGGCGCTCGGCCGCGACGGCGAGATCGTCGAACAATCCCGGCTTTCTAAGTTGCAGGCCTTCCGCGGTCTCGACCGGCGCCCGATCGAGGAGGCGCAGGCCGGCGACATCATCGCGGTTGCCGGGCTCGCCTTGACCACGGTCGCCGACACGATCTGTGCCCCGGAGGTTACCACGCCGCTCGCCGCGGCGCCGATCGACCCGCCGACCCTAGCGATGACCTTTGCCGTCAACGACAGTCCCCTAGCGGGGCGCGAGGGGACAAAGGTGACCTCGCGCATGATCGCCGAGCGGCTTTACCGCGAGGCCGAGGGCAATGTCGCGATCCGCGTAAGCGAAAGCGAGGAGAAAGACGCGATCGAGGTCGCCGGGCGCGGCGAATTGCAGCTCGGCGTGTTGATCGAGACGATGCGGCGAGAAGGCTTCGAGCTGTCGATCTCGCGGCCGAGGGTGTTGTTCAAGATCGACCCGACGACCGGCCAGCGGCTCGAGCCGATCGAGGAGGTCATCATCGACGTCGATGAGGAATTCTCGGGGATCGTCGTCGACAAGATGAGCCGCCGCAAGGCCGAGATGCAGGAGATGCGCCCCTCGGGTGGCGGCAAATTGCGACTGTCGTTCCTCGGGCCGACGCGCGGGCTGATCGGCTATCAGGGCGAATTTCTCGCCGACACCCGCGGCACCGGCGTGATGAGCCGACTGTTCCATGGTTACGCGCCGCATAAGGGGCCGATCGAGGGGCGGCGGAACGGCGTGTTGATCTCGAATGGCGGCGGGCTTGCGGTCGCCTACGCGCTGTGGAACCTCGAAGAGCGTGGTCCGATGTTCATAACGCCGGGCACGCAAGTCTATGAAGGGATGATCATCGGCGCCCATACGCGCGACAACGACCTCGATGTCAATCCGCTCAAGGGCAAGCAATTGACCAACATTCGCACCACCGCGAAGGACGAGGCGGTGCGCCTGACCCCACCCGTCGCGATGAGCCTCGAGCAAGCCATCGCCTATATCGCCGACGATGAACTGGTCGAGGTCACCCCCAAATCAATCCGCCTCCGCAAGCGGCTGCTCGACCCCAATGACCGCAAACGCGCCACCCGCGCGACCGCCGCGGCGGAGTAGCAAACCGATCGTGGCGGTATTGCGAACCGTCTGCTCGCGCTTCTGGATCTAAAGCTGCAACCCAGTGCGTGCTTGTGCATCGCACCGCCCTCGGTTTGACAGCGGATCCCCGGCGGCTATAGTGCGACCTCTTCCCAAGCATGCGGGCGCCGTATCGAGCGCCCCGGCCGCCCTGTTCGGGCCGACCAGATTGGGACAACAACAACCCGAAACGGAAGCCACGAAAAGATGAGCAAGCGTCAGGAATCGAAGTACAAGATCAATCGCCGGCTCGGCGTCAATCTGTGGGGACGGGCGAAAAGCCCGCTCAACCGGCGCGAATACGGGCCGGGCCAGCACGGCCAGCGGCGCAAGAAGCCATCCGATTTCGGGACGCAGCTATCGGCCAAGCAGAAGCTCAAGGGCTATTACGCCAATATCGGCGAGCGGCAGTTCCGCCGGCTGTACGAGGAGGCCGTGCGGCGCCGCGGCGACACCGGCGAGAACTTGGTCGAATTGCTGGAGCGGCGCCTCGATTGCGTGGTCTACCGCATGAAACTGGTGCCGACGCCGTTTGCCGCGCGCCAGCTGGTCAATCACGGGCATGTCCTGGTCAATGGCCGGCGGGTCAACATCGCCTCCTACCAGGTCAAGGACGGCGACGATATCGAGCTGAAGGCGAAGTCGAAGTCGATGGCGCTGGTCCTCGAAGCGGCGCAGTCGAGCGAGCGCGATATTCCCGATTACCTCGAGATCGACCACGATCGCATGAAGGGCCGCTTCATCCGGGCCCCGAAGCTCGCCGACGTGCCCTATCCGGTGACGATGGAGCCGAACCTGGTCGTCGAATTCTATTCGCGCTGACGTTGTGACGGCCCCGCCCGATCGGGCGAGGGCGGGGCCGCTCGAGCGCTACAAATCGCCTGCGATCGTGGCGAAGGTGGTGCTGAGATCTGTTCCTATTGCGCTCATCGCAGTGACCGCGGCAACTGCGATTAATGCAGCGATGAGCCCATACTCGATTGCCGTCGCTCCAGTTTGGTCGCCCAAGATCTTTGCGAAAATTTGCAGCATTTTCTTCTCGCATCCGCTCCGGTTTCATTCAAGGGCATAATTCGATTCAACGAGTTTACGGCGGGTTAACGCATATCCAAATCGGTATCCCTTTTCCCTGTACTTGATCTACTTGCGCTGTT
>Ga0213875_10002211_pt1 | contig 11843 bp, 11 predicted proteins | sample BarmaccomBMRX_R8_FD_160105 | JGI IMG/M metagenome (GOLD analysis project Ga0213875, IMG submission 160105) | Root-associated microbial communities from Barbacenia macrantha in rupestrian grasslands, the National Park of Serra do Cipo, Brazil - RX_R8 | ecosystem: Host-associated > Plants > Roots... | reverse complement strand
CTCGTCAGAGCGGCGTGAGCGTCCACCGGACGGTCGCGGGCGCCGCGGTTCCCGCGCCCTTGGGGCTCGTCGTGTCGACGCCGCGCGCGAGCTCCAGGCGCGCGCCGCGGAACGTGCACTCGACGTGCAGCGCGATCGTCGCCGGCACCGTGGGCACGGACATCGCCGCCGCACCAGGCTCTCCGCCCGGCTCGCCGTCGCCGCCGCGGCGCCGCCCGTAGCCGCCGCCGAACCCGCCCGGACCGCCGAACCCGCCGCGTCCACGCTGCGGCGCGCTGCTCGGCCCGGGCGACGGCACCGGCCCCGGAACCTCGACGTCGGCGGAGCCGTCGGCCACGACGTTCGCGCCGCCTTCGCGCGGATCGAGCTTCGCCGTCATGCCGACGACCCCGGAAGCGCCGGCCGGGAACGCGGGAAACGTCCATGTGCGCGCGCCCGGCGACGCGGACGTGCGCCCGGCGGCAAGCGCGACGATCGCGCCGACGCCCGTCGGCACGGCGACGCGACCGGTGCGCGCGCCGCGGGCGGCCGCATCCGCGAGATCGAACCGCAGCTCGCCGTCGCCCTGCACGCGCCCGGCGATCGCGAACGGCGGCCCGTCGTCCGGCGCGACCGTCACGACGACGCGGTCGCCGACGACGCGCGTGAGCGTGACGACGGCGTGCGTCGCGGTCGCGCCGCGCGGCGAGCTCTCGTTCGCGTCGTAATGGAAGGACACGCTCGTCCCGACGCGCGCCGGAAGCACGGTGAACGGCGGAAGCGGGGACGGCGCGGCGGCGAGCGACGCGGAACCGACGGCGAGCGCGAGCGCGAGCACGCCGAGCAGGCCCGCGGACGTGGTGCGGACGTTCATCGCCGTGCATCCTCGCACGCGAACCTCACATGCGTCTGAAGACCGCGCGGGAACGCCGAGGCGCCGTCGAACGCGAAGGGCCGCATGGAACGGACACATCACGATGCGTGAGAACGCGACGGCAAAGCGCTTGCGCGCGGGCGAGACCGTGCTCGGCGCGTGGCTTTCGTTCTCCGACGCGCTCGCCGCCGAAGCGATGGCGAGCCTCGGCTGGGACTGGCTGCTCATCGACATGGAGCACGGACCGATCGCCCTCGCCGACGCCGCGGCGATGACGACGGCGATCCGCACGCGTCCGTGCGCGCCGTTCGTGCGGCCGGCGTGGAACGAGTCGTCGCAGATCCAGCGCGCGCTCGACTTGGGGTGCTCGGGCATCGTCGTGCCGGTCGTGAACACGGCGGACGACGCGCGCACGGTCGTGCGCGACGCACGATTTCCGCCGCTCGGCGAACGCTCTCGCGGAGGAATCCGCACGCCGCTCGCGTTCGAGACCGACGCGATGACGTATTTCGAGCGCGCGAACGAGGACGTCGTCGTGCTCGTGCAGATCGAGACGGAGCTCGCGGTGCGCAACGTCGACGCGATCCTCGCGGTCGACGGCATCGACGGCGTGTTCGTCGGTCCCAACGACCTCGCGGCGTCGGTCGGCGCACGCTGGCCCGACGTGTGGGAACGCGACGAGCGGTACATGGGGCTCGTGCGAAGCGTCGCGGGCGCGGCGACGGCCGCACGAAAGACCGCGGGATTCCTCGCGCGCGACGCGGCGATGGCGGCGACGGTCGGCGCGATGGGATACCGCTTCATCGGCGTGTCGAGCGACGCGAACTTCCTGATGGGCGCCGCGAAGCGCGCGCTCGACGACAGCCGCGCCGGCATCCGGCAGTGAGCACGATGATCGTCACGGGCGCGTCGAGCGGCATCGGGCGCGCGCTCGCGATCCGCGCCGCCCGCGCGGGCTATCGCGTCGTGGCGATCGCCCGCGGACGCGATGCGCTCGACGCGCTGCGCGAGCAGATGACGGCCGACGGCGCCGACGTCGTGACCGGCGCGTTCGACGTCGCGGATCCGGCGAACGCGCGGGCCATCGCGCGACTCGCGTTCGAGTCGTTCGGCGGCGTCGACGTCCTCGTCAACAACGCCGGCCACGTCGCGGCCGGTCCGCTGTCGGCGCAGAGCGACGCGGCGCTGCGCGCGCAGTTCGGCACGCACGCCATCGGCCCGGTCGCGCTCGTGCGCGAGACGCTGCCGATGCTGCGCGCGTCGCGCGGACACGTCTTCCTGCTCGGAAGCGGCGTCGCGCGCGTGCCGGTGGGCGGCCTCGGCGCGTATCCGCCGTCGAAAGCGGCGACGCGTTCGGCGGCCGCGATCCTCCGCCGCGAGCTCAAGCCGGACGGCATCGCCGTGACGTACGTCGATCCCGGTGTCGTCGACACGCCGTTCATGGAGCGCGGCGGCATGCACGGCGCGCCGGCGTCGCTCCTGGTGCGGCCGGAAGACGTCGCGCGCAAGATCTTGCTTGCCGCGCGCACGCGTCCGCGCGTGCTGAACGCCGTGCCGTGGCAGACGGCGCTCGTCGCGCTCGCGGAACGGTTTCCGCGCATCACCGACGCCGTGCTCGAGCGGAACCCGGCGCTCGTCGGCACGCAGGACGGTCCGGCTCCGGCACCCTCGGCGGCGGCGCTGCCCGCGCCCGCAGCGGCGTTCGCGCCGGCGGACGCTCCCGCGCCCGTGACCGTGCCGTCCTCGCGCTTCGATGCCGCGCTGGAACCGGTGCGCCGCCGCATGGAGCGCGTGAAGCTGCCCGAACCGTTCGTACGCGGTCTGGTGCGCGGCGGCGACGTGCTCGACGTGAGCGAGGTCGCGCTGCGCTGGGCGGGGATGCCGAACAAGAACGAGCGCGCCGCAACCGTCGAGGTCCTCGACGCGCTTGTCGATGCCGGCTACCTCGAGCGCGACGGCGAGCGATACCGCGTGGTGCGCGAGCCGGACTGATGGACGCGCTGCGCGCGCAGCTGGTGCACCGCTTGCGCGCGCATGGTGACGTGCGGACCGAAGCCGTCGCGTCGGCGTTCGGACGCGTGCCGCGCCACGCGTTCGTGCCGGGCGTCCCCGCGGACGAAGCGTACGCGGACCGTTCGATCGCGATCAAGCTCGAGAACGGCGTGCCGATCAGCTCGTCGTCGCAGCCGGCGATCATGGCCGTGATGCTCGAGCTGCTCGACGTGCGTGAGGGCGACCGCGTGCTCGAGATCGGCACCGGCAGCGGCTACAACGCCGCGCTGCTGGCGGAGCTCACCGGACCGCGCGGACGCGTCGTGACGATCGACCTCGACGCCGAGCTTGCCGCCGATGCTCGCGCGCGCTTCGCCGCGCACGGATACGAGCACGTGCACGTGATCTGCGGCGACGGCGCTCTCGGCGAGCCGGACGCATCGCCGTACGACGCCGTCATCTCGACGGTCGGCGTCGAGCGCATCCCGGCCGCCTGGATCGCGCAGCTTCATGACGGTGCGCGTCTCGTGGCGCCGCTGACGGTGCGCGCGCTCCAGAAGGTCGTCGCGTTCGAGCGCACGGCAACGGGCTTGCAGAGCCGCGCGGTCGTCGATGCGGCGTTCATGATGCTGCGCGGGCCGTCCGCGTCGTCGGACACCGTGACGCTGGCGGCGGGCGATCCCGACGTGGCGCTGCGCGTGTTCGCGCAGCGCGCGAACGACATCGCGGCCGATGCGGTCGCCGCGGCGTTGCGCGCCGCGCACCGCGACGCGCGCCCGGCGCGACGCCTCAGTCCCCCCGAGGTGTGGAACGGAGCGACGCTCTGGCTCGCGCTCCGCGACGACGCGTTCTGCACGCTGACGGCGTACGGGGCGAGTGCGGAGCGCGGCATCGTGCCGAACATCGGCCGCGAGCCGGTCGGGGTCTACGGGTTCGCGACGACGATGGGCCTCTGCGATGCGGCGACGCTCGCCGTGTTCGCGCCGGCGGGTCCGCGCGACGCCGGTCTGCGCGCCTTCGGCGAGGGCCGCGCGACGCTCGAGCGGCTGCAGGCCGCGATCGTCGCGTGGGACGATGCGCGGCGTCCGGGCAACGCGCAGCTCGAGATCGCGGTGTCGACCGACGGCGCGACACGCGTGCGGTTGCACGCGTAGCGCGTCACCAGTAGGCGACGTCTTTCTGCTGCGTGTCCCGGAACTTGCCGAACACGTCGGCGTTCGCCGCGAACTCGTGCTTGAGGTCGTCGATGCGCTGCTCGTCGAGCGGGTGATCGCGCATCCACGTCGCGGTGCCGGGCCCGTACGTTTCGGTCATGATCTGGAAGAACCACACCATGCCCCACGGATTGAACTGGCCGCTCGCGGCCATGATGCGCGCGCCTTCTTCGTCGGCTTGCGCCTCGATGTGCCGCGACTGCGCCGCGTCGCTGCCCGCGACGCCGTACTGCGAGCCGTAGTCGACGGCCGCACCGACGATCGGGCCGACGAGGATCTGCGCCGCCGTCGAAAGCACCTGCGCGATGACGCTCTTCTTCTGCAGCGCCGACATGCGCTGCGCGACGTGGTGCAGCACCATGTGGCCCGTCTCGTGCGCGAGCACGCCGGCGAGCTCGTCGCGGTTCTTCGCGAGCCGCAGCAGCGGCTCGTTCACGTAGATGTTGCCGCCCGGCACCGAGAACGCGTTCGCGGAGTCGCCGCGCACGATGTAGTAGCGGATCGGATACGGGTACCGCGAACGGACCGTCTGCGAGATGACGGCACCGATCTCGTTGAGGTGCTCGTAGAACGGCGAGTCGAACAGCAGGTCGCCGTCCTCGCGCAGCTGAGCGAAAACCTCGTGGCCGACGGCCGCCTCGTCGATCGCCGCGGACGCCGGCGAGACGCGGCAAAGCTCGGTGACGCCGACCGTCGCGATGAGACTGCGGATGAACGCCGTGCGTTGCATCGAAGGTGCTTTCTCGGAGAAGGACGCGGTTGACTCTACAACGGTATCGCTGGATCGTCGGTTGCGCGGCATCGCTCCTGCTGGGCTCGCCCGCGTCGATCGACGCGGCGTCGACGCGCGTCGCCGTCCCGCTCGCGGCGACCGCCGGCCTCCGCGGCGCCGGGCCGGCCGATCCGCGCACGACGCTTCACATCGCCGTCGAGCTGCAGCCGAAGGCCGACCTCGACGGCTTGGCCGCGCACATGAGCGACCCGAACGACCCGGCGCACAAGCACGTGCTGGCGCGCGCGGACTTCGTCGCGCGTTTCGGCCGCGTCGCGGACGCGCGTGCCCTCGCGCAGATGTTGCGGAACGCGGGGGCGACCGACGTCGAGATCGCCGGCGACGGGCTCGTCACCGGCGGGCTCATGCGCATGCCCGCGGCCGAACGCTTCTTCGGGACGCGCTGGCAGAAGTACACGGACGGCGCGCGCACCGTGCTCGCACCCAGCGGTCCGCTGAACGTCCCGATCGCGAACGTGCGCGACGTGCGCGGCGCCGTCCTCGCGACATCGCCGAGGCTCGCCGACACGCGTCCGTCGTTCACGTATTTCCGCGGCGACTGGTACGAGCCGGCGCGATTTCGCTCCATGATGGACGCCGTCGACGGCGGCGGCGCGAACCAGCGCGTCGTGCTCGTCGAGGACGCGTCGGATCGCTACGACACGAACGACGTGCGCGCGTTTCTCGCATCCGACGGGCCGCCGCCGGGCGCGTCGATGAGCCGCGTGAGCGAGCGCAGCTACGTCTTCAAGAACGCGTCGAGCGAGTGCGGCCGCGACGACCGCGGCCAGGAAGCGAGTCTGGACGTGAGCGCCGCCGTGACGATGGCGCCGCTCGCCGACGTGATCGCCGACTACGACGACGTGTGCGGCGCCGGCAACGATGCGACGCTCGCGCTCGCGCGCGCGCTGGACCTCGATCCGACGGTCGTCGTGCTGCCCGTCGTGATCGGTCCCGCCGACGGTCCCATCGCCGCGCGCTACGGGCAGACGCCGATTCCGTTTCTGGAAGCGATCGTGCTCGGGATTCCGCTGGTCGTGCCTGCCGGCGACGACGGCGCGTACGGTTTCAAGGAAAGCGGCATCGAACGCCCGCGCGTGGCGTGGCCGTGCGTGATGACGACGGTGATCTGCGCCGGCGGCACGCAGCTCGGCGACCGCGACGGCGTCGTCGACGAAGCACCCTGGAACGACCTCGACCACGCGGGCGGCGGCGGCATCTCGACCGAGCCGCGTCCGGCGTGGCAGAACGCGCCCGGCGACTTCCTGTTCTCGCCAGGCTTCGTGAAGAATCGTATCGTTCCGGACGTCTCGGCCGATGCGGCCGGACACTTGCGCGTCTACTGGCACGGCTACGGCATGGGAGGCGTCGGTGGAACGAGCGAGAGCGCATCGATCGTCGCGGGCGAGCTCGCCGCGATCAACAGCCTCGTCGCGCCCGAGAAGCGGCTGCTCACGGTCGCCGATCTGTACGTGCTCGCGCGCAACGCTCCGTCGTCGTTCCGCGACGTGACGCGCGAGAACGACCGCGGGTGGAAAGACAACACGCTGCGTCCGCGCCGCGCGCCGCTGCCGAAGAACTACCGCGGAATCCTGCCCACGCCGCCGCCGCTCGTGAAGGGCTGCCCGGGGATTCAGAACGACGGCTGCACGGTGACGACCGGTTTCGACGCGGCCACCGGGATCGGCTCGCTCAAGGAGCGCGCTGCCGTCGCCGCACTCCAGTGAGGCCGGCTCGGCGGATGCTGCCGATACCGAGGCACGCGAAGAACAGCAGCGTCGCGAGCAGCACGATCGTCGCGCCTGACGACGCGCGCAGCTCGTACGACGCGTAGAGTCCGCCGACCGCGGAGAACACGCCGAACGCGCACGACGTCGCCATCATCCGGACGAAACGTTTCGTCAGCTGCGATGCGGCGGCGGCCGGCGTGACGAGCAACGCGGCGACGAGCACGATGCCGACGGCCTGCAGCGAAACGATGATCGTCACGGCGAGGACGACGAGCAGCGCGTAATCGATCGCCGCGACGCGCGTTCCCGCCGCCTGCGCGACGATCGGATCGAACGAGGTGTACAGCAGCGGCCGCCACAGCGCCGCGACGACGAACGCGACGCACGCGCCGAGCACGACGACGGTGACGACGTCGCCCGGCGACACCCCGAGGATGCTGCCGAAGAGAAAGCTCTGCAGGTCGACCGTCGCGCGCGGCGAGCGCGACATGAGGAAGACGCCGAGCGCGAACGCCGCGGTGAACAGCACGCCGATCGACGTGTCGAGCGACACGCGCGCGCGCCGGTGGACGAAGCCGATGCCGAGCGCGGTGACGATCGTCGCGACGGCCGCGCCCGCGTAGAAATTCGCGCCGCGCAAGTACGCGATCGCGATGCCGGCGAACGACGCGTGCGCGAGCCCGTCGCCGATGAACGAGAGCTTGCGCAGCACGACGTACGTCCCCATCGACGAGCACAGCGCCCCGACGACGACCGCGACGACGAACGCACGCTGCATGAAGTCCTGTTCGAACGGCGCGAGAAGATCGGTCATGGTGAAGGGCGCCGCGCCCCCGGCTGCGCGCCCCCCACGCGATGCTGCGCTCGGTCGGTCGGCGTCATCGCAGGTGTCCGTGGACGTGCGTGTGCTCGCGGATCGCGGCGTATGCGCCGGATGCGAGGACGTCGGCGGGCGTACCGTCCGCGAGCACCTTGCGGTCGACCACGACGAGACGGTCGAACCATTCCGGCGCGCGGTCGAGGTCGTGCGTGGTCATCAGCACCGGAAGGCCGTCCGCGACGAGCCCGCGCACGAGGTGCAGCAGCGCGTCTTCCGTCGCCGCGTCGACGCCGGTCGTGGGCTCGTCGAGCAGCAGCAGCAGCGGCTCCTGCGCGATCGCACGCGCGACGAACGCGCGCTGCTGCTGTCCGCCGGACAGCTCGCTGATGTGACGGTCGGCGATCGCGCCGAGATCGAGTGCGTCGATGGCGCGTGCGACCGCGCGGCGGTCGTGCGCGGAGAAGCGCCGGAACGGCCCGACGCGCGGATAGCGGCCCATCGTCACGACGTCGCGGACGCTCACCGGGAATTGCCAGTCGACGTCCTCGATCTGCGGCACGTAGCCGATGGTGCCGGGCGGGACGTCGCGCGGCGCGCGGCCCTGCACGCGCACGATGCCGTGCGACGGCGCGACGAGCCCCGCCACGACCTTGAGCAGCGTCGACTTGCCTGAACCGTTCGGGCCGACGATGCCGAGCGCCGTGCCGCGCGCGAGCTCGATGTCCACCCCGTGCAGCGCCTCGACGCGGTCGTATCGGACGTCGACGTTTCGGAGCAGCACCGCGGGCTCGTGTGCCGGCGCCGGGCGCGCCGTCAACGCAGCGCGCCCACGATCGTGTCGGTGTCGGTGTCGATCATGCCGACGTAGGTGCCCACGCCGGGATCGTTCCCGAGCGAGTCGTCGTACAGGAACGCGACGCGTAGGCCACCCGCGCTCGCCGCAAGCGTGCGCGCCAGCTTGTCGCTGTACTCGTGCTCGGCGAACACCGCGGGGACGCGCTCGGCGCGCGCGAGGCGCACGAGGTCGGCGACGTGCGCGGGGTTCGGCTCGGCGCCCGCGATCGGCTCGATCGCGCCGACGATGCGCACCCCGAAGCGGCGCGCGTAGTAGTCGAACGCGTTGTGGAAGACGATCATCGTGCGCCGCACGGGCGAAATCGACGCGATCTTGCGCTGCGTGCGCGCGGTCAGCGCGACGAGCTGCGCGTCGTACGCGCGCGCCGCCGCGCGATACGCCGTCGCGTGCGCTGCGTCGGCCGCGCCGACCGCGTCGCTGATGCGGCGCACGTACGCGCGAGCGAGCACCGGATCCATCCAGAGGTGCGGGTTGTCGTTGACGACGGGCAGACCGTCGGCGCACACGACGACGCGCAGGCGCGCGTTGCCGGCGTTGCGGATCGTGCTCTGCAGCCAGCCCTCGAGGGCGACGCCGTTCTCGACGAGCACGTCCGCGTCGTGCAGCGCGGCGATCGTGTCCGGCGACGGCTGAAAGTCTTCCGGCGACACGCCGATCGGCACCAGCGACCGCACGTCGGCGGACGATCCGACGGCGCCGCGCGCGATCGACGCGAGCGTCGACGTGGTCGCGACGATCCGCAGCGGCCCCGGCGCGCGCGTGGCCGCCGACGGCGAGCACGCGGCGAGCGCGAACGCTGCGCACGCGGCCGCGACGGATCGACGAGTCGTCATCACGGCACTCTGTCGCCGAACCGGCAGATGGTCCCTACGTCAATCGCGGCGCCGCTGTCGCCCGCTTCATCCGGCTCGCGTGACGACACGATTCGGGCACTGGACAGGGAATCGGCGCGTGAGGTACAATCCTGCGTCGGCCGTGGGGGTGTAGCTCAGCTGGTAGAGCACTTGCTTCGCATGTAAGGGGTCAGCGGTTCGAGTCCGCTCACCTCCACCACGACCGAAAGCCCGCCGTCGCAGAGACGGCGGGCTTTTTGCCGGAGACCCGTTCTTCGCCGACATTATCGCGCTGGCCGAGCAGATGAGGTGCGGGTTCGCGCCCTTGGACATCACGGGATGCGAGCCGGCCGGGCACGTATCGCGAACGCAGCCGCGGACATCGCGGCTGCCGCCGCGAGGTTGCGAGGTTCACGATGATGTGCTTCAAAGGGACTTCCCGGAGAGAAGCGTGCAAGCTCGCTCGCTTATCTAGCGCCTAACGTAACTCCGGGCGTCGAGCTGCCCGCGATACCGCCTCGGAGGTCCGGATCTCGGCTAGGCTCGGCGCTACAAGCGACGTCGATCATACGGCACTCCCGTTCGTCTTCGACGGCGAACCGACGCGCAGCACCGAAGCCGGCCGACGCTGAAACAACAACGCTCCCCGTGCATCAGAGCTTGCGCGAGAACTCGCTGCTGAGCCGCTCCAGAAGCTTCCGCAACGGGTCTTCAGCACTATTGGGCGTCAGGGCCGCGTGTCGAAGGTCGGACGAGATTTGGGTACCCGCTGAAATCTTCCAGACGGTTGTAATTTCGACGTCAGTGAAGTCGGCGAGCTTCGTTAGCGCGGTCGAAACGTCAGAGACGTCGTGCGGCACGGTTCTCTCAAAAGCGTGTTCGATCGCACGATCGCGCATCTTACCATCCTCCATGATCCGCATACTCGCTAAAAACGGATACAGGTAGTCGTTCGCACCGCCGTCAGCATACGCTTGAATGACCTCTTCGAACCACGCCCGTAATGAACTTCTCGTCATTGAACCATCATCGCGGACGTGGCTCGGGACTCGGCGATGTACTACAGCGCACGGATCGCCTTGCTCCATCGATAAGACGGCGATCCTTCGGATCTTGGCTTACTGCGTGGATCAGTACGTAATGAACGCCAAGCACAGGATAACACACCGTGTATCCGCATTAAAAAAAGTGCCAGTCGCACCTTTTTTTGCGCGGCGATCGGCACCTTTAGGACGGCTCATCCTCGCGCACGCGACCTGCGCCAGAATTTGGGTATTTTTGCGGCTCCCCGTTCTCAAGTTCGGGCCACAGAGATCGCACATAGGGATCCGCGTCAAGGAGGTCGAGCAAGCGAAAAGCGGTCGCACTTCCGCGCTCTTGCATTATTCTAAGGTAATGGATGGAAGCAAACTCTTCCGGAGACCCGCCCGCGTAGTCGCGGCTTTGGTAGTGCAACAGCACCGCATCCGCTTCATAACCATCGCGCTGCCCGTATATGACCAGCGCCGCCAAAGCGGAGTTACGATTGTCCACCCGCGTCGAGGATAAGAATCGTTCCAAGGCCGGTACAACATCGTTTGTGATTGGAAAGGCATCACGATAATTTTCGATTCGACCGCCAACAGGGCTATTAATATCAATAGTCTTCAATACTTCGACATGCGCGAGGCGGCGCTGCTCGTTCGGCATAAACCATGTTCCTATAGAGGAATGATTGGTTCGATGACAGGTTCCCACGAATCGGCTCGGGGATCGGCTGAACTGGCCCTTCGAGTGGCGAAATCTGATCTGGAAACTTCCATTGGTGGACCTGACCTGAGACCCGGATAGTATCCCAGCGAAAAGGGCGAGTACTGCGGCCAATGACGGCCGCAAGGAGTCGCCCAGCATGCGCAAGTCCCGGTTCACCGAGGCACAGATCGTCGGCATCATCAAGGAGTCCGAAGAGCGGCAACGTCCGCGCGGCGACGAACCGCACGGGCCGTTCGTCGAACGAGACGTGCGGCGTTCCGAAGAGCCGGACGCACAGCGGTTGGACGTTCCCTACACGGAGCGACCGCGACCATGGAGCCGACTTCGGGCTGCTCCGCAGCTTTCTTGTTGCGCACTGCGGGTATCATGGCGGCCCGGGTTGTCCGGTCGAGACTCTCCTCGGAGCACGGCTGATGTCATTTGACGCGAACACGGTCATCGTTACGGGCGCTTCGAGCGGTATCGGGGCATCGATCGTGCAGCGCCTCCGACGATCGAATCGTCGGGTTTTCGCGACCATGCGACGGCCCGATCGAGCGAAGTTCGGTCCGGACACGATTGCTCTGGACGTCACGAGCGACGCGAGCGTCGCCGACGCCGTACGAAACGTGATGGAGCAGACCGGCCGCATCGACGCCGTCGTCAACAACGCCGGCATCACGATGTTCGGTGCCGTCGAAGAAACGACGGCCGACGAAGCACTGTCGATCTTCCAGACGAACTTCTTCGGCGTCCATCGCCTCATTCGCGCCGTGCTGCCGATCATGCGCTCCAGAAAGCACGGCCGCATCATCACGATCGGATCGATCGCGGGCTTCCTTCCCGAGCCGTTCGAGGCGTTTTACAGCGCCGCGAAGCACGCGCTCGAGGGCTACGTCGAAAGCCTCGATCATGAAGTGCAGCCCTTCGGCGTTCGGGCGCTTCTCGTTCAACCCGGCTACATTCGCACGAGCCTCGCGACGAACGTGACGCAGGTTGCCGAACGCGTCGACGCCTACGCGAACCAGCGGTCGAACGTGGC